>Ga0209310_1001456_pt1 | contig 17748 bp, 15 predicted proteins | sample AD_UKC030_MetaG_FD_184415 | JGI IMG/M metagenome (GOLD analysis project Ga0209310, IMG submission 184415) | Active sludge microbial communities of municipal wastewater-treating anaerobic digesters from USA - AD_UKC030_MetaG (SPAdes) (version 2) | ecosystem: Engineered > Bioreactor > Anaerobic >... | reverse complement strand
CAGCCGCGCCGACAGTCGCCACGACCATCCGGCCGCCATTGGCGAATATTCGTTCCAGACGCCCCGCATAGTCGGCCGGCAAGTCCGGTCGTAACTGGCGATGAACGCCTTCGGCACGTACCAGCCATTGCGGCGCGACCACCCGACCGTCATCGTCGGTTACCACCTCGATCTCAGGTGCCATGACGCTTCCGGTAGCCCTCGAGGAAGCGTGCGATGCGGGCGACTGCTTCGCGGAGATCGTCTTCATGCGGCAGAAAGACGAGACGGAAGTGGTCGGGATGCGGCCAGTTGAATCCAGACCCCTGAACCAGCAAGACTTTTTCTTCCTGCAGCAGTTCGGAGATGAAAGCCTGGTCGTTTTTGATCGGGTAAATCTTGGGATCGAGGCGCGGGAACATGTACAACGTGGCCTTGGGTTTGACACAGGTGACCCCCGGAATGGCCGTGATCAGGTCGTAGGCCACATCGCGCTGGCGCCGCATGCGGCCGCCTTCGTTCACCAGGTCGTCGATGCTCTGGTAACCGCCCAGGGCCGTCTGGATGCCATGCTGGCCCGGCGCGTTGGCGCACAGACGCATCGACGCCAGCATTTCGAGTCCCTCGATGTAATCCTTGGCGTGGCGCTTGTCACCCGAAACCACCAGCCAGCCAGCGCGGTAGCCACAGGAGCGGTAGTTTTTCGAAAGGCCATTGAAGGTGATAGTCAGCACATCGTCCGAAAGCGAGGCAATCGCCGTGTGCTTCGCCCCATCGAAGAGTACTTTGTCATAAACCTCGTCGGAATAGATGATCAGGTGGTGCTGGCGGGCGATTTTGATGACTTCCTTGAGCAATTCGTCAGGATACAGCGCACCGGTCGGATTGTTCGGGTTGATGATGACGATGGCCCGCGTTTTCGGCGTGATCTTGGCGCGGATATCGTCAAGATCGGGATACCAGCCATTGTCCTCGTTGCACAGATAATGCTTCGGCGTGCCGCCGGAGAGGCTGATTGCCGCCGTCCACAGCGGATAGTCCGGCGCCGGCACCAGCACTTCGTCACCACTGTCGAGCAAGGCATTCATCGCCATGACGATCAGTTCCGAAACGCCGTTGCCGACGAAAATATCCTCCAGCGTCACACCCTTGATGCCCTTCTGCTGGGTGTAGTGCATGATCGCCTTGCGCGCCGCAAAAATCCCCTTCGAATCGGTATAGCCGGCCGCATTCGGCAGGTTGCGGATGATGTCCTGCTGGATTTCCTCGGGCGAGTCAAAGCCGAACGCGGCCAGGTTGCCGATGTTCAGCTTGATGATCTTGTGGCCCTCTTCCTCCATCTGCTTTGCCTTCTGCAGCACGGGGCCGCGGATGTCATAGCAGACATTGGCGAGTTTTGCGGATTTCTTGACTTGTTTCATGACAGCGATCCGTCCAGACGGGTAATTTGTTCGCGGCGCGCCGGAGCACCCGACCGGTGCGGCGTTCGCCAAAAGGTATAATCCTACTTTATCGCATGGTGCACCGCAATTTCACCAGCGTTTTCGGGCATGAATCCAAGTGAAACTTCACCTCTCCAATACTGCCGGACTCAATCTGTTCACCGCGTATGGCGATGACTATGTTGCGGTCAACCACGAAAAACACGAAAAAAACCTGATCGTGCTGTCGACCTCGATCATTTCCGGATGGTGCGCCGCTACCCCCGTGACGCTGGCCGAAGCCGACATGCAGAGGCTTCTGGAACTGGACAGCGAAATCATTCTGCTCGGCACCGGCGGACGTCAGCGTTTCGTACATGGAACCCTGATGCGGCCATTTGCGTCAGCCGGAATCGGCCTCGAAGTCATGGATCTGAAAGCCGCCTGCCGGACCTACAACATTCTCGTTGCCGAAGGCCGCAAGGTCGCGGCCGCCCTGCTCTTCGACTGATCAGTTACGCCCGTAAGTATCCTCGAAACGAACGATGTCGTCCTCGCCCAGATAACTGCCGGACTGCACCTCGATCATCTCGAGCGTGACCATCCCGGGGTTCTCAAGGCGATGCCTGACGCCTAGCGGAATGTAGGTCGACTGGTTTTCGGCAACCAGAAACACTTCGTCACCACGGGTCACCTTGGCCGTACCACAGACAACGACCCAGTGCTCCGCCCGGTGATGGTGCATCTGCAAGGACAGTGCAGCGCCTGGCTTGACGCCGATGCGCTTGACCTGAAAACGTTCGCCGGAATCGACCCCGTCGTACCAGCCCCACGGCCGGTAAACCTTGCGGTGCCACTGGGCCACGCTTCGCTTGTCGGCTTTCAGCCGGTCAACAATCTTTTTGACGTCCTGGGTGGCGTCCTGATGGGCAACCAGAACGGCATCGTCGGTTTCGACGACCACCAGATTGTTGAGGCCAACACAGGCGACCAGCCGGCTCTCGGAAACCACCAGCGTGTTGCTACATGATTCGAGCAGGACATCGCCGCGCGTCGCATTGCCGTCCGGACATTTGGGCAGTACCTTCCACAACGCATCCCAGGCACCGACATCCGACCAGCCCGCCGCAAGCGGAATCACCGCGCTGGCTGGCAGACCTGCCTGCCCGGTCGTCAGCCGCTCCATGACCGCATAGTCGATCGAGTCGGCGGGACATTTTTCGAAAGCCGAGCGGTCGATCCGCACGAAATCGCCGTCCTCGCTCCCCCCTGCCAGCGCCGCCTGGCATGTTGCAAGAATATCCGGATGGCAGATTTCCAGTGCCGCCAGCCAGGTCGTCGCCCGCATCACGAAAATGCCACTGTTCCACAGAAAATCACCTGCGTCGAGATAGGCCTGCGCAGTATCGCGGTCTGGTTTTTCGACAAAGCGCGCGAGTTGATAGCCACCCACCGCATCGTCCAGCGGCGAACCTTGCTGGATATAGCCATAACCAGTTTCCGGACAGTCCGGCGTGATCCCGAAAGTCACCGCCATGCCCTTTTCGGCCAATTTTGCCGCACGCATGACCGATTCACGGAAATTGTCGCCCTGCATAATCACATGATCCGCCGGCATGACGATCAAAATTGGGTCCGCCCCTACTTTCGTTGCTCGCAGCGCCGCCAGCGTCAGCGCCGGTGCCGTGTTGCGGCCAAACGGTTCGAGCAGAATCTTGGGATGCTTGCCTAGTATGCGAAGCTGCTCGGCAACCACGAAGCGATGCTCCTCGTTGCAGACAACCAAAGGTTCGAGCAGCCCCTGAATCCCGTCGAGACGCGCCACCGTTGCCTGCAGCATCGACTGGTCATCAACCAGCGGTAGCAGTTGCTTGGGATATTTTTCACGCGAGATCGGCCATAGACGTGTGCCTGAACCGCCAGAAAGAACGACCGGAAGGAGTTCCAAATCCACCTCATCATCAGAGAACGCTGGAAGTAAAAACTTGTGGGTCATAACTAACCCCAATAAATAGATTGTAACGGATCAGCTCCGAACACGCGCCTGAACCCACTCGTCACTTGCAGACCGTGAAATACTTCCGGTATCTTTTCAGGTATTGGCGTTAAGCTGTTGGCGTTTCGTTTATGATGTTGTCGAGTTGTTCGGCTAGATTTGTCTGCATCCTGATTGGGGGAAAACCATGATTTCAATTCGTTCTGCTGTATCTTCCGGTACCAAATGGCTGGTAGCCGCTTGTTCGGTTCTACTGATTGCCGCCTGCGCCAGTTCCTACCCGCCCGCTCCAAGCGCCGCGGCGTCAGATTACAACTACAAGATTGGCCCGGGAGATAATTTGAGCATCATCGTCTGGCGCAATCCCGAACTGTCAATGATCGTTCCAGTACGCCCGGACGGAAAAATTTCCGCGCCCTTGATTGATGACCTGAACGCCATGGACAAAAGCCCCACAGCCCTGTCCCGCGATATCGAGAAGGAACTGGGCAAGTTCATTCGTGATCCCATTGTCACAGTGGTCGTAACAGGCTTCGTCGGCCCCTACAGCGAACAGATTCGCGTCGTCGGCGAGGCTGCCAGGCCACAAACCCTTCCCTACAAGCAGAAAATGACTGCTCTGGACGTAATGATCGCCGTGGGCGGAATGACCGAGTTTGCCGACGGCAACCGGGCTACCATACTGCGCACGTCGGAAAACAATGTGCAATACAGTGTCCGGCTCAGGGATCTGGTCAAGCGTGGTGATGTGTCAGCCAATGTGGATATGAAACCGGGTGACATTCTGATCATCCCGCAGAGCTGGTTCTGATTCTAGTAAATCTTCATCGCATAACCCACATCTGGAGCCGTCGAGGGAGTTTTCAGCTCTTGGCGAATCCCTAGCTCGGACCAAAATAGATGGAAGACATTCTTCGCCAGGCTACGGCAGTCCTGCGTGCAACATGGAAGTACCGTCGCATAGGTTTGATTTGTGCATGGCTGATCGGGATCATTGCCGCCGGCATCATTCTCAGTATTCCTGACAAATATGAGGCCTCTGCCAGAATCTCATTGGACACCCAGTCCATTCTCAAGCCCCTGATGTCCGGATTGGCGGTTCAGCCCAATGTCGAACAAAAGGTGTTGATGTTGGGCCGCACCCTCGTCAGTCGCCCCAATGTGGAGAGGGTCATCCGCATGTCGGACATGGATATTGAAACCCAGAGCAAGGTGGAGCGAGACGAACTGATCGACAACGTGACGAAAGCGCTGGAGCTCAAGAGTACCAACCGGGACAATATCTACACCGTTTCCTATCGCAATACTGACCCTGAAAAGGCGCAGAAGGTTGTCCAGTCGCTGATCTCGATTTTTGTCGAATCGAGTGTTGGCAATAAGCGTGAAGACTCCGATGCTGCACGCAAGTTCATCGAAGAGCAGATTCGCAGCTCCGAAAAGCAACTCCAGGAAGCCGAAAACCGGCTGAAGGAATTCAAGCTGCGCAACGTGGAACTGGAAACTGCCGACGGCAAGGGCAGTATGGACCGCTTAGGCGACATCGCCGCACTACTTCAGAAGTCCCGGCTTGAACTGCGGGAAGCCGAAAACTCCAGGGATGCGCTACGTCGTCAGATTGTCGGAGACGAGATCATACTTCTGCCGGAATCGCCGGGAGCCGACGCAGGCATATCGCTACCCGAGATCGATGGCCGGATCGACGTGCAAAAGCGCAATCTCGATACGCTGCTCCAGAAGTACACTGACAAACATCCGGACGTAATCGGAACGCGGCGCCTTATCAAGGATCTGGAAGATCAGAAACGACAGGAGATTCTCGCACGTCGACAATTCGCGGCAGCAAATCCCGGCGCAGGCATCAGCAACAATCCAGTCTATCAACAACTCAAGGTATCGCTTGGCGAAGCAGAAGCGACAGTTGCCTCGCTTCGAACAAGAGTGGCCGAATATGAGGCCAGATACAAGCGAACCAAGGAATTCATGAAATTCCAACCCCAACTCGAGGCCGAACTGGTACAACTGAACCGTGACTACGAAATTCAGCGGAAAAACTACGAACAACTGGCTACTCGTCGCGAGTCAGCAGTACTGACTGGCAATCTTGATTCAGCCGTGGGCGGCGCTGATTTTCGCCTGATTGATCCGCCACGCGCCTCCTCAAAACCGGTAGCACCCAATCGCTTGGTCCTGCTTCCGCTTGGGTTGCTGTTCGCAATTGCCGGGGGGTTCCTTGCAGCCTTTTTGGCCAGCCAAGTACGCCCGGTATTCTATGATGGGAAGTCGTTGCGTGATGAAACCGACCTGCCCGTGCTGGGAATCGTTTCCCTTCTTCCGAATGCAGCCCGAAACCTACAGGAACGCGCAAGCGTTATCCGATTTATGCTTGGAAGCGGTGCTCTCGTGATGACTTATGCATTTGGAATTGCGTTGCTCGCACAACTTTCACGTGCTGCCTGAGGAAAATTAATGAGCCTTATTGAACAAGCGGCCAAGCGACTGGAGCAACTGCGGCGAGCAGGCGTCGAAATGCCTGACGACATGACTACAGAATCACCAGTGACACGGTCATCTGGGCGTAACTCAGCACCACCGTACCATGACCAGGAAAGCAGTCTGCCAGCGGATAGTTCCGACGGAACAGCTCAGGTCGATTCCGCTGGAAGGGCGTTATCTGTCTCAAAGCAGGTCGATCTGAACCTCGATGCCATTGCCGCCTCAGGTCTCCTCGTACCAAGCCAGACAAATACACTGCTAGCCAGCGAATTCAGGGTAATCAAACGTCCGCTGCTGGCCAACGCCATGGGCAAGGGCAGTTCACCGATACGCAATGGAAATTTGATCATGGTCACCAGCGCCATGCCCGGAGAAGGCAAGAGCTTTACTGCAATCAACCTGGCCATGAGCATCGCCATGGAAATGGATCATACGGTGATGCTGGTAGATGCCGACGTGGCTCGCCCCACCGTACTCAGCATGCTTGGGCTTCCCCCGACGGAAGGCCTGCTTGATATCGTTGCGGCCAACTCTCTCGATATCTCAGGAGTGCTGCTACGCACCAATATCGAGAAGCTTTCCATCCTTCCGAGCGGCACACAGCATCAACGGGCGACCGAATTGCTGGCCAGCGATGCGATCATCAGTCTGCTGGATGATATGGCGAAGCGCTACCCGGACCGGATCATAGTTTTCGACTCGCCACCATTACTGGCGACAACAGAGGCTCGCACACTCGCCACACATATGGGTCAGATCGTTGTTGTTGTCCAAGCCGGGGAAACTTCGCAGGGCGCCGTCAAGGAAGCATTATCGACGATAGCTGCCTGCCCGCTCAAGATGATGGTCCTGAATCAGGCTACACAATCAGTGCCTGAGCGCTACGGATACGGGTATGCCTATGGATACGGGTACGGCAATGAGAACTAAAGCGAATTGGCTGGTGGCGACTACCGGCGCCTTCTGTTACTGCATTTCGGGGGTCACCCTAGCCCAGGTGCCCGTTTCTGCAATTACGCCCATTGCAACGCCATCCGATCAAAACGTGCCTGGTGCCGCAACGCTTCCCTATCTGGGGCCACTGCAAGACAGGCCTTCAGACGAACCCAGTATTGCACGGGCTTGGACGATCACGCCACGCGTTACCCTGACGGAAACCTTCACCGATAATATCGATCTGACTACGACCGACAAGCAGAGTGGTGTTATTTCCCAGTTGTCTCCTGGCATTCGTATCGATGCACGAACTGCCCGCCTGAAGATGTTTATTGACTACCAACTTAATGCCATTGCCTACTCCTCGGGCACCAACGACAACCAAACTCAAAATGCACTAAATGCCTTCGGGACGCTGGAAGCAATTGACAACTGGCTTTTTCTCGACTTCGGTGGTCAGATCACGCAGGAAGTCATCAACCAGTTCGGACAGCAGTCTGCCAGCAATATATATAACACCGGAAATACCACCGAGACGTCGACCTATAACCTTTCTCCCTACATAAAAGGCCAGTTGGGCGGCGAAGCTGATTACCTGCTCCGCTATAACGCATCCGTGACCAATAGCTCAGACAATAACATTTCTGACATCACGCTCTCCCAATGGCTGGGCCAAATTAAAGGAAACACGAGATTCCAGAATCTCAACTGGGCTGTCGATGGCAGCCAGCAGAATGTCACTTACAGCCAGGTTGGGTTGCTACCAGAGCAAAACTATAATGATAGCCGGATCCGTGCTTTGCTGAGCTACAGGCTGTTTCCGGAACTCCGCCTATCGGGCAGTGGAGGTTGGGAGTCGAACAACTATCAGTCCGTCGATAATGAGAGCCAAGCCATATACGGTGCCGGGTTCAACTGGACCCCAACCGAACGCACCCAAGCATCGGGGTTTTGGGAACACCGCTTCTTTGGCACGGGCCACGATGTGCTTCTCAGCCATCGCTTTCCACTGAGCAGCATTCGCTACACAGACACCAAGGACGTTGTCCTGATCCCGCAGCAGTTTACCAATGCCGGCTTGGGCACTGTCTACGACCAGTACTTCCAGATATTTGCAAGCCTCATTCCTGATGAGGCAAGCCGCGATACCTATGTGAGAAATCTCCTGAATCAGGCAGGGCTTCAACCGAATGACCAAGCGATAAACAATTATTTGGCCAATCGTCCCGAGGTTCAGCGTAATCAACAGCTGTCGCTGGTTCTTTTCGGCAGCCGAAATTCCATCACCTTTATCGCTGGTCGCCGCTACAACCAGCCACTGACCCGTGCCCCCAACGGGCTCGACGGAATAGTCAGTGAGGCTGGCACCTATACTCAGCAAGGCTATGCGGTCAGCTATTCGCATCGCCTGACCCCCCTCACCGGCCTAAACCTGCTCGCATCCCACGAAAAGACCAAAAGTGGTCTGACCAATGAATTAGACACGACATTAACCACCTACCAGATCGGCATCTCCACCCGACTCGGCGCCAAGACCGTCGGCGCGCTGAATGCGCGCCACCAGGACTTCGACGGCTCTGATATCACGACGACCCCCTACAAGGAAAACTCATTGTTCGCTTCGGTGACGATGGTGTTCAATTAGCACATGTATGAATCTTTCTATGGCTTGACCAGCAAGCCTTTTCAACTCAACCCTGATCCAAAATTCTATTTCGCCAGCAAGCAGCACCGGCGCGCCACGGCGTATCTCGAATACGGCATGCACCAGAACGAAGGCTTCATCGTCATTACTGGTGAAGTTGGTGCTGGCAAGACAACCATTGTTCGCGGCCTGCTCGACACTCTCGATGAGGAGCAATTCATTGCTGCCCATCTGGTGAGCACCCAACTTGATGCAGACGATACCCTGCGCCTTGTTGGCGCTGCGTTTGGCATCCGCACCAAGGATGTCGAAAAATCAGACATCCTGATGTCTCTGGAGGCTTTCCTGATCAGCATGACCGGCAAGGGAAAACGCTGCCTGCTGATCGTCGATGAGGCCCAGAATCTGACTCCTCGGGCTGTAGAAGAACTGCGCATGCTCTCAAATTTCCAGTTCGGAAACCATGCGCTTCTGCAAAGCTTCCTTATCGGCCAACCGGAATTCCGAGAAATTTTGCAAAGCCCCGAAATGATGCAATTCAGGCAACGCGTCATTGCCTCCTGCCATATCGGACCCATGGACGTCGAAGAGACACGCGGTTACGTAGAGCACCGACTCAAGTGCGCAGGTGCCCATGAATATCCGGCTTTTACTGCAGATAGCTTTCTGGAGATCTTCAAGGCGACCAGCGGTATCCCGCGTCGCATTAATTCGGTTTGTGATCGCTTGATGTTGTTTGGTTATCTGAATGACAAAAAAGAATTCGACGTCAAGGATATCGAGGAAGTTGCTGACGAAATATTCGAGGAGACTCAAAGCAAACCGTATTCCCGAGCGAAACGAGCTGATGATCGATCTTCTGAATTCAATTCGCAGGCCAGCGATGCAGATCAAGCAAGGGCTTTCCAGCCACAAGCCTCCACCCAAAATACAAGGCGGGGGGGAACGCCGGCCACGGAACTTGCTTTTTCTTCTCGCGAAGACTTAGATCATCTTCTCGCCGGACTCAATGCGTGGCAATTTAACGAGCGCCTGGGCCGGCTTGAGCAGGGTCTTCAACAACTTGAGGTGATCAACGCTACCACGCTCTCCCTCCTTCAGAAGATCGTTTCCTCAATTGTTCCAGAGCGCAAATCTGAGCCAGCAGAATCAATGCCCAGAACTCCTGAATCTCAAACCACAAATATTCCGGCAACTGAGCGTTCTGCTCAGAAGCGAGCTAGGAAGATGCCGGCGAAAAGGCATTCTCGTGTGAAGATCGTTCCGCCCCTTAAATCACAGCCCGAACCCTCGACCAACGCGCTGCCACCAGCTAATGCAGAAAGCGGATATCCATCCGAGGAAGTGTAGTGGTCTCAACATCTTGGACCTCAACCGATACACTGGCAACTACTGGTTTCGACCTGCGGATTATCGATTCCGCCAACGGTTACGGGGGCTTGCAGCAAGAGACAACGGCGCTCGGCGTGCCGTGTCTAACGCTACGTAAAAACACCGAATGTCCGATCACCGTCGAACAGGGCGCCAACACGATGGTTGGCCGTGACGCCGAGGCAATTCGTCGGAATGCTGATGCAACTCTCGCGGTGCACGGAAAGGATGGACGCGTTCCCGAACTGTGGGATGGTCACACTGCACAAAGTATCGCCCGAGACCTTGCCAAATGCCTTCTCGATCAGCATCAGGTCAAGAAATCTGCCTGACGTCCAATACAATGCAATCTACGAATGTCACCAACGCCCTCACCATTGACGTCGAGGACTACTTTCAGGTTTCCGCGTTCGCGCCGCACATCCCGCGTAGCGAGTGGCCGATCCGCGAGTGCCGGGTTGAGCGCAATGTTGACCGCATTCTCGGTATGTTGGATCAGCATGGAACAAAGGCCACCTTCTTCACCCTTGGCTGGATTGCCGAGCGTTACCCGGAACTGATCCGGCGTATTGTTTCCGAAGGCCATGAACTTGCCAGTCATGGCTATGGTCACGAGCGCGCGAGCGAACAGACAGCGGCGGCTTTCTTCGCCGATATCAATCTGGCCAAGCTGATACTCGAGGATCTGGCGGGGCAGGAGGTCAAGGGTTACCGCGCGCCAAGCTTCTCGATCGGGCTGCACAATCTCTGGGCGTTCGACTGTCTTGAACGGGCAGGCTACCTTTACAGTTCGAGCATCTACCCAATTCGTCACGACCATTACGGCATGCCCGATGCGCCGCGTCACGCGCATGCCGTAGGCGGGCTTCTGGAGATTCCTGCAACTACGATGCGTCTATTGAACCGCAACTGGCCGGCAAGTGGCGGTGGCTATTTCAGGCTGATGCCCTATAGTCTATCGTGCTGGATGTTGCGCCGGGTCAATCATGTCGACCGACTAGCAGCTGTTTTCTATTTCCACCCGTGGGAAATCGATGCAGATCAACCACGCATTCCCGGCATCAGCGCCAAGACGCGGTTTCGCCATTACGTCAATATTCATCTCATGGAAGCCCGCCTGAACCGCCTTCTTGGCGATTTCCAGTGGGGGCGCATGGATCATCTTTTCCTTCCCGACGCCTGATCAGCATGTTGACGATCAGGCATCTCGATCCGGCTGACTCTGCCACTGCTTCGCGCTGGGATGAATTCGTCTTTGCTTGTCCAGAAGCGAGCTTCTTTCATCGTTCGTCCTGGCAAGGGGTAATCCGGGATGTATTCCGGCATGCCACCTATTTTCTCTATGCCGAAAACGATTTCGGAATTCGCGGCGTCCTGCCGCTTGCTCACGTCAATAGCCGGCTCTTCGGGAATGCACTTGTGGCGCTGCCCTTCGCCGTCTACGGCGGCATCGCAGCCATCGATGCTGATGCCACGGCAGCGTTGGAAGCCGCGGCCCAAGAACTGGCGAGGAAACTCGGTGTCGCTCACTTGGAATTTCGTAATGTCAGGCCACGGCATACTGAATGGCCGACGCAGGATCTGTATGTCACTTTCCGTAAGCCCATCCTGCCGGATGTTGAGGCAAACATGCTTGCCATCCCGCGCAAACAACGGGCGATGATACGCAAAGGGATAAAAAATGGACTCGTTTCCACGGTTGACCGCAACAGCGACCGTTTTTTTACACTTTACGCGGATAACGTTCACCGCCATGGCACACCGGCCATGCCAAAGCAGTACTTCGACACCCTGCTCAGGGTCTTCAGCAAGGATTGCGAAATACTGACCGTCACCGGCCCGGACGACCGCTTATTGAGCAGCGTGCTCTCCTTCTACTTTCGCGACGAAGTCCTGCCCTACTACGCCGGCGACGATGAAAGCGCCCGTCACTTGGCTGCCAACGACTTCAAGTACTGGGAACTGATGCGTCGCTCATGTGAGCGCGGCCTCAAGGTCTTTGACTATGGCCGTAGCAAGCGCGATACCGGATCGTTCGCCTTCAAGAAGAACTGGGGCTTCGAGCCAACGCCGTTGCATTACGAATACTGCCTCTACAAACGCGACAGCATTCCCCAGAACAATCCAGCGAATGCCAAATATCGCCTCTTCATCGAGGCATGGCGGCGCATGCCTATCGGTCTGGCCAACTGGCTGGGACCGCATATCGTCCGCAATCTCGGCTGAACGGAAGATGGCTAACATCCTCTATCTCGTTCATCGCCTGCCCTACCCACCCAATAAGGGCGACAAGGTACGTTCCTACCACCTGTTGAAACACCTTGCCCGCCAGCATCGGGTCTTTCTCGGCACCTTCATCGATGACCCTGATGATGAAGCATACGTTGCCACCCTGCGTGACCTTTGCGCTGGCATTCATGTCGTCAGGCTTGATCCCCGTCTCGCAAAAATCCGCAGTCTTAGTGGCTTTCTTTCCGGTGAAGCACTTACCCTGAATTTCTACCGCAGTTCAGCCCTCCGCTACTGGGTCAACGAAACCTGCCGGCGCCAACGCATCGACGCTACTGTCGTTTTCTCCTCCGCGATGGCGCAGTATGTCGAGGATTTGCCGCGGATGCCCACAATCATCGATTTCGTCGATGTCGATTCGGCCAAGTGGACCCAGTACGCACCGCGGCATCGCTGGCCATTGTCCTGGCTATACTGCCGCGAGGGCAGACTGCTTCTGGATTATGAACGGCGTATGGCTGCCAGAGCATCCCGCAGCTTTTTCGCTACCGACAACGAGGTCGTTCTGTTCGCCCAGAAGGCCCCGGAATGCAAGGTACGGCTTGAAGCGATGGGCAATGGCGTCGATTCGGAATATTTCTCTCCTGAAGACTCCCGTCCGTCGCCTTACCGTGCCGATGAATTGCCAATCGTCTTCACCGGTGCCATGGACTACCTGCCAAATATCGACGCAGTCACCTGGTTCAGAGACAAGGTATTTCCGGGAGTCCTGGAACGCTGGCCCGACGCTCGCTTCTACATCGTGGGTCGCAACCCTGCCGCCAATGTATTGGCGCTAGCCGATAGCAATACCTTAGTTACCGGAACTGTGGATGATGTTCGTCCATATCTTCAGTATGCAGCCACTGTGGTTGCCCCACTGCGCATTGCCCGCGGCATTCAGAACAAAATCCTGGAAGCCATGGCCATGGGCAGGCCGGTGATCGCGTCCGCCGACTGCGCTGCCGCCATCGACGCGGCACCAGGCCAGGAATTGCTGACCGCCATCAGTCCGGAAGACTACATCAGGGCCATCAGTCAATTGCTGGAGATTCCCGAGACTGCCACCGCCATAGGTAGTGCAGCGCGACAGAGGGTCGTCGAACGCTACAGTTGGGAAGCACACATGAAGGCGATCGACCCGTATCTTCCGCCCCCTCCTCTGCATCCAGCGTGATGGATTCAAAAAGCTTCAGGTTTCATGCAGCCTTCCCGACGCCAGTTCCAACGTTGACGGGGATAACACGCGAGATTGTTTGGAAGTGATGCCACCAAATGATCCTCGCCCCCTCGTTGCCCACATTATGTACCGCTTCGACACCGGCGGGCTCGAAAACGGCATCGTCAACCTGATCAACCACATGCCGACCGACCGTTATCGGCATGCCGTGATCGCCCTGACCGAAGTCACAGATTTCCGCCAGCGCATACAGCGTAAGGATGTCGAATTCATCTCGTTGAACAAGGCGCCCGGCCATGGCATCTGGCTTTTCCCCAAGTTGTTCGTTCTCTTCCGCCGCCTGCGCCCGGCAATCGTTCACAGTCGTAATCTGGCAGCACTCGAAACGCAATTGCCGGCATGGGCCGCGGGCGTTCCGGTCCGCATTCATGGCGAACACGGACGTGACGTGGGTGACCTCGACGGATCGAACGTTACGTATCAACGCGTTCGACGTTTTTATCGGTCATTCGTGAGTTATTACCTGGCGCTGTCGCGAGATCTTGGCGAATATCTCACCACCAAAATCAAGGTTCCGGACGACAAGGTGCTACAGGTTTACAACGGCGTCGATACAGATCGCTTTCATCCACTCGGACTCGGTCATTCGATACCCGGTTGCCCATTCTCGCGCCGTGATCACTGGATTGTCGGCACGGTTGGCCGTATGCAGACAGTGAAGAATCAAACCATGCTGGCACGAGCCTTCATTCGCGCACTTGAAATTGATCCGGCAATTCAAACACGCCTCCGCTTGGCAATGATCGGAGATGGCCCGTTGCGCGCGGAGTGCGAACAACTCCTTGCAGCGGCTGGTGTCAGCGACCTCGCCTGGTTGCCGGGAGAGCGTCATGATGTTCCGGAGATCATGAGCGGTCTGGACTGTTTCGTTCTGCCATCACTCGCCGAAGGTATTTCCAACACCATTCTCGAAGCGATGGCTTCGGGTTTGCCCGTTATTGCAACCGATGTCGGAGGCAATGCCGATCTCGTAACAACGGGCAGCACCGGCCAGATCGTACCGGCGGGGGATCCGGAGGTGTTGGCGCATCAGATCGTTCAACTCGCCAACAATCCCGATCAGGCAAAGCAGATGGGACAACTCGGTCGCCAGCGGGTAGAAGAGCGTTTCAGCATGAATGCGATGGTGGCCGCTTATCTGGGCACCTATGACAAATTGCTGCGTCGCGCCGGCGTATCGGCATAGGCAGGAACAGGAAGTAACAGAAAATGTGCGGCATCACCGGAATCTTCGATACCCGAGGCAAACGTGACATCGATCGCGCCGTGCTCCACCGCATGAACGAATCGCAGTTCCACCGCGGCCCGGACGAAGGCGGCACCCACGTCGAACCCGGCGTCGGGCTCGGGCATCGCCGCTTGTCGATCATCGACCTTTCCACCGGTCAGCAACCGCTCTACAACGAAGATAACAGCGTATGCGTCGTCTTCAACGGTGAAATCTACAATTATCAGGAACTCATCCCCGAACTGCAGGCGCTCGGCCACATCTTCCATACCCGCAGTGACACCGAAGTCATCGTGCACGCCTGGGAGGCTTGGGGCGAAAGCTGTGTCGACCGCTTCCGCGGCATGTTCGCCTTCGCCCTCTGGGACCGCAACCGCGAAACCCTATTCCTGGCCCGCGACCGCCTCGGAGTCAAGCCGCTGTTCTATGCCCTGCTCGACGATGGCACCTTCCTCTTTGGCTCCGAACTCAAATCTCTGCTCGTCCACGGTGGTCTGAAACGTGAGATCGATCCCTGCGCCGTCGAGGAATACTTTGCCCTCGGCTATGTCGCCGAGCCGCGCACCATCTTCAAGCAGGCGAAGAAACTGCCGCCGGCCTGCACCTTGTTGCTGCGCCGTGGCCAGCCCGTCGGCCAGCCGCGCGAATATTGGGATGTGCGCTTCACCCTCGACAACCCGATCAGCGACGCAGATGCCCAAGCCGAACTGACGCACCGCCTGGAAGAATCGATCAAGTTGCGCATGATCTCGGAAGTACCGCTCGGCGCCTTCCTCTCCGGCGGAGTGGATTCCAGCGCCGTCGTCGCCATCATGGCTGGCCTCTCAGAAGCCCCGGTCAATACCTGCTCCATCGGCTTTTCCGACCCCGCCTTCAACGAATCGGAATTCGCCAAAGTGGTCGCTGATCGTTACAAGACGAACCATTATCTGGACATAGTAGAGAGTGATGACTTCGACCTCATCGATACACTGGCCAAGCTTTACGACGAACCTTACGCCGACAGTTCGGCCATCCCCACCTACCGCGTCTGCCAGCTGGCTCGCAGGCACGTTACCGTGGCCCTTTCCGGCGACGGTGGTGACGAAAGTTTCGGTGGCTACCGCCGTTACAAGCTTCACCTGATGGAAGAAAAAATGCGTTCGGCCCTACCATTGGGCGTGCGCCGCCCCATTTTCGGGACATTGGGCAAGCTCTACCCGAAGGCCGACTGGGCACCGCGCATCTTCCGTGCCAAAACCACTTTTGAAGGTATGGCCAGAACCTCGGTGGAAGGCTATTTCCACAGCATGTCGCTAATTCGCGATCCAATGCGACAACAACTTTACAGCAACGCTTTTCGCGCCGAGCTTGGCGGATACAGCGCCATCGATGTCTTCAATAAGCATGCCCGCAACGCCAATACGGATGATCCCCTCGGGCTGATCCAGTACATCGACACGCACACCTATCTCATCGGTGACATCAACACCAAAGTCGATCGGGCCAGCATGGCGCATTCACTCGAAGTCCGCGAGCCATTGATGGATCACCAGCTGGTGGAGTGGCTGGCAACCCTTCCCTCGTACCTCAAGATGCGCAAGAGCGAGAGCAAGTTCCTGCTAAAGAAAAGCATGGAGCCCTTGCTGCCCGCTGACGTCCTGTATCGCCCCAAGATGGGCTTCGCGGTTCCTCTGGCACGCTGGTTCCGTGGCCCCTTACGCCAGCGTGTGCGCAACTCGCTGCTCAAAGGCCAGATTGCCGAATCCGGCTGCTTCAATCCGGACATGATCAAGCAAATAGTCGAACAGCACGAATCAGGCATCAGCGATCACAGCACGCCGATCTGGACGCTGTTAATGTATGACGCGTTTCTGCGCTGCGTCATGAACGACCCGGCAACTGTCTGAGCCCGATTTCCGCATGAAGATTCTCTATCATCACCGCACGGCATCCTGGGATGGGCAGGCTGTTCACATCGAGGAGATGATCGAAGCACTCCGCGCCGAAGGACACGAAGTGCGCGTCGTCGCGCCGGCCATCGGCGACCACGGCGAGATGGGTGGCAAGGTCAATTGGGTGCATCGTCTCAAAGCAGCCCTTCCGAATGCCCTCTATGAACTCCTGGAACTTGCATACTCGCTTCACGCCTACAGAAAGCTTGAAGCAGTAGCCCGGGAATTCGGGCCGGACGTTATCTACGAGAGATACAACCTCTATCTGCTAGCCGGCAGCATGCTCAAGAAGCGGCTTGGCATCCCGCTATTGCTCGAAGTTAATTCACCGCTCGTATTCGAGCGATCGCAACACAGCGGAGGCCTGGCGTTGCCATGGCTTGCACGATGGGCGGAGGGCAAGGCGTGGCGAGAAGCAGACTTCGTCCTTCCGGTGACCCATGTTCTTGCGGGCTATGTCAAGGCATACGGCGTGCCCGAGGAACGCATCGCCGTTATCCCAAACGGGATCAACAAGGCACATTTTGCGCAAGCACCTGATCCTGAATCTGCCAAGCTTAGAATTGGTCTGCAGAACAAACTGGTGCTCGGATTCACCGGATTTGTAAGGGACTGGCATGGAGTTGACCGAATAATCGACTGGATGGCGACAGCGGATGCACCGGCGAATGCCCATTTATTGGTGGTCGGGGACGGCCCCGTCCGCCCCACACTTGAAGCTCAGGCAAGATCTCTGGGTATCGGCGACCGGGTAACGTTCACCGGCGTAGTGCATCGCGACGCCGTTCCCAACTACGTTGCAGCATTCGACATCGCGCTACAACCCGCTGTCACGAGCTATGCGTCTCCGCTGAAGCTGATGGAATACCTGATTCTGGGAAAAGCCATCGTCGCGCCACGCACGGCCAACCTTCTTGAAATCTTGACTGATCGCCAGAATGCGGCCATGTTCGATGAGTCAGTCCCTGGCAGCCTTGCGGAGACGCTTACAGGACTGTGTCGTGATAACGATCTCCGTCACCGATTATCCGTCGCTTCCCGAGAAACCATCGATCGTCAGCAACTGACGTGGGCGTGGAACGCAAGAAGGGTCGTTGGTCTGTTGAACGCAACAATTCCACAACTCAAAATGGAAAAATCTTCATGAAGATCACCGTTGTCGGTACTGGTTACGTTGGACTGGTCAGCGGCACCTGTCTGGCCGAAGTGGGCAATGACGTCCTCTGTCTCGATGTCG
>Ga0209310_1001450_pt1 | contig 17926 bp, 15 predicted proteins | sample AD_UKC030_MetaG_FD_184415 | JGI IMG/M metagenome (GOLD analysis project Ga0209310, IMG submission 184415) | Active sludge microbial communities of municipal wastewater-treating anaerobic digesters from USA - AD_UKC030_MetaG (SPAdes) (version 2) | ecosystem: Engineered > Bioreactor > Anaerobic >... | reverse complement strand
GTTGCCATGATTGAAAACGTCGATGGCCCGGCCTTCGAGAATGGCCTTGGTGAACAGGAAAAGCGCCATGTCCGGCCGGCCCCAGGGGCCATAGACGGTGAAGAAGCGCAGGCCGGTGGTCGGCAGCTCATAAAGATGGCTATAGGTATGCGCCATCAACTCGTTGGCCTTCTTGGTCGCCGCATAGAGGCTGACCGGGTGGTCGACGCTGTCATGTTCGGAGAACGGCATCTTGGTGTTGCCGCCATAGACGCTGGAACTGGAGGCGTAGACCAGGTGCGCCACCTTGCTGTGGCGGCAGCCTTCGAGGATATTGGTGAAGCCGACCAGATTGCTGTCGATATAAGCGTGCGGATTTTGCAGCGAATAACGAACGCCGGCCTGCGCGGCGAGGTGGATGACCTTGTCGAACTTCTCGTCGGCGAACAGCTTTTCGATGCCCGGACGGTCGGCGACATCCATTTTGACGAAGCGGAAGTTGGGATGTCCGGTCAGTCGCGCCAACCGGCTTTCCTTGAGGCTGACTTCGTAGTAGTCGTTCAGGTTGTCCAGGCCGACGACCACGTCGCCGCGCGCCAGCAGGCGCAGCGAAGTGGTCATGCCGATAAAGCCGGCGGCGCCGGTGACAAGGATTTTCACGGGTCAGGCCTCTTGCAGGAAAGTCAGAATTTTAACGTAGCGCAGCATCCGATTGCTGGCGCTCCAGCATTTTGGAATATTTCATGAAGCTGTTGAAACAGCCAATGGCGATGTGGATCAGCCCGGGCAGGCCGTCGCGGAAGCCCTGGCGAATGAAATAGAACTTGATGAAGCGAACCAGTGGGCTGATGGCGATACGCCCGACGCTCGCCCGCTTGCCGGCCGCCAGCGCTATCTCGGCGGCCAGCGTGGTGTAGCGATTCTGCTTGGTCAGATACGTGGCGAGCGACTCGGCCGAATCGTGCAGCAGGTCGCCTGTCAAATCCGCGACGCGGCCATTTGTCTCGACTTTTTCGTGCACCGTGTCGTTCGACCAGCGCGCCCGGCGGCGGTCGAACAAGCGCAGGCTCCAGTCCGGGTAACCCTCGCCGTGCCTCAGGTAGCGGCCGAGAAAGCGGTTGCAGCGCGGGAAGCGGAATGCTGCGGTCGATGGCGATTTCAGGGCATTTTCGATCGCCGCCTGCAGTTCGGGGCTCACGCGCTCGTCGGCATCGAGACACAATACCCAGTTGTGATATGCCGCGTCGACGGCGAACTGCTTTTGCGGCCCGAAACCCAGCCAGTCCTGGTGAATCACCCGCGCGCCATGACGTTCGGCCAGTGCGGGCGTCCCATCCGTGCTGCCCGAGTCGACGACGACCACCTCGTCGGCAAAACGCACGCTTTGCAGGCAGGCTTCCAGCTGCGAGGCTGCATTGAGCGTGATGATGGCGACGGAAAGCGGCTGGCGCGTGGCGGGCATCTATAATTGCAACTTCGAAAAGTTGTCATTTTATCTGCCGATGCGCATCCTGCTCGTGAAAACTTCCTCGCTCGGCGACGTAATCCACAATTTGCCGGTGGTAAGCGACATCAGGCGACACGTTCCGGGTGCCATCGTCGATTGGTGTGTGGAAGACGCTTTTGCAGCCGTGCCGCGCCTGCATCCCGGGGTCGAGGAGGTCATTCCGGTTGCGCTGCGGCGCTGGCGCAAGGCGCTGTTCGCTTCCCGTACCTGGCAGGAAGTGGCGACCTTCCGCAGGCAGTTGAATAACAACATTTACGATCTGGTCATCGACACGCAAGGCTTGCTGAAAAGCGCCCTGCTTGCCACCCGAGCCCGCGGACCGCTTGCCGGTTATGCCGCCGATTCCGCGCGCGAGCCGCTGGCGGCGCGCTTCTACGACCGTCGTTTTAGCGTCGGTGTGGCGCAGCATGCCGTCGTCCGCAATCGCGCGCTGGCGGCAGCTGCCGTGGGTTATGGCGTGGAGGGGGAGGCAGATTACGGCGTCGAAGCGCCGGCCGTCAGGTTCGACTGGCTTTCTGACCAGCCGTATGTGGTCTTTCTGACGGCAACCAGCCGCGACGACAAACTCTGGCCGGAAGCGCACTGGGCGGCGCTCGGGCGGCAACTGTACGCATTGGGCTATTGCGCTGTACTGCCCGCCGGCAGCTTGGCAGAGCGGGAGCGGGCGAACCGGCTGGCGGCGACGATTCCCGGCGCCATCGCCGCGCCACCGCTGTCGATCACCGAGCTCGCTTCGCTGTTGGCCTGCTCGCGGGCGGCAGTCGGCGTCGACACGGGCTTGAGCCATCTCGCCGTGGCGCTGCGGGTGCCGACCGTAGCCGTCTATGTCGCGACCGATCCGGGGTTGACCGGCGTTCTGGGCAGCGGCTATTACCGCAATCTCGGCGGGCGATCGCAAATGCCGGCGCCGGAAGCGGTACTGGCAGCGTTGCAGCCGGTACTCGACTGATGGCTCGCCTGCTCTACACCGTTCTGATCCATCTCGCGACGCCGCTGATTCTGCTGCGCTTGTTGTGGCGCGCGCGCAAGCAGCCCGAGTACCTGCAACATCTCGGCGAGCGCTGGGGCATCTATCGCACGCCGGTGCCGGAACGCCTGATCTGGGTCCATGCCGTTTCAGTCGGCGAAACGCGTGCCGCCCAGCCGTTGATCGAAGCCCTGCAAGTCGCCTGGCCGGAGCACCGCATCCTGCTGACCGGCATGACGCCGACCGGCCGTGCGGCGGGGAGCGAAGTGTATGGCGATGGCGTGATCCAGGCTTATCTGCCTTACGACTATCCTGCTGCGGTCGACCGGTTTTTTAAGCACTTTTCCCCCGGTTTCGGGGTGCTGATGGAAACCGAGATCTGGCCGAACTTGTTGGCTGGCGCGCAGAAGCGGAAGATTCCGGTGATTCTCGCCAATGCGCGTCTTTCCGAACGCTCGGCGCGCGGTTATGGCAAGCTGCCGGCGCTGGCACGCCCTGCCTTTGCTGCCCTGCGTGCGGTTGCCGCGCAAACGGCTGGCGACGGGGCGCGGATTGCCTCGCTCGGGGCAACCCGGGTGACCGTCTGCGGGAACATCAAGTTCGACGTCACCCCGGCACCGGAAAAAATTTCCCTCGGCCATACCTGGCGGGAGGCGATCGGCCAGCGTCGAATCTGGCTGGCGGCCAGTACCCGGGAGGGCGAGGAGGAGCAGGTGCTTGCCGCCTGGCGCCGCATTGCGGTAGTGGGGGCGCTGCTGGTGCTGGTTCCACGCCACCCGCAGCGCTTCGACCAGGTTGCCGAGTTGTTGGCGCGGGAAGGGGTGACTTTCGTCCGGCGCAGCGCAGGGCTGCCGCAGCACGATACAGCGGTCTGGCTGGGTGACAGCATGGGCGAAATGGTGGCCTACTACACGCTGGCGGAGGCGGCTTTCATTGGCGGCAGTCTGTTGCCGCTGGGCGGGCAGAATCTGATCGAAGCGGCCGCCTGCGGCTGTCCGGTTGTCGTCGGGCCACACACCTTCAATTTCCAGCAGGCGACTGTCGATGCCCTTGCGGCCGGGGCGGCGGCAAGGGTTGAGGATGCGGAAGGCGTGGCGGCAACCATCAACCGCTTGCTCGGCGCCCACGATGAACTCGAACGAATGCGTCTTGCCGCTGCAACCTTCGCCGCAGCCCATTGCGGCGCCACGGCGCGAACGCTGGATTTGATCCGCGCTTCGCTCAGGGCGTAGCGTTGCTATCGAGCAGGGCGTTGGCGGCGAGAACGTCATCCTCGCTGAGCGTACCGACGGCAGCCTTGAGCCGGAAATGCGACATCAGGGTATCCAGCACGGCGCGGGCAAGATCGCGGCGGGTCACGAACACCTGGTTGTCGGCGTTTAGCACATCGATATTGATACGGACGCCGACCTCGAAACCGAGGCGGTTGGATTCCAGTGACGATTGCGAGGAAATGAGGGCTGCCTTGAGCGCCTTGACCTGGGCCAGACCATTGACCGCGCCAAGGTAGTGCTGGCGGGCCTGTAGCGCGGAGTTGCGCCGGGTTTGCTCCAGTGTCGATTCAGCCGCGGCGCGATTGGCGCTGGCTTCATTGGTCCGGGAGTTGACCAGCCCGCCCTGGAATATAGGCAGGTTGACCTGAACGCCGACGTTCTGGAAGTCGGTCTCGAGCTGCCCACCCACGGTCGACGCGAAAGCCGTCGATTTGCCCAGGTTGGCCACCAGATCGACCGTCGGATAGTGGCCGGCGCGTTGGCGCTCGACTTCGCGCGAGGCGATTTCGACGGTCGCCATCTGGATCTGGACATTGATGTTGTCCTTCTCCGCGGCGCCCGCCCACTGTTTGATGTCCGCCGGTTGCGGCGGCATGATTTCGGCATTCGGACGAATCGGTGCCAGCGGCGGCGCTTCCTTGCCGAGAATGGCCTGCAGGGCGCGTTGCCGTACCTCAAGTTCATTTTCGGCAGCGATTTCCTGGGCGACGGCCAAGTCGTAGCGCGCCTGCGACTCATGCGTATCGACAATGGTCACGGTGCCGACTTCGAAGCTCTTTTTCGCCAGTTCGCGTTGCTGTTCGATCGACGCCTTGTTGGCGCGCACCGCCTTGAGATTCTCGTTGGCGTAAAGAATGTCGAAATAGGCTTGGGCGACGCGCAAGATCAAATCCTGGCCAGCCTGGACGAAGTTTGCTTCGGCCTGCGCCACCTGGAATTTCGACTGGTCGTAGGCGACCCAGTTCTGCCAGCGGAACAGCGGCTGGCTCAGCGTGAGCGTGTAACCGTTGCTGTTGAAGCGCGGGTTGGCATTGACGGTTGGCGGGAGGGTGCCGTTACGCAAATACAGGTCGTTTTCGTTCCAGATGGTATTGCCGCTCGCTCCCAGCGTTGGCAGGAGGCCCGCACGCGCCTGCGGCAGCCGTTCCTGACCGGCTTCCATGCTGGAGCGGGCAGCCGCATAGGCGGCGTCGTTCTCACGCGCTTCGCGATAGATCTGCATCAGGTCGGCAGCCCACAGCGGGGACGAAAACAAGGGAGCGGCTAGCAGGAAAGCGAGTTTTTTCATGAGTTGCTCAGTAACGACGCAGACTGGGGTCGACTTCACCGGCCCAGGCATCGACGCCGCCCATCAGGTTGTACAGCGCCCGGAAACCCTGGCGTTCAAGAAACATGGCGACCTGCATGCTGCGCCCGCCGTGATGACAAACGATAACGAATTCGTCATCCGGATTCAACTCTGCCAGCCGCGTCGGCACCAGATGCATCGGGATGAGCTGCGATCCCGGAAGGTGGCACAGCTCGAATTCCCAGGGTTCGCGCACATCGAGCAATACGGGCTTGTTGCGACTGTCGTCAGAGAGCCAGTCGGCCAGTTGCCGGGCGCGTATCTGCTGCATCAGAACGAAAAGGTGCTCTTGGCTTCGCCGCCGTCGAGGGCGGGAACGACGGTTTCGAACAGGTTGACCGTGTTGTAGGTGCCTTCGGCACTGCAGGTGATTAGCTGCGCCGCCATCACCGGCGCTTCGCCGACGATGGCGGCAAGCCGGCCGCCGACGCGCAGTTGCTTGAGCAGCGCTGCCGGCAGCGACGGAAGGGCGCCGGAGACGACGATCGCATCGTAGGGGCCACGCTGCGACCAGCCATTGGCGCCATTGCCAACCTCGATGGTCACATTGGTTACACCGGCGCGTTCAAGATTCTGGCGGGCGAATTCGGCAAGTTCCGGCCGATTTTCGATGCTGACCACATGCTCTGCCCCGGCGGCCAGCAAGGCGGCCATGTACCCGCTGCCGGTGCCGATTTCCAGCACCTTGTCGGTTTTCTTGATGCCGAGTTCCTGCAGCAAGCGGGCTTCGACGCGCGGTGCCAGCATGACCTGGCCGCTGCCGATGGGGATTTCCATGTCGGCGAAAGCCAGATTGCGGTAGGCGGCGGGAACGAAGTCCTCGCGCTTGACGACAAATAGCAGGTCGAGTACCTGCGGATCCAGAACCTCCCAAGGGCGGATCTGCTGTTCGATCATGTTGAAGCGTGCTTGCTCGATGTTCATTGGGTTCTCCGCAGGCTTAATATTAGCATACGCCAATACATTCGTTCCGACAAAACAGGATTATACCCGAGTCCTTTGCAAGCCTTGTCGCAGCAAATCCATGTGCAGCGCCAGATATTGCGCCGGATCGACCAGTTTGCCCTGGCAGGAGCCCATCGAGTAGCGCCAGATCAGCAGCATTAATACCGGGGCGATCACGACTTCGATGCAGGTTTCGACATCCATGCGTCGAAACTCTCCGCTGGCCATGCCGCGTTCCAGCGCCGCGCCGACCAGCGCGCGCGCCCGCTTGATCACGTTTTCGTAATAGAACTGGGCAACGTCAGGAAAATTACGCGCTTCTGCAACCATCAACTTGGGAATGCCGGCAAAATCCGTCTCGCCGATCCGCGTCCACCAGTTCGCCAGCAGGCGCTCCAGCAGATCGAAAGCGCTCCCGTCGTGACTGGCGGCGATTGCTTCGCCCTCGGCGACGACCGGCACGATGCCTTCCTGAATGACCGCCTTGAACAGCGCTTCCTTACTGTCGAAATACAGGTAAAGCGTTCCCTTCGAAACGCCGGCGCGTAGCGCGACTTCCTCCAGCCGGGTGGCGGCGAAGCCTTTTTCGACGAACAGCCCCAAGGCGGCGCTTGTCAATTCGGACGGGCGGGCTTCCTTGCGGCGTTTTCTGAGAGGGGTTGCTCTGACCACAGGTTGTTTAATGAATTTCTGGTCAGTAAATTACCATCAGAGCTTTGGCGCGGTCAACGCGTTGTTGCTGGCAGTGGAGCGGGCTGCCTTATACTCTTTGGCCAACAACAGGAAAAGCGGCTAGCATGAACAACATCCTTTGGAAAACGAAAAACGAAGGGAGCCTTACAATTGAATCTCTATCCCGGGTTCCGATGTGGATAACGTAACAATTGATGCAGTTGAACTCCAGTTTCAGGACTGCATTCAAATGCTGGCAAGGCCCCATGCATTCGTCGGATACGCATCCGGCTTTCATCAGCCCTCACTGCGCTATGTGGTTCGCGTTGTTTCGGGCGATATGGCTAAACTTGTCGAACTTGATCGCTTGCTTGGTCACGAGTTGGATATTTCGAACGAGTCGGTTGTAGTACCGGTCGGTATGGAGGTGCCTGCACGCCTCATGCGCTGGACCCGTGCTGCCCTGGAAAAAGGTGCACATCCAATATTCGAGTCAGCAAGATTACGGTTGCCATACGACGGCCAACCTCATGTTTATATCATCGACCAGCCATGCCTGAATCATTCGGCGGCGTTGCTTGTGGTCAATTTCCTGATCAAGACGATAAATTCGGTTTTGGCCGGCGAGCGAATGGTCGCTGACAGTGCCAGCGAAATAATTCATTTTGGATTGCCCAAGTTATTGAAAGATTTGGCTCCATCAGGATTGCAAGGGTTCAATCAACGTCATTTCCTGATTGCTGCGTTTGAGTTGGGTGTGCCATGGACCTGCATGGGCAGGAATATTTTCCAACTTGGTTTTGGGTCAAAAGCGCGCTGGATCGATAGTTCCTTTACCGATGCGACACCCATTATTTCCGCTCAGATCGCGCGCAACAAGGCCTTGGCAGCATCAATTCTGCGTATGAGCGGTCTGCCGGTACCGCCTCACTCGTTTGCGAAGACCGAGGATGAAGCAGAAATACTAGCCGGAAAATTGGGTTATCCCGTGGTCGTTAAGCCGGCTGATCTGGATGGAGGGAAGGGCGTCAAGGCCAATCTGCGTAATGCGAAAGCAGTTCGTAAGGCATTTGCCGATGCTTTTCAGCAGTCTCGACACGTATTGGTGGAAAAATATGTGCTAGGTCGCGATTATCGGATACAGGTGGTAAACGGGGAAGTCCAAGGTGTCCTTGAGAGGGTTCCTGGAGGTGTTAGCGGCAACGGAATGGATACGGTAAAACATTTGTTGGAACGGCAAAATTATGAGCGCAATACGGCTCAGGATGATCGCCGCTACCTGCATCAGATGGAGTTTGATGACGAGGCGGACGAGCAACTGGTTGCTCAGGCATTGGATTGGAATTCGGTACCAGTCGCCGGGTACTTTGTTCGGCTGAGGGGAGCGTCAAATGTGGCCAGTGGGGGGGTGCCCTTGCCTGTTCCGCTTGAGCAGGTGCATGCCGACAATTTGGCCCTAGCGTTGCGTGCTGCCAGGATACTGCGCCTCGATGTGGCAGGAATCGATTTGCTCATACCGGATATCAGGCGTTCTTGGCTTGAAACCGGCGCTCACATCTGCGAAGTCAACGCGCAACCCCAAATGTTTACCACTATGCATAAACCCATGCTGGTCAGTATGCTAAATGGCGGTGACGGACGAATCCCAGTGGCGATTGTGATTTTCGGAAGAGATCTGCCGGAAGATGATATTGGGTCATTGATGCATCGCAAACTATTGGTCAAGGGATTGAGGGCTGGTCTTGTCCGTGGCGGCTCTGTCTGGATCGGGAACGACTGCGTGAGTAGAGGTTCTTCCGGAAGTTTTGCTGGCGCCAAAATGCTTTGCCATGATACTGCCGTTCATGCAATGGTTGTCTGTGTTACCGATGATGACTTCATGCGCCACGGTTGGCCGGTCGATGCCTGCGATGTGCTCATTGTGATTGCCGGGGAAACTCAATCCGATAAACAAGATCGCCAAGGCTTGGCGGCTCAGGGAGTAACCCTTGCTGCAGAGCTGTCGCCCAAATTGGTAGTTATCGTTGCGGCCGATACAGAAGAAATTAAACGTACGCGCTCGATTTATTCCGGTAAGAGCGAGATTTACGCCATTGATACCTTGGGGTTGAAGGAAGCGTCTGAAGTTGTTGAAAAATCCATTGAACGGATGTTTGGTGATCGGTGAGTGCACACAGTCTTCCGGCACGATAGTTTCTTGGCGGTGAACAAATGACCAGTTCATTCTCCGTGGAGGGGATAGTTCAAGAGTCGATGATGGCTCGATACTTGAGATTGCTGCCAAAGGCCGAATTGCATCTGCATCTTGAAGGTTCGTTGAGACCACAGTTATTGCTGCGTTTGGCGAATCGTAATCGCTTGCGCATTCCGTTCTCGCACCCAGATGATTTCGACCGAATCTACCACTACCGAAACTTCCGTGACTTTGCCAATGTTCTTCTGTTTGGTGTGGGTTGCCTGAGACAACCCGAGGACTTCTTCGATGCGGTCGGTGACTTGGGCGCCATGCTTGTCGAGCAAAATGTTCGCTATGCCGAGGTGACCTGGACTCCTCAGTTCTATCTTGATCGCGGATATTCGCTAAATGATGTGTTGGATGCCATGAACATGTCGCGTTACGCATTGCAAAGGCGAACAGGTCTTGTTATGCGTTGGATACCTGATTTGGTTAGAAGCTATCCAAAGCCAGCAACACTCGTAGCAGAGTGGGCTAGTTCAAGGAAGGCGCGTGAAGGCGGAGTCGTTGCTTTGGGGTTGGGTGGGCCGGAGGCAGGGCATCCCGCAACTACCTTCCAAAAAATTTTCGAACTGGCTCAAGCGTCGAAGCTACCAGCCAATCCACACGCTGGCGAGGGCGAGGGGCCGGCGAGCATTTGGGCTACTATCGAGTCCCTGCGGCCAGCACGTATTGGTCATGGAGTCCGAGCTATTGAGGACTCCGAACTTGTAAATTATCTTGCCCGCGAAGGTCTTCCGCTCGAAGTCAGTCTTACCAGCAATGTCCGCCTCGGCATTTTTCAGACCTACGAAACACATCCGATCAAGCGCCTGATTGAGTCAGGTTGTGTGGTTACGCTGAACACCGATGATCCGGTTCTGTTTCGCACCAACTTGACCAACGAATATGTAATGGCAGTCAAGCATTGCGGTCTCGATCTTCGGGACATCCATAGGGCGATCCTCTCGGCTCTTCGGGTCAGCTATCTCGGCAACGAGGAGAAAGCGATGATGATTACTGCATTCCAGGCACAGTTCGACCGGCTCAGCTCGGAACTATGAAATCGATTCTGATTATTGCCGCGCCGTTCGGGTTCGGTCCGTCTTCGAAGGCGTTAATTCTTGCCGAGTACCTGCGAGACAGGTACCGAGTGTCGATTTCAAGCACGGGCAACGTTGTCGGGTTTCTGCAGGCAAACGCTCCTAACGGCGTTGATATCGTACATGGGCTGTTCAGGAAAACTTTCGCAACCCGAGAGAGCCTGACTGGGTTTGATGCATTCATTTTGGTCAATCAGGCACCCGCTCTTCAGCATCTGGCGGCACTTGGTTTTGCCGAGCGTTCAATTTTTGTCGACAGCATTTCTCAATGGCGCGCTGAATCCGAACCCGGCAGCCTGCCCGAAGGCCTTCTTGCACATATCGTGCAGGATGAGTTCCCAGAGTCCACCTTGGATTGCGTGCGGTACCCTGCAAGCGCCATAGTGACCGCGCCTTTACTCTGGCCCGATGAGGTTTGTGCAGCCACGAACGAACGCCAAGGTGTGCTAGTACATACCGGCGGTATGACCTCGCCGACCGCCGGGATAGATCTGGTAAGCGTCATTACTTCGGAACTGATTGCGCCGATCCTGGCGTCGATTGCTGGGTACGGCCACAAGGTATCGCTTCTGGGCAACGCCGATGTTTTCCAAGGGCTATCTGGGACCTTGGGGGTGAATATGCTTGGAAGCGTCAGTCCTGCATCGGCGCTTCAAGCTATCAGTGAGGCGAGATTGGTGATCACCACGCCCGGCCTAGGGGCGATCTACGAAACCATGAGCAAGCGTACTCCGCTGATCCTGCTACCGCCCATGAACAGCACTCAGTTGCGGCACTATCGTGTGATGACCGGGCAGGGGATTGTCGGCATACTCAGCGGCCCGGCTACCGACGCGCTTTCGGCTTGCCTCGCATCTTTACCATGGCAACAGCAGACGCCGACCTTGCTGAAAATCCTTGCCGCAAACACTAGGAATATCTTGTGCATGGCTGATGCAGTTTTCGATCGCGTTTTCACCAAAGATCACAACTTCAATCTTGAGGAGTACCTTGCAAATATCGACATACTTTGGGCTTCGCTGTCTCAAGTTTCTCCGCAAGAGGCGGTTATTGTGGCGCTTGATCGACTCTTCAACCCTGCTCCGTGCTAACAGGAGCGTTTTAAACGTGGTCGAAAGTTCGATGTAAGCATGATTCATGACTTGCCCGCACTGCCTTGCCTTTTTTCAGTTGTTCCAGTAACTTGCAGCCACTTGTTAGGGGTGTCCGCCGATTGGCGGGCTGAGAAATACCCTTCGAACCTGACCGGGTCATGCCGTCGTAGGGAAACGGATTCTGTTTTGGAACCAGATCGCTCCTTGCTCGTCTTATCCCGTTGATACACGCTAGGAGCACCCATGAACGCCAAAGAGCAATTCCTCGCCGCCAACGCCCACGTCGACGAGGCCGCTATCCAGCCATTGCCGAATTCGCGCAAGGTCTATATTGAAGGCTCGCGCCCCGATATCCGGGTGCCGATGCGCGAGATTAGCCAAGCCGACACGCCGACCGGCTTTGGCGGCGAAAAGAACCCGCCGATCTTCATCTATGACTGTTCCGGTGTTTATTCCGATCCGGCCGCCAGGATCGACATCCGTTCCGGCCTGCCGGCCATGCGCGCCAAATGGATCGCTGAGCGCAACGATACCGAGGAACTGCCCGACCTGAGTTCCGAATTCGGCCGCCAGCGCGCTGCCGACAAGGCGCTCGACGATTTGCGCTTTCCAGGCCTGCACCGCAAGCCGCGCCGCGCCAAGGCTGGCATGAATGTCTCGCAGATGCACTATGCGCGCAAAGGCATCATCACCCCGGAAATGGAATTCGTCGCCATCCGCGAAAACCTGAATCGCGCCGCCTACATCGAGTCCTTGCGGTCGACCGGAAAAATGGGCGAAAAAATGGCATCGCTGCTGACGCGCCAGCACCCCGGCCAGAGCTTCGGCGCAGCCATCCCGGCCGAAATCACGCCGGAATTCGTGCGCAGCGAAGTCGCCCGCGGCCGCGCGATCATCCCGAACAACATCAACCACCCGGAAAGCGAGCCGATGATCATCGGCCGCAACTTCCTGACCAAGATCAACGCCAACATCGGAAACTCGGCACTAGGTTCTTCGATCCAGGAAGAAGTCGAAAAGATGACCTGGTCGATCCGCTGGGGCGGTGACACGGTGATGGATCTGTCGACCGGCAAGAACATCCACGAAACCCGCGAATGGATCATCCGCAACTCGCCCGTGCCGATTGGCACCGTGCCGATCTATCAGGCGCTGGAAAAGGTTAACGGCAAGGCCGAAGACCTGACCTGGGAAATCTTCCGCGACACGCTGATCGAACAGGCCGAACAAGGCGTCGACTACTTCACCATCCATGCCGGCGTGCTGCTGCGCTACATCCCGATGACCGCCAACCGCATGACCGGCATCGTCTCCCGTGGCGGCTCGATCATGGCCAAGTGGTGTCTGGCGCATCACAAGGAAAGCTTCCTCTACACGCACTTCGAGGAAATCTGCGAAATCATGAAGGCCTACGATGTCGCCTTCAGCCTCGGCGACGGCCTGCGTCCGGGCTCGATCTACGACGCCAACGACGAAGCGCAACTGGGCGAACTCAAGACCCTAGGCGAGCTGACCGAAATTGCCTGGAAGCACGACGTGCAGACCATCATCGAAGGCCCGGGCCACGTGCCGATGCACCTCATTAAAGAGAACATGGACCTGCAGCTCGAATACTGCAAGGAAGCCCCGTTCTACACCCTCGGCCCGCTGACCACCGACATCGCGCCGGGCTACGACCACATCACCAGCGGCATCGGCGCTGCGATGATCGGCTGGTACGGCACGGCCATGCTCTGCTATGTCACGCCCAAGGAGCACCTCGGGCTGCCGGACAAGGACGACGTCAAGGAAGGCATCATCACCTATAAGCTGGCCGCCCATGCAGCCGACCTCGCCAAGGGCCACCCCGGCGCGCAGATCCGCGACAACGCGCTGTCCAAGGCGCGCTACGAGTTCCGCTGGGACGACCAATTCAACTTGGGCCTCGACCCGGACAAAGCCAAGTCCTTCCACGACGAGACCCTGCCCAAGGAATCGGCCAAGGTCGCCCACTTCTGCTCGATGTGCGGTCCACACTTCTGTTCGATGAAAATCACCCAGGACGTCCGCGACTTCGCGGCGCAACAGGGCCTCAAGGAAGACGAGGCGCTGGAAAAGGGCATGGAAACCAAGGCGGTCGAGTTCGTAAAAGCCGGCGCGGAAATTTATCGCAAGGTCTGACCTGGACTGTCGGCCCAATTGCGGGGCGTGTTGCATCGCGCCCTCCATCTCCTCGCTCGACAAGCCGGCCGGCTTGCCCTGCGTGCAACTCGATGGCGAGTTCCGTTGCCGGATTTTTGGTCGGCCGGAACGCCCCGCCTGCTGTTCCGGGCTGCAGCCGTCACCGGAGATGTGCGGCGATTCGCCTGAGCATGCGATGCGCTGGCTTGCCGATCTGGAAGCGCTGACCCGGCCGGGAGGGTAGAATGCGGCCTTCCCAACCAGCTTGCATGCAATGGATCCGATTCTTCTCCTCAAAGCCCTGATTCTCGGCATCGTCGAAGGGCTGACCGAATTCCTGCCGATTTCGTCGACCGGACATCTGATTTTGGCCGGCGATCTGCTGGATTTCAACGACGATCGCGGCAAGTTGTTCGAGATTGTGATTCAGTCCGGGGCCATTCTGGCGGTTGTCTGGGAATACCGCGAGCGCCTGTTGGTTGTTGCGCGCGGCGCCTTCAGCGACAAGGCAGCGCAGAAATTCATCCTTAACCTGTTCATCGCCTTCCTGCCACTGGCCATTCTCGGACTGGCCTTCGGCAAGGCGATCAAGGCCAATTTGTTCAACCCGATTGCCGTGGCGACGACCTTCATCTTGGGCGCCTTCGTGATCCTTTGGGCGGAAAAGCGCGAGCACCGGATTCGCGTGCAGACCGTGGAGGAAATGAGCCCGGTCGACGCGCTAAAGATGGGCATTGCCCAGGCGTTCGCGCTGATTCCCGGCACCTCGCGCTCGGGCGCGACGATCATCGGCGGCCTGCTCTTCGGCCTGTCGCGCAAGGCGGCGACCGAGTTCTCCTTCTTCCTTGCCATCCCGACTCTGGGCGCTGCGACGGTCTATCAGCTCTACAAGGAACGCGCGTTGCTCAACGCCGACGACATCGGCATGTGGGTAGTCGGCTTCGTTTCGGCTTTCTTTTCAGCATTCCTGTGCGTGCGTTGGCTGCTGCGTTTCATTTCCAGTCACGATTTCACGCCGTTCGCCTGGTATCGCATCGTCTTCGGCATCGTCGTGCTGCTCACCGCCCACTTCGGCTGGGTGCAATGGACAGCCCACTGATCGTCTATCTGCATGGCTTCTGCTCGTCGCCGGCGTCGTGGAAATCCCGATTGCTTGCCGAAGAGTTGGCCAAGCGCGGCCTGGCCCGGCATTTCGTTTGTCCGCAATTGTCGCCGGTGCCGGACGAAGCGGTGGCCAGTGTCAGCCGGCTGATCGAGTCGGCAACCGGGCGGGTGACGTTGGTCGGCAGTTCTCTGGGCGGGCATTACGCCAACCACTTGGCGGAAAAATACGGCCTGGATGCAGTGCTGATCAACCCTGCTGCGGTCGACCACCTGGAAACGGCAAAATTCATCGGCGAGCATCAGAATTTCCACACCGGCGAGCGCTTCACCTTCACCACGACGCATGTTGCCCAGTTGAAGGCACAGGTCAGTCGTCCGACGCCCGGGCGTTACTGGCTGTTGCTCGAAGAGGGGGACGAGGTGCTGGACTGGCGTCAGGCAGCGGATTTTTATACCGCTTGCCGGCAAACGGTGCTGCCCGGCGGCGATCACAGCTTCACACAATTTCCCGGTTTTATGCCGCAAATCCTTGAATTCGCGGGGTTATAATCCGCCGATGAACGTATTGTTTGAAGAAGATGGCGGCTTCAAGGCCGGCAGCATCATGGCCGACAACGACAGCTCCTTGCAGGTCGAATTGCCCACCGGCAAGCGCAGCAAGATCAAGGCCGCGACGGTGTTGTTGCGTTTCGACAAGCCCGCGACGGGTGCCTTGCTGGAGCAGGCGACGCCGCTGGCCGAAGAGATCGAACCGGAATTCCTGTGGGAGTGTGCGAACGATGGCGAATTTTCGTTTCTTGATTTTGCCCGTGACTACTATGGACACGACCCCGCACCGGTCGAAGCGACGGCGGTCCTGCTTGCCCTGCACGCCGCGCCCGTCTATTTCCACCGCAAGGGCAAGGGCCGCTTCCGCAAGGCGCCTCCCGACATTCTCGCAGCTGCTCTGGCCAGTCTTGAAAAAAAGCGTCAGCAAGCGCTGGCGATGGAGAGCTGGATAGGCGAGCTGAAAGCCTTCCGCCTGCCGCCGGAATTCGCTGCGCTGACCGACGCCCTGCTCTATGCGCCGGATCGCAACAAGCCGGAAACCAAGGCCTTCGAGGCGGCCTGCACCGAAACGGGCTTGACCGCCGCGCAACTGCTGTTCAGGTGCGGCGCCATCAAGTCGCCCTATTTCCTGCATTACCGGCGTTTCCTGCACGAACAATTCCCCAAGGGCACCGGCTTCCCGACGCTCGACGCGCCAAGGCTGCCGAGCGATCTGCCGCGCGCCGACGTGCGCGCCTTCTCGATCGACGACGCCCAGACGACGGAGATCGACGATGCGCTATCGGTCGTCAGGCTGCCGGGCATCGGTTCGCGTATCGGCATCCACATCGCTGCGCCGGGGCTGGCCATCGAGCACGGCTCGCCGCTCGATGGCGTGGCGCGGGCGCGCTTGTCCACCGTCTACATGCCGGGCAACAAGATCACCATGCTGCCCGACGCCGTGGTGCAGAATTACACGCTGGCCGGCGGCGTCGATTGCCCGGCGGTGTCGCTCTACCTGACGGTTAGCGAATCCTTGGAAATCCTTAGCCACGAATCGCGGCTGGAAATGGTGCACATCGCCGCCAATCTGCGCCACCACGAAGTCGAGCCGTGGTTCAACGCCGAAACCATCAACGGCCCGCTGCCCGACCAGCCGTTCCGGGATGAACTGCTGCACCTGTGGCATTTCGCCAACGCCTGCGAAGGCCGGCGCGGCAAGCCTTCGGCGATGCAGGGCAACAACGACTACAACTTCGCCATCGACGGCGACCTGGCCGACCCGGACAGTTGCACCGTCGCGATCAGCGAACGCAAGCGCGGCAGCCCGCTCGACAAGTTGGTCGCCGAGCTGATGATCGTCGCCAATTCGACCTGGGGCGGCCTGCTCGCCGACAAGAACATCGCCTGCATGTATCGCGCGCAGACGCAGGGCAAGGTGCGCATGACCACCTCGCCCTTGCCGCACGAAGGTCTGGGCGTGCCGCAATACGCCTGGATGACCTCGCCGCTGCGTCGCTACTGCGATCTGGTCAACCAATGGCAGCTGATCGCCTGTCTGAAGGGCGAAACCCCGGCATTTGCCCAGAAATCGGCCGAATTGTTCGGTGCGATGCGCGATTTTGAGCTGACCTATGGCGCCTATGCCGATTTTCAGCGCCAGATGGAGCGTTACTGGTGCCTGCGCTGGCTGCAGCAGCACGATGTGACGGAGATCGACGCAACCGTGCGCCGCGAGCAACTGGTCAAGCTCGATCATCTGCCCCTGCTGCTGCGCGTGCCCTCGGTGCCGGCCGACCTCGGGCCGGGCAAGCGCCTGCGCCTGGCGGTCGAATCCATCGACCTGCTTGGCCCGGAACTCAGTTGCCGCTATCTTTGTACGCTGGATGAAGGATTGCCTGAAGCGGTGGTCGAGGAGGAGGAAACGCAGTGAGTTTGGCCGTGCAGCCCTGGCAACCGTTTATGCACGACAACCGTCGTCTGTGGCTGGCTATCGCCATCTCGCTGGCGGTGCATGCACTGTTGCTGACACTGCATTTCAGTTTTCCCGATGCGTCCAAGGCCATGCGCGAAAAGGCGCTCGATATCGTCCTGGTCAATGCCAAATCGGCGAAGAAGCCGACCGATGCCCAGGCTTTGGCGCAGGCCAATCTCGATGGCGGTGGTAACACCGACGAAAACCGGCGGATCAAGACACCCTTGCCGTCGACCAACCAGCAGACAACGGGGAACGACATCGAACGCATGCAGCGGCGAATTCGCGAACTCGATGCCGCGCAGCAGAAGATGCTGAGCGAGGCAAAGTCCGCCCGCGCGGTTGCGGCTGCCCGCAATGCGGCCGAACAGCCAACGCCGTCGCCGAATGCCAGTGGCCTCGATCTCGCCGAGTCGGCGCGGGCGATGGCCCGCCTGGAAGGCGAAATCAGCAAGAGTGTTGACGAATACAATAAGCGTCCGCGCAAGAAATTTGTCGGCGCGCGCACCGAGGAATACCGTTTCGCGCAGTACATCGAGGATTGGCGCCAGAAGGTCGAGCGCATCGGCACCCTGAACTACCCGGAGGCGGCGCGCGGAAAGCTTTACGGCTCACTGGTGCTGACGGTTTCACTCAACCACGACGGCAGCCTCAACCGGGTCGACATTAACCGCTCCTCCGGCTACAAGGTGCTTGACGAGGCCGCCCAGCGCATCGTCCGGATGGCCGCGCCGTTTGCGCCCTTCCCGCCGGAAATCCGGCGCGACACCGATATCCTCGAAATCACGCGCACTTGGTACTTCACCCAAGGCGATCAGGTCACGGCCAAATGAGTGATCGTTACTGCGTGCTGGGCAATCCCGTGGCCCACTCCCGGTCGCCTGCTATCCATGCGCAATTCGCCGCGCAAAGCGGGCAGAATCTGCTATACGAGGCTTTGCTGGCGCCGCTCGACGGCTTTGCCGAGACCGTGCGCGGCTTCATTGCTGCCGGTGGCAAGGGCGCGAACGTCACGGTACCGTTCAAGGAAGAAGCTTTCCGTTTGAGTGACCGTC
>Ga0209310_1001449_pt1 | contig 17963 bp, 13 predicted proteins | sample AD_UKC030_MetaG_FD_184415 | JGI IMG/M metagenome (GOLD analysis project Ga0209310, IMG submission 184415) | Active sludge microbial communities of municipal wastewater-treating anaerobic digesters from USA - AD_UKC030_MetaG (SPAdes) (version 2) | ecosystem: Engineered > Bioreactor > Anaerobic >... | reverse complement strand
GTCGGTGGGCCTGCGTAGGCTTTGCCACAGGGATGCCTGACTTATTAGAAGCTTGCGTTTCAGAACTGGGCTACCCCAGCTTGCCGTGGGGGCTGTATTCCAATGTTTTCTTTTTGACAAACCACATACCAGATCTTCGTGGTGAGAAAAAACCGCAGCTTGAAATCCACGGTTCAGCTTCTGCGTCAATCTGCGGCTATAGGTTGAGAAACCGACTCTTGATTGCCACAAGAAACGCAAAAAGACGCAAAAAGAGGGTTTCGTGGGCAACCTCTCCTCTGTGGTAAAAATGCTCACGAGTCTTTTCACCACCGAGGATGTGGTTTACGACAGAAAGGCTCACAATGTTATCCCACCACGAAGCACACGAAGTCCACGAAGAAGTGCTATGAGGAATGATTCCTAAATGAATTCCTTCCTCCTCTCCGTGTGCTCGGTATCTCTGTGGTGAGATACAACCGCCGCTTGAAAGCTGCGGTAAGGGTCTGTGCAAAAATTAATTCCGATTTTGCTGGGTGGGATTGGGCGGGCTGGCAAGGCGCGACGAGCGAGCATACCCGCGCGGTCTGTGAGCGAGGAGCAACACAGCCAGCCCGCCCAAGGCCCCCAGCCCGCAGGGGCGGGGCGGCGCCGAGCCATCTGCTTCGTTGCTCGGTCGGTCGAGTATCGCAGGGGGATACACTCCCTCCCTTGCGCCTCGCATCTGGCCCGGCGGCGCTCCCGCCAAAATCGGAAGTAATTTTTGCACAGACCCTAAGCCGCAAGCTGAAAGGTAGGGCGACCACTCCGTGGGCGCCGCACTGATGACTGCAAACCCACAATCCGGCGTGCAGCGGAGTGCCCGCCCTACCTCCGTCTTCCGTCCTCGGTCTTCCGTCCTCCGTCTTCTGACGTACTGACGTACCGACGCACCGTCCTCTGACGCACCGTCCTCCGGTCCACCTAAACGCTTCCTGCGCGCTCGCAGATGATCCGGCCGTCATAAGCCGGTTCGACCGCCGCGCCGGGCTGGACCACCAAAAATTCATCCTCCGCCCACGGGCCGTCCATCCAGCGCTCGAGCAGGCCGAGGTCGCCCTGCGTCTCCTCATAGCGCCATCCGCGCCGCTGGCAGATGGCTTGCACCCGGGCCGGCAGATCCAGCATCCCGTCGAACGGGAAACGGATCAGGAATCCGGCCTGATACGTTCGCGCCCAGCCGGCGCTGACCTCGACGAGGTATTTCGCGTTATCCTCGCCATACTTGGCCACCAGCTCCTCGAAGGTCTGGTCCAGAGCCATCGGCATCGATGCCAGCTCGTTCTCGCCGGCGGGAGCCGACTCCCCGCGCGCGCGCGCGCGGCGCCACGGGAACTCGAGCCAGCCTGCCGTGAAAAAATAAGCGCCCGTATGCTCGCGGAACACCTCCTCGTATCGCGTCCTCGATCCAAGAAACAGCGTCAGGCAATCATGCGCCCGCGGGATGACCAGGGGCGTGTGCCCGGCCCGCAAGCCCGCCAGGATCCGATTGCACAATCCATAGCCGATGAGGATGGCGTCGTATCGGCCGGCGGGGATGGCATCCACCCGGGCCTGCAGGTCCTCCCGGCCGCGCCGGGGATCGTCATGGTTGCCGACCGGCAGGAACTCGAGATCGACCGCGTGCGGGCATCGGGACACGACCTGCCCGATCTCGCGCACCGCCACCTCGCATGCCAGCACCTTGAATGCCTTCATCCTTTGTCTCACACCAAATACGGCTTATATTCGGGAACGGCTTTCTGGAGCAGGAGCTTGAGCTGAGCCGGCTCGACCTGGTGCATGACCTTCGACAGCTCATCGAATCGGGACTGGACATCCTCGAGGGCCTGGGGCTCGCTGATGAACCGCATGATTTTGGGATGGTTGGTCGGGGTGACATTCTCGCCCTTGTAGCTGAGCTCCTCGTAGAGCTTCTCGCCCGGCCGCAGTCCGACGAACTCGATCGCGATGTCCTCGTCCGGCTTGAACCCGGACAGCTCGATCATCTGGCGGGCGAGATCGACGATCTTGATGGGCTGGCCCATATCGAGCACGAAGATCTCGCCGCCCTGGCCCTGGGCTGCGCTCTGGAGCACCAGCCCCACCGCCTCCGGTATCGTCATGAAATACCGGGTGACATCCGGATGCGTCACCTTCACCGGGCCGCCGGCGGCGATCTGACGGTGGAAGATTGGCACCACGCTCCCCGATGATCCCAGCACGTTGCCGAACCGGACCGCCATGATCTTGGTCCGGTCCGGGTTCCGGGCGGCCAGCGCCTGCAGGTAGATCTCCGCCAGCCGCTTCGACGCGCCCATGACATTGGTCGGATTGATCGCCTTGTCCGTCGAGATCATCACGAACCGCTCGATCCCGGCGGCCAGGGCCATCTCCGCCAGGCGCGCCGTCCCCATCGAGTTGTTCTTGAACGCCTCGCTCGGCTGGCTCTCCATCATCGGCACGTGCTTGTGCGCCGCCGCGTGGAACAGAACCTGGGGATGGAATCGATCGAAGATGAACCGCATCCGGTCGCCGTCCAGAATGTCGGCCACCAGAGGCAGGATGTTCCCCTTGTAGCCCAGCTCGATCAGCTCCTGCTCGATCGGAAAGAGCTGCACCTCGGACTGGTCCACCAGAATCACCAGGGCCGGATTGAAGATCACGATCTGACGGCACAGCTCGCTGCCGATGCTCCCGCCGGCGCCCGTCACCAGGATCACCCGGTCATGGATCATCTGCCGGATGTTATCCGTCTCGAGCTCGACCGGATCGCGCCCCAGCAGGTCCTCGATATCCACCGAGCGCAGCTGGCTGACTCGGACCTGGCCGGTCGCCAGCTGGTGGATCGACGGCACGGTCTGATATTTCAGGCGCGTCCGGTTCAGGATCCGGACGATCTCGCCGATCCGCTTGGCGGAGGCCGACGGCATGGCGATGATGACCTCGTCGAGCCCGAGATTCCGGTTGGGCTCGAGCAGCACCTCGGGCGCGCCCGCCACCGGCAACCCGTGCACCCGCGAATGCCACTTGGTCGAGTCGTCGTCAAAAAACACGACCGGACTGAGCCCCAGCCCGCGTTTGATCATGAGTTCCTTGGCCAGGCTGGCCCCCACGTCTCCGGCCCCCACGATCCCTACGCGCAACGCCGAGCGCCCCCGAAGGCTCGGATCGACCTGCCGCTCCCGATAGAGCCGCAGCACCAGCCGCATCGCCGACAGCCCCAGAAACGATATCACCAGATCCAGCAGGATGATCCCCCGCGGCGGTGCATACTCGATCCCCGCCGAATACCGGACCATGGCGATCGTGCCCGCCCCCACGCTCAGCGCGTAGAAGAGCTTGGCCAGATCCGGCGTGCTGAAATAGCTCAGCAGGCCCGCGAACTGACGGAACCCCAGCAGGCATGCCAGCTTGATCGCCACCACCAGGAATCCTGCTTTACAGAAATCCTCCATCAGCGATGCCGGCACATCGAAATCGAAGCGCAGCTTGTAGGCCAGCCACAGGCTCGCCCACAGGCCCAGCGTGTAGAGGACGAACAGGGTCAGTATGCGCGCACGTCCGGATCCCAATCCGATCTTCATCTTGCGGGCAAAATAGCCATATTTTTGCCGGATCATCAACGCAATAAAAAACCCGCCAGTTCGCTGGCGGGTTCTTCCCATCAAGCAGACACGGACGCGACAGTGTCGCGTCCCTGCCTTTCGGACCGCGGACGTCCTCGTCCGCAGCAGCGTGCAGCCCTTGAGCCGACCGCGCTGCGGGCCAGGAGGCCCGCGCTCCGAACCTTCCAGACCGCGGTTCACAGCCTCAGCTTGAAAGCTGCGGCTACGCCATCAAGAGGATGCAAGCGCCGGCCGGCAAGCGGACGCGACCCACCTTTCGGCCTACCGACGCACCGACGCACTGACGTGCCGTCCCCCGTCTTCCGTTGCACCGGTTCCCCTCGCCCCGCGAGGCACGAGCGGGGAGAGGGCCAGGGAGAGGGGTTCCAAATCCTCTTTGCGTGTCTTTGCGTTTATTGCGGCGAAAAAAGTCGTACTTCGAAGTTGTTGAATCTCGAACTCATGAACTCACCGGAAGAGATATTCCTGATTTCCTGAGTTCCAGATCACATCTGTGTTCATCTGCGCGGATGAATGAATTCCTTCGTGTCCTTCATGACCTTCGTGGTGAGAAAAAACCGCAGCTTGAAAGCAGCGGTTACGCCATCAAGGCTATTTCCGATCCTCGTTCCCCCGGAACTCGGGCATGGTGGCGTGGCCGGGGGCGCTGATGCCATGGCTTCGGAACACCTGGACGACCGTCAGCGCCAGGATTTTGAGATCCAGCCAGAACGACTGGTGATCGACATACCAGACATCGAGCCGGAGCTTCTCGTCCCAAGGCAATGCGTTCCGGCCTTTGACCTGACACCAGCCGGTGATGCCGGGGAGGACCTCATGGCGCCGGGCCTGCTCCGGGCTGTAACGCTCGAGGTATTTGACCATCAAAGGACGTGGCCCCACCAGGCTCATGTTCCCTCGAATCACATCGAACAGCTCCGGCAGCTCATCGAGCGACGTCGCCCGCAGCCATCGTCCGAACCGCGTCAGCCGGTCGGCGTCAGGCAGCAGCTGGCCCGATCCATCCCGCGCATCGGTCATGGTCCGGAACTTGTGGATCTCGAAGATCCGGCCGTGCCGGCCCGGGCGCTTCTGACGAAACAGCACCGGGCGTCCGAGGCTCACCCGTACGAGCAAGGCCAGCAGCCCCACGATCGGCAGCCAAAGCGGCAGGGTGATCCCCACCAGCAATAGATCAAAGAGGCGCTTCATCCGCGGTCGATACGCAGCGGCTTAAAGGATCCAACGCCCGGTCGGGGGACCGGGCCTACAGCGAAAGCGTCCGGCCCGATGTAGGCCGGGTCACCTGACCCGGCGTCTGCAGCTATAAGTTGAGAAACCGACTCTTGATTGCCACAAGAAACGCAAAAAGACGCAAAAAGAGGATTTCGTGGGCAACCTCTCCTCTGTGTTAAAAATCCTCACCACTGTTTTCACCACCGAGGATGTGATTTACCACAGAAAGGCTCACAATGTTATCTCACCACGAAGCACACGAAGTGCACGAAGAAGTGCTATGAGAAGTAATTCCTAAATGAATTCCTTCGTGGTCTTCGTGACCTTCGTGGTGAGAAAAAACCGTAGCTTGAAAGCTGCGGCTACGATCATCTGCGTCATCTCCGGACAAATGAATCTCTGCGCCTCTGCGGGAGAAAAATTCAAAGTCCAGACTTTTGTCCCGCTGAGGCGCTGAGCCGCAGAGAAAAGTGGTGGCAGGGCGAGGGCCGGCGAGGGTCAAGCCAGAGGGGCTCCAAATCCTCTTTGCGTGTTTTTGCGTTTTTTGCGGCAATAAAAGTTGCTCTTCGAAGTTGTTCAATCTCGAACTCAGGAAATCAGGAATTGCATTCCCAGCGCTTTTCCTGAGTTCCTGATTTCCAAATTGAGTATGTCCCTCTTCGTATTCTTCTGTCCTCGGTGGTAAAAATGCTCACCAGTCTTTTCACCACGGAGAGCACCGAGATGAATCCCTGAATTCGACCGGCCCCCATCCCATTCCTCCTCTCCGTGTCGGTGTCGGTGGTGAGAAAAAACCGTAGCTTGAAAGCTGCGACTACGACACCAAGGAGATGCAAGCTTACAGCCCGGCGTGCAGCGGAGTGCCCGCCCTACCTCCAGGCTACCGACGCACCGTCCTCCGTCTTCCGTCTTCTGACGCACCGATGCACCGTCCTCCGCGCCGCTCTGCGGCAAAAAAAGCTCTTCGTGACCTGCGCTTCGTGGTGAACAAATCGCGCTATTCCGCGGCGGGGTTGGCAACGGGTGGCTCGGCATGGCTCTCGGTGCCCTTCTCGACTTTCCCGAACAGCCAGGCGAAAAACATCACGCCCACGACCGTGAATCCGAGGATCGACCAGCCGGCGGTATCATGAAAAGAATCGAGCGCATCGAGCCCGCGCCGATACGCCACGAAGCTCAGCATCAGCGACCGGATGACATTCCCGAGGAACGCCAGCAATATCCCGACGGCCAGGAGCAGCACCCGGAGGCCATTGCTTCGCAGGACCACATACCCGATGAAGAGCGTGGCCATGACTGCCGATTGCAGGCTTCGGATCCCGCTGCAGGCCTCGTCCACGCCCACCACGCCATTCGGCAGTTGGATTAGGCTGCCCACCCGCTGCGCCGGCACGCCCGCCAGCGACAGGATCTCGACATTCAGCGACGTCACCACCGATTGCAGGTTGCCCACGATCAGGTTGTAGATCATCCCCGGCAGCGGCAGCGCGATCAGGATGAACCCGAACGGCATCGCGAAATGCCAGGCCCCGCGCCATCCGAACACGAACGTCAGGTTGGCCCAGACCAGGAGCAAGATCGCCAGAGCGAGCCCCATCGTGGTGGCCGAATTGATCCCGAATGCGGCCTGATAGATCTGGACCAGGAACGCCAGGCCTGCTCCCGCCAGCCCGGCAATCGCCATCCCCCAGCTCGGCCGGAACTCGAATGCCGGCCGCTTCTCCCAGCTCTCCCAGAACAGATACAGACACAGCAGCAGCACGACCCATCCGAACTGAAGGTCGGGTCTATTGTTCCAGAACCACTGGGTCTGGCTCACCAGCCAGCCCATCGCCAGCCACGCCGGCAACAGCATCCCCAGCGGCCATATTCGTTCCAGTTTCATCATGATTACGGGTTGGCCTTGGCCGGCTGTTTCAGCGCCGATGCCATCCGATCCAGCTCGGCCCGGAAATCCACCGGCTTGAGCCAGAGCGGGATGAACTCCTGCAACTGCCGGTCCGCGGCCGCCATGTCCCCTCCTACCACCTGAGTCGAGATCCGGACGAACTGCTTGGGCCCGTAAAGCTGGCGCCGGTTCGCGAACGAATCCCATACCCGCTGCCAAAACCGCTTGTCCGATGCCCTCAACGTCGTGCCTGTCCGGTCGCGTGCGGCGCGCATCGCGTGCTGGTAGCCCACCGACATATTATGATCCAGCCGGTAGGGGAGCGGCTGCCCGCCCACCAGCCCACCGAAATAGACCAGCTCGCGCCTTCCGCCCGCCGTGAACACGCGCCGCTCGAGGGTCATCTGAACCCCGTGGATATCGAGGTCGATCCAATCCGGCGCCACCGGCTCGAGGATCCAGCCGCCTTCGGTCCAGCATCGGTCCGGCGTGTGCACGAACAGGCCGATATCATTCGGCTTTTCGACGTAACGTTTCGCCGAGAACGTGGTGACCTCGTGCCCCACGGCGTTCGTGTACCGCCCGTTGACCAACTGATCGGCCACCAGCAGGCGCTCGGCCCCCTCCGCGATCGGACGCTCCTCGAAATGCCACCCGCCGATCCGGGTCTGTTCCTCGAACCAATGATAGCCTTTGTCCGGATCCGACCGCGTATACCACAAGCTCGGAAAGATCCAGAGGATCAGCACCGCGGCCGAAAGCAGCCCCACCCCGACCACGGCCGCCCGTGTCGGTTTGAACCCGCTCGCGCCTGGCGACGGCGATGATGTCGTTTCATCCATAAGTTCTTAGGGTCTGTGCAAAAATTACTTCCGATTTTGGCGGGAGCGCCGCCGGGCCAGATGCGAGGCGCAAGGGAGGGAGTGTATCCCCCTGCGATACTCGACCGACCGAGCAACGAAGCAGATGGCCCGGCGCCGCCCCGCCCCTGCGGGCTGGGGGCCTTGGGGGCGCTGGCTGTGTTGCTCCTCGCTCACAGACCGCGCGGGTATGCTCGCTCGTCGCGCCTTGCCAGCCCGCCCAATGCCCTCCAGCAAAATCGGAATTAATTTTTGCACAGACCCTTATCCTGCCATCGCTTGACATTCCGCGCAACCGCGGACCGTAGCCGCAGGATTTATCCTGCGCTCGGTTTGGCGCAGATTGAAAGCTGCGGCTACGCTGACGTCTACAGTTGAGCCGGCGTTTGGCACCATGCTATCAAGCGCCGCGTGGGGGCACGCGGCCTACATCACAAGCGTCCGCCCCCATGTAGGCCGGGTCACCTGCCTGCCGCGGCGGCGCAGGCAGGCCTGACCCGGCGTCTGCAGCCACCCTCGCCCCGCGAGGGACGAGCGGGGAGGAACAGGGAGAGGGGCTAAAAATCCTCTTTGCGTGTTTTTGCGTTTTTTGCGGCGAAAAAAGTCGTTCTTCGAAGTTGTTGAATCTGGAAATCATGAACTCAGGAACTCACCGGAAGAGATATTCCTAATTTCCTGAGTTCCAATCAAATCTGTGTTCATCTGCGCGGATGAATGAAATCTTCGTGGTAAAACGGCTTCCCAGTCTTTTCACCACAGAGAGCACCGAGAGCACCGAGACTTAACATCCTCCCACCACGAAGCACACGAAGTGCACGAAGAAGCACTATGAGAAGTAATTCCTAAATGAATTCCTTCGTGGTCTTCGTGACCTTCGTGGTGAGAAAAAACCGCATCTTGAAAGCCGCAGTTACGACGACGCCTCCAACACCTGGCGGGCGGCTTCGAGTATCTTCTCGGGCGGCCGCACCCCGACCTGGACAAGCGGGCTTCCCGCGTAGATGCCCCACGGCTTCAGATCGCGATGGACGACCGCGCCGGCGGCGACCACCGCCCCTTCGCCGATCGTCACATCCGGCAAGACCACAGCGCCCGTGAACACCAGCGCGTGCGCCCCGATCCGAATCCGGCCCCGCATGACCGCTCGCCATCGGTCCGGGATCGTCGGGTTCGTCAACCCGCTGCCATCGACGTTCTCTGTTCCCGTGATCAACCGCGCTCCCGAACCGATCCCGACGAAATCCTCGAGAACGCATTCGCCGCCGCCCGAGATCGAGCTGCGAAAAGCCAAGTGGACATGCTTTCCGATCCTGACCCCTTGGCCGGCGAAGATCCAAACCTCCTCGTCGATCTGGGAACGATCGCCGATCCAGACCTGATCCGGCGGACAGATTCGGCAGCCGGCATACACCTTCACCCCGCGGCCGCATCCGGCCAGCCAGTGGCGGAGCGCCGCCTCCTTCAGCAGTGTTCCCGGTCGGAATTCAGCAGGGCAATCCATCATGGGATCCAGGTCTATGGGTTTTGCATGCATGTCACGTGTCAGGTGCGCCAGCCTGAAACGGTGAAATACTTCAGAGTTTCAGAATTTCGGCTTTTCATCGTCCTCAGCAGTCGTCAGGGAAAGCGCCACGACGCCCAATTCGGGCACGCCCAGGCCGTGCGCGGAGCGTCTTGGAGAGCAGAGTTCTCTGCCGCTATGGATGTGTCCGTAAGCGGATTCTCGTACGGCTGCTCACGCCGTCATCCCGCCGTCGACGACCAGCTCCGTTCCCGTGATATACCGGGCATCGTCTGACAGCAGAAACAGCGCTGCGCCCACGACATCCTCCGGGGCGCCCAGGCGGCGGAGGGCTGTCCGCCGGGTCAATCGATCCTTCTGGTCCGCGGCCAGCGCCGCGCTCATCTCGGTCTCGATGAATCCGGGCAGGACGCAATTGGATCGGATCCCGCGTTCGCCATACTCCCGGGCCAACGCGCGCGAGAATGACACCAGCGCCCCTTTGGTGGCCGCATACACGCTCAGACCCGACAGCCCTGTCCGGGCCGCCACGGAAGAGACGAACACCAGGCTGCCGCCCCGGTTCAGCATCCCTTTGATCACCGCACGCGCCAGGAGCATTGTTGCGATCAGATTCACCTCGATGCAATGCCGGATCGACTCCTCGGCAGTCAGCGTCAGGAGGCCTTCCGTTCCGACAGCGGCGTTGGCGACGAAACCGTCTACGCCATCGAGGAGGTTCGCGGACACGATGAACTGGCGGACCTGGTCCGGCTGGCTGAAATCGACTCGATGATGGGCCAGGCGATCGCCGTGCGCGTTCCGAAGCGCATCGAGCTCGGGCGAGCTCCGCCGGGAGGCGGTGATCACCCGGTAATCCCGGGCCAGCAGCTCACGGCACAGCGCCAGACCGAGCCCGCGCGACCCGCCTGTTACCAGAATTGTCTTCATGCAAACATTCTTGTGCGTCTGCGGGAGAAAGTACCAAAGTCAAAACCTTTTTATCCCGCAGAGACGCTGAGCCGCAGAGCGGAATTTAATTACGGTGGTAGGGACGAACCGCTGGCTCGTCCGCTTGTCGGCCTTGGCAACCCCCTGGACCAGGGCGACCACTCCGTGGGCACCGCGTAGCCGCAACATCGCCGCGTGGGGTCACGCGGCCTACATCGCAAGCGTCCGCCCCCATGTAGGCCGGGTCACCCGACCCGGCGTCTTCAGCTCCCCTCGCCCCGCGATGCACGAGCGGGGAGAGGGCCAGGGAGAGGGGTAACGTGCCGACGCACAGACACACCGATGTACCGGTCTTTCTCCCGCAGAGACGCTGAGACGCAGAGCGGAATTGGGATAAGCGGCGAAACAGGAGTAACTTTGCCCGCGGAACACGCGGAACACACGGAAAGAAATGCCTGGAATGAGAAAGGGGCCAACCTTTCGGCTGTGGCAAAAATGCTTCCCACCCTTTTCACCACCGAGGATGTGGTTTACCACAGAAAGGCACACAATTTTATCTCACCACAAAGCACACGAAGTGCACGAAGAAGCACTATGAGGAATAATTCCTAAATGAATTCCTTCCTCCTCTCCGTGTCCTCGGTGTCCTCTGTGGTGAGAAAGAACCGCCGCTTGAAAGCTGCGGTAAGCCGCAAGCGGAAAGGTAGGGCGACCACTCCGTGGGCGCCGCGCAGCTACCTGCAATTTTACAGCCCGGCGTGCAGCGGAGTGCCCGCCCTACCTCCGTCTTCCGCCCTCCGTCTTCGGTCTTCTGACGTACTGACGTACCGTCTTCCGTCTTCCGCCCTCCGTCTTCTGACGCACCGTCTTCTGACGCACCGTCTTCCCCCCTCACCCGCCTCTTTTGGCATTCGACGCCAGCCCGACTTCGTCCTTTACCCATCGCCGCGGCCAGGCCTCTTTCCGCAGACGCCCCCGCAGATGCGCCTGCAGCGCCTCGAGCACGGCCGGCTCCGCGCGACCCAGCTCGAGCGCATATCGCAGGACCACGACCTGGCCGGTGACCGGATTCGGCTCCGCCACGGCCAACGCGCGCCGGACGCCGGGGACTTGCTCGGCCATCTCGGCGACCTCGGCCAGGCTGACCTTGGTGCCGGCCACATTCGCCACCGAATCCGCCCGGCCCACCACCCGCAGCAGATCGCCTTTGCGCTCGACCAGATCGCCCGTCCGATGCCACCGGTCGCCGCGCCGGACCGTGAGCGCACCGTCCTCGATCCGCCACTCGGCAACGCGCATCGATTCGAGCTCATACCAGCCATCGAGCCGATGGGTTTTCAGGAGGTTGCCGACCTCGGCCGCCGCGTAAATAACCGTGAACCGCGTTTTCGGGAACCGCTGGGAAAGGCGCGCGCCCGTGGCGGGCCGGAGCACCTCGCCTCCGAGCGTGATCTGGCGGGGCGTCCAATCCGGCGCGGGTGCAGGCTGGTTTTGGATCAGGAGATCGGCGTAGGTCGGCGTGCAGCAGAGCGCCTCAACCCCGCGATCGGCCAGCCGGGTCCAGACCTCGCCCCAGTCGGTTCCGATGGACACCGGGTGGCCGTGGCTGCTCCAGGCCTGCAAGCCGATCTGGACTCCAGCAAACGTCCATGGCTCGAACGGCGACGCCCATTGCCATCCGCACAGCTTCGGATCGGGCCGTATGCCAGTCCGCAGATCGTCCCATCGACGCCAGATCAGCTTCGGGATCCCTGTTGATCCCGAGGAACAGACCCCGAGGCTGGGCGCCGGCGGCGCCGCCAATCCTTCCGGCCGATGCGCCGGATTCGATGGCATCAAAGCGACGCTGTTGCCCTGGTCCAGTCGTTCGAACACAGACGCCAGATCCGACAGGGAAACGGGATATGCGATATCAAACATCAATGATGCTCTTCGAGCTGGCGCACGACCTCATCCCACGTTCGCGGGGGCTGGGGCAGGTCGAACAGCGACACCCGGTAATCCTTCTCGATCGCAACCACGATCTCCGCCAGGTCGAGCGAATCGAGCTTCAGCGCGGGCTCGAGCAGGCGCCAGCCCCAATCCATTGCCGTCAAGTCGCCGCCGTTCCGCTGATGCAGAGTCAGCACCAGCTTTTCGATGCTCGATCGTATATCGTCAGCCATAATCATGGGATCAAGGGGGGGGAGCGTCAGCGTCGCATCCATTTTCCGGGGGTGCCATGCAGCGGAGTGCGAGGCTGGCGGCGAAACAGGAGGGACTTTGCCCGCGGAACACGCGGAACACACGGAAAGAAATGCCTGGAATGAGAAAGGGGCCAACCTCTCCTCTGTGGTAAAAATGCTCACCAGTCTCTTCACCACCAAGAATGTGATTTACCACAGAAAGGCTCACAATGTTCTCTCACCACGAAGCGCACGAAGTGCACGAAGAAGTACTAGAAGAAATATGTCTTGTATGAATTCCTTCGTGGTCTTCGCCTTCGTGGTAGAAAATGCTTTCCAGTCTTTTCACCACCGAGGATGTGATTTACGACAGAAAGGCTCACAATGTTACCTCACCACGAAGCACACGAAGTGCACGAAGAAGTACTATGAGGAATAAGCCCTAAATGAATTCCTTCCTCCTCTCCGTGTCCTCGGTGTCTCTGTGGTGAGAAAAAACCGCATCTTGAAAGCTGCGGCTACGCGATCAAGGGGATTCAATCGCCGCGTGAGGCCTGCCTGACGCGGCGGCGCAGGCAGGTCACGCGGCCTACATCGCAAGCGTCCGCCCCCTATGTAGGCCGGGTCCCCTGACCCGGCGTTTGGATCCAAGTCATCAAGCGCCGCGTGAGGGCACGCGGCCTACATCGCCATCAAGCATATGCAAGCGCCAGCCGGCACGCGGACGCGTCAGCGTCGCATCCCTACCGACGTACCGACGTACTGACGTACTGACGTACCGACGCACCGTCCTCCGTCCTCATCCAAAGCGCAAGGGGGCTTGCGCACTCCATGACGCTATCGCGCATTCGAGTGAGCCATCGCTGCGTCCTCCGTCCTCCGTCTTCCGTCTTCTGACGTACCGACGTACTGACGTACTGACGTGCGGTCTTCTTCTCTTTATCGCCCTGCCGCTTCCCGGATCCGATCGATGACAAACTGCTGATCTTCGAGGGCGAGGCTGCTCGAGCTGGGCAGGCAGATGCCTCGCCGGTTCAAATCCTCGGCGACGGCGCCCCCGACGCACTCATACCCGGCATACAGCTTCTGCGTGTGCATCGGTTTCCAGACCGGACGTGACTCGATATTCGCGGCATCGAGGAACCGGATGAGCTGGTCGCGGGACATCCCGAACCGCGATTCGTCCACGAGAAAGCAGCTCAGCCAGTTCGTATGCCGTCCGTAGGGTGCCTGCGGCATCAGATCGAACCCGGGGACATCAGCGAGCGCATCCCGGTATCGGAACGCGATCGCGCGCCGCTGCTGAACGCGCGTTTCGAGCACCTCGAGCTGGCCGCGGACAATCCCTGCGAGCACGTTGCTGAGCCGGTAATTGTAGCCGAGCTCGGAATGGACATAATTGTTATGCGGATCAGGATCCCGAGCCTGCGTGCTCCAGAACCGCGCCTTGTCCACCCACTCCTGACGCGCCGAGACGAGCATCCCGCCGCTCGTGCCGGTGATGATCTTGTTCCCGTTGAACGAGTAAACGCCCACATCGCCGATCGTGCCCGGATGCCGCCCCTTGTAGTCGGCGCCGAGGCACTCGGCGGCGTCTTCGAGCAGCGGCAGCTCATAACGGCGGCACGTCTCGAGGATCGGGTCCAGATCCGCCGGCTGTCCGAACAGATGGACCACCGTGACTGCTTTCGGCAGCCGGTTGGCTGTCGCCCGTTTCCTCAAAAACTCATCGAGCAATCCGGCGTCCATGTTCCAGTTCGACGGATCGCTGTCGATGAACACTGGGCGCCCGTGCTGATAAACGATCGGATTGCAGCTCGCCGCAAACGTCAGCGTCGGCGTCACCACCTCGTCGCCCGGACGGATCCCGAGCAGCTTGATCCCGAGGTGAATCCCTGCCGTGCCGGTCCCCAGTGCCACTGCTGGCAGCCCCACCAGCGCCGAGAACTCGCGCTCGAGCGCCGTCAGGTTCGGCCCCACGGTCGACAGCCAGTTGGTGGCGAATGCCTCTTGAACATACTTCAGCTCGGCGCCGCCCATGTGCGGCACCGACATCAGAATTCGTTGCGATCGGCGTTGCGTCGGTTTTTCCATTATTCCTGAAAATGTTTTTGGATCCGGCATGGGACCCCATAAGCCATCACCCGGTCCGGCAAATCGCGGTTCACGACTGCGCCCGCTCCAATGACACACTCCGATCCGACGCTAACTCCCGGCAAAACGACGGCGCCGGTGCCGAGCATCGAGCCTTGCCCAATCCGCACCATGCCAGCCAGCCGCGCCCCGGGACATAAATGCACGTGATCCTCGACGACGCAATCGTGATCCACCGATGCGCTCGTGTTGACGATGCAATTGTCTCCAATCCGGGCATCGACGTTCACCACCACACCCGCGCAGACGACCACTCCGATCCCCAGCCGAACGGATGGAGCGAGCACCGTGCGCGGATGAATCACATTGACCGGACTGCCGCCCCGCTCCTCGAGCTGCCTGAACAAACGGGCCCGAGTCGGGTTGTCTCCGACCGCCACCACAAATCGGAATTGTTTCAAGCCAAGCCAATAGGGATCTCTCGATGACACGAGCTGCACGCCCAGGAGCTGGGGGCTCGCCGGATGATCGTCCACGACCAAGTCAATGTGAATACCGGCCGCGCGCGCGGCATCCACAACGACCTTGCCATGCCCGCCGGCCCCGAAGACAACCAGGGGAGAGTGATTCATCGATGAACGGTCAACCGTCGGTTCCATGATTCAAAGCCCGTTTCTCGAATCTCGCCGCGTGGGATCAACAACTGTGATCCTTCGTGTTAAGAAATGCTTCCTACTCTTTTCACCACAGAGAGCACCGAGAGCACTGAGATGAATGCCTGAATACAACCCGTCTCCAATCCCCTTCCTCCCTCTGTGTGCTCGGTGTCCTCGGTGGTAGAAATGCTTCCCAGTCCTTTCACCACTGAGGATGTGGTTTACCACAGAAAGGCTCACGGTGTTATCTTACCACGAAGCACACGAAGTGCACGAAGAAGTACTATGAGGAATAATTCCTAAATGAATTCCTTCGTGAACCTTCGTCATTCCGCGGACAAAATCTGTGTTATCTGGGGACAAATGAAGCTCCGCGTCTCTGCGTCTCTGCGGGAGAATGAAACTTGAATCTGGAAATCACGAACTCAGGAACTCACCGGATGAGAAATTCCTGATTTCCTGAGTTCCAGATCAAATCTGTGTTCATCTACGTGGTGAGAAAATCACGCCGCTTGAAAGCCGCGGCTACGCCATCAAGGGGATTCAAGCGCCGCGTGGGGTCACGCGGCCTGCCGCCTGTTCGAGAACCGGGATCCATCGGGCTGCGAGCGCCTCCCGTGAAAACTCGCGCTCGGCCAACTGTCGGGCCATCCCTCCCATCTCCATCCGCTCGGCCGGATGATCGGCCAGCCAGATCAGCGTGTCCGCCATCGCCCCGGGATTTTCCGGCGGCACAGCCATCCCGCATCGCGTCCGTCCGATGATCTCCGCCAGCCAGCCCGGATAATTGCACACCACGGGTATGCCGGAGGAAATGTAATCGAAAAACTTGTTCGGTGACGTCCCGTAATAGAACGCGGGCACGTTGGCCAGGATCATCAGGCCGCAATCCAGACCGGCGGTGATCTTCGCCACCGCAGATTTCTTGACCGGATCGAAGAACAGGCAGTTGTGCAAACTTTCCTGGTGCGCCCTGGCCTCGAGCGCATCCTTGCACTTGCCGTCGCCGATCATCGCCAGCTTGATATCCGATCTCCCGCGGCGTTTGATCTCGGCCGCCGCATCGAGCACGGCATCGAGCCCGTTGGCCACCCCATGCGCCCCGATAAACCCTGCCACAAAATCGCCGGGCGCGATCCCCGGCAGCTCGAGCGGCGCGCGCTTCCCCGGATGGAACAGCTCGAGATCGCATCCGTTCGGGACCATCTCGATCCGGCGTCCGGATGGCGACCGGCGCCGGATCCCGTCGACAATCCCGGGCGCGAGCCCGATGCACGCATCCGCGTGCCGATACGCCATCCACTCGAGGAGGCTCATGCTGCCCAGGAGGATCGGATTCCGAAGGCCCAGCGCCCGGGGCAGCTCGGGCCACAGATCCCGCACCTCGAACACGAACGGCTTCCGATGCCATCGCCACCGGGCTGCGATCCCGGGCAGCGCGGCGGTCAGGGGCGTCGATGTCGCGAACAGCACATCGTAATCCTCGCGCATCGCCAGCCGAATGCTGCGCCATGCGAACCGGGTGAACAGCCATGACCGGCGCCCCAGGCCGTCCCGATTCGAATACGTCAGCGGCAGCGAGATCACATCGATCCCATCGATTGTCCCCCGCGACCAGCGCCGGCGTTCGTCGTAGGGAAGGTTCAGCTGGGCGCGATCGCTCTGTCCGCACACCATCGTCACGGCATGGCCGCGGCCGATCAGCGCGCGCGCCAGCTCGTAGGACCGCGTCCCACCGCTCCCGTCCGGCGTCGTGAAATGTTGATGAAAATAGAGAACCCGCATTTGAAAGCGGAAGACGTGTCAGATACCGCGTGTTACGTGTCAGGTGTCAGGTGTCACGTTCCCCTCTCCCTGCCCTCTCCCCGCTGCCGCGGGGCGAGGGGATCGGTGGGCAATGGATTGGTGAGTCAATGGGCCAGGTGTCAGGTCGGTGCACCGGAAGACGTAGGACAGAGGACGGAACACGCAGCGATGGCTCAATCGAATGCGCGACAGCGACGCGTCCCTACCTTTCGGCCTACTCGATGCACGGACGCACCGACGCACTGTCCTCCGCGCCGCGGGCACAAATCGGCAGCGTGCAGCCCGATGCCCCTTCGAGGGTCGTAAAAATGCTCACCAATCTTTTCACCACAGAGAGCACCGAGAGCACTGAGATATAACATCCTCTCACCACGAAGCGCACGAAGTGCACGAAGAAGTGTTATGATATATTTTCCCTGAATGAACCTCTCCGTGTGCTCGGTGTCCTCGGTGGTAGAAATGCTCACCAGTCCTTTCACCACAGAGAGCACCGAGAGCACCGAGATGGATGCCTGAATTCAACCCACCCCAATCCAGTTCCTCCTCTCCGTGTGCTCGGTGTCCTCGGTGGTAAAAAATGCTCACCAGTTTATACACCACAGAGAGCACCGAGAGCACCGAGATGGCTGCCTGAATCCAACCGTCGCCATTCAAAGCACATAACGGTTGATTCCTTCCTTGAGAACCGGAACGTTGAAGTTGATGAGCAATCCGACACGGATTCCGGCCAACTTCATGTAAGTGATGACTTGGGCTTGGTGGATTCCCAAGACCTGATCGACCGCTTTGAGTTCGAGAATCAGGCGGTTCTCGACCAGCATGTCCACCCGGTAACCGCAATCCAATCGAACCCCCTTGTACTCGACCGGAAGGGATTGCTGCGCTTGAAAGCGGATCCCTGCCAGATTTAATTCGTGAGCCAGGCATTGCTCGTAAGCCGATTCCAGCAAACCAGGTCCCAACGCACGGTGGACCTCGATGGCGCATCCGATCACTCGCGCCGTCAGTTCATCCATTTCCATAATATCTTGCCTTTTCACCACCGAGATCAACGAGATTGACATCTGAATTCAAGCCATCAAATTCCCCTGCTCCTCCTCCGTGTGCTCGGTGTCCTCGGTGGTAAAAAATGCCCACCAGTCCTTTCACCACAGAGAGCACCGAGAGCGCCGAGGATGAATGCCCGAATTCAACTCACCCC
>Ga0209310_1001442_pt1 | contig 18086 bp, 13 predicted proteins | sample AD_UKC030_MetaG_FD_184415 | JGI IMG/M metagenome (GOLD analysis project Ga0209310, IMG submission 184415) | Active sludge microbial communities of municipal wastewater-treating anaerobic digesters from USA - AD_UKC030_MetaG (SPAdes) (version 2) | ecosystem: Engineered > Bioreactor > Anaerobic >... | reverse complement strand
GCGTCGGCGACCCGAGCAACACGCCGAAGAAGCAGGCGACCGCCGCGCCGATCGGCAGGATGACCCAGAACGGCCAGTGCAGGCCGAAATGCGGACTGGCCAGCAGCGCATAGGTATACGCGCCGACAGCGTAGAAGGCGATGTAGCCGAGGTCGAGCAAGCCGGCGAAGCCGACGACGATGTTCAGCCCGAGCGCCAGGAAGACGTAGAGAATGGCGAAATTGAGAATGCGCACCCAGGCCTGCCCACCCATAGCGGCGACAAAGGGCAGCGCGATCAGGGCTACGGCAATAAGGGCGATGCCAAAGGCGGAACGGGGATTCAGCCATTTGCTCATGCCCGGTCCCCAGTTTTTTCGCCAAACAGGCCGGAAGGCTTGAACATCAGCACAACGATCAGCACGACGAAGGCGAAAATATCCTGGTAATGGCTGCCGAGGAAACCGCCGGTCAGGTCGCCGATATAGCCCGCCCCCAGCGCCTCGATGATGCCGAGCAGGATGCCGCCGGCCATCGCCCCGGCGAGGTTGCCGATGCCGCCCAGCACGGCGGCGGTGAAGGCCTTGAGGCCGAGCATGAAACCCATCTGGTAGTGGGCGATTTCGTAATAGGTGCCAACCATGACGCCGGCCAGGGCGCCGAGCGCCGAGCCGATGACGAAGGCGGCGGAGATCACGCGATTGCTGTTGACCCCCATCAGGCTCGCCACCTGCGGGTTCTGCGCCGTCGCGCGCATGGCCATGCCGAGCTTGGTGCGATAGACGAGGAAGACCAGCCCGGCCATGGTCAGTCCGGAAACGACGACGATCATCACCTGCACCGCCGTAAAGTTGGCGCCGGCAACCTCGAAATTGACCTTCGGCAACAGGTGCGGGAAGGTCAGGTAATTGCGCCCCCAGACGATCATCGCGACGTTCTGCAGGACGATGGACATGCCGATCGCCGTGATCAGCGGCGTCAGGCGCGGCGCGTTGCGCAACGGCCGGTAGGCGATGCGCTCCAGCCCCCAGCCGAGCGCCATGCAGACCAGTACAGCTGAACTCAGCCCGGCCAGCCCCGCCACCGCCACCGGCATGCCGGCCTTGATCAGGGTAGTGGCGACGGTGATGGTCACCAGCGTGCCGATCATCACCACTTCGCCGTGGGCGAAATTGATCAGCCCCATGATCCCGTAGACCATGGTGTAGCCGAGCGCGACAAGGGCATAGATGCTGCCCTGGACGAGGCCGTTGATGATCTGCTGGAGGAAAATATCCATTTTGGGCAAGTCGACCGCAACATGAAGAAACGGCACCTTGCGGTGCCGTTTCATTCAGTGCGGACGAACTTTACTTCTTCTCGACCGCTGCCTTGGTTGCTTCGGCAGCACCCTTGACCGCCTCGGCGCCGGCCTTGACGGCATCGGCACCCGCCGCACTCGCCGCGCCGGCGACCGCCTTGGCGGCCTCCTTGACTTCAGCCGCCGCTTCCTTGACCGCACCGACAGCGCTGCCGCCCAGCGTCTCGACATACTCGAGCTTGCCGCCCTTGTACTGGTAAATGGAGATCTCGCCGCCCTTGAGGTCACCGAACTGGTCGAATTCGATCATGGCGGTGACACCGTCGTACTTGGTCTGGCCGACGGCCGGCAGATACTTGGCGGGATCAACGGAGTCGGCACGCTTCATGGAATCGGCCATGACCATCACGGCATCGTAGACGTACGGAGCATAGAGTTGAATATCCATGCCGAACTTCTTGGTGAACTTGTCCTTGAATTCCGGTCCCTTGGCCAGCTTTTCGAGCGGCATGCCCGGCAGCGAGCAGTAATTACCCTCGGTCGCCTCGCCACCCAGCTTCATGAATTCTGGCGTACAGACACCGTCGCCACCGAGGAACTTGGCCTTGATGCCGAGTTCCTTCATCTGCTTGGCCATCGGGCCGCCCTGGGCATCCATGCCACCGTAGAAGACGAGGTCGGGCTTGGTCGACTTGATCTTGGTCAGGATGGCCTTGAAGTCGGTGGCCTTGTCGTTGGTATATTCAGTGGCGACGACCTTGATGCCGGCGGCTTCGGCAGCCTTCTTGAACTCGTCGGCCAGACCCTGGCCGTAAGCGGTACGGTCATCAACGATGGCGACCGTCTTGACGCCTTGCTTGGCGGCGAACTCGCCGAGTGACTTGCCCTGCTGGACGTCGTTGGCCATCACGCGGAAGGCCGTTTTGAAGCCCTGCTGCGTGTATTTCGGGTTGGTCGCGGAACCGGATATCTGCGGGATGCCGGCGTCGGAATAGAGCTTGGAGGCGGGGATGGTGGTACCGGAGTTCAGGTGGCCGATGACGCCGGCGACCTTGGCGTCGACCAGCTTCTGGGCAACGATGGAACCCTGTTTCGGATCTGCCTGGTCGTCTTCGCCGAGCAGTTCGAAGCTGACCTTGGCGCCGCCGATTTCCAGCCCCTGCGCATTCAGTTCCTCGATCGCCAGGCGGGCGCCGCTTTCGTTGTCCTTGCCGAGGTGGGCCTGCGGACCGGTCATCGGCGCCACGTGGCCGAGCTTGACGACGATCACCGGCTTGGCGGCGGGGGCCGCCGGTGCGGCTGGCGCCGTAGCGGGTTTCGGCTCTTCCTTCTTGCCGCAGGCGGTCATGGCGAGGGCGGCTGCTACGGAAAGGGCAACTACGGACAGCTTGGCTTGCATCGATGTTTCTCCTGACTTGGGGGGATGTGGAATTGTCGGCTGATTGTCCGGAGGCGCCGGAGTCCTGTCAATAACAAGGTGCTATGATGATTGCAGAAAAGGACAATAACCTGTCATTCGCGATGCGGCCACTCAAGTTCCTGAAAGAAATCACCCACCAGGCAGCGCGCAAGGCACTGGCGTTACTGCCGCGCCGCAAGCGTTATCGTGTTTTCCGCTTCTTTGCGGAATATGACCCGGCGCCCAACCCACGCCTGACCTTCAAGATCGCCGAAACCCGGGAAGAACTGGAAGCCTGTTTCCGGCTGCTGCACGACACCTATGTCCGCCGCGGCTTCATGCAGCCCGACCCTTCGGGCCTGCGGGTGACGATCTACCATGCGCTGCCGACCACCACCACGCTGTGCGCCAAGTACGACGGCAAGGTCGTCGGCACGCTATCGCTGATCCGCGAAAGCGCCATCGGCTTTCCCCTGCAGCGGATATTCGACCTGACCAGCATCCGCGGCCGGCGCGGCAACATCGCCGAGGCCTCGGCGCTGGCGGTCCATCCGGACTTCCAGCGGCAGGGCGGAATGGTTCTCCTGCCGCTGATGAAGTTCATGTACGAATACTGCACGACCTTCTCCGACACCCGGCATCTGGTCATCGCGGTCCACCCGCGGCATGTCGAGACTTACGAGTCGCTGCTCTTTTTTCGCCGCCTTTCGGGCACCGTGGTCGACAGCTACGACTTCGTCAACGGCGTGCCGGCCGTCGGCGCCACTCTGGACCTCAAGCACGCGCCGGACATTTTGCGCAAGCACTATGGCAACCGGCCCTTGCGGCGCAACCTGTATCATTATTTCGTGGCCATGCAGCTGCCCAATATCGAAATGCCAAGCCGCCGTTTTTACACGACCAACGACCCGGTCATGACCCCGGAGCTGATCGACTACTTCTTCAACCTGCGAACCGATGCCTTCGCCCGCCTGAGCGAGCGCAAGAAGGCGCTGCTGCACATGATCTACGACCTGCCGGAATACCGGAAGGTATTGCCACCGCTGCCGCAGCCAAGCGGCGATTTCAAGGTGCGCCAGCACCGGCGCTTCTCGGTCAAATGCCCGGGTCGCCTGGCCGCGCCGGATGAGGAAGGCACGTCGATCGCCATGGAAATCAGCGAGGTTTCCCGCTACGGCTTCCGCGCCCGCACCAGGCAGCCGGTGACGTCGGATGTCTGGCTGACTGCCGTCATCCAGCTCGGGCGCCAGGAAACCTCATCGCTCCAGGTACGCTGTGTGCAGGACACCCAGTTTGAAGACAACCACCGCTATGGCTTCCAGATCGGCGAGCCCGACCTTATCTGGCGCAAGTTCGTCAACGCCCTTTACGACGGCCGCACCCAGGGCGATCTCGACAACGCCACCCGCTTCCTGCCCCGTGAATAGTCGGCGCGCCGCCCTGCCGGAAGCCCTCCGGCAATCCTTGGCCGAACGATTCGGCCCACGTTTTTCCTGCGGCGAATCGACCCGCCTGCAGCACGGCCGCGACGAATCCGTGCATGAGCCGCTGCTACCCGACGGCGTCGTCATGGCCGAAAACACCGACGAAGTCGCCTTCGTCGTCCGCCTCTGCGCTGAACATGACGTGCCGATCATCCCCTACGGCGTCGGCAGCTCGGTCGAAGGCCACGTGCTGGCGCCAAGCGGCGGCATCTCCATCGACCTCTCCGGCATGAATCGCATCGTCGCCATCCATGCCGAGGACGGCGATGCCGTGGTCGAGGCCGGCGTCACGCGCAAGCAGCTGAACGACGCGCTGAAGGGCAGCGGCCTGTTCTTCCCCATCGACCCCGGCGCCGACGCGACGCTCGGCGGCATGGCGGCAACCCGCGCCTCCGGGACCAACGCCGTGCGCTACGGCACGATGCGCGACAACGTGCTGGCGACCACCACCGTATTGGCCGACGGCCGTGTCATGAAGACCGGCGGCCGCGCCCGCAAATCCTCCGCCGGCTACGACCTGACCCGCCTGCTGGTCGGCTCGGAAGGGACGCTCGGCATCATGACCGAGCTGACGGTCAAGCTCTACCCGATCCCCGAAGCCATTTCGGCCGCCGTGTGCACCTTCCCGGACATCGATTCAGCCGTGCAAACGGTGATCCAGACCATCCAGCTCGGCGTGCCGGTGGCGCGCATCGAACTGCTCGACGCGCTGTCGCTGAAGGCCATCAACCTGTTCAGCAAGACGACGCTGGCCGAGGCGCCGACCCTGTTCTTCGAATTCCACGGCAGCTCGGCCTCGGTCGAGGAACAGGCACAAACCGTACAGGCCATCGCCGACGACCTCGGCGGCACGCATTTCGAGTGGGCGGCGCGACCGGAAGACCGCAGCCGCCTGTGGCAGGCGCGGCACGACGCCTATTTCGCCTGCCTGCAGCTCAAGCCCGGCTGCCGCTGCTTTCCGACCGACGTCTGCGTGCCGATTTCACGCCTCGCCGAGTGCATCGCCGCGACCAACGACGACATCGCCCAGGTTCATATTCCGATCGCCCTCTTCGGCCACGTCGGCGACGGCAATTTTCACCTCGTCGTGCTGGTCGACCGCGACAACCCGCAGGACATGGCCGAAGCGGCGTGGATCAGCGAGCGCGTCGTCGAGCGCGCCATCGCCATGGAAGGCACGTGCACCGGCGAGCACGGCATCGGGCTGGGCAAGCGCAAATATCTGGTCCTCGAACACGGCGCGGTTGCGGTCGACGCCATGCGCATGCTCAAAACCGCGCTCGACCCGCACAACCTGCTGAATCCGGGAAAGATCTTGCCCTGACCGGGCGAGCGGCAAAATGCCACGAGACGGCAACTCAACGTGTCGTGAACGAGGAAGGGGAAGGCAGCGCCTTCCCCTGCGCCTCAGTGCCGGGACGAGTTTACCAAACCCGGGCATAGCTTCAGATGCCGTTCTTTTTCCGGCGGGTAAAGCCAGCCATCAAACCCAGGGCACCGAGCAGCATGGCGTAAGTTCCAGGCTCGGAAACCGAACTCACGGCCTGATTTTCAAAAGCTCCCAGGCTAAGCGCGCTCAAATCCGCGTCGGAAAACTTGAAAACAAAAAACTGATTACCTCCCGCCAGCTCACTGAAGTCGTTATCGTTGGCCACATAGAGCGTGTGAAAGAGCGTCCCGTTTTCCGTAATGTCTTCACCAAAGGCCATGCCCTCCAGTTTGGCGGGAATGGCGTCATCCGTGATACCGACCGAATTCAGCGCCGACCTAATGTCGAGAAAAAGTTTTTTGCTCGGCGCCTTGGCCAGCAAGGCAGCTTCGCCTGACAAGCCGCTTACATCCTCGGCGCCAGCCAGGTCCACCACCCAGATCTGCTTGACCTTGGCCAACGAGCCATCGCCCAAGCCTTTGCCATCACGCTCCAAGACCAGGAACTGATGGCTGTTGAGTGCCAGAATCTCGCTGCTGCCGTAGGTCTTTCCGCCAATCACATTATTGTAGGCAAACTGCTTCGTGGTGCCCGTGGCGATATCGACAGTCACAATTCGATTGGCCTTGGCACCATCGCCACCATCCTGCAATAAGGCGCTCTGCATGAAGCCGACCAGCGTCTTGCCATCCGGCGTGATGGCCAGCCCTTCCATGCCTTTATTGGCGACGCGGCCAACGGTATTGCCGCTGATCTCGGCTGCCCCGGTACTGCTGGAATTGGCAACCGCCAGACTCGCCGGCAAATCAAAGGTCTTGATCAGCGCACCACTCGAACGATCGAACTGGCGCACATAGGGTCCGTATTCATCGGAAATGAAGACACTTTTGCCGTCGTTGGCGACCCGGATGCCTTCCGGATCGAAACGGGCATTATTCACCGCCAGGGAGTTGCCCGAACCGAAATTGTCGGAACGACCCGTAAAATAATTGCGCTCCGCCGTATTCTGAACCGGCTGCGCACTGGGCAAGCCGGCCGTGCTACCGTAATTCAGGGCGCCAGGACTATAGAGCAGCGTGGTCTGGTTGAGGGCAGCGTTCAAGGCGTAGGAATAGACACCGGCGTTAATGCTCTGCGTCAGATTCAATGAGACGGTCTGAAAACGATCGATGTAGGAAGTCGTGTTATCAACTGCACTGCCGCCTAAGTAAGAACTGGCATTGGGACCACGATCGGGGAGCGCCAGAAAAGTGTTGCCACCTGCCCAGGCCAACCCGGAACCCATGCCCCCCAGAATATTGGCGGCAACCCCATTTTCCAGCGTGCCGGAAAGCCCCGAAAGATCGCTGGAACCAGCGAGCGCACCACTGGCAATTAGCGTCACACCCGCTTGGACAGGCGCCATGAAAGCAAGGCTGACAAGGAAAGGTAAAGCTAAGCTTTTGAACATGTCTTTTTCTCTGAAGTTATAGGAAAGGGAAATCTTGTCCTGACATCCTATTCAGCGCTGATTTCCGGTTGATGACAGTTTGAATAAATCTCGCGCATTGCCGGAACGCTGACGCCGGGCCAAACTCCAAGCCACAAAGGCACGCGTCGCCACCACCCCCGGCGGCGCGTCGTTGAAACGGTGCCCACAAGGCGCCCCAACCGGAGACGACAATGAGCAACCTGGCTCTGCCGGCCGCCCTCGCGGCGACACTGGACGACAAATACACCGCCACCGCCGGCCGCGTCCTCCTGACCGGCACCCAGGCGCTGATCCGCCTGCCCATGCTGCAGCGCGAGCGCGATCTCGCCGCCGGGCTGAATACGGCAGGCTTCATTTCCGGCTATCGCGGCAGCCCGCTCGGCAACCTCGACCTCGGCCTGTGGAAAGCGAAGCAGCATCTCGCCGATCACCACGTCACTTTCCAGCCCGGCATCAACGAGGACATGGCGGCGACCGCCGTCTGGGGCAGCCAGCAGGTCGGCCTCTTTCCCGGCGCCAAGTACGACGGCGTGTTCGGCATGTGGTACGGCAAGGGGCCGGGCGTCGACCGCTGCGGCGACGTCTTCCGCCATGCCAACGCCACCGGTACGGCGCAATACGGCGGCGTGCTGGTCATCGCCGGCGACGACCATGCCGCCAAATCATCGACCCTGCCGCACCAGACCGAGCACATCTTCAAGGCGGTGTTGATGCCGGTGCTCTATCCCGCCAACGTCCAGGAATACCTCGACTACGGACTGCACGGCTGGGCGATGAGCCGCTATTCCGGCTGCTGGGTGGCGTTCAAGGCGCTGGCCGACACCGTCGAGACCTCGGCCTCGGTGCGTGTGGACCTGGCTGCGGTCGACATCGTTTTACCCACTGATTTCGCCATGCCGGCGGGCGGCCTCAACATCCGCTGGCCCGACCCGCCACTGCTCCAGGAAGCCCGCCTGCTCAACCACCGGCTCTACGCCGCGCTGGCCTATTGCCGCGTCAACAAGCTGAACCGGGTGATCATCGATTCGCCGAATCCGCGCCTCGGCATCCTGACCGCCGGAAAATCCTATCTCGATGTCCGCCAGGCGCTCGACGAACTCGGCATCGACGATGCGCTGGCCGCCGAGATCGGCATCCGCCTCTACAAAGTCGGCATGGTCTGGCCGCTGGAGCCGGAAGGCGTCCGTCATTTCGCCGAGGGGCTGGAGGAAATCCTCGTCGTCGAGGAAAAGCGTCAGCTGCTCGAATACCAGCTCAAGGAAGAACTCTACAACTGGCGCGAGGATGTCCGCCCGCGCGTCGTCGGCAAGTTCGACGAAATCGGCGAGTGGTCGGAAGGCAACTGGCTGCTGCCGGCCACCGGCGAACTGCCGGTGGCGACCATCGCCCGCGTCATCGCCGAACGCATCGGCCGCTTCTTCACCTCGCCGACCATCGAATCCCGGCTCAAGCTCATCGCCGCCAAGCAGCAGGCGGCCAACACGCCGATCGTGCTCGCCGAACGCAAGCCGCATTTCTGTTCCGGCTGCCCGCACAACAGCTCGACCCGGGTGCCGGAAGGCTCACGCGCCGTTGCCGGCATCGGCTGCCACTACATGGTGACGTGGATGGACCGCAGCACGTCCACCTTCACCCACATGGGCGGCGAAGGCGTGCCCTGGGTCGGCCAGGCGCCGTTCACCGAAGAGAAGCACATCTTCGCCAACCTCGGCGATGGCACCTACTTCCACTCTGGCCTGCTCGCCATCCGCCAGGCGATCGCCGCGAAAGTGCCGATCACCTACAAGATCCTCTACAACGACGCCGTGGCAATGACCGGCGGCCAGCCGGTGGACGGCATCCTCAGCGTCGCCCGCATCACCCGCCAGCTCGAAGCCGAAGGCGTCGGCAAGATGGTCATCGTCACCAACGAACCGGAAAAATACGCCGAGATCACCGACCTCGCGCCCAACGTACCGATCCGCCACCGCGACGAGCTCGACACCGTGCAGCGCGAACTGCGCGAGGAACCCGGCGTTTCGGTCCTGATCTACGACCAGGTCTGCGCCACCGAAGCGCGCCGACGTAAGAAGCGCGGCAAGATGCCGGCGGTCAGCAAACGCGTCGTCATCAACGAAGATATCTGCGAAGGCTGCGGCGACTGTTCGGTGCAGTCCAACTGCCTGTCGGTGGTGCCGGTCGAAACCGCCTTCGGCACCAAGCGGCAGATCGACCAGTCGGCGTGCAACCAGGACTTCTCCTGCCTCAAGGGTTTCTGCCCCAGTTTCGTCACCGTCGAAGGCGGTACGCTGAAAAAAGGGTCTGCTGCGGTCGACAGCGGTTTACTGCATGAAATGCAAAACTGGCCGCTTTTGCCCGCCCCCGCCCTGCCTTCCACCGCCCATCCCTACAACCTGCTGATTACCGGCGTCGGCGGCATGGGCGTCATCACCCTCGGCGCGCTGATCGGCATGGCCGCCCACCTCGACGGCAAGGGCATCTCCACCCTCGACATGACCGGGCTGGCGCAGAAATTCGGCGCCGTCTTCTCGCACCTGCGCATCGCCGACCGGCCGGAGGACATCCACGCCGCCCGCATCGCCACCGGCGAGGCGCATGCCGTGCTGGGCGGCGACCTGGTGGTCAGTGCCGGCACCGAGGCGCTGGCAAAAATGCTCGAAGGCCATACCCGCGCGGTGGTCAGCTGCAGCGAATCGCCGACCGCCGAGTTCACGCGCAACCGCGACTGGCATTTCCCGCTGGCCGGCATGAAACAACAGCTGATCGATGCCCTCGGCGCCGACCATGCGCAGTTCATCGACGCCCAGCACCTCGCCACCCGCCTGATGGGCGATGCCCTCTACGGCAACATGCTGCTGCTCGGCTACGCCTGGCAACGGGGTCTGGTACCGGTGTCCGCCGCCGCACTGGACCAGGCGATCGAACTGAACGGCATGGCGGTCGCCGCCAACCGCGCCGCTTTCCTGTGGGGAAGACGAGCTGCGGTCGACCCGAAAAAAGTGGCCAAAATCGCCGGGCCGCTCGCCGGCCAGCCCTTCGTCGAACAAACGCTGGACGAACTGATCGCCAGCCGCGTCGCCCACCTGACCGTCTATCAGAATGCCGAGCTGGCCGCCCGCTACCAGTGCCGGATCGACACCATCCGCAGCCTCGGTAACGACGAGGTGACGCGCATCGTCGCCGACCAGTACGCCCGCCTGCTGGCGCCCAAGGACGAGTACGAAGTCGCCCGCCTGTATACCGAAAGCGATTTTCTCCAGCGCCTCGGCGAAACCTTCGACGGCGACCTGCGCCTGAGCTTCCACCTGGCGCCGCCCGGGCTGGCCAAACCGGGCCCGGACGGCCGCCCGCGCAAGATGACCTTCGGCCCCTGGCTGCTGGGCGGCCTGAAATGGCTGGCCAGGGCGCGCGGCCTGCGCGGCAGCTGGCTCGACCCCTTCCGTTTTGGCCCGGAAAAGGCCGTCGACCGCAGCCTGCTCGCCAACTACGAAGCCGACCTCGACCTGATCGCCGAAGGGCGAGGCACGCCGGACGATGCCCTCAGGCTCGCCGGCTGGCCAAGCGCCGTACGCGGCTTCGGGCCGGTGCGCGAAAGCGCCCTGAAAAACGCCACAGTAACGCGCGAAGGAGCGAGAGCGGCATTGATGGCATAGAATCCGCGAATGCTCGAATCTGCGCCTGAAACCCCGCCGGAAAGTCCGTTTCGCCAACTCGCCCTGCAGGGGGCCGCCATCATCGTCGTGCTCTCGCTGGCCTGGCCCTATTTTGGCTGGAAGGCGGAAGCCATGCCGTGGCGCGAAACAAGCCTCGCCATCGGCGGCGTTGCCTTCGTCTTCGCCACACTGGCGCGGCAGCCCTGGCCGTGGCGCCTCGTACACGCCGCCGTCATGCCGCTCGCCTGGTACTTCTACCCCATTCCCGGATGATTCGCCGCCGCCCCGACCTCCTTGCCCTGATCTTCGCGCTGGTCGGTACGCTCGCCGTGGTCGCGGTCTTCATCAGCGACCTGATGCTCTCGCGCGAACGCGAACTGGAGCAAGGCGAACGGCGGGTGCAGCACTTCGGCATCATGCTTGGCGAACACACGGCGCGCACCTTCGAGGCGGTCGATATCCTGCTGCGCGAGATTGCCAGCGACCTCTCCGAGAATCACCGCGACTGGGATAACTGGGAACCGAAGCGCGGCTGGGAATATCTGGCGCAGCGCCATACGCGCAACTTGCCACAGCTGCGCGACCTGATCCTCTTCGACCGCGTCGGGGAGCAACACTTCATCTCGACCTATTTCCCCTCGCCGCGCATCAACGTGCGCGACCGCCCTTATTTCGTCGCCCTCGAACAAGGTAATCGCGCCGCCACCTTCGGCCCCTACATCGGGCGCAACTCGGGCCGTTATACCTACGCGCTAGCGCGCCGCATCGATGACGGCCAGAACAACTTCGCCGGCGCCGCCTTCGCCGCCATCGAGCCGGCCTATTTCCAGGATTTCTGCTGGGCCAACCGGCTGGCCGACGACTTCGAAGCGGTCGTCATCAACGCCAAGGGCCAGATCGTCACTTCCTGCCGGCCGACCGACCTCAGCCAGCAATCGCCGCTGCTCGGCGCGCTGGCCGTCGATGCCCTCTACGGCGGCAAATTGCGCGGCTGGCTACCGGCCAGCGGCACCGTCCGCAACGGGGGCCTGATCGTTTCCGTCTCGCCGGTGCCCGACTTCGCCGATCTGCGCGTCCTCACCGTGATTCCCGAATCCAGCCTGCTGCACACCTGGCGGGCACACCTCAACCAGCTGGGAACGCTGGCCTTCCTGGTCACCTTCGTGCTGCTCGTCGGCGCCCTGCTGGTACGCCGCCAGCTGAGGGAAATGCATGTGATGACCGACGAGTTGGCAACCAGCCACGACCTGATGGAAGAGCGCGTGCGCGCCGCCACCATCGAGCTATCGACCCAGAAGGACGAGGCCGAACGCTCCAACCGCGCCAAGAGCCGCTTTCTCGCCGCCGCCAGCCATGACCTGCGGCAACCGCTGCATGCGCTGGCGCTGTTCGCCGCCGACCTGCTGCGCCAGGTGCGCAGCGGCAACACCGGCGACCTGGCGCGGACCGCCGGGCAGATTTCGACCTCGACCAGCGCCCTCGGCGAAATGCTCGATGCGCTGCTCGACATCTCGCGCCTCGACGTCGCCGGCATCCAGCCCGAGATTCGCGCCTTTGCGCTGAACCCCATGTTCGAACGTCTGTCCGCATCGTTCCGGCGCGCTGCGGTCGACCGTGATCAGGCGCTGATTATCCAGCCGACGGCGCAATGGGCCGAATCCGACCCGCAGATGGTCGAACGCATGGTCGCCAACCTGATCTCCAACGCCCTGCGCTACACCCCGGCCGGCGGGCGCATCCTCGTTGCCGTGCGCCGGCGCGGCGGCAAGCTGCTGATCGAGGTGCGCGACAACGGCCCGGGCATCGCCCCCGAGCATCAGGCGGAAATTTTTGCCGAGTTCTACCAGATCGGCAACGCGGCACGCGAACAGGGCAAAGGGCTGGGCCTCGGCCTCTCGATCATCGACCGGCTGGCGCGCGCGCTGGAGATCGAGATTCGCCTGCGCTCCACCGTCGGGCGCGGAACCACCTTCGGGCTGTTGCTCAAGGCCGCTGTTCCGCGCACCGAAGTCAGCCTGCTCGGGCAGTCGGAACACCGTGCCGCCATCCACTTCATCGGCGAAGGCGACGACCTGCTGACCGCCATGACCCTTGCCGGCAGCTGGAATTTCACCGTCAGCCACGAACCGACGCTCGGCAGCCTGCTACCCGATAACCGCTGGCAGATGGTGTTCGTCACCGTGGCCCGCCTGGCCGCCGACGTTCGCGACGCCACACCGGCAGCCACGCCGGTCATCGTCCTCTGCGATGATGCGGAGATTCGCCTGCCGGAAGGCGTCTATCCGCTGTCGGTACCGCTACGCCCGGCCAAGCTGCGGGCGCTGCTCGACCAGCTTCAGAAAACCTTGGCGAAATCGATACCGTAGCGGGTCACCGCGACCAGCGCCTGCGTCCGGCTACCGACGCCGAGCGCCTTGAAAACCGCCGTCGCATGAATCTTGACAGTCCCCTCGGAGAGTCCAAGTTGCTCGGCGATTTCGCGATTGGACAAGCCGCGCACCATGAGCGCGAGTACCTGCGCCTGACGATCGGTCAGCCCGACATCCTCCGGGCGCACGGTGCCCTGGCAGGGCGGCACCGGCGTCGCGTCATCGAGTCGTGCGCCGCTGTAGGCGCCCTCCGGCCGGAAGATGTTGCCGGCCAGCACCTGGCGCACCGCGGCCAGCAGCGCCTCGCCGGAAAAGGCCTTGGGAATGAAACCGGAGGCGCCGAGATTCATGACCCGGGTAACCGTCGGCACATCGTCGAAGGCCGAAACGACCGCCACGGGAATGGACGGATACTGCCGGCGCAGGATGTCGAGGCCGGCAAAGCCGTCGATACCCGGCAAGGCAAGGTCGAGCAGGATCAGATCGAATTCGTCCTCGCCATCGAGCAGCGTCAGCGCCGACTCGAAATCCGGACGGTCAACAACCTGCACCCGGACCTCTATCTGGGCCAGCAAACGCACCAGACCTTCGCGCACCAGCGCGTGATCCTCGATTACCAATAGTTTCAGCAAACTGCCCCCTCTTTTTATTGAGCACTAATTTATCATTTGTGCTGGCGAAGTGGTTTAAGATGCATAGAAACATCCATAAGGAGAGAGACATGTCCCACGATACCCAGAACATGCACGACCCGCTGTCTTTTGTCCGCAGCCTGTGGAGCGGCATGGGCGTAACGATGCCCGGCATGGTGACGCCGACCTTCGATGTCGACGAACTCGACAAGCGCATCAAGGACATGAAGGCGGTCGAAGGCTGGCTGCGCATGAATCTCTCGATGCTGCAGATGACCATCCAAGGACTCGAAATGCAGCGCACGACGCTGGGCACCGTCCAGGCCATGAGCCAGATGGCCTCCGATGCTGCCAAATCGATGACGCCGAGCGCTGCCGAGGAACCGGTTGCGGTCGACCCGGCGCAGAACGCATTTTCCGGTGCCGCCGGCGCTGCCATGTGGCCGTGGCAGATGATGCAGCAGATGCGTGATCAGATGCAGCAGACCGCCGAAGCCGTGCAGGCAGCGAGCGAGGAAAAAGCCGAAGCCAAGGCCGCCGGCAAGCGCGGCAAGAAGTAAGCGGTCAGCCGGTCAGCCAGGCCGCCCACAGCGGCAGCGTCAGCATCGACCCCAGCGTGGTCGCCGAAATCAGCCAGGCTACGCTGCGTCCATCCCCACCCATGCGCATGGCCAGAATATAGGCCGACGACGCCGTCGGCAGCGCGGCGAACAGCACCACCACCCGGTAATTCAGGCCGTCGAGGCCAAGCTGGCGGCCGACCACTGCCGCTATCACCGGCAGCGCCAGCAACTTGACCGCCAGCAGCCAGAGCGAGATGCCGCGCACGCCTGGTGAACCTTCGAGGCGCAAGGCGGCGCCAACCGTAATCAGGCCGAGCGCGATCGAGGCATCGGCAAGGCGTCCGAGAAACGCCTGAACCGGCGCCGGCGGCACGAAGCCGGCGAGGTTGAGGAGGAAGCCGGCCGCCGTTCCCCAGATCAACGGATTGCGTGCCACTTCCCGCCACAGGCCGACTTCGCCGTGGCGCGCGAGCATCCATACCGAGACCAGATTGGCCAGCGGCACGGCGGCGCCGACGATCAGCCCCATCGTCGCAATGCCCGGCGCGCCGAAAAGCATGCCGGCGACCGCCAGCGCGATGTAGGAATTGAAGCGGTAACCGCACTGGAAGAGCGAGGCGAAAGTCAGCGGCGGCAGCTTGACGACGAGCTTCGGCAACAAACCGAGCAGCATGCCGCCGATCATCGCGGCGAAGGCGGTGCCGAGCAGCGGCAAGGCCGCCCCGAGATCGAGCCGGGTCTTGACGATGGCGTTGATCAACAGGGCCGGAAAGAGGATGAAATAAACGAGTTTCTCGACGCCGTTCCAGAAATGGTCGCCGAGGTGCATCCAGCGCCGGATCGCCGCGCCGAGCAGGATCAGCGCGAAATCTGGAAAGAGGAGCAGCGCGGTAGTCATCGCTGCATTCTAGGCTGTGGCGGCAGGCGCCTCAATGGTGGTTTGCCGCAGTCAGACGACGCCGGCGGCGGCCAGCGCGGCGACTTCGTCGTCCGTGTAGCCGGCGGCGCGCAAGATCCCGTCGTTGTGTTCGCCGACTTTCGGCGCTGGCTGACGGACGGTGAATTCGTATCCCGAAAGCTTGAGCGGCGGCGCAAACTGGGTCAGGCCGTCGTCGCGCAGCACCATCCGACGGGCCGCGATCTGTTCGTTATCCAGCGCTTCTTCGGGGCTCAAAATCGGCGTCACGCAGCAGTCGACCGCAGCAAACAATGTCGCCCAGTCGTCGCGCGGTCGCGTGGCGAACAGGGCGGCCATTTCGCTGCGCAAACCGGCATCCCACTGGCGCCTGATCCATTCCGGCCGTTCCAACGCGGTACAGCAGGCCTTCCAGAACTTGCCTTCGAGGGCGCCGACCGCCATGTGCCGGCCGTCGGCGCAGCGATAGGTCGCATAGCAGGGCAGGCCACCATTGAGCAGGTCGCTGCCGCGCGGCGCCGAATGGCCGGCATCATTGAGGCGCAGCATCGTGAAATAGGTATGCGTCAGCACGCTGTCGGTCATCGCCACATCGATGTAGCGCCCCTGCCCGGTGCGTTGCGCTTCGAGCACGGCGGCCAGGATGCCCATGGCGGCAGTCAGCGCGCCACCGAGCAGGTCGGCGATCTGGAAGTTCGGAATGGCCGGGTTGCCGCCTTCACTGCCGATCTGGTCGAGCACGCCGGCATAGCCGAGGTAGTTGATGTCGTGCCCGGCATGGTCGCGGTACGGACCGTCCTGCCCGTAGCCGCTGATAGAACAATAGGAAATTTTGGGGTTGACCGTGGCCACCGCCGCGTAGCCGATGCCCAGCTTGTCCGTGACGCCGGGGCGGAAACTTTCGACGATCACATCCACCGTCGCCGCCAGGCGCATGAAGACTTCGACGCCCCCCGGCTTCTTCAAATCCAGCCGCAAGCCCTGCTTGTTGCGGTTGATCATGCGGAAATAGGCGCTGTCCTCGCCCTGTCCGGTGCCCAGCGTGCGCGCGTAGTCGCCGACCTGCGGATCCTCGATCTTGATGACCTCGGCGCCGAGATCGGCCAGATGCAGCGTCGCCACCGGGCCGGGTAGCAGGCGGGTCAGGTCGAGGACGCGGATGCCGGTCAGCGGCGGCGGCCGGCTCATGGTTCGCAGGCGCCGAGCAGATCGGCTTCGAGTTCGAGTTCCATACCCTTCTTGAGCTCCCGGTCGATGTACATCCCGCGATACAGGCGGCCGGCGTTGGCGGAGCGCCGCGCATGCGGCGTTTCCCAGTCCTCGACGCGCAGGCGGACGAGGCCGAGCTGCACCTCAAGATCCGCCGTTTTGCCGGACAGGCAGGGATAAGCCAGCGCCAGCCGGTTGAACTCGGCGCGCGTGTATTGTTCGATGGCGCGCCCCGGCACTTCGGGGCAGGCCGAAAGACTTCTGGTTTCGAGCGCAGCGGCGACGACCCGGCCCCTGACGAAATACTCGGTATCGCTCGCCCCCCCGCCGCCGCCATTCTCCTGATAGATCACGCAGCGACCGGCCTCGAACAGCTGCGGCTGCGCATTGAGCAGGCGCGCGGAAGGCCGCGTCGGCGGCTCGCCGGCCGCTGCGGCAAATGCCAGCAGCGCCAGCCAAACGGGGAGAAAGCGCATCGGTGGAAGAGTTCGGGTCAATAGACCCGGCTATCTTCGATCACTTTCCCGTCATTGGGCAAGCCGCCCGGCGCGCAGAAAGCCACTTCGCCGCGCAGCTTGGTCACCTCGCGCAGGCTGGCGAGCACCGCCTTGTCGAGCGCCTCGCCGCCGGCCTCGATTTCGCAATGCAGGGTCATGCGGTCCTGGCCGCCGGGGTTGTCGACCACCAGCCGCATGCGATGGATTTCCGGATGGCGCCGGGCGATATCGGCGACCTGTTCGGGATGGACGAACATGCCCTTGACCTTGGTCGTCTGGTCGGCGCGGCCGAGCCAGCCCTTGAGCCGGATATTGCTGCGCCCGCAGGGCGAGCGGCCGGGCAGGATGGCCGACAGGTCGCCGGTGGCGAAGCGGATCAGCGGATAGTCCGGGTTGAAGGTGGTGACGACGACCTCGCCGACCTCGCCAAGCTCGACCGGATCGCCGGTGCCGGGGCGCACGATCTCGACCAGCAGCCCCTCCTCCACCACGAGGCCTTCCTCGGCCTCGGTTTCGTAGGCGATGGCGCCGATGTCGGCCGTCGCATAGCACTGGCGCACCGTGATGCCGCGCTCGCGCAACCAGTCGCGCGTCACGCCGGGCAGTGCCTCACCGGAAACGCAGGCCTTGCTTAGCGACGACACATCGGCGCCCAGTTCCTCCGCCTTCTCGATGATGATGCGCAGGAAGGACGGCGTGCCGACGTAGCCTTCCGGGCGCAGGTCGGCGATCGCCTGCACCTGCTGCTCGGTCTGCCCGGTACCGCCGGGAAAAACCGAACAGCCGAGCTTGCGCGCCCCGCCCTCGAAAATGAAGGCGCCGGGCGTGAAATGGTAGGAGAAGCAGTTGTGGATCAGGTCGCCATGGCGAAAGCCGGCCGCATAGAGCACGCGCGCCATGCGCCAGGGATCGATGTCGGTGCCCTGCATCTCGTAGATCGGCCCGGGCGAGGCGAAAACGCGCTTGGCCTTGGCCCGCGCCAGCGCATTCAGCCCGCCGAAGGGCGGATGCTTCTTCTGCAGCTCGATCAGGTCGCGCTTGCGGGTCAACGGCAAGGCAGCGAGCGCCTCGCGCGTCGCACAATCGAAGGGGTTGATGCCGGCCAGCGCCTGAAAATAGTAATGCGTCGTTTCCTTGGCATGCGCCACCTGCCGCGCCAGCTTGTCCATCAGGTCGGCTTCGCGCT
>Ga0209310_1001440_pt1 | contig 18104 bp, 15 predicted proteins | sample AD_UKC030_MetaG_FD_184415 | JGI IMG/M metagenome (GOLD analysis project Ga0209310, IMG submission 184415) | Active sludge microbial communities of municipal wastewater-treating anaerobic digesters from USA - AD_UKC030_MetaG (SPAdes) (version 2) | ecosystem: Engineered > Bioreactor > Anaerobic >... | reverse complement strand
CGGCCAGCGTATCGTGACATTCGAGCAAGGCGGGCAGGAACGGGCCGCCTACGGCGAGGCATTGATCGAACGCCTGTCGGCTGACCTGTCAGCCCGGTTTGGCCGAGGCTTCAGCAAACAGAATCTGTGGCAGATGCGTGCCTTTCACCTTGCGTGGCCTGCCGGCCATATTTTGCAGACGCCATCTGCAAAATTGCCCGCCCCAATTCTCCAGACACCATCTGGAGAATCTTCCCCGCCCCAAATTCTCCAGACGGTATCTGGACAAAGTCTGGATTTGTCCGTGCTGGCCCAAGCCTTCCCCTTGTCCTGGTCGGCCTACGTGCGCCTGCTTTCCGTCAAGAACCCGCAGGCCCGAGCCTTCTACGAAACCGAAGCCCTGCGAGGCGGCTGGACCATTCCCCAACTGAACCGCCAGATCGGCAGCCAGTTCTATGAACGCACCGCGCTGTCCACCAACAAGGCAGCGATGCTGGAAAAGGGCGAAATGGCCGAACCCGGCGACGCCCTCACGCCCGAGCAGGCCATCAAAGACCCCTTCGTGCTGGAATTCCTCAACCTCAAGGACGAATACTCCGAATCCAACCTCGAAGACGCGCTGATCCAGCACCTGGCCGACTTCCTGATGGAACTGGGCGACGATTTCGCCTTTGTCGGCCGCCAGCGTCGGCTGCGTATCGACGACAGCTGGTTCCGCGTCGATCTGCTGTTTTTCCACCGCCGCCTCAAATGCCTGCTGGTCATCGACCTCAAGGTCGGCAAGTTTGGCTACGCCGATGCCGGCCAGATGCACCTGTACCTCAACTACGCCCGCGAGCACTGGATGAAGCCCGGCGAAAACCCGCCCGTGGGCCTGATTCTGTGTGCCGAAAAGGGCGCGGCCGAAGCCCACTACGCGCTGGAAGGCCTGCCCAACAAGGTGCTGGCCGCCGAATACCAGACCGTGTTGCCGGATGAAAAATTGCTGGCCGATGAACTGGACAAGACGCGGCGGGAGCTGGAAACGCGGCGGATCGCACGCGGTGATGGCGTGGAGGGCGGTAAATGAAGGCGTGGCCAAAGCGCAAGATAGGTGAATTACTCACCCGCGTAAAAGACGACGTTCAGATCGACGACTTCACTACATATGGCCGAATAACCATTCGAATGGCTGGCAAAGGTGTAACGCTTCGAGATCGCGTGATTGGTAGTGAAATCGGCACGAAACGCCAGTTCATCGCACGCTCTGGACAGTTCGTTTTATCCAAAATAGATGCACGCAACGGTGCATTCGGTGTACTGCCGGACGACTGTGATAACGCGATCGTTACTGGGAATTTCTGGGTTTTTGACGTCGATCACACCCAGCTCGATAGCCGATTTTTCAACTACCTGTCCAAGTCGCCAGACTTTGTGGCCGCATGCGTTGTAGCCAGTGATGGCACAACAAATAGGCGCTACCTCCAAGAGGATGCATTCTTGGATATGGTAGTCCCGACGCCAGATTTGACTGCACAACAAGCCCTCGTCGCCCGCCTCGATGCGCTGGCCGAGAAAACCCGGCAGGTCGAAGCGCATCTGGATGCCGTCGAGCGCGACGCCGAACACCTGCTCGCCCTGCGTTTCCGCGATGCCATTGCCGACGCACCGCTGCGGCCGATGGCGGAAGTGGCGCCGCTGGTACGTCGGGAGGTTGTCATCGACCCAGAGAAAAGCTACACGGAGCTGGGCGTGCGCAGTTTCTACAAGGGCGCATTTCACCGGCGCACCGTTCCGGGCTCGGATTTCTCGTGGCAGGACTTGTATCGCGTTCAGGCTGGTGATCTGATCTTTAGCAACATCATGGCTTGGGAGCAGGCTATCGCTATTGCGCAACCCGAGGATGACGGTTGTGTTGGCAACCATCGGATGCTTACCTGCGAGGCCAATGCAGACCTCGCGGTGCCCGGCTTCCTCTGGTACTACTTCACCACCGAAGAAGGTTTCGCGAAAATTTATGCAGCATCGCCAGGTACAGCCGCCCGCAACCGAACCATGACGGCTCCTTCGCTGATAGCCATCGAAGTCACCTTACCCTCGCTGGCGGTACAGCAAACCTTCGACCGCCTGCAGGCTGAAATCGCGGCCCTCAAGGCCAAACACACCGCCATCCGCGAAGCCAATGCCGCGCTGTTGCCCGCGACGCTTGAGCGGGTGTTTGCCGGGAACCAGTGAGTGCAGTTCGTCACCCACGGCCCCGACATCCCCGATGCGCTCTTGCAGGCGCACGAGGAAGGCCGCGTGGTGTTTTTCTGTGGCGCAGGCATTTCCTACCCTGCCGGTTTGCCGGGCTTCAAGGGGCTGGTGGAGCAGATTTACCAGTTGAATGGCACATCACTCAACGATATTGAGCGTGACGCTTTCGAGCGCGGGCAGTTTGATGCCACGCTCGATCTGCTGGAGCGGCGCCTGCCAGGGCAGCGACTGGCTGTCCGAAGCAAACTGGCGCAGGCGCTGAAACCAAAACTTCGCCGCAGAGGTGCCACCGATACGCAGACGGCGCTGTTGCGTTTGGCGCGCAGCCGCGAGGGTGCGCTTCGGCTGGTCACCACCAACTTCGACCGCATCTTTCATGTGGCAGCCAAACGCACGGGCCAAGCGTTCCAGGCCTACGCGGCTCCGATGCTGCCAATTCCGAAAAACAGCCGCTGGAACGGACTGGTCTATCTGCACGGCTTGCTGCCCGAAAAGGCCGACGACACCGCCCTGAATCGGCTGGTGGTCACCAGTGGTGATTTCGGCTTGGCGTATCTGACCGAACGTTGGGCAGCGCGCTTCGTGACCGAGTTGTTCCGCAACTACGTGGCTTGCTTCGTGGGCTATAGCATCAACGACCCGGTACTGCGTTACATGATGGATGCGCTGGCCGCCGACCGGATGCTGTGTGAAGTCACGCCGCAAGCCTGGGCACTGGGTGATTGTGAACCGGGGCAGGAGCGCCGCAAGACCATCGAGTGGGAAGCCAAGGGCGTTACGCCCATCCTGTACAAAGTGCCCGCCGGTAGCCACGAGCATTCGGCACTGCACCAGACCCTGCACGCCTGGGCGGAAACCTACCGCGACGGCGTACTGGGCAAGGAACGCATCGTTGTCAGTCACGCCCTGGCCCGGCCATCGGCCAGCACGCAGCAAGACGACTTCGTCGGTCGGATGCTGTGGGCCTTGTCGGACAAGTCGGGGCTACCGGCCAAGCGTTTTGCCGACTTCAATCCTGTTCCTTCGCTGGACTGGTTGCTGGAGGCTTTCTCGGATGAACGTTTTCAACACAGCGATCTGCCGCGCTTCCGCGTGCCTCCTCACGAAGAAGTAGACGCCAAGTTGCGTTTCAGCTTGATTCGCCGGCCAGCGCCATATGATCGCGCACCGCCGATGCTGCTGGTTTCCGGCGGCGTCATCGGCAGCCAGTGGGATGACGTGATGTTCCATCTCGCCCGCTGGCTGGTGCGCCACCTTGACGATCCGAGGCTGGTCATCTGGATCGCACAGCGCGGCGGCCAGTTGCACGATCGCTGGCCGTGGCTGATCGAACACGAACTGGATCGCCTGGCTTCACTGGAACGTGACGGCAAGACTACCGAACTGGCCGATATCCGCTTACAGGCGCCCAAGGCCATCCCTGGCCCCTTGATGCGCACGCTATGGCGCTTGCTGCTCAGCGGGCGGGTGAAATCGTCGTGGCGCGATCCTGACCTCTACCGTTGGCAAGGTAGATTGAAACGGGAGGGGCTGACCGCCACGCTGCGCCTGGAGTTACGCGACCTGCTCGCACCCCAGGTGGCCTTGAAGAAGCCGTTTCGCTGGGGCGATGAAGAAGAAAGCACGGACGAGCCCTCACGGATCAAGCAGCTGGTGGACTGGGAACTGGTGCTGGCCGCCGATCACGTGCATTCCGCTTTTCGCGACCTTGCCGACGAGCGCTGGGCACCTGCCTTGCCGCAGTTGCTGGAGGATTTTCAGCAACTGCTGCGTGATGCACTGGACTTGTTGCGCGAGTTGGGCGAAGCCGACGACCGTGACGACCGATCACACTGGGATCTGCCCTCCATCACGCCGCACTGGCAGAACAGGGGCTTCCGCGATTGGGTGACCTTGATCGAGTTGCTGCGTGATGCGTGGCTGGCGGTTCGTGGCATCGACAGCCCTCGCGCTACGCGGATTGCTCAGTCCTGGTTCGATCTGCCCTATCCCACCTTCAAACGACTGGCCCTATTTGCTGCGAGCCACGATGATTGCATCCCGCTGGAGCAGTGGGTGGATTGGCTGCTGGCGGAAGGCGCTTGGTGGCTGTGGTCAACAGATACGGGGCGGGAGGTGTACAGACTGTTCGTTCTGCAGGGGCGGCAGTTGGCTGGGCCGGCTCAGGAGCGTCTGGAGGCAGCCATCCTGGCGGGTCCTCCGCGCGAGATGTACCGGGACGATCTGGAAGCAGATCGATGGCAAGACTTGGTGGCCCGTTCCGTCTGGTTGCATTTGGCAAAACTGAACACTTCGGGCCTCGTGTTGGGTTTGCCTGCGGCGACGCGCCTGGCAGAAATATCCAATGCGTACCCACAATGGCAGTTGGCGACCAACGAGCGTGACGAGTTTTCGCACTGGATGAGTGGTACTGGCGATCCAGATTATGAGGACAGCCGAGACGTCGACATTGCGCCCCGCAAGCGGCAGGAACTGGTGCAATGGCTTACAAAGCCGCCCCCTGAACGGCGGCCCTTCTACGAAGACACGTGGCGTGATGTTTGTCGCACGCGCTTCTTCCACAGTTTGTCCGCGCTATGTGATCTGGCACAGGATGGCGTGTGGCCCGCTGGCCGGTGGCGCGAAGCCCTGCAGGTCTGGGCCGAAGAAGGGATGGTGTTGCGCTCCTGGCGATACGCAGCACCACTGGTGCAGACCATGCCAGATGCCGTACTTCAGGAGATTGATCACGCAGTGACTTGGTGGCTGGAGGCCGCATCCAAGTCCATCAACCGCCACGAGGACATTCTGTTGAACCTGTGCCGCCGCGTGTTGGCGCTGCCGCTGGAAACTGGCTCAGGTTCCCGCATCGTCCGTGATGGCGTCGAGACTTACGACCCCGTCGGCTCTGCCATAAACCACCCCATCGGGCATGTCACACAGGCACTGATCAACCTCTGGTTCAAACAGAACCCGAACGACAACGATCTGCTTCCAGCAGACCTTAAGCCCATGTTTTCCGAACTGTGCGATGTGCAGGTGGATCGATTCCGCCACGGCCGGGTGCTGCTGGGGTCTCGGCTGATTGCATTCTTCCGTGTGGACCGGGCCTGGACTGAACAGCACCTTCTGCCGTTGTTTGGCTGGAGCAATCCCGTCGAAGCAAAAGCCGCGTGGGAAGGTTTCCTCTGGTCGCCGCGCTTGTATCAGCCGTTGTTGATCGCTTTCAAGCCCCAGTTTCTGGATAGCGCAAACCACTATGCCGATCTTGGCGAGAACCGCCAGCAGTTCGCGGCTTTCCTGACCTACGCAGCATTGGCCCCCACCGAGGGATACACCGTGGAGGAGTTCCGGTCTGCGATTGGTGCTCTCCCACAAGAAGGCCTGGAGGAATCCGCGCAGGCTCTTTCCCAAGCGCTTGAAGGCTCTGCCGATCAGCGCGAAGACTACTGGAGGAACCGCGCACAACCGTTCTGGCAACATATCTGGCCAAAATCCCGCGACCAAGCCACCCCGAGGATCTCCGAATCCTTGACCCGTCTAGTCATTGCTGCCCGAGGCGAATTCCCTGCTGCCTTGGCAGCGGTACAGGACTGGCTGCAACCAATCGAACACCCGGACTATGCAGTGCATCTGTTGCACGGATCGAACCTGTGTTGCCGATTCCCGGTGGATGCGTTGCGACTGCTGGATACCATCATTGCCGACCAACAATGGGCACCTCGGGAATTGGGGGAATGTTTGGACGAAATCGTGCAGACCGCACCACAACTCGCGCAAGATCCCCGTTACCTGCGAATTCGAGAGTATTCGCGGAGGCGGGGTATCTGATGAGGCCGGGGGATGGATGCACGCAGCAGACCGCAGCAGTGCTCATTAGCCCCAATAGCAAATAGTTCGGTAGTAAACTGCACACCTCCAGTACACCAAAGCCCGGACTTGCTCCGGGCTTTTTTCTGCCCGCGAAGGGCCAGCAGTGGCGGGGTTTCGCGGGCGGTGCGAATTTCGATGATCGCCCGCAGGCCCTGATTTCGCCCTGTCGGTCACCCGAATTCCTCTCTTTTCTCTGTTTTTGTCTAGCCCGGTCAAGGCGCAGCACCCTGTAACCATGCGGGTTTCCGGGCGGTGGTTTGCACCCCATAACGCATAGCGGTGGGGTTTCGAACGTGCTCTCACGGTCAATTGGCCAGGCCGCCGATCACTGCCCGCTGCTCGTTCCAGTCATCAGGCAATGGGTTCTCCACGAAGAACAGCAGCGACAGTCCCACCGGTTGCCGGCCGCGTGCAATGTCCTCGACGATGTCTGGTGCCAGCCGGGCCAGCTTCAACATCTTCTGCATCCGTGCCAGGCCGATCTTTTCAGCCTTGGCCAACTCGGTCATGTTCTTCACCCGGCCGGTGTCGAGCATCTCCTGCCAGAAGAACGCCTTGGCTAGCGCCGCCATCAGGTTCTCATCCACGGACGTCGGTCGCCCCGGATTCAGCGGCGAGGCCATCCGACCGGGCGTTGTCGGCTCGACCACCACCTTGCTTGCCTTGTGCCTGACGAAGCGCACCGGGATGAACGTCGTCAGCTTGATACCCTCATCGAGTTTGGCCGTGCTCGATTTGGCCTGCCCAGTCTGTTCCAACCCTCTCATGCCATTTCCTCCATTTCCAATTCACGCAATTCCGCGCCGATGCTGTTCGGTGCCAGTTCCGCCATCAGCGCCGACCATCCGGCCGGGTGCCATTCGATGTCGATCCCCTCGTCCTTGAGTTGCACCCGGGCAATCAGCAACTTCACCAGCCGGCAACGTTCCTCCGGAAACATCTCGTTCCACACCGCCGAGAGGTTGCGCATCGCCAGCACCACAGCGGGCTCCGGCACCGTGGCATCCAGTTTCTGGATCTCATCCCACACCGCCTGGATCATCTCCGGCGCCTGCAAGGCTGACTTGACCTGCTCCAGCACCAAGGCCTCGATCTGCTCGGCCGGCACGATGCCGAAGGGGTTGGTACCGCGCCCGAGCTTCTTGTCCGAGTAAGGCAGGTAGTAGCGGTAGCGCTTGCCGGATTTCTTCTTGGTCGCGGTCGGCAGCATCCGGTCGCCGTCGGGGGCGAACAGCAGGCCACGCAGGATCGAGTCATGGTCGTGACGGGTCATCGTCTGTGATGCCCGCAGCCGTGAATCGTCGGCCAGAATCGCCTGTGCCTGATCCCACAGTGCCTGATCCAGAATGGGGGCGTGCTCGCCGGGGTGATCCTTATCCTTGTGCCGGATGACGCCGATGTAAAGGGGATTGCGCAGCATCTTGTAGAGGTTCTGCTTGGTGATCGGCCGGCCAGGACGGAAGACGCCGTCTTGCGTTGTCCACGCCTTGGTGGTGATGCCCTGGCGATTCAACTCACGGGCCAATTCGGTGGTCGATTTCAGTTCCACGAATCGCCGCCAGATGCCGCGCACGACCTTGGCCTCGGGTTCGTTGATGACCAGTTGCCGGTTGCAGACGTCGTAACCCAACGGCGGCGTACCGCCCATCCACATGCCCTTGGCCTTACTGGCGGCGATCTTGTCGCGGATACGCTCGCCGGTCACTTCCCGTTCGAACTGCGCAAACGACAGGAGAATGTTCAGCATCAACCGCCCCATCGACGTCGCCGAGTTGATCTGTTGCGTGACGGCGCTGAAACTCACGCCGCGCTGATCGAACAACTCGACCATCTTGGCGAAGTCGGCCAAGTTGCGGGTCAGCCGGTCGATCTTGTACACCACCACGATGTCGACCTTCCCGGCATCGATATCGGCGAGCAGGCGTTTCAGGGCTGGCCGATCCATATTGCCGCCGGAGAATCCACCATCGTCGTAGTCATCAACCACCGGAATCCAACCCTCAGTGCGCTGGCTGGCGATGAACGCCTGCCCGGCTTCCCGCTGGGCGTCGATGGAGTTGAAGGATTGGTCGAGGCGCTCGTCGGTGGAGACGCGGCAATACACCGCGCAGCGTTTGCGAACCATCGGCGCTTTCATTTCTTGCCTCCCTTCTGCTTGACGCCGAAGAACGCCGGGCCCGACCAATTGACGCCGGTGATGTGTCGCGCCGCCGCCGACAGACTCTTGAACACCTTGCCATTCAGATCGTAGAAACCCTCCGGCGTGACAGTGACGCGGTACTCGTTGGATTCGTACTCGCGCAGCAGGACAGTGCCCGGCATCAGATGAACCTCCGACCGCCGCTTGCCGAACACGGATTTCGATTCGCCGAGACGCACCAGCCGCCGCCGGATGTCGGGCTCGACGCCGCCGTGCGCAGCCTCCTGAATCTTGTAGGCGACGCGGGAGGCCACGTAATCGCGGTTCCAGGTTCCGGGCCGGCGTGGGAAGTGGGCGTCCCACAGCGCCCACAGGTCCTTCATCGGCATCGTGGGAAGTGCAGCCAACTGGGCGGCCACAGAAGTTGATCGGGTCATTGCAAACTCCATGTCATAAGGGGTTTGTATGAACGCTTCTTCCCGGGCAGAAGCCAAGTCAAACCGCGCTCTGTTCGGGGTCATCGGCTTGACCTGTCGCAATATCGAAGCGCTCGCCCAGCAAGGTCTGCTTGCGCCCGGTACGCTTGTCCTGTACGCCCAAGATGTAGACCTCACCGTCCCATACCCCGCAGGCCACGTCGGTATCTTCGGCATCAGCAGGCAACAGCCAGCCAGTGATGCCATCGGGCAAACCCAGCAAGTCCTCCGGGCGGTTGATGGGCCAGCGCATCGCCTCCTGATACTGATCGGCAAACCGCAAGATTTGCGGCGGGACGTCCGGGAAGTTCTCCTGACTGAGGATGGGAATCCAGACCAGCAACTGCCCGCTGGCGAGCCACTGCTGCACCCGTTGGTGGACTGCCGGGTCGTAGTGGCCCAACCGCTCGATGGGCAGGAGGTCGCTGGTGGTGCTGTTGATCGTTGTGGTGTTCATTGCATCTCCTTGAATTTGTGATCGGGGGTGCCGAGTGGTAACCAGGGTGGTAACTGGTAACCCTGGTAACCTCATTTCGTGGTCTGTCGGTAGCGGATCAGCGGGCTCGCGCCCCCCGCATGGGTTTGCGGCGAGGAAGGACCCGTGGCGGAAGCCACGAGTCCTCTTCCCGTTACGGCACGTGGATCGTCACCACGGCGGCGGCCGAGCTCAGAGGGGATGGCATCTGCTTCACGCGCTTTCTCTGCAGGTTCTCCGGGACGTAGATACGGCGCGAGTCATCCTTGGCGGGCGGCCCGTAGATGCGCAGACGTTCGCCCGTCAGCCCGGCCGCGTCGAGCGCAGAGGTCAGCGCGTGAAGAAGGTCGTTATCCAGGTCGTTCAGCGCATGGTTGAGGGTGGCGAGTTCCTCGTAACTGCAACCGACAAGCCCCTGAGGCAGGACGTCTTGTCCGCGCAAACCGTAGAGTTCGGGATCCATCTTCTCCTTGAGATCGCCGAAGAGGTCGTACCGGTAGCTGCCGACGACCTTGGTGAGCGCGTGCGCAGCGGCGTGGGCACGGCGCACTGCGCTGACGTAGCCTTGGGCGGCTGCCAGCGCCTCCCGGGCGAAGGGCTTGAAGAGATCCTCGACCTGCTCGTGCGCCCTGAAGAGATCGGTGATGCGTTCCTGCATCTCGCCGGCGATCTTCGTGACCAGGGCTTCCAGTGCGCGCACACGGGCCGGCAATTCCTCGCGCTCACGCGAGAGGGCCATGCGCTGCTCGCGTTCCGCCGCCAACGAATCGCCGTGCGCGGCATCGAAAGCGCGCAAGGCCTCGGCATCGCCGCGCCCAGCCAGAAGTTCGCGCTCGACGGCGAGGGTCATATCCGGCGGCGGCAGGTCTTCCAGATCGAGCAGCCGGTCGCGCGCAACGGCCAGCGCCTGAATGGCCTCGTCGTAACGCTTCATCCGCTCGCGCATCGGGGCGATCAGCTGGCGCAGGGTCGCCAGGGGCTCCGGAGGCAACAGGGAATCCGCCTTCGAGGCGGGTTGGCCGATCTGGCCGGTTTGCTTCTTCTTGGGATGGGTGAACAGATTCATTTGCGTTTTCTCCTTGGTTCAGTGGGTGGAATCGGATGCGTGGTCAGGCCACGGGTAGCGGGAATCGCCGGGCAGCACCACGGTGCTTTCCCAGGTGCTCCTGCCCAGACGCCGGCGGATGCCGACCGGCGCGCCGGGGTGCGGCTGATAGCCACAGGTCGGCTCCCAGCCGTTGTTCTCCTGGGCAGAACGCGGACGCAGCGCAACAGGCCGGGCGGCAGTCGTCGCAGCCAGGCCGACCGTCTTGGTCTGGGTGGCAGGGCGAGTCGCCTGCGGTTGGAAACCGAAATGTCGGTACCAGATCGGATGCAGGTTGGAAGGGGGTTCTCTATTCACGATGAGCTCCATAACGAATGCCACCCTCAACGCCGGGCGGCGTGGCGGTTGAATGGGAACGGATCGGTGCGATGCGCCACAGGGCACCTTCCCTGCTGTGGCCGAGATGGCTGATTTCGATGCCCTTGGCGCGGTAGGCCGGGGCGATGCGGCGCAGCTGGTCGGCCAGACCCTTCGGCGACTTCGGCCAGGTGCTGCGATCCGGGATGATCTGGTTGTTGAGCAGGTCGTAGAGCTGGCCGGCGGTGCCCTGCCAGTTCCAGGGGGAGATGCGCTCATCGAAGTACTTGTCGAGCACCTGCGCCACGGCATTGCTCTCCAGGGCGCGATCGATGCCGGCGCGCACCAGTTCGGCGTACTGGTGCTGGAATTCACCGGCCTCGAAACCCAGGGCGCGGGCCACAGCTTCGCCGAGGCGCTCGTAGTCGGCCATGCGCTGCTTGTGGGCCAGCTTCACCGACGGCATGATGCGCAGGGCATCGGCGAAGAGATCGAGCAGCGCGCCGAACACCAAGGGCCGATCACGCTCCCAGGCCGCCGAAGTGTCAGCATCGTCCTTCCTCGACTCGGGCGGGATCATCGGCATATCGACGTGGATCACCCGGTCGATCAGGTCGGGGCGGGTGGCGACCACGGCGATGCCGTTCAGCACCACCGGCCGCTTGGTTTCCATGATGTGTTCTTCGCCGTTGGTATACAACTGGCGCGAGGCAAAGCCGCCGCCCGTGGCCAAGGTGCAGAAGGCATCCTGCTGCTCGGCGGTCAGGCCGGAGAGGTTCTCGTAGCTGACCAGCCAGTTGTTGGCGGCGGCGACGAAGATGTCCTCGACGGTCTTGGGCCGGCCGCGCAGCATCACCTTGTTGGGGTCGACCAGGCTGCGCAGCACGGCCTGCGTGGTGGACTTGGCTGAGCCCTGCTCACCAACCAGTTCCAGCACCGGGAATGGGGTATCGGGCCGGAAGCTATCGAGCAGCCAGGTCAGCACCATCACGCGGCGGTTGCCGGGAATGTTGGTGTGCTGCCAGAGCAAGCCGATGTCCCCACCACGCTGCGGTTCTGGCAAGGGACGCATCGACTGGGTGCGGGTGAAGTATGCCGGCGAGTGATCGAGCACCTGCCAGCCTGTCGGCGTGACCAGCACTGCGCGCCATTCCTCGTCGCAAAGATCGATCAGGTAGCCCGCGTCGTCCTTGGCGGCGCGAACATGGATGTCGATCTGCTCGCCATCATTGATGCCGGCAGCGGCAATGGTCGCCAGGGCCGACTTCATCGTGGTTTCGGGAACGCCGGCTTCCTTGGCCCGCCAGTAAGCGGTGCGCAGCCATTCCTCGTAGCCGGTGGAATAGACGCGCCAGACTTCCTGCCTACCCGGCATCGGGATGATGGCGACGGCGTTGCGGTCGGCTTCGTGCTTGAGCTGGCATTGGTTGCGGGCCAGCGCCACCAGTTCATCGAGCACCGAAGGTTCGTCACCACCACCCGGCAATGATTGCTGCACGGCCTTGTCGAGTTCGGTGACCAGGCAGCCCTTATTGGCCTCCTTGGCCTTGTGCCGCAAGCGCAGGTAACTGGGCAGATCGGTGGCGCGCAGGATGGAGAAGGCGGCGACCACGGCGGGTTCGACGATGGCCCCGACGTCATTACGCAGACGCGTGATGGCCGCTTCGATGATGGTGATGGGATCGTCGGTGACGGTTGGATCGCTACCCAGCATCCCCTCTGGCGCCGACTGCAACAATAGAGAGGCATCGTCACCACCATCACGAACGTCACCGATGTGACGGTGGTGACGATCGTGATGGTCGGTGTCTACTGACCGGGCCGGGGAAAGGGTGGTGTCGGCCATCACGACATCACCGTTCTGGATACCTTGGTGCGTTCGGCAATCCAGCCGTCGATCTCGTGCTCCAGCCAGCCGACCGTATTGGCGGATAGGCGGATCGGAGCCGGGAACTGTCCGTCGGCAATCAATGCGTAGATGGAACTGCGGCCAAGCCCGGTGCGTGCCTCGACCTGGCGGCGGCGCAGCACTATCAGCCTGGGCTGGATCGTTCTGGACATCGGTGCAACCTCCTGTTTCGCGTTGGAATGCGATGGAGGTTGTTTGCCGTACCCATGCCGTAGCAAGGGCGGCGGCAAAGATGCTCGCAGGGATGCGGCTTGGCGGGGTGCGCTACGGCAAAGGAATTTCTGTTTGCCGGTAACGGACTACGGCAAAGAGGTCAGTCGTCGATAAAGTAATCGACGGAGTCAGCCCAGTCGGGGAAACTGCGGGTGATGATGCGTTTGACGACCTTGGCCTTCATGTAGCCCTTGCCCACGAGCCAGAAGGCGATGAGATTCGGCTGCCAGCGCGATTGCTCACGGAGGCGGCCTGCGTAGGTACGTGCATCGGTGAGGCCATAGTCCTTGGCCTCCCGCATACGCTTCTTCCACCATTCGGTGTTTTCCTTTTCGTCTGCAACGACGGGGAAGGCCGCAATGATCTCGTCGCTGGGAACATCTCCGGCGGGCGGTTTGAGACGGCGGGTAGTCGGAGCCTCGGGTTCAGTCGAATCGACATCAGTATCACTGACAGATTCCTGCTCCGATGCATCATCGATGGTCTGCCGGTTGTCAGCATCAGCCACGACAGCAATTGACGATGTCGGGGAATGCATGGGTTTTGCCCAAGCTGGCACTGGCGGGAGGGGTGCCATCGGTCGTGGCGGTGCGGCCAGTGGACTCTGGCCGTCCAGCCGGATAGCCCAGGCATCGAAGGAGATTCGCTCGATGATGAGGATGCGCCGCTCTGCCAGTTCGCGAACCGGGTCATCGAAGTCCTTGCCATCGCGACGACCGTACTTGACGTCGCCGCGTTCGCAGGCGGTTAGTAGGGCTTCGTATTTGGCTTGGCGACACCGGTCATCCCGCTGGCACCAGCGGTCAAGGATGTACCAGGGCGGCAGCCAGTCAGCGTGTTCCCAGTAGTGATCGCAGGTGTCGTTTGGCCAGTTCATCGAGGGTGAGTTCCAATCGGGAAATCTTACCGGAGATGGGACATCTGCTCCATGCCGACGTAAACAAGAGGAACCAATCATCACCACTGTCACGACCATCACGCCGCCGGTGATGATTGTGATGATGGTGACGGTCAGCCTCTATTGTTATGGTCGGCGGGAAAGGGTATGCCCAGGCAAGAGGGGTCCTTCCTGGCGATATTCCCATGCGGGGGGCGCGAGCGCGGCGCTTCGATAGCGTCAGAGTGCAAACCGAGGTTTGCAGGGTTTGCGGTTTGCACTCCGACCAAGGGTGTGCGTTAAATTCACCCCCTTGAAACCGGAGAACGGTCACCCCTATTTCAGCCACTGCTGGCGCGGGTTTCCGGCGATTTCAGGGCCGAAAAGTGGCAAAACGGCCACCGTGAGATTTGGCCGAAGAAAAGGGCATGCGGTGTGCGCAGACCCTTGGGCGGTTTGCAGTCAGGCAATGCGATAGGCCAGCTGCCCGTCCGCACCCTTCTCTGTGACGACTTCGTAACCGAGGCGTTTTCTGACCATGCCGGAGATCGCGCCCCGGATGGTGTGGGCTTGCCAGCCAGTGCCGGCCATCATCTGGGCAATGGTCGCGCCACCCGGGTGGCGCATCGCGCCAATGATTGCTGCCAGCTTGGTGCCGGAGCGGATCGTGCGCGACGTGGCCTCCAGTTTCTGGAGGGCGTGGGTGGCCTCGCGTTTCGTGAGGGCATCGGGGGCGTCCATTTTCTGGACCCCCTTCGGGACAGGGCGGCTCTTGCCGACGGCGGCGTAGCCGGCATCGGTCAGCAGGTGACTGCCTTCAGATTCCGCGACGAGACCTCGGGCGAGCAGGCCCTCGATGACCTTGGTGCGGGCGCCGCCGCGCAAGTTGGCCGGCAAGGGTTCGATATTGCCGTCGGGGCGGCCTGCGGCGGCATTGAGGACTGCGGTCTGGGTATCGGTCAGTTTGGCTTGGGTAGGCATAGTGATCTCCAGTGGTTGGTGGGCGTCGTCATTCGTCGCCGCCAAAGATCGCCAACAACTCGTCCAGCCCGGCCTCCACCCGCCCGAGGTCGCCGACGTGGCCCCAATGGACGGCATCGGGGTCGTGACCAAAGTGGTCGTCGGCGAGCTGCTGCAACCGTTCCAGTTTGGCGTGGATGGCAGCAGTGCGTGCGAGGTAGGCGTCGAGGGCGGTTGGCTTGGCGTTCATCGTGGGCTCCGTGATGTGATTGACGACACGGACATGAACGCGCTGTTCGATCAGGAAGCCAAGCTATTTCTGATGCAGTTCGCATCAAGCACTACCCCGAAAAGGTCAGACCTGATAGATTGCAATCTTTGCCACTGGAGCCGACTTTATGCTATCCGATCAACTGTTGCAGGAGCGCAGCGATGGCTGAGCCTTGGGTATCCGTCGAACAGATTGCCGAGCATCTGGGCGTGACGCGCGATTCGATTTACCGGTGGATTGACCGCAAGGGGCTACCCGCGCATCGAGTCGGCCGACTGTGGAAATTCAAAGTCTCCGAGGTGGATGACTGGGTGCGCGCGGGTGGCGCAGACGAAGCGCAGCAACAGCAAGACTGATCGAGAAAAACCTATGGCCAAGACCAAGAAACCAACCCATCAACCCAGCTTGCCGTTTCCGTCGGCAGCCGATTCACTGCATCGGGATGGCAACTGGCTGTGGATTCCGCTGCGCAAGGAATGGCGCGACGTCACGACCAAGCCGGAAGAGATTGTTCGGCAGAAGTTCATCCGCACGCTGGTTGAGCATTACGGCTACGCACTCGAGCAGATGGATCAGGAGCGACGCACGCAGCACGGCCACAAGAGCCCCCGTGCCGACATCGTTATCTGGCAGTCGGCCACAGAAAAAGAGGTTGGCCGCACGCCCGTGCTGGTCATCGAATGCAAGACTGACACCATCGACATCCAGGAACGCGACTACTATCAAGGTGAGTCCTACACCCGCGCCGCCGGCTGCGAGTTCTTCATTGCCACCAATGCGCGGCATACAGCGGTGTTCAAGCTGGTGCCGGGGTTCCCGGGCGGATTCGTTGCCATCAATGAAATCCCCAAAGCCTCTGACTGGGGTGATGCCAGGCGCCTGAAGGAAATCCGCGAATCCTTGCGCACCTTCAATCGCAAGGAATTTCAGGATCTGCTGTTCGTCTGCCACAGCATCTTGCGCGACGTGCACAAGATGGACCCCGGTCGCGCCTTCGACACCATCTCGAAGATACTTTTCATCAAGATGTACATCGAACGCTCCGGCCTGCACGGAACCTTCACCGTCGATTACCTTGATCAGCGTGCTGCATCCCGCATGCCGAACGATCCGCAGGTACACGACGGGCTGTTCGATTTGACCAAGGATTACTACAAGGCCGACGACCTGTTCGCGGCCACGGACAAGCTGGAAATCTCGGAAACCACCTTCCGGCGCATCGTCAAGGAATTGCAGCGATTTGATCTCTCCAAGACCGGCGACGACATCAAGGGTCTGGCCTTCGAGAAATTCCTCGGCACCACTTTCCGTGGTGAGTTGGGCCAATTCTTCACGCCACGCCCGGTCGTCGAGTTCATGGTCGATCTGCTCAACCCGCAGGAAAAACAACTGATCTGCGACCCGGCATCCGGCTCGGGGGGCTTTCTGATCCGGGCCTTCGAGCACATCCGTGCCCAGATCGTGGCCGACGTCCAGCGGCAAAAGGATGAAGAACGTGTCCGTATTGAAGCATCGGGTTTGCCCGAGGAGGAAGAGGAGCGCCAGATCGAAGCAGCGTTCTCCCGCCTGAACCACGAGTTGCTACCCAGTGGCGACGACAACAAACCCATCGACACGCGTGTCGGGCGTTTGGCCTGGCAATGCATTTACGGTACCGACGCCGAACCGCGTGCCGCGCGCACCGCCAAGATGAACATGATCATGCACGGTGACGGGCATGGCGGCATCCACTATCACGACGGCTTGCTCGATATCAACGGCATCTTCAATGGCCGCTTCGATCTGGTGCTGACCAACCCGCCGTTTGGCTCCAATGTGGGTAGCGACCAGAAGGTTGGCGGCAGCGATGAAACCCGTGTGCCGAACGACGATGCCTATCTCACCCGCTGCCGCGAGCGCGGTTACGGTGCAGACTGGGAAGAAAGCCATCAGCGTCTGCTTGAGGCCGCTTCCGCCAAAACGCCTATCCTCGATCTGTTCGAGATCGGCAAAGCCAAGAACAACCGTCCCACCGAACTGATCTTCGTCGAACGCTGCCTGAACCTGCTCAAACCCGGCGGCCGCATGGGCATCGTCCTACCCGATGGCAACCTCAACAATCCCTCGCTGGCCTGGCTACGTCGCTGGGCCGAGGGCCGCGCCAAGTTGCTGGCTGTAGTCAGCCTGCCGGAAGAAACCTTCAAGTCCAGCAATGCCACGGTCAAGGCTTCGCTGGTCTTCCTGCGCAAATTCACCGAGTCCGAGGGCCAGCAATGGGAAGCCGCATGGACGCAAGCCCAAGCCGAATTCGATGCCGGCTTCGACGCGCAGCGCGATACCCGGCACGTGGAATACGCGCCGCGTATCGTTACAGGCGAGGACGCCGAGGCACAACGACTGCTTGATGAATTGGCAACCCTGGGAATCAGCCGCGTGCTGCCGCCGTGGCAGCGCGGCGAGCCGGCGACCTATCCGCGCCAGGCGAAACCCACCGCGCAAGGAAAACCGGCCTGGCAGGGCGAAGCCGCGAAGGAACACAAGAAAGCCGCCGCCGAACTGAAGAAACAGGCCACCACCGTGCTGGCCACGGTACAGAAGCGCGGTGATGCACTGCTATCGGAGTTGAGAGCCAAGTATCGCGCCATCGACGAATCCCACACTGCCGCGCTGTGGGCGCGGGTGCGTGAGTTGTTCGACTACCCGGTTTTCGTGGCTGCGCCGAAGACGGTGGGCATCACCTCCACGGGGGAGACCGGCGAGGGGGTGGCGAGCGAGCTGCCTGATCTGCTCAAGGCCTATCGAGAGTTCGAGCAATGGTTAGCGCAAGGCGCGCAGCCGGAGGCCGCGCCAAATTTTCAGGTGCCCTCCACTGCGTAATCCGGCGGTGGAGGGAGATAGAACGCTGGATTGAAAATGAAGCTGGTGCGGTACGGGCCAGTGGTTTCACTGTGTTGCCGCTGATCGATGTCGTGGTTCCGCGCCACGAGCCAGTACGTGTTAATGGTGCGCTCGGCGACTGGCAGGCCATCACCATCAAATTCTCGGGCGAGGTACTGCCGCGCGAGCGTGCTGAGGCCTTCAAGGGCGCGATGTTCGCTGCTTATCCCGGCGACCTCGCGTTCTCGAAGATCGATGCGCGCAATGGCGCGGTCGGGCTGATTCCATCGAGCATCCCCAAGGCGGTGGTCACCAGCGAATATCCGGTCTTTGACTCTTCCGGTAAATCCTACGGAAAAATGAGATGACCGATATCCCAGAGATGGTGTATCCACGCGGGTTTTCCACGACTCGGGTAGGTACATCATTATGGGATCGGTCATCCCGGCGAAGATTTTG
>Ga0209310_1001430_pt1 | contig 18188 bp, 21 predicted proteins | sample AD_UKC030_MetaG_FD_184415 | JGI IMG/M metagenome (GOLD analysis project Ga0209310, IMG submission 184415) | Active sludge microbial communities of municipal wastewater-treating anaerobic digesters from USA - AD_UKC030_MetaG (SPAdes) (version 2) | ecosystem: Engineered > Bioreactor > Anaerobic >... | reverse complement strand
CGGTTACCGTGGGTTCGAGCCGCATCAGTCTCCCCCGGAATTTAGTCCCCGCAAGCCGCAAGGTTTTCGGGGCTTTCTGCTTTGGAGCCACGTCATGTCCGATCTGTTGCTACCATCAGTATTCTCCGGCCTGGAGCCGGCCATCGTCTGGCAGCATTTCGCCACCTTGTGCGAAATTCCGCGTGCCTCGAAGGCCGAGGCACGCCTGCGGCAACATCTGCAGTCTTGGGCCACCGCGCACGGCTTGCCGGCCACGGTCGACGCGGCGGGCAACCTGCTGGTGCGCAAGTCGGCCAGCGCCGGTCGGGAGCATCTGCCAGGTGTCGTCCTGCAATCGCATCTGGACATGGTGTGCCAGAACAACGCCGAAACGCCGCATGATTTTTCACGCGATCCGATTCGGCCGCTGCGCCGTGACGGCTGGCTGATGGCGGAAGGCACCACGCTGGGGGCCGACAACGGGATTGGCGTGGCGTTGATGTTGGCAGTTCTTGAAGATGGCGAACTGCTGCATGGTCCGATCGAGGCGCTGTTTACAGTCGACGAAGAAGCCGGCATGGGCGGCGCACGCGGCTTGGCTGCGGATGTGCTTCATGGGAGCCTGATGCTGAATCTGGATACCGAGGAATGGGGCGAGTTCTATCTCGGCTGCGCCGGCGGGCTGGATGTCAATGTCGAGCGCACCAGCGTTCCGGATGTAGTGCCGGCCGGCTATGAGAGCTGGCGGATCGACTTGCGGGGTCTGCGCGGCGGTCATTCCGGGGTGAATATTCACGAGGAACGGGGTAATGCCATCAAGCTTCTGGTGCGCGTTCTCCGCGATCTGGAGGTCCGGTTGCCGCTGCGCCTGGCCAGCCTGTGCGGTGGCACGGCGCGCAACGCCCTGCCGCGTGAGGCGGTGGCGGTCGTCGCGATCCCGGCTGATCGGGCCGCTGTGCTGCCGGGTCTTCTGGCCGAATGGGAAGCCTGCCTACGGCGGGAACTCGCCGGTGTCGAGGCCGCTTTGACCTTGGGTTGTTCGCCTATTGCATCGGTTGACCAGGTGCTGTCACCGCCTGAGCAGGCAGTCTGGCTGGCCTCGCTGCATGCGGCGCCACACGGGGTCCGGCGCATGAGCCGGCAGGTGCCGGGCGTGGTGGAAACATCGAACAATCTGGGGATGGTGGCGCTGGATGCAGACGGGGGGTCATGCAACTTCATGGTCCGCTCGTTGCTCGATAGCGGCAGCACGGCGCTGGCCGATGAAATCGTCAGTTTGTTCGCGCTTTCCGGGACGGTCGCCGAGAAGGCGGGTTACTACCCGGGCTGGGCGCCGAATCCGGATTCGCGCCTACTGGCCTTGTGCCAGTCCGTCTATCGGCGGGAGTTCGGGGCCGAATCGACGGTTCAGGTCATTCATGCCGGATTGGAGTGCGGCATCATTGGTGCCAAGTATCCGGGGCTAGATATCGTTTCCTTCGGTCCGAACATTCGCGGCGCGCATGCGCCGGGTGAATCCGTGGAGATTTCGTCGGTCGACCGCAGCTGGCGGCTTTTGCGGGCCATCCTGGCTGCGGTAAGCTGAGCGGGTCAATTTACGGGAGATACGGGCGATGAAATTCTGGCTGAGTCTGGCGGCTGCCCTGGCCGTGAGCGCATGCGGTGTGGAGACCGTCGGTACGGCGGCGACCGGCGCGGCGATCAAGAAACAGGAACTCGAACAGGGCAAGCAGACGATGGAGCAGATGCAGCAAAAGCTCGATCAGGCGAACCAGCAGGTGCAGCAGCGCGCCGAGCAGGCCGGCGGCGACAAGTAGCTCAGCGGCGGCGGATGGCTTCGCGGTGGGCGAGTCCGAGTTTGGTCGAGCGCTCCATTTTTTGCGCGAAAGCCGGGAAGTCGAGGCCGTAATTGGCGCGCAGTTCCTTGGCGAAGCTGTGCAGCCAGCGCCAGCGCGGCTCGAAATGACGCTCCTTGAAGGCGTAGAGCACGTGGTTGCCGTCGTCCGGCACTGAAATGACGATGACTTGGTCGTCGAAAACGTGCATCGCCTCGCCGATCAGGCCGGCGTAGCTTTCCTTGTCGCCGGCAAGATTGATGACGAGAACGCCGTTGCCCGCCAGCTTGGCGGAGGCGTTTTCGAAGAATTCGCTGTTGGCCAGGCTGGGTGCGAAGCCGGTCTTGTCGAAGGCATCGACGAGCAGGGTATCGATGCCTTTTTCGGCCTGCTCCAGATATTCGGCGCCATCGGCCTGAAGTATCTGCAGACGCGGGCCATCGGGCGGCAGCATGAAGGTGTCGCGCCAGGCGATGACGTCGGGGTTGAGTTCGATCGCCGTCATCCGGGTGCCGGGCAGGCGGTGGTGGCAGAACTTTACCAGCGAGCCGCCGCCGAGGCCGATCAGTACGATGTGTTTCGGGCGCGGGTGAAAAAGCAGAAATGCCATCATTTTCTGCGTGTACCGCAACGCCAGGTCGTTCGGGGCCTTGAGCGACATTTCGCTCTGCATCAGGCGGACATTGAAATACAGGAAGCGCGACTTGCCGTCGTCGATGACGAAAGGCTTCGGGTAGCTTTCGTCGAGCAACTGGGCGCGCAATTCGCCGGATTTGGCCCAGGCCGGCTCGTGCATCAGGATGGTGCCGGTTTCGACCTCGAACGGGCTCGGCAATTCGTAGGGCTGGGTCAATCTGCCGGCTTAATCGGGCAGGTCGGCGGCGTGCAGCAGGAAGACGAATTCGTCGCCGGCGGCGGTGTCGAGCCAGGTGAAGGGCAGCGCCGGGTAGGCGGTTTCCAGTTCGGCGCGGTTGTGACCGATCTCGACCACGAGCAGGCCATCCGGGTTCAGGTGCCGCCTGGCTTCACGCAGGATGATGCGGATGAAATCGAGGCCATCCTTGCCGGAGCCGAGCGCCATCACCGGTTCGTGCAGATATTCCGGCGGCAGCGCGGCGACGGAATCGGCATTGACGTAGGGCGGGTTGGAGATGATCAGGTCGTAGCGCTTGCCCTTGAGGTTCGCGAAGGCGTCGGACTGAATGATCTCGATGCGCTCGCTCAGGTCGTATTCCTCGACATTGCGTTTGGCGACGGAAATGGCCTCTTTTGAGAGGTCGACCGCATCGACCTGCGCCTCCGGGAAGGCGAGGGCGGCCAGGATGGCTAGGCAACCGGAGCCGGTGCAGAGATCGAGCGCCGAGCCAATGGCCCACGGGTCTTCGACCCACGGTGTCAACTGCTCGTGCAGCAATTCGGCGATGAAGGAGCGCGGCACGATGACGCGCTCATCGACGTAGAAACGATGCTCGCCGAGCCAGGCTTCGTTGGTCAGGTAGGCAGCGGGCAGGCGGTCTTCGCAGCGGCGGCGGTAGATTTCCAGCAGCGCAGTGCGCTCGTGCGCCAGCAGGCGGGCGTCGAGGAAGGGTTCGAGGCGGTCGAGCGGCAGATTGAGCGTGTGCAGTGTCAGATAGACCGCTTCGTCCCAGGCGTTGTCGCTGCCGTGGCCGAAGAACAGGCCGGCGGCGTTGAAGCGGCTGACCGCGTAACGGAGATAGTCGCGAACGGTTGCGAGTTCGGTTATTGCGGTGGTGTCGGTCATGCGCTCAGCAGTTGTTCGAGGATGCGGGTGTAGATGGCGGAAAGCCTGGGCAGGGCGGTCACGTCGACGCATTCGTCGATTTTGTGGCTGGTGGCGTTTACCGGGCCGATTTCAAGCAACTGGGCACAGATTTCGGCGATGAAGCGGCCGTCGGAGGTGCCGCCGGTGGTCGACAGCTCGGTGTCGATGCCGCAGATTTCGCGGATCGCGGTGCTCGCGGCGTCGGCCAGCGGGCCGCGGCCGGTCAGGAAGGGGCGGGCGCCGAGCGTCCAGGCAATCTCGTATTCCAGTTCATGCTTGTCGAGAATGGCGGTCAGGCGTTGTTGCAGGCCGTCGACGGTGCTGGCGGTGGAAAAGCGGAAATTGAACTTGATCTCGACGCTGCCCGGCACGACATTGGTGGCGCCGGTGCCGCCGTGGATGTTGGAGATCTGCCAGGTGGTCGGAGGGAAGTATTCGTTGCCCTGATCCCATTCGGTGTCGCCCAGTTCGGCCAGCGCCGGGGCGGCTTCGTGGATCGGGTTGCGGCCGAGGTGCGGGTAGGCGATGTGGCACTGGATGCCCTTGACCGTGAGCTTGCCGGACAGCGAACCGCGACGGCCGTTCTTGATCATGTCGCCGAGCGTGTCGACCGAGGTCGGTTCGCCGATGACGCAGAAATCGAGGCTTTCGCCCCGTGCTTTGAGGGCTTCGACGACGGCGATGGTGCCGTCGTTGGCGTCGCCTTCTTCATCGGAGGTGAGCAGGAAGGCGATGGAGCCGGGATGGTTGGGGTTGGCGGCGACGAAGGCTTCGGTTGCGGTCAACATCGCTGCAAGCGAGGATTTCATGTCGGCGGCGCCGCGCCCGTAGAGCATGCCATCGCGGATTTCCGGGGCGAACGGCGGCGACGTCCATTTGTCGAGCGGGCCGGTCGGCACGACGTCGGTATGGCCGGCGAAGACGAACAAGGGTTTGGCGTTGCCACGGCGTGCCCAGAGGTTGGTGACGCCGTTGCGGTTGATGTATTCACAGGAAAAACCGAGCGGCTGCAGGCGCGCGGCGAGGATTTCCATGCAGCCGGCGTCGTCCGGCGTGACAGAAGGGCAGGCGATGATATGTCGGACCAGTGCTAGGGTGGGATCGGACATCAGTTTTGTTGGTCGTCGTGGTCGCCCAGGCTGAGCGTGAATTCCTTGAACGACGCGCCGCCGGCGCTGGTGCTATCGAATTCCAGCGCGGCGTCGGGTTTGCGTTCATTCTTGCCGCTGTTGGGGCTGATCTCGGCGTTGTTGATCAGCCACGAGAGATTGGTCGGCGAGTCGGCATTGCTCAACGCCTCCTCGAGCGAGATGAAACCCTCGCGATAGAGGCGGAAGAGATCCTGTTCGAAGGTTTGCGATCCCGGCGCCAGCGTCTGTTCCATGGCGTCCTTGATGCCCTGCACCTCGCCGCGCTCGATCAGTTCGCTGATATGGCGGGTGTTGAGCATCACCTCACACGCCGGAATCCGCTTGCCCTCGGGCTTTCTGACCAGGCGCTGGGAGACGATGGCGCGCAGGGCGACGGAAAGATCAAGGAATAGCGCCGGGCGGTTTTCCAGCGGGAAGAAGCTGATGATGCGGTTGAGCGCGTGGTAGCTGTTATTGGCGTGCAGCGTCGCCAGGCACAGGTGGCCGGTTTGCGCGTAGGCGATGGCGGCCTGCATGGTTTCCTTGTCGCGGATTTCGCCGATCAGGATGCAGTCCGGCGCCTGGCGCATGGCGTTCTTCAGCGCAGCAGCCCAGTCCACCGTATCCATGCCGATTTCGCGCTGGTTGACGATAGATTTCTTGTGCTTGAACAGGAATTCGATCGGATCCTCGACGGTCAGAATGTGGCCGGCCCGGTTGCTGTTGCGGTGATCGAGCATCGAGGCGATGGTCGTCGACTTGCCCGATCCGGTGGCGCCGACGATGAGGACCAGGCCGCGCTTTTCCATGATCAGGTCGCCGAGCACCGCCGGCAGTTCGAGGGCACTGAGTTGCGGGATGTTGCCGAGAATGAAGCGGACGACGATGCTGATAGAGCCGCGCTGGCGGAAGATATTGACCCGAAAATTCCCGATCTGCGGCACGCCGAAGGAGAGGTTCATCTCCATCGTCGCCTCGAAGGCCTTGGTCTGCTCCGGCGACATCAGTTCGTAGGCGATCTTTTCGATCATGTCGGGCAGCATGGTCTGCTGGTTCACCGGCATGGTGTTGCCCTGGATCTTGATATGGATCGGCGTGCCCGCGGATATGAAGATATCCGAAGCCTGCTTTTCCGCCATCAGCTGGAACAGTTTGTCGAGAATCACGTCGAGACCTCCGGGTCCGTTATGTTTCGCTTAAGCGCGCAGCAGTTCGTTGATGCTGGTCTTCGAGCGGGTTTGCGCGTCGACCTTCTTGACGATGATGGCGGCGTACAGGCTGTACTTGCCGTCGGCCTTGGGCAGGGTACCGCTGATCACGACAGAGCCCGGCGGGACGCGGCCGTAGGTGACTTCACCGGTTTCGCGGTCGTAGATCGGCGTGCTCTGGCCGATATAGACGCCCATCGAGAGAACCGAGTTCTCGCCGATGATGACGCCCTCGACTACTTCCGAACGGGCGCCGATGAAGCAGTTGTCTTCGATGATAGTCGGGTTGGCCTGCAGCGGTTCGAGCACGCCGCCGATGCCGACGCCGCCGGAGAGGTGCACGTTCTTGCCGATCTGCGCGCAGGAACCGACGGTGACCCAGGTGTCGACCATCGTTGCTTCATCGACGTAGGCACCGATGTTGACGAAGGACGGCATCAGCACGGCGTTCCTGGCGACATAGGAACCCTTGCGGACGATGGTGCCCGGCACGACGCGGAAGCCGCCCTGGCGGAACTGTTCTTCAGTCCAGCCCTGGAACTTGGTGTCGACCTTGTCGTAGAAACGAACGTCGCCGCCGTCCTGGACCCGGTTGTCGCGGACGCGGAAGGAAAGCAGCACGGCCTTCTTGATCCACTGGTGGGTGAACCACTCACCGGCGATCTTTTCGGCAACGCGCAGCTTGCCGGAATCGAGATCGCCGATCACCGATTCGATGGCGGCGATGGTCGTCGGGGCGGATTGCGGGGAAAGCTCGGTGCGGCGTTCCCAGAGTTCTTCGATGGTGGCTTGCAGGGAATGGGTCATGGTTGTTCTCTCTCGGGTTACAGTTGTTGTGCGAATTGACGGATGCGGCGGGTCGCTTCGAGACACTCGTCGAGCGAGGCGACCAGTGCGATACGGATGAAATTGGCGCCCGGATTGACGCCGCGGACTTCGCGGGCCAGGAAACTGCCGGGCAGGACCACGACATTATAGTGTTCGAGCAGGCCGCGGGCGAACTCGGTGTCGGCGATCGGCGTCCGCGCCCACAGGTAGAAGCTGGCGTCCGGCATGCCGGTGCCGAGCACTTCGGCGATCAGCGGCGTGCAGGCGGCGAATTTCTCGCGGTACTGGTTGCGGTTGTCGAGCACGTGCACCTCGTCGTTCCAGGCGGCGACCGAAGCCGTCTGCACCGGCGGGGCCATGGCGCAGCCGTGGTAGGTGCGGTAAAGCAGGAATTTCTTGAGGATGGCCGCATCGCCGGCAACGAAACCGGAGCGCATGCCCGGCACGTTGGAACGCTTCGACAGGCTGGAGAACATGACCAGCCGTTCGTTTGAGCGGCCGAGCAGCTTCGCCGCCTGGAGGCCGCCGATCGGCGGATTGGCTTCGTCGAAATAGATTTCCGAATAGCACTCGTCGGAAGCGATGATGAAACCGTATTTGTCGGACAACGCGAACAGCGTATTCCAGTCGGCCAGCGACAGCACCTTGCCGGTCGGGTTGCCCGGCGAGCAGACGTAGAACAGCTGGACGCGGGACCATTCTTCGTCGCTCAGGCTGGCGTAGTCGAAGGCGAAATCGTTGTCGGGCAGGTTGTTCAGGAAGCGCGGCTCGGCACCGGAAAGGTAGGCGGCGCCTTCGTAGATCTGGTAGAACGGATTCGGGCTGACGATCAGCGGAACGTGGCCGCGGCTCGGGTCGATGACCGTCTGGGCGAAGGAGAAAAGCGCCTCGCGCGAGCCGTTGACCGGCAGGATTTCGGTTTCCGGGTTCAGCGCCAGATCGTAGCGGCGCTGGCACCAGGCGGCGATGGCCTGGCGCAGCGCCGGAATACCCTGCGTCGTCGGGTAGTTGGCCAGGCCCTTCAGGCCATTGGCCAGCGCCTCCATGATGAAAGCCGGCGTCTGGTGCTGCGGCTCGCCGATGGAGAGTTTGATTTCCTTGAATTGCGGGTTCGGTGTGACGCCGGCGAACAGGGCGCGCAGCTTTTCAAAGGGGTAGGGCTGGAGTTGGGCGAGATGCGGATTCACGTCGGGCGTCGAATGGGTGTCAAAATGGGAATTATCCCTGAAAAATCTTTACCTGCCTCGTGAACAAACGCGCTTTGACCCTTGCCGCTTCACTTGCCGGTTTTCTCGCGGCCTGTGCCGTTGGCTATCAGGCCCGCGGCAGCCTCAGCGACGTGCCCGGCGAAATGCGCGGCAAGGGCTATCCGGGCAGCAACGGCGGCGGCCGCTTCATGCTGAACGACAGCGTCGGGCGGCTCAGTTGTGATGGTCAGGCTTTGCCACCGAAGGTGTCGCCCACCCCCGGAAGTTGCGCAGGCGAAGCAGGTGAAGGCATCGTGCGCTGCTCCGATGGCCGCGAAATCCCGGTGCGCTGGGAAGCGATCACCTGCCGTTCATGGCAGGGCAGCGGCGTCGACGCGCAAGGCAATCGGCTGGAGTTCCGCGTCGAGCGTCGTTGAGGCCAGGATCGTCTCGATATCTGGTCCCTCTCAAAGCCGCCCCAGTTTCCGGTACAAGGTGTTGCGGCTGACGCCGAGCAAGCGGGCCGCAGCCGAAACATTGCCGCCAGCGGCTTCGAGCGCATTCTGGGCGGCCTGCCGGCCCATTTCTCCCAGACTGGTGCTGCCCGGCACGCCGGCTGCCGGGGCCGCAGGATTGGCCGCCCACGCAGGGATGCGACAGGACGCCATGTCGGCAGCCTTGGGATTGGCGGGAGTCTCGAACAGCTCTTCCGGGAGGTGGCTTTCGGAAATCAGCGTCTCGTCGTCTTCCATCAGGGCGATGGCGACGCGGATGACATTGTTCAGCTGGCGGATATTGCCGGGCCAGGCATAAGCCTCGAAAACCTGCATTGCCCCTGCCGAGAAGTGGATGTTGCCCCGTTTGCCGATTTTGCCGGCTTCCTCCCGCGCCAGGGCGCTCGCCAGCTTCTGGATATCGGAGCGCTCGCGAAGCGCCGGCAGGGTGACGCAGAGGCCGTTCAGCCGGTAATAGAGATCTTCGCGGAAGCTGCCCTGCGCCACCTCTTCGCGCAGGCGGCGGTGTGTCGCGCAGACCAGCGAGATGTCGACCTGGATCGATTTGCTGCTGCCGAGCGGCGTCACGCTGCGTTCCTGCAGCACACGAAGCAGCCGCGCCTGCAGGTTGAGCGGCATGTCGCCGATTTCGTCGAGAAAAAGGGTGCCGCCGTGGGCTTGCTGGATTTTGCCCGGTGCGCCTTCCTTGCGCGCACCGGTGAAGGCACCGCCCTGATAGCCGAAGAGTTCTGACTCGATCAGGGTTTCCGGAATGGCCGCGCAGTTCAGGGCGACGAATTGCGCGCTGCGTCGGGGGCCGGAGTTGTGGAAAGCCTTGGCGAAAATTTCCTTGCCGGCGCCGGATTCGCCCTGGATGAGAATGGGGATGTCGCGACCGATGATGCGCCGGGCGCGGTCGATGGCGAGTTGCAACTGCGGGTCGCCGGCATTCAAGGTGTCCAGGTTGAGCGCCGGGAGTGCGTCCGTGTTTGCCGCGCGGGCCGGGCGCACGCTGACGACGGTCGGCGGTTCCTCATAGACGTAGCCGGAAACGGTTTGCGGCGGCAGTTGACCGCGCAACTGAACGTAAAGGGAGCGGCCGCCGGCATTGATCTCGTGGACGCTGAATGGGGCGCGGCGCGTCTGATCGACCAGGGTGGCCAGGCTGCTGTCGAAAACCATGGAGAAATCGCGCCGGATGGCATCGACCCGGCGGATGCGAAGCAGTTGCAGGGCATTCTGGTTGATGGCGACGACCTGGCCATCCGGCGAGACGGCGGCAATGCCTTCCCCGGGACTGCCCAGGTGATCGGCACGCTCATGGAGGCAGATGAGAATGTCGCGCGCGTGCTCCGCTTCGAACAGCCGCCGCTCGACGAATTTCGACGACATGCGGACGAGGCCCAGCGTATGGCGCTGATAGCTGCGGTAATCGCCGGAGATGTCGAGGACGCCGATCAGGCGCCCATCGGGGCCGAAAATCGGGCTGGCGCAGCAGGTCAGAAAACTGTTGTGGGCCAGAAAATGTTCGGCGCCGAGAATTTCGATGGGAGCTTCTTCGGCCAGTGCAGTGCCGATGGCATTGGTGCCGCGCTGGTTCTCGTCCCAGGAAGCGCCGGCGGAGAGGGCGACACGATCGGCCCGGTCGACGAAATCCGGATCGCCCACCGTTTCCAGTACCAAGCCGTTGGCGTCGGCCAGAATGACCATGCTGCCCGACTCGCGGATCTGCTCGTAGACATGCTCCATGATCGGCCGCCCGTGATTGATCAGCAGGCGATGGCGATTCTGCTCGGTTTTCAGGGCAACCCGGTCGAGGGAGTCGGTCGCGATGGCGATGCCGCTTTCGCTCAACCCGAAGCGCTGGCTGCGCTCCCAGGAGCGAACGACGTGCGGCTCGACCAGACCTTGAGGCGCATCGCCGCGTTCGAAAAACAACTGCCGAGCTTCATGCAACCGTTGGCGGTGGACGTCCGCCGCCAATAAAACCTGTCCCATTCTCTCCTCCGGTTTTTCCACTGATTTTTCTTGTAGTTGCTTCATAACGTAGCACCTGCCCTTTTTATTAGCAATGTTCGAAACAGCGCTGCACAAGCCCAAGCAAGCTGTGTGCCATTGATGAATGCATTTCCCATTGGTGAATCAAGGCTGTGGCACAGGATTTGTGGCTGCTTGGCACAGGCTTTGCTGAAAGGAGCCCGGCAACTGCGCATCGCAGTGATAACTCAAGGAGACAATGTGAAAAATTCGGTAAATCGTTCCCTGCGCAGCCTCAGCCATCTGCTGGCTGTCCTCTGTATCGGCACGGCGGCGACGCAGGTGCTGGCCCATGGTGACGTGGTGCCCCAGGCGGTGGATACCAAGGGTTTGAAGAATCTCGGTGCCGACTGGCAGGCCAGCAACCCCTACCGCAAGGACAAGACCGCCATCCGCATCGGCGACTCCGCCTTCAACCAGAACTGCGCGCGTTGCCACGGCCTCGGCGCCATATCCGGCGGCATCGCCCCGGATCTGCGCTACCTGCCGCTGGGCGACGAGGGCGACGAGGTCTTCATGCAGCGCATCCGCAAGGGCGCCGTGCGCGACGGTCGGGTTTACATGCCGCCCTTCGAGGGCACCCTGAGCCAGGAAGCGATGTGGGCCATCCGCACCTGGGTGGAGACCGTTCATGAAGACTGATCGCCGTCTGTGGTTGAAAGCGCTGGCCAGCCTGCCCCTGGCAGCGGCACTGCCGGCTTTTGCAGGCGACCTCGAAGCGATCCGCCAGCGCGGCCGCCTGCGGGTTGCGGTCTACAACGATTTCATGCCGTATTCCAAGGCCGGCAAGGGCATCGATGTCGAGCTGGCGCGCGCCATCGCCGGCAAGCTCGGGCTGTCGCCGGAAATCGTCGGGTTCAACGCCGACGAGGACATGAACGACGACCTGCGCAACATGGTCTGGAAGGGCCATTACCTCGGCACCCAGCCGGCCGACCTGATGATGCATGTGCCGGTGGACGCGCATCTGGCGCGGGCCAACGACAAGGTCCGCATCTTCGGCGCCTATCACCGCGAAGCGCTGGGCGTGGCGCGCGATCCGGCGCGCATTCAGGCGCTTTCCGGCTCGGCGGCGGTGGCGCTGGAGATCTTCACCCGCGAAAAGATCGGCGTCGAAACGGCGACCCTGGCCGACTCCTTCCTGCTCGGCGTGCTCAATGGCCGCCTGCGCGAGAACGTCGTGCATTTCAGGAATGTCGGCGAAGCGGCGAAGGCGCTTGAGCGTGGTGAAGTGGCCGCCGTCCTGGCCCCGCGCGCCGAACTGGAGGCTGCGCTGGCCGGGCAGTCGAAGCTGCCGGTCGAACCCGCAGCTCTTGCGGAACTGAAAGTCGGTGGCTGGCCGCTGGGCATGGCGGTCAAGGTCGAGGAAAACGCGCTGGCCGATGCCGTCGCGGCGGCGCTCGCCGACCTCAAGCGCGAAAGCGTGGTGGCGGATATTTTCCGGCGCCACGGCATTACCTACCAGGCCGCCTGAGCATGAAAACACGGTTACCGCTCGTCTTCGCAATACTCGCCGGCCCGGTGCTGGCCGCGCCGTTCGCCTACGTTCCCAACGAAAAATCGGCGACGGTCAGCGTCATCGATACCGCCACCGATCAGCGCAGCGCCGACCTTCCGCTCGGCCATCGCCCGCGTGGCGTGGCCAGCGACGGGACGACGCTCTATCTCACCGATGCCAAGGACGGCAGCCTGCTGAGCGTCGATGCCCGGAGCGGCAAGGTGCTGCGCACAACCCGTCTCGGCGACTCGCCGGAAGGCCTTGCCTTGTCGGCGGACGGCAAGCTGCTGGCGGCGGCCGTCGAGGACGACAACAGCGTCGTGCTGGTCGACGCGGCGAGCGGGAAGGTGCTGGAGCGTATCAAGGTCGACGGGCGCAACCCGGAGCATGCGGTGTTCAGCCCCGATGGCCGCTGGCTTTACGTCAGCGCCGAAGAAGCCGAGCAGGTGGATGTGATCGACGTCGCCAAGCGCCGGCAGAGCGGCCATGTCGCCGTCGGCAAGCGGCCCCGTGGCATCGCCTTTCTCGCCGACGGCAGCCGTGCCTACGTCGCCTGCGAACTGGCCGGCAAGGTATTCGCCATCGACGTGACCAGTCAAAAGGTGATTGCCGAGATCACCGCCGGCCAGTACCCGAACGGCGTGGCAGCGCATCCCGATGGTCGCCGCGTCTTCGTTTCCAACGGCCGCGACGGCACGGTGATGGCCATCGATACCGCGAGCAATGCGGTCGTCGCCACCATCCAGGTCGGCAAGCGGCCGTGGAACATGGCCTTGACGCCGGACGGGCGCAAGCTCTACGTCGCCAACGGCCGCTCCAACAGTGTTTCGGTTATCGACACCGGCAGCTACAAGAAGCTGGACGATATCGAAGTCGGCGAACTGCCGTGGGGAGTGAGCATCCGATGAATATCCAACGCTATACATTGCCGGCCATCGCGCTGCACTGGGCACAGGCCGTTATCGTCCTGTGGCTGCTCTGGCTGGGCTGGACGATGACCGATCTGCCCAAGGGCGCCGAACGCAGCGCCGCCTACGGCCTGCACAAATCCCTCGGCTTGCTGATGCTGTTGCTGCTCGTCGTCCGCCTCGCCTGGCGGCGCAGCCATCGCGCCCCGGTGCCGCTGGCGAGCGGCTGGGAAGCCAGGCTCGCCACCGCCACCCACCACGCGCTGTACGGCTTCCTGCTGATGGCCCCGCTGGCCGGCTACCTCGCATCGTCCTTCACCCCCTACGCCATCAAGTTTTTCGGCATCGAAATTCCCAAGGCCGGCTGGCCGGACGCCGGGCTGAACGGCGTTTTCAAGCTGCTGCACGTCGCTTTCGTCTGGGGCGGTGCCGGACTGATCGCATTGCACGTGGCGGGCGCCGCCAAGCATGCCCTCAAGCGCGACGGCACTTTGCAGCGCATGTTGCCCGGCCGACTGTCCAAAAACTGAACAACTGCTCCACAATGGAGCAGGGTGCTCTGACCAAAGTAATAGGCCCTGTTGCGGTCGACCCCGAAAAAACGGCAAAAACCGCCACCGCCACGTCAGCCATCCGGTTCCGAAAAAAAGCGCTGCAACCTATCGACCGGCGCGTGGCTCCAACCTCGCAGGTGTTCACCAACACGGATCAACGGAGGCAACGATGGTAATAATCATCGCCAGGATTTCAGCAAAGACCGAAACGCTTGCCGAACTCCGGCAGATATTGAAGGATTTGGTGGAACCGAGTTGCGCTGAAGCGGGGTGTATCAGCTACGAACTGTTCCAGGACAATGACGACCCACGTGACTTCATCACCGTGGAAAACTGGGCCGACAGTGCAGCGGCCAATGCGCATCTGGCGACGCCGCATGTGGCTGCGGCGATTGCGCAGGCGGGTGTCCTGCTTGCCCAGCCACCCCTCATTCATCGCTTCACGCAATTGGCTTGAGACGTGCAAGCGCATTGGGCCGGGACACTGGCAAGCTCGGTAGCGGGTAGCTGTTGCCTGCGCGTGGCTTCAGCTTTTGCTGTCGAGCTTGCGCAGTCGCACGGCGGTCACAAAAATCCATAACGTCAGTACGCCCGAAGCCAGGCGCTCATAAAGGCCGGTGTGGGCATGCGTCGCCTCGCTGGCCGACATCAGTGCCAGAAAAATCAGGCCGGCGCAGCCGGAAGCAAACGAGTAGGCGCTGAGCGACTGCAGTCTTTTGTCGCGACGGAAAAGAATTGCGCCGAGCAATGCGGCGGCGATGGCAAGGAAGGCGATCGTCGCCGACAGGCCGTGCAAGCGCTGACCGAGGCTCTCCGGCGCGGCGCATCCCGGTTCGCAGGCAAAAAGCCCGGCGCCAATGCGACCGATACCGTCGAGCGCGATGAGGAAGGCGACGAGCAGCGTCAGGCGGGGGCGATCGCTGACTCGGACCAGCGTGGCGTAAAGCGCCGCCGCAAAGCCGACGTGCATGAGCCCGGTCGCAACAAAGCCGCCATAGCGCATGAAGGTCTCGGTCGCGCTGCCGCGTTCGCCGAGTTCGCTGATGTACTGGCCGACATGGTCAAAGCCGGGACGCAGTTCGCCGGCAATGACGATCACCGCCGCCCAGAGCAAGGGCGCGACAAGGCCGCAGAGGAGACCGGCGCGGCGCGCTGGCTCAGAACTCAATGGCCGGCCCCTGCCATGAATCGTTGCGCGGCCGGGCGCGGGCGAATGCGTGCGTTGCCTCGCACCACCCCTCGGAGGCATTGCGCCCGGGGCGGCGCCGCCAGATATTCAGGAGCCCCTTGCACTTCGCATAGAAACGGAAAAAACGCAGCACGTTTTCGCGCTCGGCCGGAGTTGGCTGATGATCGCAGCAGATCAGCTTGTCGTCCTGCAGGCCGCGGTCGGTCAGCGTCACCGCGCCCCACGCCTTGACCCGTAGGCGCGTGCCGAGCGGCACCCGGGGCCCGAGCACCAGCGCATCCAGGAGATCGTTATCGAGTCCGAGGAACTTCGGCACGGCACCGTAGTTGAACGGGCAAGGCAGCGGCGAAATGAAATCGATGTGGCCGTTCGACCCGCGCTTGAGAAAACTGCCGCGTGGGATCTCGATCACCACGTCGACCTCAATCGGCTCTGGTGCTGCCATTGGGGCGGGGGATGGGCTGCGATTCGCGTCGTTCATGCCAATACCACTCGCTTTCTCTTTCGCTGATGGCCGGTTCCGGAAGGCAGCTGTCGACCGCCAAATCAATCCTATTCGATTGAACCGCCGTGACGCCGATAGTTTTTTGGATTCTAAGGTAAGGGCGGGAAAACGTGCTCCGACTCCAACCAATGTTCAGGCGGTATTTTTATTGGCCGTGTGGGCTGCGAGTTGGCTTTGAGCCGGCGTAGCGACCAACTGTATCGCCCCAGGGTGGTATGCTGAACCTCTATATTGTGGGATGCATTTGCCGATCTGATATCGGCAAAAATAATCGGAGGGGAGGCAGGAATGAAGATGGGGCCGAACATTTGGTCTGCCGCGCTGGACAGCGTATACGGCTACTGGTTGGCGTATACGTCAAAAACGCCGTCTACTTTACATTTTGTCCCCTATTCGTATGCAATTTGAACTTGAGGTTCACCACCGCAACGTACCAGACGACGAGCTGGTTACAGAACTCCGTCGTGTTGCCACTTTATTGAATAAGAGTGCTGTCACTATCGATAATTTCAACGAGCATGCGAAGTTTCACAGCAGCACGCTCGCTAGGCGTTTTGGCTCGTGGTTCAATGCTCTTGAAGCTGCTGGCCTACAAAAGACACGGAATCTCAACCTCACAAACGAGCAGTTGTTCGAAAACCTCGTCTCCGTCTGGTTAAAGCTCGGTCGTCAGCCAAAGTACCAAGACCTGACGAAAGAACACTCCCTTTTCTCCGCTGGCACTTACGAATACCGTTTCGGCAGTTGGCGAAAAGGTCTTGAGGCCTTTGTGTCTTGGGCCAATGAAGGTATATCTCCGAAAAGGGCTCCCTCTCGTGTGCCAACCGCTCAGCGTCGGGGGCCGCGAAACATAAACTGGCGGTTGCGTGCCCTTGTCCTTATGCGCGACGGTGCGCGCTGTCAGCTCTGTGGCATTGAAGCGCGGAACGGTGCGTTGCTACACGTCGACCACATTGTTCCATGGAGTAAAGGTGGAGAAACGACGCTTGAAAACTTGAGAGTCCTTTGCAACGTTTGCAATATTGGAAAGAGCGATGTTGAGTTCGTTGGAGGGGGCAAACCCATCGCTCCAAGGGGCGCTGCGCAATAAATCTTCGTGCAGTGCCTCTAACCTGGCATGTTCCGCGGACTCCTTCCAAGGCCCCGAGCAGCGTCTGTAGGAGGTTGAATGGAATCCGTAGTGGTTGACCGAAGATGAGGCATAACCGGCAGCCGATCTGAAGCATCGATTGAATCGCCGGGTGTGTCCCTGATTTTTGTGCTTTTCAGACCGTCGACCGCAACATTCGCCTGAGAATGCTTTGAATCGGGCGGGGCGCTCGGCAGGCGTTTTGGCCGGCGCGGCGCCCCTTGGTTTCGCGTTGGATGGCCTGAGGCCATTCCTGTCGAGGAGTTTGCTGTTCTCCTTTTCGCCGAGCCCGGAAACCTGGGGCGCGGTGGTTGGCTTAGTTCAGCGACAGGATCCAGTGAATGGCGGCCTTGAGGTCGTCGTCGCTGATCTTGTCGGCGGGGTGGGGGATCATCGGCACCTGGCCCCAGTTGCCGGAGCCGCCGTGGCGGACCTTGTCGAAGAGCATGGCCGGGGCCTTGGCGTCGCCCTTGTATTTGGTGGCGACTTCCTTGTAGGCGGGGCCGACGCGCTTGGCGTCGACGGCGTGGCAGGCGACGCAGCGGGCTTTCTTGACGATGGCTTCGCCGTCGGCGTCGGCAGCGTGTGCCGATGCGGTGAAGGTGGCGGCTGCGAGCAGGGGCAGCAGCAGGATGGTGTGCAGTTGCTGGTTCATGTGCATGAATTCCTTGGGTTATACGAGGCCGGCCGCCTGCAGTTCGGCCCATTCGGCGTCGGTGAACAGCCGCGAACGGGTGTGGAAAGCCTTGCCGGTGTTGCCTTCGAGCGAGAATGTGCCGCCCGAACCGTCGATGACGTCGATGATCAGTTGCGTGTGCTTCCAGTATTCGTACTGCGAGGCGCTGATGTAGAAAGGCACGTCGCCGATGTCGCCGAGGTGGACGTCGTAGGGGCCGATGGTGAGGTCGGTCGGCAGGTAGCAGTTGGCGGCGCTGTTGTCGCAACAGCCGCCGGACTGGTGGAACATCAGTGCCGGGCCGTATTGCTGTTTCAGGAGCGCGATCAGCTCCAGCGTTGCCGGGGTGGCAGTGACGCGGTCGACCATGAGTTTCTCCTAAAAAATGGGGGCGGTTGCCCGCCCCCGAAGACTTGCCCGCAATCGGGCCAGTGGAGGAGATGCCCGGTTTATTCCAATTTCAGGCCAACCGTGACTTTGTCGACTTCGCCTCGCCGTGCTAATCGCACTGTCTTCGGCTTGTCTTCGCGTCACGATTGACCTGAACATGGAATTAGAAGAAGCCCAGCTTGCTTTCGCTGTAGCTGACCAGCAGGTTCTTCGTCTGTTGGTAGTGGTCCAGCATGACCTTGTGGGTCTCGCGGCCGATACCGGATTCCTTGTAGCCGCCGAAGGCTGCGTGCGCCGGGTAGGCGTGGTAGCAGTTGGTCCATACGCGGCCGGCCTGGATGGCGCGACCCATGCGGTAGGCGACGTTGCCGTTGCGGCTCCAGACGCCGGCGCCGAGGCCGTACAGGGTGTCGTTGGCGATGGCCAGGGCTTCGGCTTCGTCCTTGAAGGTGGTCACGGCGAGCACCGGCCCGAAGATTTCTTCCTGGAAGATGCGCATCTTGTTGTGGCCCTTGAACAGGGTCGGCTGGATGTAATAGCCGGCGGCCAGGTCACCTTCGAGCTGGGCGCGGGCGCCGCCGATCAGGCACTCGGCACCTTCCTGCTTGCCGAGTTCCAGGTAGGACTGGATCTTGGTCATCTGTTCCTGCGAGCACTGGGCACCCATCATGGTGTCGGTGTCGAGCGGGCTGCCCTGCTTGATGGCGGCGACGCGAGCCAGCACGCGTTCGATGAACTTGTCGTAGATCGATTCCTGGATCAGGGCGCGGCTCGGGCAGGTACACACTTCGCCCTGGTTGAAGGCGAACAGCACCATGCCTTCGATGGCCTTGTCGAGGAAGCCGTCATCCTTGTCCA
>Ga0209310_1001425_pt1 | contig 18238 bp, 14 predicted proteins | sample AD_UKC030_MetaG_FD_184415 | JGI IMG/M metagenome (GOLD analysis project Ga0209310, IMG submission 184415) | Active sludge microbial communities of municipal wastewater-treating anaerobic digesters from USA - AD_UKC030_MetaG (SPAdes) (version 2) | ecosystem: Engineered > Bioreactor > Anaerobic >... | reverse complement strand
TTTTGAGCTAAGAAACATCATTGAAATGAAGCTCAAAAAGATTACCCGGCTTCGGTAACATCTTTTATGAGGCAACGTTTCCTATCCACTCTCTTCGCTCGGTAACATTTTTTAATGAGGCAACAGGTGATATCCGGCAAAATATTACAAATATGCTCATAAAAAAACATGGATAATCTTATTGACCTTGTTGAACAATTTCTGTATTAATCCAAACATCATGGCACGGATAAATATTGAACTGCCTGATTCTGAATAAAGACTTAAGAAGGAGATTAGTGAAAATGAGTACCGAAATTATAGCCCCGATGACCGGTAAAATTATCAGCATTGCTTTAAAGGTAGGCGACAAAGTCAGCGCCGATGATGAAGTCATCATCATGGACGCGATGAAAATGGAAATTCCCGTTTATGCTCCTGAAAGCGGAACGATTAAAGAAATTAAAGTGAAGGAAGGCGATTCCGTGAAAACGGATCAGGTTCTGATCATCCTGGAATAATCATTTTGCATTGGAAGAAGAAGGTCTTTTGAGTTTACTGTTCTTCTTCAATATGTTCTTCGATCTGTTCTTCGGTTTTGAGCGCGTGAGGCGTTTTTAAAACCTTTAAAAAAAACTTGAACGTGAAATAACTGATGATGGACCAGGTCACCATCAGCATGATCCAGGCAGCGACCGTCATCGGGAACCTCCTTTCTTGCGGAAATCAAAGTAAACCATGACCGCTATTCCTGCAAACAAGCTGAAAAGCAACAATCGGGTCATGTCCTGAACCAACACTTTTGTCCCCCTGCCCTCCGGTGTAAACCATGCGGAATCAACGCCAACATGAAATAACTTTCCAATCACACTGTTGGCGGCCAGCGGCCATCCGTCACCCGAGAAGAGAGAACGGAAAGCTTGAGCCCAGTTGCCTTCAGCCGGCTGAATCAAAGCGCCTATAAAAACAACCAGAATAAAAACCGGCGTGACATATTTTATAATGAATCTGAATATTCTCGGCACATGGATATCGGCGCCGCGCGTGATTTCTTTCCATCCCTTATCGATACCAAAAACATATGAAAAGATAAACACTTCCAGCAGGGCAAAAATGACTAGGGAAAATGTCCCTGACCAGAAATCAAACTCATCGAAAGCGCCGCCGGGATAAAGCCAGACACAAAACAATCCCAGAATCATGGTCGAGGCTCCAAAGATCAAAGCGGAATTCCGGCGGTTCATTTGATGTTCATCCTGAAAATAAGCCATGATGGGCTGCCCCATCGCCAGCGAAGATGTGATCCCCGCAAAAAACAGCAAACCAAACCACAGGGCTCCGGCAATCGGGGCGAACCATCCCCAATTGTTAAACAATGTCGGAAGACTTAAAAATCCAAGCGAGAATCCCCCGCCGCCCGCCGTGGCCGATTGCACTGCCGCAAGGCCCATATAAGCTGTCGCAATGGGAATCAATAAGGATCCTCCGAGAACAACTTCGACAAATTCATTCATCCAGCCGGCACTCGCCGCGTTCAAGGCAATGTCGCTTCTTTTGGAAACGTAGGAGGCATAGCAGTGTATGGCTCCCATCCCTAGAGATAAGGTAAAGAAAATCTGCCCCGCCGCGGCCAGCCACGTGGTTGGTTGAGTAAGCCCCTCCAGTTTCGGATTCCAGACAAAGTTGAGTCCATCCAACGGCGACTGGACCACTCCGGGATCGCCGGCATCCAGCATCAAGCCCCTGACCACAAGAACCGCGGCAAATATAACAAGAAGCGGCATGCCGATTTTTGCCGCCATTTCGATTCCCTTCGCCAATCCCTTGGACAGAATCCATATGTTGAGCGCCAGCGTCAGCAGGAACCAGCATCCCGCCTCGAGGGGAAACGCAAAAAGTGAATCCGCTGTTTCTCCCAGGTAGTTGGGGAAGAACACTTTCGGCTCTGTTTGCGCAAAAGTGCCGATTAAGGAATGAAAGACATAGGAAAGGGTCCAGGATTCAATGTAACAATAATAAGCCGCTATGGTTAAATTCGTAAAAATGCCGAAAACACCAATATATTTTAACCAGCCCTTATCGCCCATCACGTGAAACATCCCGGGCGTTGAATGATGTCCGTAAATGCCGCCGTGCCTGCCGATGGCCCATTCCACCCAGAGAAGGGGAATACCCATCAATGCAAAAGAAATCAGATATGGAATTAAGAAAGTGCCCCCGCCGTTTTGCGCGGCCTGTGCCGGAAATCGCAAGAAATTTCCCAACCCGACGGCATTACCGGCCATAGCCAGCACCAGTCCGACGCGCGTCGCCCATTGTTCTTTTGCCGACATCAAATCCTCCGTTCCAGAAAGACATTAGAAGCTGACCCGGCTTTATACTTTCCTTGAAAAATAAAATCAATTTTTTGTTTCAAGAAAATATACCCACTCAAAAGCATAATATTTGACAGAAAAGGACAAATAAAATATGTGGATATAGAAGGATTGTGCTATGCAACTGGAAAACGATCTATACGCCATCGATAAAACGCTTCTGGTCAAAGCCGGTCAGGTTATCAACCGCAACACGCTCAAGCGAATTGCTGCATTATCGGGAGACCATATTGATCAACCGATCAAAGATACCTGGCTGATGAAGGATCTGATCGAAACTTTTCAAGATCAACGTTATACAAATATTTTATACCCGCCGGAGGTGAATCAGCATGTCATCCGCTGCATCAGTCATCTGAAAATACCGGAAAAGATATTTCTGGAACTTGCTTTCATGAAAGAAAAATCGCCCGCTACGTATCATCATATTCTGGTCATCGCTATTCTTGCCGCCAAAATATCTCTCGACCAGTCCATCAAATGTGTATTTGCCACCGACATGGCCATTATCCTGAGCCTTTTTCACGATCTCGGCAAATCCCGCATTCCTGACAGCATTCTGGACAAAAAGACACCGCTAACGTTACAGGAAAGAAAAATGCTCAGCACCCATCCCCTGATCGGTTACATCCTTCTGCATTATTATTTCGGCAACAGCCATCATCAATTTGACTTCTCCTCCTATCAGCATCACGAAAGGCTTGACGGTTCCGGCTATCCTCTCGGCATCAAAAAGATAAACAAGTATTCACAGTTGATCGGCGTCGTGGATACGCTCGATGCCTTGATCTCCGATCGTCCCTATCGAAGCAGACCCTATTCGCTGCGGGCGGCAATAGATTTTTTACTCGATGAAGCGGAAAAAGGAAAATTCAATAAAAATCTGGTACGCACGTTGATTATCTATTCCCGCCGGGCAACGCCCGGCGCTAAAATTGTCATCGGGGAAAAAGGGCGCGATAAAGAACCGGAAAAAAATTCCTACGGCAAAACAGTTAAATCGTAAAGCTTATCTATTATTTCTAAAGTCTGTAAGACAAACACTGACAATTAGTAGGACAAAGTCCCGCCCTGAATTCGGACGGATGCCGATACCGTAAACCTGCCAAAAGGTGTATCCAATAACCGCTTTTCAGGGGGGCCATGAACTGCATCAGCCATCTATGTCCCGCCTTGATGGATTTTAAACACAAAACGTTTTTGAATCAAAACGACCAAGGCTAACGCCGGGACGTATCCCCCTGAAAAGCATTAAATAAAATGCGTCCGCAAGATGAAGGCGTCGCGACATTCAATAAATATGTTTTTCGGTGCAAGCCGGGGCATAAAAAATATTTTAGAAAAAGGAGATTTATATGGCTGAAGCAAAAGATCAAGAATTTTACAACAAGGTTTTTCCAGTACCTGACAGGGTAAGAGAGAAATCTTACATCAAGAGCCGGGCGGAATACGACAAACTTTACAAAGAATCGATCACTGACCCCAACGCATTTTGGGCCAAAATGGCCAATGAAAGACTGACCTGGTTTAAGCCCTTTGATCCCAAGAAAGTGTCGGACTGGTCATTCGATGCTAAAGACGTTCATTCCAAATGGTTTGCAGGCGGCAAGATCAATGTCAGCTACAACTGCCTGGACCGTCATCTGGCCACCAAGAAAAATAAAGCCGCGATTATTTTCGAAGGCAACGATCCCAACGATTGGAAAGTTTACACCTATTACGACATGTATCGTGAAGTCAACAAGTTCGCCAACGTTCTCAAAGGCCTGGGCGTCAAAAAAGGTGACCGCGTTACGATCTTCCTACCCATGATCGCGGAGCTGTCCATCGTCATGCTGGCCTGCGCCCGCATCGGCGCTATTCATGCCATCGTTTTTGGCGGATTCTCGGCGGAAGCTTTAAGAGACCGCATCAATAACTGCGGCGCTGAAGTAGTCATTACCTGCGACGGCACCTACCGCGGCGCCAAAGCAGTTCCTCAGAAAGGCACCTGCGACAAAGCCGTGGATCAGTGTCCCGGTGTAAAAACCGTGGTTGTTGTGAAACGAACCGGCACGGAAGTTGCCATGAAGGAAGGCCGCGATGTCTGGTATGAAACGCTAATGGCCACGGCGGACAAATACTGCAAACCGGAAGAAATGGACGCGGAAGATCCTCTGTTCATTCTTTATACCTCCGGTTCCACCGGACAGCCCAAGGGTGTTGTCCACACCCAGGCCGGCTACCTGCTCTATGCTTCCATGACTCAGCAGCTGGCTTTTGATGTCCATGAAGAAGATACCTACTGGTGCACCGCTGACATCGGCTGGGTCACCGGTCACAGCTACATCGTTTACGGCCCGCTGTGCAACGGCCACTCTAGCATTCTTTTCGAAGGTGTTCCCAATTATCCGGACTTCGGCCGGTTCTGGGCTGTTGTTGAAAAATACAATGTTAATAACTTCTACACCGCGCCGACGGCGATCCGTTCGATAGCCAAAGAGGGCGACAAGTGGGTTGATATGCATGATATTTCCTCGCTGCGCGTTCTGGGTTCGGTCGGCGAACCGCTCAATCCCGAAGCCTGGAAGTGGTATTACGATAAGATCGGCGCCGGTCATTGCACGATTTCCGATACCTGGTGGCAGACGGAAACAGGTGGACATATGATCCTGCCTCTGCCCGGTGCAATCGATATCAAACCGGCCAAAGCCATGGTACCGTTCTTCGGCGTTGTTCCGGCTTTGTTTGATGAAGAAGGAAAAGAGATCAAAGGACCCGGAACAGGCGCTCTTTGTATTAAAAATTCCTGGCCCGGTATGGCCCGCGGTTTGTGGAATGACACAGAAGGCCGGTTCGTTGAGAATTACTTCGTGCAGTTCCCCGGTAATTACTTCTCCGGTGACGGTGCGGAACGCGATGCCGACGGCGATTACAAAATCACCGGCCGTGTCGATGACGTGATCAATGTTTCCGGTCACAGGCTGGGCACTGCGGAAGTTGAAGCGGCTTTGACTTCTCATCCGGATGTCGCCGAAGCGGCGGTTGTCGGTTTCCCCCATGACATCAAAGGTCAGGGCATCTTCGCTTATGTCACGCTGAACAATAATGTGGCCAAGACGGATGACCTCAAAAAGGCTCTGGTCGCTCATGTCCGCAAGGTCGTCGGCCCGATCGCATCGCCTGATCAGATTCAGTGGGCGGACGGTCTTCCCAAGACGAGATCCGGCAAGATTATGCGCCGCGTTTTGAGAAACGTTGCCGCTAAGAAATTCGAAGATTTCGGCGATACATCAACCTTAGCAGATCCAGCAGTGGTCGATGATTTGGTTAACAATAGAAAGACACTTAGCTAACATTTTTTCTACGCGAAGAAAGCAGGACTTTTTCTTCGCGTAGGATTTCCTTCCTAAAAATGCCGTTTCCCGAAAAATCGGGAAACGGCATTTCTCTTCTTTAAGATTTAAGTTGCTAAAGAATGGACACCAGAAAAAAATCTCTACCCGGAAATTGAAGTCGTAAGATTTAAGCCAGGATAACTGTCACCAAGGCAGCGAAGAATGAGCAAACCTGCGCTGAATTTTAGAAACTAGCCGCCGATTTTTTTCTCTTGACCCGCCCAGAACTTTGCCCGCAAGTCACGCTTCAGGATTTTGCCGGTACCGGTCTTTGGCAGTTCGCTTACAAAATCCACCGTGCGCGGCAACTTGAACTTGGACAGCAGCGTGCCGCAGTGGTCAATGATTTCTTTTTCGGTCGCCTGCATCTTTGGCCTCAGGACAACCAGCGCCTTGACGGCCTCGCCCCACTTGGGATCGGGAACACCGACCACAGCACATTCCATGACGGCGGGAAACTTGTGAATAGCCATTTCGACTTCCGCGGAGGCGACATTCTCGCCGCCGCTGATAATCATATCCTTGCCGCGATCGACGATCTGAACGAAACCTTCCTGGTCGATATTGGCAATATCGCCGGTGTGCAGCCAACCATCGACGATGATTTTGGCGGTTTCTTCCGGATCATTCCAGAAACCCTTCATGACGTTATTGCCGCGAACGATGATCTCGCCCACATCCTCGCCGTTGGGTTCCACATCTTTGCCTTCTTCATCAACCACCCGCAATTCGACGCCGAAGACAGGTTTGCCGGTCTTCGCCCGATAAACAAGCTGCTCTTCAAACGGCAGTTTCTTCATGTGGTCCTTCAGGGTTGACAACGTCAGCATGGGACAGGTTTCCGTCATGCCATAGGCCTGATAGCATTTGACTCCGAATTTTTCCTGGGCTTCCCTCAAAATGGTAATCGGCACCGGCGCGCCGCCAATGATCATCCGATCCCACAATGAGGTATCATATTGGCCAGCTTCAGGATAGTTAAGCAGCGTTGTAACCATGGCAGGCACCATGGCGCCGATCGTCACTCTTTCCTTCTGGATGGCCTCCAGCACCTGCTTAGCCCGAAAATCCCGGACAATCACATGGGTGGCGCCGGAACCGGTGATACCGTGCGGAGATCCCCAGCCGTTCACATGAAACAGCGGCACACTGTGCAGCTGCGTGTCGGCGTCGGTCACACTCAGCATATGAATATAATTGATGGCATTCGCATAGATATTGCGGTGCGTCATCATCACGCCCTTGGGTCTGGATGTCGTACCGCTTGTATAGAACAGTTCAGCGACATCATTCTCATCCATCTCCGGCCGGACAGGTCTTTCTGTCGAAGCCTCGTTTAACAGCGTATCATAATCAGGCCAGTCGATGCCGTTGGGGCGATGGCCGTCGGTAAACAACATGAAGTGCGTCACCGTTTCCAGTTTGTCAACGACCGGCGCAACCAGGTTCGCATATTCCCAATCAACGCAGACCACTTTGGCGCCGGCATGATTCAGAATGAAGGCAATCTCTTCCGGACTCAACCGGATGTTGATACAAAGGAGAATGGCGCCGATTTGGGTGATGCCATAATAGGACTCGAGAATACGGTGCCCGTTGGGGCCGATATAGGCGACACGATCGCCCTTCTTGACGCCTTCGCTTATAAGAGCATTGGAAAGCCGGTTTACCCTTTCGTTGAACTGGTTGTAGGTAAATCGTTTTTCTCCATCAACGATACAGGTCTTAGGACCATACAACTTGACGCCCCGATCCAGAAAATGTGTAACCAGCATAGGTACTTGCATAATTGTTGTCTCCTGATATATGAAATTCCTTTTTCAGCGGATACGCGTATATAATTTGCCGGCCATGACGCCGGAACGTATTGCAGATGACGGACGCAATACGCGCACCGATGAAGACGTCTGTCCAATACTACAAGATGGCGTTTTGCGGTATCCGTCTAAGTCTGAATTAAATGTAAGACAAATTCTGACATGCGTGCTCACGATAATTTCAGCGCCATTGAAATCATATTCTCATCTTTGGAGTCTAATACAAAATCGCAGCGCCGGAAAATCCTCAGCATGGAGTAATTCTGTTGAAGTGTTTCGGCGCGAATCGTCTTGTAGCCCTCCTTCCTAGCCAGCTCGATGCATTGTTGGGACAAGGTTTGACCCAGAGATTTTTTTTGCCAGAGATCCGAAATGATCAGGGCGTATTCCACTTCACTCTCACAGCGTCTGTTTTTGATTAAACGCGCAATCCCCAGGAATTTATATTGATTACCTTCCTTCATCTCCGCGACAACGGCAATTTCCTCCTCCGGATTGAGATTGCAGAAACGCTCAGCCCTTTCTGGTGTAGCAGAAAAAGGCGATAAGAACCTGAGCCATAACGATTTTTGAGAACAGTTATTGACAAAGTCCGTCCACAAAGCAATATCCTTGGGATTGATCAGACGCAGGCGCACGGGCCGGTCATCGACAAAAAGCGAATCTTTGGTCAGATGACGGGCGATGGAATCGGCAATAGCGTTCTGGCGTCTCACGCCGTAATGATACATCTGGCTTAAAACTTCCGCCGCCATCTCCGCAGTGGAATAAACGGGAATGCCGGCCTGCTCCATTTTAACCACCTCATCAATCATGAATTCCTTACAGGCCACGCAGCAGACAACGGGCTTTTCCCTGTAATCTATATTCTTCATGACCTCGACAAAAGAACCGAGCATCTCGCCCTGGATAATCACAATAAAACTGTGCACGTCGTTGCTTTCCACACCGATTTCTATCAGGTCTTTCACCTGCTGAGCCGTCATGGCGAAAGTGCAGTCGATGGGATTGCCGATGGCGGCATAATCAGGCATGACTTTTTTGATCCGCTTCTGAAAATACGGCTCCAACGTGGCAAGACGCATGTCAGACAGGTACAGCATATCCGTTGCGGCAACGCCCATCGATCCGGCGTAGGTGATCACCAGAACGCCGTTGCCTTTGGGAACCGGCTGTTTGGAAAAAGCCCGGGTCAGAGCAAATAGATGTTCGTTATCACGCGCGCGGATAATTCCGCTTTGCTTAAAGGCCGCGTTATTGATTTCGTCATTGCCGGCGAGCGATGCGGTATGGGAAGATACCACTTTTTTACCGGCTTCTGTTCTTCCCGATTTTAAAATAATAACGGGTTTGCGAACCGCCGCACGTCCGGCGACATCCACAAAACGCTTGCCGCTGCCGATATCCTCCATATACATGACGATGATGGAGATATGATCATCTTCGCTTAAATATTCCAGAATATCCGTTTCATTAATATCCATCTTGTTGCCGATGGTCGCTACAATGCCGAAATCCAAAACATTGCTGAGTCCCGTCAGAATTCCGGCGGCGTAGGCGCCGGACTGCGCTACCATTCCGACCTTGCCTTTACACAAATCGGACAAAAGCCCGACGGCTTGCACCATATTATGATGCGTGTTGATAACGCCAGCACAGTTGGGACCCAGGACACGGCAACCATGCGCCCGGATGATTTTTTCGATCCTTTCCTGAGCCCTCTTGCCGTCTTCACCGGTTTCTGCAAATCCTGCAGCCTCGATAACCACATATTTTATCCCCTTGGCACAGCATTCGGCAATGGCCGCCTCAACCCCTTTGGCCGGAATGATGATCACAGCCATGTCCACCGGATCGGCAATGTCCAGAACGGATTTGTAAGCCTTGATTCCCTTGATGGTTTCCTTGGATGGATTCACCGGGTAGATCCTGCCGGGAAAATCATGATGAATCAGATTCCAGACAACATTATAGCCGAGTTTTCCCTTGGCGTCGGACGCACCGATCACCGCAATGCTTTTCGGATAGAAGAAATCCCGCAGGCTCTCCCGGCCGGTCGGCGTAATATTTTCTCCGGTCGACGGCTCGCTGACAAACATCCGGGCATCAACGGTCACATAACCGTCCGGATACAGAAACAGCGGGTTGATGTCCAGTTCGCTGATTTCATGATTTTCCACAACGAGCCGGGAAATTTTTAGAAGCAGCTGGCTGAGCGATTCCAGATCGACAGCCTGGCCACGGTATCCCTCCAGGATGGCGGAGCCTTTGATTTCCATGATCATTTCGGAGGCGTCCTTTTCCGTAATCGGCAGAATCCGGAAGGAAACGTCGCGCAGCACCTCCACAAACACGCCGCCCAATCCGAACATGATGAGCGGGCCGAAATTGGGATCGCGCGTCACGCCGATGATGGCTTCAATACCCGGCTTGGCCATTTTCTGAACGGTGACCCCTTCAATATGCTGATACTTAAATGTCTCGATGATTTCACGATAGGCGCGGCGCACATCCTCGGCACAGGTCAGATTCAGCTTCACACCGCCGGCATCCGTTTTATGCACGACATCGGGGGAAACGATTTTCAGCACAACGGGAAAACCTATTTTTTCGCTCAGTGCCAGCGCCTCATCTTCTGATCGGGCGACCAGAAAACCGGTGGTCTTGATGCCGATGCCTTCAAGAATTTCTTTGGTCTCATGCTCCATCAGATAACTGCGGTTATCCTGCACCGCCTGATGAATGGTTTCGGCCAGTTCCTCTTCCAGCAGTATTTTATTGGCTGAAGGCATGTGGTCACTTTCTTTCATTTTGTGTTTCTTTGTATCCTCTGATGCGGGTAGAATCTTATTCATTCAGTCCCCCCTGATTGTTTTCCGCGATTTGATTCGAGACGCAGAACTTTAGCAAATCTTGATATGATAGCGAATTAACACACGGCCTGAAAAGAAGATATCGGAGAGAGTCTTGTTTGTTTGTCAGAACGAAACCAAAAGGATTGACGGTTTCTGTCTTACAGACAATACCGTTTCTCTTATACGAACAACCTTATCAAGGTTTAATGAATCAGCTTGTTGTGCACAGCATAGAGGGTCAGTTCGGCATTTTTCTTCATACCCATCTTGGACATGACCCGGGTGCGGTAGGTACTGATGGTTTTAACGCTCAAATTCAATTCGTCGGCGATGTCGGAAACGGATTTGCCGCCTGCCAGCATCAGCATGACCTGATGTTCGCGGTTGGAAAGTCTTTCGTGGGGAAGTTTTTCGGTATCCACTTCCAGTTGATCCGCCAGTTTTTCCGCCAGCAACGCTGTGACATATTTGCCGCCACCCGCTGCCTTCCGGATGGCGCCGATCAGTTCCTGCGGGGCACTGGCTTTGGTCAGATAACCGGACGCACCGGCTTTTAGGGCGCGCACGGCATACTGCTCCTCAGGATGCATGCTTAAAATTAAAACGGCCTGTTTGGGACGCTGCGCCTTGATATCTTCGAGCACTTCCAGTCCGCTTCTTCCGGGCATGGAAATATCCAACAGGACAACATCAAAGTCCTGTTCGGCAATTTTTTGTAATGTTTCCGTTCCGTTTTGCGCTTCATCCTTGACGGTCATATCCTGGACATCCGCCAGAATCTGTTTGACCCCCTGCCGGACTACAGCATGATCATCGGCAACCAGTATTTTTATCATTGCTTTTTCTCTCCTTTGCCCAGCGGAATAACGACTTTTACCGTTGTCCCCGAAGGTCTAACATTGCGCACGTGAATGGTGCCGCCCCATAAATGCGCTCGTTCGCGCATGCCGATCATACCGTAAGACCGGGGATCATCCACCTGCCACTGCGTAATGCCAATGCCTTTATCTGTGACCTCCAGACTCAACTCTTTTTCATTTTTAGTCAGAGAGACCCGGCAACTCGTTGTTTTCGCGTGGCGCGCGATATTGGTGAGGGTCTCCTGAAAAATACGAAACACGGCGGTCGCCAGATCCTTATCAATCCCATCATCACTGCAGCGGATGTTCGTCTGACAGAGAATCCCCCAGCGCTTCTGAAAATCACCGGCCTGCCATTCGATGGCTGCTGGCAGTCCCAGATCGTCAAGCATGCTGGGACGCAGCTCCATAGTAAGTTTGTGAACACTGTCGATCGTTTCATCCACCAGTCCGGACATACTGCGCGTTTTCTCCCGGATGTCCTTATGACCCGCAGGAATCCTGTTTTTCAGCCACGACAAATCCATTTGCAGAGCCGTGAGCGACTGCCCCAGTTCATCGTGGATCTTGCGCGCCACCCGGGTACTTTCTTCTTCGCGCACGGACTGAAGATGAACGGATAAATTGCGCAGTTCCTGCCGCGAGCGTTCCAGTTCCTCCTGTGCTTTTTTCTCAGCTGTTATATCTTCGTAAGTGACGACGATACGCTTCTCACGCAGTTTTTCTCCGATGCGTGAGGCTTTCATCCGGCAGAGAATTTCCCGTCCGTCCTTGCAGATGCATGGATATTCCGTTTCATAGGTACGCCGTCTTTCGAGTGATGAATAAAAAATGTCGCCGATCTTGTCTGCCTCTTCCTCGTTGCGGTAAATCATACGGATACTTTTGCCGATCAGTTCTTCACGGTGCCATCCAAAAATGATTTTGACCGCATAATTGGCAAAATTAATCCGGCGTTCATGCAATCCGAGAACCGCCTGGGGAATCGCGTCCAGAATGGAAGATTCCAATGCCTCCAGCTCTTCCAACCTGCGGCTTGCTTCCTTTCTTTCGGTGATATCCATCGAATTGCCGAGGATAGCCCGCCGGCCGTTGAACTTGATCGGCATAACGGTTTCCATGATCCACTTGATTCTTCCGTCTTTGGTGATAATGCGAAATTCATAAGGGGAAAATCGCAGCTCCCTGAGCATCATGCTCGCATTTTTAACCGTCCTGTGACGGTCCTCAGGCAGGATGAAGGAAGTCGGATGCATTTCGAGCATTTCGTCTTCCGAATAGCCGGTGTAATCGCAGAAGTGTGAATTGATGAACTTGAAGCGTTCATCCTGAATAATATAGAAACCCACCTGGGAACTGTTCGCCAGAATTTTATAGACGTCTTCCCCGAATTCTCCAAGCGATTTTAAAGGCTGCTGTTCGTCACTTCGAGCACGCAGTGTTGTCAGCAGCGCGATCAACTCTTTTTTGGACATTCTTTCCAGTTTCATCCGCCCTCCCAGATATCTCAATCTTAGCGCGATTTAATCATAAGTAAACGAAAAAGTCACGGTGATGTCGTAATTAGTAAGTTGGAAATGACTTCGAACCATGAAGCAAAGTATCTCAGGATGGGTTATGGGAAAGTTGATGAATAATTTAAAACGGGATTTGAATATCATCCGGCTCGATGACTTTTTAAGGAAGATTATCCACTGGTTTGCTGAGAATTCGCTTTGGATTCTAACCAGCGTTTGATGCGATTCGCGTCTCCAATACGCGTCAGTTTTCCCTGGGAATCAAGCAACACGATCAGCAAAGATCGATCTGCTACATTTGCCTGCATCACCAGACAACGTCCCGCATCGTCGGTGTATCCTGTTTTAGAAAGACCGATCTGCCATTGTGAGTTCTTGACCAGGTGATTGGTGTTATGAAATTCCAGTGTTCGCCATCCGGTATGAATCACGGCTTTTTTGCAGGTCGTAAATTCACAGATCAGACCATATCGATAAGCATTATCCACCAGACGCGCCAGGTCGCTGGCCGACGATACATTGCCGCTGGATAGTCCGGACGTATCCTGAAATCTCGTACTGAAGAGTTCCAGAGAACGGGCCTTTCTATTCATTGCATGGACACAGGCGCTCAATCCTCCCGGATACGTTCTTCCCAGTGCATGAGCGCAACGATTATCGGACGACATCAGCGCCAGCAGCAGCGCTTCTCTGCGCGTGAGGTAAGTCCCAACCGGAATGCGGGAGCGGGAATGCAGCAGTGTGTCGATATCCTGCTCTTCTATTCTCAGGGATTCTTCAAGATCCAGTTTGGCATCCAGCACCACCATCGCCGTCATCAGTTTTGTGATGGAAGCAATCGGCACCACCGCCCCGGCCTTTTTTTGAATCAGACATTCGCCGGTTTGCTGATCTTCGACAAACACGGCAGCCGAACCTAAAATCAGGTAACTATCATTTTTATTGCTGCGGACCACCGAACGCTTTTTCTGATGAACCGCTAATTTTTTACGAGACTGTTTTCGATGATGAGATATCTTTTTTGAAGCTTTGGAAAGGGTTGACTGCTTACGATGATGACATGCTTTCGGGGAGGATTTTGAAAACGCCTGAGAGAGCGGAAACAATAAAACAGCAACACACACAATGATCGCCAGAACTTTCTTGCTGTATTTACTCTCCATTCCTTACCCGTATCGTTTAAAGTTTCTAATCTACATTGCAATAATGACAAGTTTTGATTTTATTTTACATATTTTTTCAAATTAGTCAATTTTGAACTTCATTTTTCGCAAAAAATTATGGCAGCTTTCCACAAATCTCTTTTTTTGTGTTCACTGTCGGTCTGGACGGAACCTTACAAAACAGGTGTTGATATACATTAAAAGAGCGGCATCCCCATCCGGGATGCCGCTCTCTCCAATATCGATGCTACTCAGCGAGTAGCTGATCATTCAATCTTTAATGGATGGGCGGAATGTCCTGGTTGATCTCATCTCTATCCATTTTCTTCTTTTCTTCTTTTTTCATGCGCTCCTTCATCCGTTTTTCCTGCTCTTTCCGTTCCCGTTTGTCCTGGTCCTGTTTGTAACGTTCTTCTTTCTGTCGGAGTTTATCTTCCTGAATGCGTCTTTTCATTTCCTGCTTATCGCGCGCTTCCTGCTCTTTCATCCTGTACTTCTGCTCACGCACTTCCTGCTCCCGCTTCAAGCGATCCTCTTTCTGTCTGAGCTTTTCCTGCTGTTTGAATTTTTCCTGCTCCTGTTTCTTTTGTTCCAGAGAACGTTGATAAACTTCACGCTCCCGACGCTGCTCCATGGTTTTTCTCTGTTGATCCTGCTCTCTCTGCTGTTCCAGTAAACGCTTTTGTTTTTCCTGCTCCTGGCGGTAACGATCTTCCTCTTGCTTGATTCTATGCTTCTGTTCGCGCAGTTCCTGTTCCTGTCTCTGGCGATCTTCTTTCTTTCTCATTTTTTCCTGCTGTTCACGCCTTTCCTGATCCTGTCTGAATCGTTTGTCCTGCTCTTTTTGTATTGCTTTCTGTTTGCGGCGCTCCAGTTTATAATAGGTGTCGGGATGAACAATATGATGGTTCTTCTCCAATTTTCTGCGATGCTCATAGAATTCAGGACCGCGGACTCTGTAATTCGGCCTGCTGGAGCGGATATCATGCGCTGACATTCTTCTCCCGTGATCATGCCAGGGTTCACGATAATAGCGATGGCCTCCTTTCCAAAAAACAATATCAACATAGCCATTATCGATCTCATAGGTAAAATAATCGAAGGCAAAGGTTACGGATATCGGCGGCGCGTAATACATGGGCTCGCCATATTCTATCGGAACCTCCACATATTCATCGTAGCCATAGCCGTAGTCATCCCCATAGTCATACGGTTCTTCATAAGCGCTGGACGTGGTCGTGGTACTGACCGGAACCGGCACAGGAACACAGGCTGACAGAGCAAGGGTCATTAGGAATAATATTAAAAATTGTATGTTTCTTTTCATAAATCATCCTCCTTTACCGGTTTTTAATATTTTAATTGATGAACCATTCCGACTTGATGCTTATTGAGTACGGCTAACTCATTTCTCTTCTTCCACTAAATTCTGCAGAATGTCCTGCAGATAAGGCCGGTCGCGATGACCTGTATATTTAGCCGGGAATTTGATCAATCTCAGCTCCGCGTATTTAGCAATGCCTCCGGACTTGAGGTCTTCATAATCCTTGATCAGTCGCCTGTCAATCCGGTCACGAAATAATTCAAGATCCTTCGTCGTCGCGTACTTCGTCAGGACAACCCCCACGCGCATATCCTTGTCAATGATGCTGTTGTCGATGTAGGGCATATCATAAAAGGTAATGACAAAAGAAGGTGCTTTGAAGCCCTGATCAGAGGCCTTCGTTTTCTGATACTCCAGCGTTATTTCCACCTTACCGTCATCAAGACTCTGCGCTTTGATCTCCACCGGAATCGTATCACCGTTAGAATTGGCGGAGCTCTCATCCTGCATCACCACTAAATTCTTATCCTTATCCTCAAGCAGCACAATGCTTTTGACCACCGTCCCGGGCAGGGATGCCAGCGCGTTGAGCTGTTTAACGGAAAGATTTCTGCCGATGCGCCGCAGCTCGGAACGCATGGCAAAGTAATCTTTCTGCAATGAATCGGAATATGACTGATCATTGTAAATTTTCGCGGTCAGATCGCCGTCCAGTTCCTCAAACAGTGGTTTGATATCTACCGTGTCAAAGTTGCGCGACAGTACATCCAGAAACATGACCCGCTGTTTGATAAGGCGGATATTATCGGGATTGTTGGTGGAGGTTACATCTTTGCTGAACATCGCCGTAAAGAGCATCTGGAACATATTGGCGCGGATGGAATTGTCCGAGCTTTCCCGCTCGGTCATAATCTTGGTATAGACCTCGCGCATCTCGGAAGCTTTGGTCATCTGCGCCTGCTGATAGCTGTAGACCGAGCCCATAATCGCCACCGTGGCAGCGATCAGCGCCGGCCCCAGCGCCTGCATGATATCCCACAGATCTTTCTTCTTGGGCGGCTGCTCGGATTTTGGGGATTGCTCATCGGACATCATCTAAGCCCTCACCGGCACTTATTTCAAACTGAAATCGCGTCTGGTTTCTCCGGGACCGACAAAAATTTTCCATTCATCTTTCGCGCCAACCACCACAACATAAGACCCCGGTTTGATATCCTTGAAAGCATAATTTCCTTTTTTATCCGTCGCCACGGGCTGTCCGACCTGGGCGCCCTTGTCGTCTTTCAGCGTCACTTTTGTTTCGACCGGTTTGCCGGTTTTGTCGGACACAATCCCAAAAAGATTGGCCGCATAAAGTATTGTCGCCGTGAAAATTCCCACGATGACTAAAATTGAAATGAATACTTTTTTCATCATCAACCTCCTTTAAAAGCGCCTTTAATATAGGGATGATCAAATGGTATGTCAACGACTTTTTCGGCATACGGTGTCGGATGAAAGCTCGATTCCTAACCTATTAACCGGATCATTCAATAGTGATGAGCATTACGGAACTACGTTCCTATTCTTGCCTCGGATTTTTTAAGCATCGGCAAAAAGGCTGTGCGTTTGTGTTCAACCAGTTCAAAAACCGAAAAGACGCACTGATGAACGCATTGACCGCAGCCGATGCACTTGTCGACATTCAGTCCCACTTTTTTTTCCACAACTTTTATCGCCCGGGTGGGACAGTACTTTTCACATCGGCCGCATCCCGTGCATTTGGAATCATCTTTAATCTTCGCCTCATAACAACAGCGGTAACGCAGCGGAGTGGCGCCCATATTGTAGGTGCGGAAAATGCCGCAACAGTCCCAGCAGCAGTTGCAAAGACCGATTTGTGGAAGCCTCGTATTGTCCATTTCGTGAAACACGGTATGGACGGCGCCGCAGTCTCTGGCTTTTTGAATGATATCATACGCCTCTTCCTTGCTCACCCGGCGCATATATCCGAACTTCATGTAGGTCATGATCCCCTCGCCGAATCCCATACACCCGATATCATCGGGCATCTTCAACCGGCATGGATCATGGATATTGGCCGTGATCTGGCGGCACATACAGGCCTTGAATTGCCCAATGATGCTTTTTGTTCCATATTCCCTGATCAGATCGTTAATGGAACTTGCCGGATAAATCTTCGAATCCGGTACGGTAATTTTTTCATCAATCACAATGGTTGATTTGCCTCTGGCATTTTTTGACTCACGAACGATCCCGACGCTTTGATTGGAGATATTCGTATATTTGCCGATGACATTCATGACATTCCGTAGAGGGAAAACATTATATTTGCGCACGGCGTTAAGAAATTCCATATACCGTTGCGCAAATTCCTTTTCTTCGGGCCTGCCGATCAGATACGACACCTGGCCTTCGAACCAGCCGACCACAAAAGGATGGAGGGTATATTTCTCATCTTTTGTATCAGGATTTTTGATTCCGATAAACGCCTTTTGTTTAAGAGATTCAAACACGAGAGAAAATTGCTCGTTCTTCATGCCGCTGAGGGCCAGGGCTTGTTCATAGGTGTACAAACCGGCACCCATTTTTAAAAGCAGCGACAGTTCTTCCGGCTCAATCACCAGATCAAGCATTTTGATTACGGGATCCAGCGGAGGCCAGAATCTTTTGTTCTGGCTATTCATCAAAAGAACGAGCTTTCTTAGATCGCTTTTCTTGTTGCGCAGAGCTTTATTGTTTGTTTTCATATAAAATTTATGAAATGGATAGGGTGAAACCATCATTAAATAGTGAAGAAGAATACGGAAATATTGCTTCGATGTCAATTTTTATTTAATGCTTCGAATTGCCTCAAATAAAATGTTACCGAAGGGATGAATAAAAAGGATACGTTGACTCATAAACCGATGTTACCGAGAAAGATTCGGAAACGGAGGTTAAATTATGAGTCCCAAGTCGAAGGAAGAAT
>Ga0209310_1001424_pt1 | contig 18247 bp, 13 predicted proteins | sample AD_UKC030_MetaG_FD_184415 | JGI IMG/M metagenome (GOLD analysis project Ga0209310, IMG submission 184415) | Active sludge microbial communities of municipal wastewater-treating anaerobic digesters from USA - AD_UKC030_MetaG (SPAdes) (version 2) | ecosystem: Engineered > Bioreactor > Anaerobic >... | reverse complement strand
AATACATGTATGAGAATTATTACAGTATTGGAACTGATGATGATCCTTATGCAGGAAGAAGATTGAACAGAAAAGTGAAATTAATTAATGAAACTTCAAAATATCCTGATGAATATTATGTTGAAGTAATGGATTCAATGTATTTGCCTGTGGCAGAATCTTTCAATGGTTTGCGTACTATTGATGTAAACAAATTGGAATTCAGCTATTCTTGGATGGATATTCAAGCAGCGGCTAAAGCCAAAACAGGAAAAAGATCTCAATTTATTAGAAAAGAGAAGGAGCCAATCTATCCTGATACAACGTCTTGGATTAAAGATTTTGCTTACTCTTATAACGAGCCAATGCACAATGATTATTTCTGGCACCAAGCTTACAGTGATTATCCTGTTGTAGGTGTTTCATGGAAACAAGCAAAAGCATTTTGTGCTTGGAGAACTTTAAATAAAAACATCTACATTAAATCAAAGAAAAAGAAACAAGATTTAATTAACACCTTCCGTTTACCAACTGAAGCGGAATGGGAATACGCTGCTAGAGGAGGTCTTCAATCAGCAACTTATCCATGGGGAAGTAATTATGCTAAAAATGACAGAGGTTGTTATTTAGCTAACTTCAAACCAAACAGAGGTGACTATGCTGCTGATGAAGCGTTATATACTGTAGAAGCAAAATCGTATGAGCCAAATAATTATAACTTATATAATATGGCAGGTAACGTATCAGAATGGACAGACTCTTCTTATGATGCAGCTTCTTATGAATACATCTCAACAATGAATCCAACAGTAGGTGACTTGAAAAACAAACGTAAAGTTATCCGTGGTGGTTCATGGAAAGACGTAGCTTATTTCCTTCAAGTGAGTACCAGAGACTATGAATATGCTGATTCTGCCAGAAGTTATATCGGATTCAGAACGGTTCAAGATTACATGGGAACTCAAGCAACCGGGAACGCGAAAAAATCCGGTAGAGCTAAATAAATTAGAATTATTAACCAACTTTATATAATTAACTTAACTAACTAAAATTTTTTATTATGGCAATTTTAAGTAAAAAAACAATGAATTTTGCTTATGGAATGGGTGCTGCGGTTGTAATCGTAGGAGCTTTATTCAAAATTATTCACTTTGAAATCGGGCCTTTAACCGGGAACGTAATGTTAACAATCGGTCTTGTGACTGAGGCTATTATTTTCGCATTATCTGCATTTGAACCGGTTGACCACGAATTAGATTGGTCCTTAGTATACCCTGAATTAGCTGGTGGCGAGGCTAAATCTAACAAATCTGTGAAAGAAGATGCACAAGGTTTGTTATCTCAAAAATTAGATGCTATGTTAAAAGAAGCTAAAGTAGACGGTGAATTAATGTCAAGTTTAGGAAATAGTATCAGAAATTTTGAATCTGCTGCAAAAGGAATTGCTCCAACAGTTGATTCAATGGTAGGTCAGAAAAAATACAGCGAAGAGTTGTCAATGGCAGCTGCTCAAATGGAATCATTGAACAGTTTATATAAAGTTCAATTAGAAAGTGCTTCCAGAAACGCTGAAGCTAATAAAGAAATCGCTGATAATGCAGCAAAATTAAAAGATCAAATGCAAGCTATGACAGCTAATATTGCTTCGTTAAACAATGTTTACGGTGGTATGTTGTCTGCAATGGGAAATAGAGGATAATTAGTTTTATCAATTTAAAAACACTTAAAAACTAATTACAATGGCAGGAGGAAAATTAACCCCTAGACAAAAGATGATTAACCTGATGTACCTGGTTTTCATCGCTATGCTTGCACTGAATATGTCCAAAGAAGTTTTATCTGCTTTTGGATTAATGAATGAAAAATTTGAAGGTTCTAATAATGCCGCTATCGCTTCAAATGCCCAAATGTTAACTAGCTTAGACCAGAAAGCTTCTGAGGCTGGAGGAGAATTTGCAGTTGCGGCAACAACAGCTCACAAAGTTGAGAAAATTACTAAAGTTTTCTATGATTACATCGCGTCATTAAAAGCAGATGTTTTGGTTGGAACTGAAGTCGATGCTGAAACAGGTAAACTACCATATGAATCGATGGATAAAGGTGATAATGTAGACCAATCATGGTTTAGTCCTGGTGGATATTCTCCTAAAGGTGAGGAAATCATGAAAACCATTGAAAAATACAAAGCAGATATGAAAGCTGCTTTAGGTAATAATAAAAAATTAGCACCAATTGTCGCTGAAATTGATAGCAAATTTAATTTAGCTAAAGTAAAGAATAAAGATGGTATTGAAATTGAATATTTAGATTATCATTTTAAAGGGTTTCCAGGTATTGCTTCATTATCAAAATTGTCAGTTTGGCAAGGTGATATAAAAAAGGCTGAAACTGATGTTTATAATACATTGTTAGGTAAAGCGGCTGTTGCTGCTGCCTCGTACAGTAATTATCAAGCAATTGTTGTTTTAGAGAAAAGTGCATATTTCCAAGGTGAAACAGTTAAAGGTAAAGTTGTACTAGGTCGTTATGATGAAAATACAACACCTACTAAATTTGCCGGTCCTGGTAAAATTGAAAACGGTCAAGCCGTTATTTCATTAACAGCTGGTTCTGTAGGAGAGCAAAATATTAATGGACAGTTTAGTTTCCTAGAAGACGGAAAAGAAATTCCATTAAAATTTGAAGGAAAATATGTTGTTGTTCCTCAACCTAAAGAAGCTACAATTTCTGCGGATAAAATGAATGTCGTTTACAGAGGTGTTGTGAACCCAATGTCTATTTCTTTTGCGGGTGTTTCGGATGTTGATGTTACAGCTACGGCTCCTGGTCTTACTAAAGGATCAAGTGCTGGTAAATATAATATGAGTCCGGGTCAAGGAACTGAAGTGATGATAAATGTTACTGCTAAATTACCAGGTGGTAAATCTGTAAGTTCAAAAAAACCATATCGTATCAAAGGTATTCCTGCTCCGGTAGGTGCAATTGGAGGAGAAATGTATACGGTTAAAGGAGCAAAATCAAGATTAGAAGTTTCTCAAGTAACTGCTAAATTACCTGATTTCGATTTTGATGTGAAATTAAATGTTACCGCATTTACATTTAAAGTTCCCGGTCAAGCAGCTGTTATTGTTTCCGGTGATAGAGTAAATGCTCAATGTAAAGCAGCTTTAGCAAGAGCAGGTAGAGGAGACGTAGTTACGATTTCTGATATCAAAACACAATTGGTTGGTTCTTCTATTATGTTGCCAAGAACTGCTCCAGTTATTTACGAAATACAATAATTAGGTAAGATTTTCGTTATTTTCTTAATTAACCTACAAATTATACACAATGAAAATGAATAAAGTTATAGCGTGCCTGTCGGTTTTGTTGATTACTCAAATGAGTGTCGCACAATCCAATTTATTGAATGCTAAATCACCAAGTGAAATTGGCAAAAAAACGGCTGCTCAAGAAGAGAGTGATAACGACAAACCGCTTCAATACGGTTACGTGCATGATAGAGACGTATTAATGGGTAAAATGGTTTGGGAAATCATCGATTTAGATGAACGTATTAATTTCCCATTATATTTCCCTATTGATACTGCTAATATCGGAAAAGACAGACGTTCTTTATTTGATGTGTTGATTAAAGAAATTAAAAGTGGAAAAATTACGGAAGTATATTATGATGATTACTTTAATACCAAAAAATCATTAAAAGATATGGCTTCTTCCTTTACTTACATTGATACTACGAATGCCGGTAGAGAAGAAATCAATACTTATTTTGACGATTATAAATCAGGTGCAAAAGTATTAGATCCTCAATATATCGACAAAAGAGAATTAAGTTCTATTGATGTTTCAGGATATAAAGTAAAAGGATATTGGTATTTTGACAAACGTCAAGGTGAAATGAAATACCGTTTATTAGGTATTTGTCCGGTATCTCCTGAGGCTCGTGAAATAGGTGTTGACAATCCGGATGTAATCGAATTATTCTGGGTTTATTTCCCGGCTACACGTGATGTATTACATGAATGGAAAGCATTCAATAATGAAAATTCTGCTCAGCCAATGACTTTTGATCATTTATTAAATTCACGCCGTTTTAGTGGTGTAATTTATAAAGAAGAGAATGTATACGGAGACAGACAAATTATGGAATACATGAAAGATAATGCCTTAAATCAACTTTTAGAATCTGAAAGGGTGAAAGAAAAAATCAGAGACTTTGAGCAAGATATGTGGAATTATTAATTCATAAAATTAAATACAATAAAAACTCTTACTTCACGGTAAGAGTTTTTTATTTTTGTAACATGAAAGATTATTTAATAGTTGGCTCCGGTTTAGCCGGTATTGCTTTTGCTGAGTTTGCTCTCCAAAATAATAAATCGATTACTGTTTTTGAAAATTATTCTCAAAATTCCTCTCTTGTTGCGGGTGGCTTATATAATCCTGTTATTCTTAAACGGTTTAGTGAAGTATGGAAAGCACAAGAGCAAATATCATTAGCCCAAGATTTTTATGGTGTTTTGGAAGGTAAATTAAAAACGCACCTTGATTTTAAAGTGCCAATTTATAGAAAGTTGTTTTCCATCGAAGAACAAAATAATTGGTTTGTTGCTACCGATAAACCAAATCTTGCACCTTTTTTAGCTACGGAATTAAAGCACAATAAATACAACGGAATTGATTCTCCATTTGGTTTTGGCGAAGTTTTACAATCAGGATATGTTGATATTGCTTTATTACTTAGCAAATACCAAAGTTATCTAACTAATCAGGGATTATTATGGAATGAAGCATTTATTTACGGCGATTTAGAAGTGCAAAATGGATATGTTGTTTATAAAAAGGAAAGATACAAGCAGGTTGTCTTTGCGGAAGGCTTTGGGATGCATGCTAATCCATTTTTTTCTAATTTACCACTCGATGGAACTAAAGGGGAATTATTAGTCATTAGAGCTCCTGAATTGAAACTGGATGTAATTATTAAATCATCCGTATTTATTTTGCCCATTGGAAACGATTTATATAAAGTTGGGGCAACTTACAATTGGGAAGATAAAACACCAACACCCACAGCAGCAGGAAGAAATGAATTATTAACTAATCTGAAGGCACTGGTTCATTGCGATTTTGAAGTTGTTGACCATTTAGCCGGTGTTAGACCAACGGTGAAAGACAGAAGACCAATTGTAGGAACTCATCCAAAACATCCAAATCTCCATGTATTAAATGGATTAGGAACCCGAGGGGTAATGCTGGCACCAGCAATGGCTAAAGCGTTATTTGAAAATATTGAAAATCAAATTCCTTTGGAAAAAGAAATAGACATCAAAAGGTTTAAAAAAGTTAGTTGGGATTAACGTTGTTTGTTTTTCCAATCTTTATCAAAATGGACAAACATGTTGATCCAAATATTTCTGGACAATCGCAAGATAATCGGATAAGTTAGAATTAAAGTAATTACTATCGCAATAAAAGAATGAATTAGTCCTAATCCGATAAAAACATTTGAAATTATAAAGGCTGCAACACCAAAGGCAATACTCAGTCCATAACTCACATACATCGCTCCATAAAAAAAAGAAGGTTCCATTTTATAACGAGTGCCACAATGACTACAAGTATCATGCATTTTAAATATTTTACTCACGATATATGGATTTTTTTCTAAATACATACTTTCTTCTTGGCATTTAGGACAACTTCCTGTTAAAATGCTATTCAATTTGGATCCTTTTTTTAACATTTGCAAAAATTTTATACAAAGGTATCTTTTTCACAAGTTAACCAATGTAACATTTGTAACAAAATTATGCTAAACATACACAATTTATCGGTTTCCTTTGGAGGAACATTTTTATTTGAAGAGGTAACCTTTCGTTTGGGTTCAGGGGACAGAGTTGGATTAGTGGGAAAAAATGGTGCCGGTAAATCAACCATGCTTAAAATTTTAGCAGGTGATTTTAAACCTGATTCTGGAAGTATTGCCACAGAGAAAGAAGTAAAGATGGGTTTTCTACGTCAGGATATCGATTTTGAACTGGGAAGAACTGTATTAGAAGAAGCTTACCAAGCTTTTGAAGATATTAAGAAAACGGAAGTCAGAATAGATCAAATCAATCATCTATTGGCCACCCGTACAGATTATGAAAGCCAATCTTACTCTGAATTAATTGATGAATTGAGTGATGTAACGCATCATTTTGAAGTATTAGGTGGTTACAATTATGTGGGTGATACGGAGAAAATTCTGTTAGGGTTAGGTTTCAAAAGAGAGGAATTCAATAATCAAACGGATACTTTTTCAGGAGGTTGGCGGATGCGGATTGAATTAGCAAAACTGCTTTTACAATCCAACGATATTTTGCTTCTCGATGAGCCAACCAATCACTTAGATATTGAAAGTATAATTTGGCTAGAAGGTTTTCTTAGAAATTTTCCCGGAGTAGTGGTCATCGTTTCGCACGATAAAATGTTTTTAGATAATGTGACGAATCGAACCATCGAAATCTCTTTAGGAAAAGCCTATGATTTCAATAAACCGTATTCACAATATTTAGTTTTGCGAGAAGAAATTCGCGAAAAGCAATTGGCTACTCAAAAAAATCAGGCTAAAAAAATTGAAGAGACTGAAAAGTTAATAGAAAAGTTTAGAGCAAAGGCTTCAAAAGCGTCCATGGCTCAATCGTTAATCAAGAAATTAGATAAAGTGGAACGAATTGAAGTCGATGAAGATGATAATTCTGTGATGAATATTTCCTTTCCCGTTTCTATAACACCCGGTAGAGTGGTGATTGAGGCAGAACATGTGACGAAATCTTATGGTGATAAAACCATTCTAAAAGACATTTCATTATTGGTTGAACGTGGTAGCAAAATTGCCTTCGTGGGTCAAAATGGTCAAGGAAAATCAACGTTTATCAAAGCCATCGTTAACGAATTCAAGTACCAAGGTTCAATTAAATTAGGACATAATGTTCAGTTGGGTTATTTTGCCCAAAATCAGGCGGAATATTTAGACGGCGAAATTACGTTGTTGGAAACCATGGTGAATGCTGCAACAGACAGTAATAGGTCTAAAGTTCGCGATATGTTAGGTTCCTTTTTGTTTCGAGGGGATGATGTGGAAAAAAAGGTAAAGGTGCTATCCGGTGGTGAACGAAACCGTTTGGCATTATGCAAATTATTGTTACAACCCATTAATGTTTTATTGATGGATGAACCGACCAATCACTTAGATATTAAATCAAAAAACGTTTTAAAAGCGGCCTTAAATAAATTTGAAGGAACCTTATTGTTGGTTTCACACGATAGGGATTTTTTACAAGGAATGGCAAATACGGTATACGAATTCAAAGACCAAAAAATCAGAGAATATTTAGGAGATATCAACTTTTTCTTAGAGCAACGTAACGCCATGAACATGCGTGAAATTGAGAAGAAAGATGTAGTTGCGAATTCAAATTCCAATAAGGAAAATAAATCGGTTTCGTATGAAGATCAAAAGAAGAACAAATCGCTTCAAAATCGCTTAAGTAAAATTGAAAGTCAAATCAAGCAATTGGAAATCGACATTCAAAATGATGATAAAGCATTGATGTCAAATTATGATAAACATATAGAAGATGCTAGTTTTTTTATGGCCTATAATAAAAAGAAACAGGAGTTAGATAAATTATTGGAGGATTGGGAAGTTATTCAGGGAGAGATAGATGCTTTAAATTAGGGGGCAATATGATTCGTAAAAATTTACATTTGATTATTTCAGTGTTGATTGTTATCTCCGCAGCACTTTTTTACGGATTATTCCCAAATGTAACTTTACCCGTTTTATTTGATTTTGAAGTTCAATCTACTGATTTAAAGAATGTGTTTCGAGCTATTCTCGGATTATATTTGGCTTTTTCAGCACTTTGGGTTCTTGGAATACTAAAGTCTGACTTTTGGAAAATGGCCACATTGTCTAATTTCATATTTATGATTGGATTAGTATCTGGTAGAATGTTGAGTATGGTTTTGGATGGCATTCCTTCTCCGGCTTTTTCTTATGGTATTATTGGCGAATTGATTTTAGCGATTTTTGCCTTATATCAATACCGAAAATATAAAAATTCTATTTAAACGGATTTCGCTCTTGCCAATCTGTTTTAGGTTCCAAATAACAGAATAACTGCTCCATTTTTTTATTGATTAGCACATTTGAATGCTGCATAAATCCAAACATTTCTTCCGGCTTTGCACCAACAGAACTTTTAATTTCCAAAGCTGTTCGGGCAAAAATAATTTCCTTAAACCCTTTATTGATGGAATAGGCTATCATATCATACAGCATATTTAAATACAACATTTTTTCACGTTGAATTTTTTCATCATACCCTAAAAAATAAGTATCCATTTGGGTCCCGTTTTTAATTAAGGTATTAAATCCAATTAATTGGCCATTTTCAAAATAACCATAAAATAAAAAATTGTCTTTCAGTTTTTCTTTCATCACCCGAAAGTGATTTTTGGCCAGGAAAAAAGTGTTAAACGGAGCATTTTGAGCGACATGATGATACAAGTCATAAATGGTTTCTTCCTGAGCTATAATTTCCTCTAAATTCATTTTTTGTTTATGAATTCCTGCTGCTTTTTTACGACAGCGTTTGTATTGGTCTCTGTATTTTTTTGATAAGGAGGCAATATAATCATCAAAGGTATGCCAGTGGTCACAGGAGCAAAAAACCATATTAGGTTGAGTTGTAAAACGATAAAAAGATTGAAATTGCGGTGCAGAAAAATGAAGTTGCTCTTTTTCTTCAAAATCTTTTAGGGTTGTTAAATGCACACTGAGCCCTTTCTGTTTTAGTATTTTTTTGATTTCATCTATTGCTTGATAAAGTACTTCTATTCCTTTAGCGGAATCAATTTGTTCAGAAAACTGATAGGCATTTTGACCGGACAACATGTTGTTCCCAAGGAGTAAAACATGCGAACAGAAGTTTCTGAAAATAAGATTCCGAACAAATGTTTTGACACACTTGTCCCGTTCACCAAAAGATTCTAGTTTGTTTAAATCCAAAAATTGTGAAAGTGCTATTCCAACCAATTTTTCATTTTCAAATAGTCCAATATAAAAACAGCTCATGTTGGAAGGAGCTGAAATTTCTAATACTTCAAGATATTCTTTCGATAGAAATAGATTATTAACAGCTAAATCATTCCATGAAACCGGAAGTTCAGTTGTTTTAAAATAAAGTTTATGAATCAGTTTTTTTTCCAAAATAAAAAAATCGCCCTACAAATGTAGAGCGATTGAAGTATAAATAAATGTTAAATTAAACCCATCCACAAACGATTGCACCCATAATGGTCATACTAATAGTCCAATAACCGGCATTGATAAAAATGTATTTCCATGATTTATGTTCGAATAGACCATTGATGGCAATTAATGGCAAGGCGAAAAACAATCCGGACATAAAACCGTGAAGTGCTCCGTGTTTAAAAGTTCGGAAAGCAGTTCCGTAATCTGCCATAAATGCTGCATAAGAGGGTTTGGCTGTTTCGATATAATCCGGACCGCCAATCATTCCTAAAGCACCAAATTGATGAATGGAAAGTACTTGCATAATCATAGCAATCATGACTGAAAAAAGAAAGGTCAGGCCAAATATTTTCAGCATGTTTCCTTTTTTTAATTGTTCTTCGGTAAGACCGGATTCTTTCATCCAAGCATTGGCAAAAAGCATCGGACTATACCATACGGCACCTACCACTAATGTGGAAGTCGCTGCTACTAAAACAGCATAAAAATTCATTTCCATAAGTTAAAAAGTTATTGGTTAGTATATCAAATTTAAAATATAAATGAATAACTTGTTTCAAAATAGGCAATAAAATGATGTTCAAAAAGTTAAAAGGATAAGTTTCCGGCAATTTCTTTTAAACTGATTTCGGTTTGTTTTGCCAACAATTCTGCATTGGTTAAACGAATCACCGCATTGGCATAATTCACTTGAGCGGTTCTGAATTCAACTGGAGATATAGTCCCAATTTTAAATTTGTCTAAAGTGATTTCTAAATTTTGACGGGCAATTTTTTCGTTCTTTTGTTCCATTTCCAATAAGGCTAAATTAGAAAGATACGATTGATAAAAACTAGAGATTTGGGCATTAACCGCTTGCTTTTGTCTATCAATCTGCAATTGGGTATTTTCCAATTGAATTTTAGACGTTCGTTCATTACGGTTTTGATTGAATCCGTCAAATATATTGATAGAGGCTGTAAAACCATAATTAAAGTTTTGCCCGGAAGTCTGCGTTATGAATCCAAAAGGAGATTCCGATCGAATGAAATTATATCCTGTTGATAAACTCAAACTTGGGTATCTTGCTGCTTTCACTTGCTTTAGTTCGTATTCCTGAATCTTTTTATTGATGTATTGTATCTGTAATTCCGGATTTTGTTCTTGGGCCAATGCGAGCAAATCGGTTAATTTTAAAGTTTCATCAATTAAAATAACATCAGTTACCGTAAAATCTGTTTCAGAGGGGCGAACTAACAATTGATTCAAAGCGATTTTTGAAATGGCATATTGCTCCTTTAACCTGATTTTTGCGGAAACATCTGCATTGTAATCCACTTCGGCATTCAGCACTTCTAATTTTGAAGCTTTACCAATGGTGAATCGTGTTTGTGCTGTTTTTAATCGGAATTCGGAAACAGCGATAATACTGTCTAAACTTCTAATCAAATGTTGTTGATTGACCAAAATATAATAGGTGTCATATACTTCACTGACTTTTGCAAGCACGTTTAATTTTAATTCAATTTCACCCAATTTTTGAATTTCTTTCAATTGGTTGTGACGTGCAAACATACTGAAACCATCAAAAATGGTCCACTCTAAGCCAACGCCGTAATTTAGATTTAAATTTTTTGCTCCGTCAATTTCAATTTCGTTACCATTCGATTGTGTTTGTTTAGTGTTTAAAATGGTATTGTTATTAGTAACAATCCCATTCACTCTTGGCAACATTCCGGCATTTCCCAAACTTACATTTTCTTCATTTATTTTAACTTCGTTTTTTGCAATACGAAGGTCAAAATTATTCTCTAATGTAATGGCAATCGCTTCTTCTAAGGTTAGAACAGTTTGTCCAACAGCAAAAAGAGGAAGTCCTATTAGAAATATTACTATGTATTTAAAATTTTTCATATTTTCAAATTAAACTGACTCACGGTCAAATTGATCAGCTTGGTCTAATTCAGTCCGGTGTTTCTTTTCACGCGACCACATCAGGTAAATGGCAGGAATCACATAAAGGGTTAAAATTAACGAGAAAATAGTTCCCCCCACAATTACAATTCCCATTCCCATTCTACTCTGAGAAGCAGCCCCTAACGAAACGGCAATTGGCATCGCTCCTAAAGCTAAGGTTAAACTGGTCATCAAAATCGGTCGGAGGCGAGATTCAGAGGCTTGCATAACCGCTTCATATTTTGTTTTTCCCTGTTCGCGAAGTTGGTTGGCAAATTCAACAATCAAAATTCCGTTTTTGGTTACTAATCCAATTAGCATCACTGTTCCAATCTGACTGAAAATATTCCACGTTTGCCCAAAAAGCCAAAGGGAGAATAAGGCTCCTGCAACGGCCATTGGTACTGTTAAAATGATGATAAACGGATCGATAAAACTTTCAAATTGTCCTGCTAAGATTAGGAAAATCAGAAGTAATGCTAATCCGAAAGCAAACATCGTATTGGAATTACTCTCCGCAAAATCACGTGATTCGCCTCCTAAATCTGTTGTAAAGGTTTCGTCCAGCACTTTTTCTTTGATGCGTTCCATAGCTTCAATTCCGTCCCCAATACTTTTTCCCGGAGCTAAACCTGCTGAAACAGTTGCCGCCATATAACGGTTATTGTGAAACAATTGCGGCGGACTGCTTTGCTCGTCAATAGTCACTACATTATCTAATTGTATCAATTGACCGGCATTATTTCGAACAAAGATTGCTGCTAAATCCAACGGTTGGTCACGGTCCTTTTTGTCAAATTGTCCAATGACTTGGTATTGTTTTCCGTTCATTAAGAAATAACCAAAACGTTGCCCGCTTAACGATAATTGGATGCTTTGGGCTACATCGAGAACAGAAACACCCAATGATTCCGCTTTTTCGCGATTGATAGTAACATAAATTTCAGGTTTGTTGAATTTTAAGTTTACATCGGTAATTGAAAAAGTAGGGTCTTTAGAGGCTTCTTCCATGAATTCCGGAATTTTTTCCCTTAGCATTTCAAAGTTTTTCGCTTGAATAATAAACTGAATGGGTAATCCTCCACGTCTGTTAACAGAAATGGTGGGTTGCTCGGAAACGGATGTTTTAGTATCAGTAAAACCTTTGGTTAATTTTGTTAATCGGTCAGCAACTTCTTTTTGCGAAGCATCTCTATCTTCAGGATCAACTAAGGAAAGTCTGGCAAAACCTCTGTTAAGAGAACCTGCACTAAATCCGGGGGAAGTGACAATCAAACTTATTTTTTTCTCAGGAATGGAATCAGTTATCAATTGCGACAAATCTTGCATAAAGCGATCCATGTAATCATAAGTAGCACCTTCTTGTCCGGTAACATTTACAAGTATCATACTTCGGTCGTCATACGGAGCTGTTTCTTTTTGTAGAATGTTGTAAAACAAGACTGATAATCCCAAACAGATAATCAAAATCGGGAAACTCAACCATTTTCTCTTCATGAATTTACCCAACGAGTTGGCATACCCTTTATTTAAATTTTCATAAAAAGGTTCGGTCATTTCGTAGAATTTCGAACGTTTTTGTTTCCCGCCTTTCATTAAATAGGCATTCAACATGGGCGTTAAACTTAAAGAAACAAAGGCCGATATTAACACGGCCGCACCGATCACGATTCCAAACTCTCGGAATAATCTTCCCACAAATCCTTCTAAAAATATAATGGGAAGAAATACGGCTGCCAGCGTGATGGAAATTGAAATTACAGCAAAGAAAATTTCATTGGAACCTTTGATGGCGGCTTCGATTGGCGACATGCCTTCTTCTACTTTCTTGAAAATGTTTTCGGTGACTACAATACCGTCATCTACCACAAGTCCCGTTGCTAAAACAATTGCCAACAACGTAAGTACATTGATGGAAAAACCAAAAATGTACATAATGAAAAAAGTAGCAATTAAGGAAACGGGAATATCAATTAATGGACGAAAAGCAATGGCCCAATCTCTGAAGAAAAGATAGATTACTAAAGTTACTAAAAGTAAAGAAATCAATAAAGTTTCGGCTACTTCTAAAATAGCTTTTTTGATAAAAATGGTCGTGTCAATCGCTACATTCAGTTCAAAATCTTTTGGTAAATCTTTTTTCAGTAATTCGTATTGTTTGTAGAATTCTTCCGAAATATCTAAATAATTGGTACCCGGTTGTGGCGTAATGGCTAGTCCAATCATGGTTTGACCGGAATCACTCAATCGGGTTTCCAGGTTTTCTGCTTCAAGGCTAGCTTTGGCAACATCCGACAAGCGAACAATTCTATCGCCTTCTGATTTTACAATGATGTTGTTAAAATCTTGTTCAGTAGATAAATTACCAAGGGTTTTTACAGTTAATTCAGTATTGTTTCCTGTCAGCTTTCCGGAGGGTAATTCGACATTTTGTTTGTTCAAAGCCGTTAGTACATCAGAAGCAGTGCAACCATATGCAGAAAGTTTAATTGGGTCAATCCACAAACGCATGGCATATTTTCGTTCCCCCCAAATCCGAACACTACTAACACCCGGTATGGTTTGCAAACGTTGTAAAATTACATTTTCCGCATAATCGGTGAGTTCTAAAACATTTTTGTTTTCACTCTTCATGGTCATTGTCAGAATCGGGTCGGAGTCGGCATCAGCTTTTGAAACTACTGGGGGTGCAGTTAAATCTTGTGGCAAATTTCGAACGGCTTGCGAAACTTTATCACGCACATCATTAGCTGCTTCTTCAAGGTTTTTTCCAAGATTAAATTCGATAGAAATAACACTTGTACCTTGAGCACTGGTAGAAGAAATGTTTCGGATTCCATCGATGGAATTAATTGCCTTTTCAAGAGGTTCCGTTATTTGCGATTCGATAATATCAGCGTTGGCACCGGTATAATTGGTTTGAACTGTAATTTGAGCCGGATCGATGGAAGGAAATTCTCGAACACCCAAATAAGTGTAGCCGATGATCCCAAAAAGGACAATCATCAGATTCATCACAATGGTTAAAACGGGTCGCTTGATGCTTAAAGTTGATAAACTCATGCGATTTAGTTTTTAGGTAATGTTACATTTAGCGGTGCTCCTTCTTTTAAAGCCATGATTCCGGATATGATGACCGTATCACCGAGTTTTAATCCGGCAGTGACCAGAATTTCTTTTTCTGTTCGGGATTCCGTTTCAATAATTACTTCTTTAGCCATTCCTTTGGAAGAGATAAAAACTTTTTTACCGTTTTGAATCGGAATGATTGCTTCAGTCGGAACAAGTAAGGCATCGTTGATATCATCTAAAGGCAAGGTGATATTAGCATAGGTGCCGGGAATTAATCTTCCTTGTTTGTTGTCTGCCAAAGCTCTTATTTGTAATGTTCTGGTGGATTGTTCAATGGCAGGTTCCATGGCATAAATTTTACCCGAAAACTTTTCATTGGAACCGGAGGTTGTAAAACTTAAATCGGAATTCAGCTTCATTAATGTGGCATATTTTTCCGGAATGGAAAAGGTGATTTTTACCTGTGCATTGTTCACCAGTTTTGCAATTAGTGTGGTTGGTGTTACATAGGTTCCTGGAGAAATAGACCGTAAACCGATTTTTCCGGAAAAGGGTGCTACAATCGAAGTTTTAGCAATTTGAGCTTGAATTAATTGGGTTTGTGCTTGAGTGGATTGTAATTCTGCTTTGGCTACATCGTATTCTTCCTGACTAATGGCTTCTTTTTCTAAAAGTAATTTGGCTCTTCGTTCGTTTTCAGAAGCTAAGGATTGTCGGGTTTTAGCTTGCGACAATTGAGCTCTTAATTCGATATCGTTGACTTTAATTAACTGTTGTCCTTTGGTTACGTTTTGGCCTTCTTTAAAAAAGATACCTTGTACAACACCTGAAACTTCACTGCGAAGTTCAATTTGTTCGTTAGCATCAATGGTACCTGACAAAGTTAATTCATTGGAAAATTTCTGAGGAGTCAAAACAAGACCTTTTACATTGGCCGCCATTTTTGGAGAGGCACTTTTACTGTTATTCTTTTCACTTTGCGATTTATTGCTTGTAATTCTATAAACGATTAGCGTTAATAATCCTACTGAAAGTATAATTATAAAGATGTTTTTAAATTTCATAAGGTGATGCTTGTTTTACGGTGGTAAAATTTATGGTTTACAAATTTACTTTTTCTAAAACCAAAGGTTTTAAGGTGAATTGATATTTAACAAATATTTAGTTAATTTTTTAAAGGCTTATAAAGAGTGGGTTTTGTTTTTACTTAAACAGGTTTCTTAAAACAGAAAGTACCTAGTGCAGTTCGTCGATAATTGTAAGTAAAAACTATATTTTAATAACAATTAACGCATTTCATCGATTAAATATGTATTATAACGATAAAAGTATTTACATTTACTCCATCAAACCCAAATTTAATAAACTTATGAAAACAATTACTACTACATTCTTTGTGTTTTTCATTTCATTTCTCGCTTTAGCAGAAGTTTCTGTTGCTGAAAAAGAGGCTTTAGTTAAATTTTATCACACAACAAATGGTAATCAATGGAAAAAAACATGGGATTTAAAAGCGGCTACTTCTACTTGGTATGGTGTGAAAATCAAAGACAACAAAGTAGTTGGTCTTGAATTGCCAAACAACAAATTAAAAGGCCAAATTCCGGCAGAAATTTCTAATTTAAAATATTTAGAAACATTAGATTTATTTAAAAATGATTTAAATGGTAGTTTGCCGGCTTCAATTGGTGAATTGCAAGCGTTAAAAACATTAAATGTTTCGTTTAATCGCTTAACCGGTTCAATTCCTGTGACAATAGGAAATGCAAAATCATTAAAAACGATTGAGTTATACATGAATTCTTTAACAGGTGGATTGCCAAATGAAATTGGAAATTTAGCTCAATTAGAAAATTTATCTTTATTCAATAATATGTTGGAAGGGGAATTACCTAAATCATTATTCGGATTGAAAAATTTAAAAGTATTGATGTTAAACAGCAATAACTTCTCCGGTAAATTGAGTTATGAAGTTGAAAACTTAACAGCTCTTGAAAACTTAAGCTTATTTGAAAATAACTTTGTAGGACAAGTGCCTTTTGAGTTAGAGAATTTAAGCAATTTAAAAGAAATGAATATTTCCTATAACAAATTCAATGGATTGATATCGTATGCACTAGCTAAAAAAGATACATTCCAAATGACCATGTTAAACGATAAAGGATTAGCGGTTCGTTTACCGTTGATTACTGACAATACTGGAGTAGTAGGTACTCCGGATTAATTTCCAATACAAATACCAACAACCCAAAAAAAACTTACTATCCCCAAATTGTGAGTTTTTTTTTGGTTTAAATTGTAGTTTAAGATACTATACTATAAAAGTTTCCCGTATCAACTGATACTTTTTTTAATGCCACACATTACACAAATTTATTTATGTAATGTGTGGCAAATAGATTTAAGCACTAACAAAACTTTTGTATTCAAGCTTAGGTTTATTTCCAAAAGAAGGCATATAGGAACACTAAAACAATCAGGATGGCAAAGGCACTGATGTTAAAAGTAGAACTTGTTTTAAAGGTTTCTCTGCGTAATTCAAATCCTTTGGCATCATCAACGCCTTTATTTTGATTCCAGCTTATTAAAGCAATAAAAGCCATAGTAAGTAAAGTGGTATAGCCCATTTGATCTAAGAAAGGGACACTAGGGAAAATATTTTCTAACCAAGTGCCTTCAGCCCATCCTTTTGGTCCAACTTTAAAGAACATCGCAATCGGGATGGAAACTAATGCTCCCCAAATGGCTGCTTTGTTGGTCGTTTTTTTCCAGAATAGCCCTAATAGAAAGATGGCTAATATGCCGGGACTCACCACGCCGGTATATTCTTGAATAAACTGAAAAGCTTGGTTAATTCCGCCTAACAACGGGGCAACGATTGCTCCAATCAATAAAGCAACGGCAGAAGTTATTCGGCCTACTCGGACAGTTGTTTTATCATCTGAATTTTTATTGATGTACTGTTTGTAAATATCCATCGTAAAAATCGTTGAAGTTGAATTTAACATGGAGGCTAAAGAAGAAACTATGGCAGCAGTCAAAGCTACAAAAGCCAATCCTTTCAGACCGGAAGGTAAAAACTGAATCAACCACGGATAAGCTTTATCGGCCGCAGCATCACTGGGTATATTAATTAACCCATCTGCTCCTAATCGGGCTAACATTTCCGGATCATTTACAATCACAAAGGCTGCAATTCCCGGAATTACCACGATAAATGGAATTAATAATTTCAAAAAGGCAGCTAATAAAATCCCTTTTTGGGCTTCTTTTAATGATTTTGCCGCCAATGCACGTTGGATAATATACTGGTTAAAACCCCAATAATATAAATTAGCTACCCACATTCCTCCTATTAAAACCCCAATACCCGGTAAATTAAGATACTCCGGATTGGACTCATCTAAAATCATCGAGAATTTGGTTGGAGCTTTATCATAAATGATTCCCAATCCTTCTATCATTCCTTGCCCGTCTGAAACAGTATTTAAGGCGAGGTAAGTGGTTGCTAATCCACCAAAAATTAAAAACACTACTTGAATGGCATCTGTCCAAGCAATAGAAGCAAGACCTCCATAAATGGAATAAGCCGCTGCAAAAAGCGACAGGCCAATGATTGCCCACATCATGTCTACACCCATTATCGTATTCATCGCTAAGGCTCCTAAATATAATACGGAAGTGATGTTGACAAAAACATATAAAGCGACCCAAAACACTGCCAAAATAGTTTTTAAATTAGTAGAAAACCGTTTTTCCACAAACTCCGGAATGGTATAAATTCCTTTTTCAATGAATATTGGCAGGAAATATTTCCCTACAATGATTAAAGTAATAGCAGCCATCCATTCATAGGATGAAATGGCTAAACCCACTGCAAATCCTGAACCCGACATGCCAATGAATTGTTCCGCAGAAATATTGGCAGCAATTAACGAAGTTCCAATAGCCCAC
>Ga0209310_1001422_pt1 | contig 18280 bp, 20 predicted proteins | sample AD_UKC030_MetaG_FD_184415 | JGI IMG/M metagenome (GOLD analysis project Ga0209310, IMG submission 184415) | Active sludge microbial communities of municipal wastewater-treating anaerobic digesters from USA - AD_UKC030_MetaG (SPAdes) (version 2) | ecosystem: Engineered > Bioreactor > Anaerobic >... | reverse complement strand
CCTCCATCGCCTCCTGAAACGTCGCCGCAACGTCAAACACTGCCTCGCCAGTCGTCGCTTGCGTCTCAGATATTCCTAGCCATCCAGGCAAATCGTCTATCGTCTTCAGCTCAATCCCAAGGTCATCCAGCATCTCCTGAGTCTCGCTGTCTGCCGAATCAACCGTGAACAACGCTTCCCTCGGGAACGGCCCAGACCCGTTGAATATCCCGTCAGGAGGACCAACAAACGTCAGTTGCTTCAGATCGCCGAACTCGTTCAGATACCTGAAAAAATTCTCGAAATACGGCACATACGACTTCACGCTGTTCACCAACTGCGCCATGTTGTTGTAGTGCTCGACGCACAATGGCAGATACAGCATCCGGTTGATAGACGTATCTAACGACGACCGCCATTCATCGTCGTCATACGGCATGACCTCGTTCTGAAGCAGCTTATCCCTGTTCGTGTCCGTGTAGAACCCGTCTCGCTTCCTGTTCGCGTGCCACCAGTAAAGCACGTCTGGGTTTGCTATCAGCGAAAACTGGCTCCTCGACCCCAACCGAATCAAATCAATGTCACCAACAGCAGCAGCACAATACTGAACCGGCGTGATGACGGTAATAGCCTCCTCGTCCCCAGACACCGGCTTCAGCTCATAAGCAAACCCTTTGCCGCTCGATGGTATCCAAGTCCCGTCTGTGTAAAGCTCCTCTGTAATCGCTGGATGCTTCCAAATATACAAGCCGCTGTTAGGACTATACGTGATGTGCTCAAGAGCCTTATACCTGCGCTGTGCCCTCGGCGGCACGAAGGACGATGCTCGCCACCAAGTAAACGGATAACCAGCAGAATTGCTCAGACTGTCACCAACAGAGAACAACGGCAACCGTTTGTTGTGGTCAACGCTCGGCATCGGTTGCGGGCAATTCGTAATCCCTGCATACGGGAATCCATAGCCTGTGAAATCCATGTGCCGATGAATCTCAAGGCAGTTGTCCTTGTCAATCGTGACTGTCTCGTGCAGGAAGATGCCGTCATCATTCCCGTCCATCAGCCAAAACGGAACCGAGTAATCCTTGCTCGCGTCCCACACCCCAAGCTTGTTCGGTTGAATCGTCGCCTTGCACAAGAACCTTAGCCCAGCCCCTGTCAGCACCAACCGCTCATCCGTGTGCGCTATGATGTCCGTATCCTGCTCAGACCCATCGTATTCAGCATCGCCCCAATACTTCAGCGTCTTGATGTCCGTAACCCTTGAGCTGTAAAGCCGCATCGTGTCGCTCGGCTCTCCGTCCTTCACCTCAACCTCAAGCGGGTCGAGAGATGTCGCAGTCTCAGTCGTGTCGTTAAAGCTGATGACCGGACCCAATTCATCGCTGCACTCCAACGTCGGGTCTGTGTTCTTGTTCGAGACACTGCTCACCTTCGTTTGGTCGCTCTCGTCAACAGTGTCCAACGGCTTAAACTCGTGCTCGTGCCCAGTGGTCTGCGTCGGGGTTACGGCATAGACCTTGCGATACATCGCCTCGCCAGCCGGTCCAACGTAAGAGTCAGCATGCAAGTCAACCGCTGGCACAACCTCGCCAGCCCGCGAAAGCAGGTTCGTCCCCTTCGTCCCGACAATCGCCCACTCGTTCGACGCTTCGTTCGGGTCGCTCAGCTCGACAGTCCCGTCATCGTAATTCTTCTCGACGTGAATCCCACCGTCCGCAAGGTCAGACTCGATGTTCGTGTACCCCTTGAATTCAACTTCTTTCTGGCTGACCTCGCCTGTCTCCGTATTCTTGCTTGCAACAACCAACTTGCCCTTGTGGTGCAGCAGGTCGCCAATCTTGGTCTCGTCGTTGTCTGGATCTCCGTAAAGGGATGAATACAAACTGGACGCATCCCAAACCGTGTGCGGGTCGAATATCAACCTCGGCCATTTGTTAGGCGACTCACTATCATTCGCCCCACAAAAGACCTTGGTAATTAAATCATAGATGACGAACGGATTCGCCGCATTGTTCGCCGCGCACGCATCAGACTGCCCAGGCATGCACGCCGAGTAATCCCCAAATAACCCAGACGACCCATACACAAAGAACCTCGGGTCATCGTCAACCATCTTCTGCAAATACCGATACCCAGTCGTGTAGTCGCCGCCTGCCTCTGTCCTCCGAACACACCTGCTCTCCCTCGCAGGAATCTGGATGCTATACGTCGGCTTGTCCTCAAACGTAATCGTCAGCGTCGAAGAGTTCAGGTTGTGGAATCTGAAGACGTTGAACTTGTCGTATTTCGATGGCCACTCGTAAGACAGTTCATCTCCGCTCTGACCCTCGAAGATGCACTCAATCTGCACCAGCGGCCATGCGTGCTCTGGCCTCTGGTTAATGACAATCCAAAACTCAGTGATTCCTTCCGGCCATTCGTCCTCCGGTATCCATGAAGCGTCCAAGGATTTCTTGTGTATCTCTAACGAACCGTCCAACGGTGAATAGCCCTGCGTTGTGTAGTTGTCAGGTCGCTGGATATGAACGACGCGCTTCCCAACATCATACTCCAGAACCTCGCCCCCGGCATAACCGTCGTAAACCGTATGGTCATACGCCACGCCGTCCCCGCCAAACACCGATGGAACAAACAGCTTCGAGCCAGTGCCAAAGAAGAAATACCGTGGGCCAAACCAATTCCCAAATCCGTCCTGAATGCTGTCAATTGTCAGCAGGCTCTTGTTGTCAAGCGTCTTGCCAAACTTGTTGTCCAACGCTGAGAACAATACGTTCCATTGCTCTGACGTTGGTGTCTCGCCGCCCTGTAAATACGGAATCATGTCGAAGCAGCCCTATAGCCAAACTGGCAAGTCCCCACCGCCGCCACCGCCGCCGCTCGACCTTTCGACTCGTATCAACTGCGTTTCCCCAGTCGGCACTACCTCGCGTGCCACACCCACAACTCCGGTGTCTGACTTGACCAAATAATCGTTCCCGTTCGAGCGCCCAACATTCTCGCCGTCTTCAACCGGACCCTTCACCCGAACATAAAACGAATGCCCCGTCTGCACGCTCAGACCTCGATTAGACGGCACTTGATGCACCGCAGTCGCACCCACATACCCAGTGTGGTCATCCGTCGTGTCCGAGGGCATTGCCGGATGTTTCTCGTCAGATTTCTGGAATATTGGAGTCCCGGCAGGCAGCTTCGTGCTCTCGCTCGAATCCAACAGCCGATAGCATGGCGGGCTCACATTGCCAGGGTCGCCAAGCACCATGTTCAGCTTCTTCTGCAAATCCGCCGATAGCTCCCGCGATTGCTTCCACGCAATCCCAAGCATCTGCGCCTGCCTAGCTTGAGTCATCAGTTGTTGCTGCCCAGGAAACAGGCGCTCGTTCATCCGTGCCCTGTCAAAATCCTTCTCGTGAATGAACGCGTTCGTCTCTCGCTCGCTCGTGAAATCAATCGTCTCAGTAAACCCGTTCGGACCTATATCAAGAGTAATACGGTCATACGTCGGAACCAACACAGTCGGCGTGTCAGTCGTCCTTAGCTTCCGAACATACCCGCCCTTTGCATACGAAAACTGGCAGTCCAATAACTGCCATGCAAGATTCTTTGCCAGCGCAGTCGGGTAAACGCCATTCTCTAACGGCACCTCAGTCCCTGTCCCGTTGTGTGCGATGACTTCCAAATGCAATGACGATACGTTCTCAGTATGGTCACGTATCTGAAGCCCGCTACCCTTCTCAAGGTAATAAAGAAATCTGTCGCCCTCGAACGTCAACGCAGCCTTCACCCTCGGCACGTAAAACGTCGGGTTCCACTTGAACATATACTTCCCGCCGTCCACCCGCTCAAACATGCCCTCGCAATGGACTATCGGGTCTGTGAACCGTATGAACCCGCCTTCCTCCTCACCGCTTTCGTCAATGTCGCACTCGACATATTGCCAGACGTTCTGTATTGCAATGAACTTCTCAAGGTCAAACGTCTCAGGTCTCAGCTTCTCAAACGCGTCCTTGCCAATCCTATAACCCTTGACAACCGCATAACACTTGCCGTCAGTTGACCCATAACCGCTCCCAAGCGGCACAGGATAAATAGGGTTGTCTACAGCACCAGGGTCGTGAGAGCATTCCCAGAGCATTTCTGAGATAATGCGTAGGTTCCCAAATGGCCGACCAGCAATACCGGCAGAATGTATCGCCACAGGCTTCAACGTGTACTGCTGCGTCACGCTGTTGAACACAGGAATGTTCACATACGGCGGCGGTCGAAAACACTTGAACACAACCTGGTCCAAATACATCGCCACCGGCATGTCCATCCTAGATAACCCAGCGAACTTTCGCGTGTCAGCCCACGCAGCACCCCGAAAAGCGCAAAGCTCTCTCAGTGTCATTGTGAGCGACCTGGCGTGTGCTAGTTGGTGTCCAGTAGAACTTCCAGAATCCTCTGGTATTGCGTTATACCTTGTCCCAGCAGGTATCCCTCCAATCGCACACGGCAATGTCAGGTTGTCGAAAATCCACTGCTCAAACTCTGTTTTGTCAAGACAATTGTTATAGTTCTGGTTCCAATCAGCCTGCATGTCGATGTTCAGAACCTGATACTTATTCCTGCCACCCAGTATTCTTACTCTCGATGGATTGCCAGATAGCGCAACACCATAACTCCTGTCATCAGAATTCTCTGGCCATATGTAAGTTAGCCCGTCGCTGTGCGTGAAAGAAGGTAACTGTCCCTCGCCTTTCCTCGCAAAATACAGCCTGTATATGTAATCTGGTGTCGGGGCCGTTGTAAGGGTAAGTCCCTGTGCTTGGCAGATTTGAGTTATAGCTGCCGATAGTTTGACCCCGACAAAATCTAAATCAAGTGGCGCATACGCAGCATTAGACTGTATTGCATGCCACACTGGCTCATAAAGAATGTAGTTGGAATAATAAATCCACGGAACTTCCAAAGCCGGATTGCTCCGAGTCCCGTTTCCTGGCGTTAACAAAATCCTGATAATCTCCTGCGCCGTCAATGGCCCAGGCGTCCACCGCTTCTGCCCACTTAGAAAATCAACTGGAAACTGATGATAGTACCTCCGCTTCCTAACGCCGTTTTCCAGCACTTTATCTAGCCTATTAAACGAACAATAAACATCATCATAATCAAGCAAGGTCCGCATGTCGTCGAACTCAAGCACTCGATTATGACCTTGGCTAGTCTGCGTTGCTGTGTCAGAACGGCATATTCCTGCGAAGAAGTGCCCCCACTGCGTACTGAGGGTTATCAATGAGCCTTCGGGAATGCCTATGGGCGGTTCTGAGCTTCCTGGGGCCACGTAATGCACGATTGCAGTTCCTGGATTGCTGCCCCAAGAACGCGTTAACTGCAAAGACTGTATCGCCGGACGCTTGTCTGTCCACCAGTTGTTATATCCTCCTGATGGTAAGCGCGGTGGCTTTGCTATACTGAATGCACCAATCGGCACTTACTAACCTCCTTGAGCCGAAAGTAACACCTTTATTCGGTGCTTGTCAAAAAATGAATCGAAAAACGGCGCTTTAAATTTTTTAAGTCTAACTGTACCATCTAAGATGTTGAATTGATTAGAAGTAAGAAGAAGAAGAAGAGTTAGAAGTAAGAAGACTGTCCCGTAGGGGAAGGCGGAAGCCTTTCCTCTTTTTCCAAGAGGAATTTTTAAACCTCAAAAATCTTGAGGTTTCCCCTACACGTCTTGAAGAATCTGTCCCGTGAGGGTTGAGGCGTGTAGCCATTCAAGCCCTAGTGAGTCCCTTCTCGGCCCCAGGTAGTTTAGGCCATCCCGTCGCTCACTCTTAACTACTCTTCCGCGTATTGCAGCGGTTTCCAGGTTGACGTTCCGAAGTCAGAGCCTGCTGTAATTCTCCAAGGGCACGTTTCCGGTCGTCGGTTGGTTCCGAGTTGACCGATGCATCGCCCGGCATGGAACGTTATGAAGACAAAAAGAGTCCGCCAGTCTAGTTCAGAGTCATCAGAGAGGATGCGAGTGGAATAGTTCGCACGACTGGCGGACAAATCCAAGCCTCTTTTAAATGACTCTAAACCAAAAAGCATAAGCTATTCCGCCTACAATGAAGCATATGTCGAACTCGGCAGCAAGTAATATTTTTGAATTTTGCGATTTTTTTGTAATTGCCCCCCACCCGTTGATGGTGGCATAGTAGGAACATGAATAAAATAAGCTGCTTTTTCTTCGTTTTTTCGGTCATCTGCTCGCTGTATTCGCTGTTGTTTTTATCATTCATATGAACCTCTGTATTTTTTAAACCCCCCGTATTTACTCATCCAAATATATATACGTATTACAAAAATGCAATCTTTCAAAAATATAATATTGACCCGAAAATATAATCCCTGTATCACAGTAGCCACGATATGACAAAAACTACACAGCCACGACGCAGGGGGCGACCAGCAAAAAATACGGTGCGCTCGTCGCCTCGCACATTCCGACCCACAGACGAAATCGAAAAGATGCTTCAAAAGGAAATGAAGCTCACCGGCAGGACGTTCACCCAAATTATAGATGCCGCTCTCAAGGCATACTACCTACTCAAACATTAACAGGCACCGCTATGACCCGATGTGACGCATCCACAGATGAAATCGCCAAGATGTTTGGCGTTTGCAGGCGCACAATCGACCGCCTGCGCCAACAGGGACTCCTCTCCCACTGGAAGATTGGCAAGCAATACCGATTCGACCCAGAGGTCGCCAAGGTCGAGTTCCGACGCCTCGGCCACAAGGTGGCTGCGGCAGGCCCAGTCGATCAATCTCTCCCCCCAGATTCATATGTTAATCTGCATTCCCCCTGTCCGTGTCATGGCGCGGACAGCGCAGAGAGTTCCGTTCTGGGTAGCTGTGAAACACAGCAAACGCCGGTAGCGGTCGATTCGTGTGATACGACAGAACCACCCCCAAAGTAGGCTACCGGCTTCCTTTATATGGACGAATTCGGACTCAGGCGCAACGGATACACCAAAATGCCCAACGGCATGTGGTGGCAGCGGTTCGAGTTCCCGAACGACAGGACAGAAGAAGACCACCGCAATTCATACGCAGAAACCGTCATCCGCCGCAGTGATGGTTCCATCTTCAGAGTCTTGCGCGGCAAGAAGCAACTATCACAACCCTCGTTAAGAAAGTAATTCTAATGGCATCATTCAATAAAGTTATCGTAGTAGGGAACCTATGCCGTGACGCTGAGATGCGATACACACAGTCGGGCACGGCGGTAGCCTCTGTCACGCTGGCCACCAACCGCAAGTGGAAGTCAGAGAGCGGAGAGCTGAAGGAAGAAGTCACGTTCATCGACTGCACCGCATTCGGCAAGACAGCCGAGATCATCGGTCAGTATTGCCGCAAGGGCAACCCGCTCTTGGTCGAAGGACGGCTCAGGACTGAATCTTGGGACGACAAAACGACCGGCGCTAAGAGGTCCAAGCTGGTCGTCATCGTCGAGAATATTCAGTTGATGGGCGGGAAGAACGAAGCATCCGGCCAAGCTGCACCCGCACCAGCTCACAATACCACCACAAACGCGGCACAACGCCCATCAGGTAATGCGGCAGCGCCAGCTCCAGCAAGCGACCAGGGCGGGGCAGGGGACGACGATGTGCCGTTCTAAAACAATATGCCGGTTGGCGCATGGAGTCGTAGGAGACCTACGGACAGGCGCAGTATTCTCGGTCGCTCGCCCACCTGCAACACGTCAACCGGCACCCACTAAATAACCAACCAACCAAACCAAAGCAATATGGAACGAACTACTACAGCAGACGAAATCAGCAGCCAGTCGAACGCAGAGGCGTTGACTACAGAAGTCGTCGAAGTCGGCACGCTCGAAGCCATCGAACGCGCCCAAATCGACATGCAAATCTCCACGGCAAAGCGTTACCCACGCGACATCAAGAAAGTGAAGAACATGATGCTGTCAATCGCCACTCTGGACGAGGAAACCGCATCGTCCTGTTTCTACACATTGCCCCGTGGCGGCAAGTCGATTCAAGGACCAAGCGTGCGGTTAGCTGAGATTGCCCTGTCGGCATACGGCAACCTGCGGACTGGCACGCGCATCTTGAATGAAGCAACCGCTGGCGCGAATCCACACGTCATCATTCAGGCTGTGGCGCACGACCTTGAAAACAACGTGGCCGTTTCAATCGAGAAACGCCGTCGCGTCACCAAGAAGAAGAGCAAGACTGCGATTGACGATGACGACATCAACCTTGCCGTCAACTCGTGCAGTTCAATCGCGCTGCGTGACGCTATGTTCCGCGTAATACCCAAGGCGCTCATCCTGCCAGTGTATGAAGCAGCCAAGAAGGTAGCAGTCGGCGACGTGAAGAGCTTGGCCGTGAAGCGAGGCAAGGTTATCGACCGCCTCAAGCAAATGGGCCTGACCGAGGAACGAATCCTGGCAGCAATCGGTTGTGAGAAGATGGACGACGTTGACGCAGACAAGCTCGCAACGCTGATTGGATTGGGCACGGCACTGAAGGACGGAGAAACGACACTCGAAGAAGCGTTCCCGCCGTTGGCTACGAAGGTGAAATCACCAAAGCGTGATGAGATAACAAATGCCTTGGTCAACGCGCACGCCAATGTTATGTCGGCGATTGCGTCTGGTGCTAAAGCCGCTTCCGACATCAACGCTGAATCCCTAGCCGCCCAAGCAGCAGCCGAGGCGTTGGCAAGCGACGACCAAATCCCAGGCGCTGAGGTTCCAGCACAACCTGAACAACCCAACGTGCAGGCGACACAATCCGTCCCAGACGGCGAGTTACCCGACCTCGACAACCCAGCCCAGTGGTTACTCGACCAGTGTAAGAAGGAAGGCATCACCGAGGCGCAACTCATGAAGTGGTGCCTGAGCAACAAGCTGTCCAAGCCCACGCAGGAAAGTTTGATTGAGTTGGCGGATTACAAACTCAAGCAAGTTGCGACTAACTGGCCGACAATCGTGACGCAGGTAAAACAGTCGTAGCAGCTCAACACATACGCTGTTATGAACACAGAAGAATCATTAACAAAGGTAGAATCCGTCACACTAGAAGAGTGCGAACAGGTTATCAGGGCAGGCTTGGCAACGTTCGTCGAAGTTGGCAACGCCCTTCTCTCTATCCGCGACAACCGCCTTTACCGGATCTCGCATCGGACATTCGAGGCGTATTGCAAAGGGAAGTGGAAGATGACCCCGCAGTATGCCAACAGACTGGTTGCTGCGGCATCTTCAGTTAAGAATTTGGAAACAATTGTTTCTAAACCAACCCGAGAATCCCAAGTCCGCCCTTTGACCAAGCTCGAACCAGAACAACAAAAACAGGCGTGGGAACACGCCGTATCAACAGCAGGAGGTGAACCGACATCTAAACAAGTAGAAGAAGCAGTTATGGAGTTTAACTCACAGAACACAACACAAGAACCCACAATACCAGAACCGCCCATTTCGGATGGTAAGTTTAATAACTTAGTTCCGAAGCGTGGTAGTTTTAAAGATTGGCAAAGACTCAAGGTGTTTGCCAACGAGGTAAAACAGATAGCATCACAAATGCAATTATTGCATGTGGATGTTGAAAATAAAATGAGAGCCAGAGACCTGTGTAAGTCTTTGGCTGATATGTTTAATGAAACGGCAAATACACTTTCAAAATAATATTATGTATAAAGAAAGCAGACAACCAGCAGATAAGTTAGTCACGCCAAAAGAAGCTGAGGCATACTTAGCTATTAACAATTTCCCAGGTCAAAGAGCATATAACCCATTTAAAGGTAGGCTATATGCAGAAAACATGGAATCAGGAACTCACAGGCGCATTGACATTGCTGTGGCAAAAGTTAGAGAAACTGGAATTGATTACCTGATGAACGGTCAGCATAACTGCCAAGCCGTTATTATCTACGGGAAACCATATCAAGCTTCTGTATCATATTATATGTGCGACACAATGGAGGATGCGTGGAGATTGTTTGCCACGTTCGACGTACATTCGAGCAGGACTGAACAACAGTTCATGCATTCAAGACGGGAATTATTTACTGACGAAAGATTGCACACCATTCCTCTTCGCGTTCTTCAAGCATGCGGCACGGCACTGACGATTCTAACCGATGGAAAAACAGACCCTCGTTTTTGTCCTCCTAAAAACAAAATCAAAACAATTAAAGCTGATTATGTCGAAAAATATCCTGACGATGTAATCTTCGTTAGCCAGTTCAAAGACTACAGACACATGATGGTCATTGGCTGTGTAACAGCTATTATTGCGACATCAAGAAAAAATAAGCAAGAGGCAACATTGTTTTGGTCAAGGGTAGCTACTGGAGAGATGCTAACCCGCAATGATCCAAGAGCTAAACTGCGTGATGCGCTTTTAGACACTAGCTTCCTTGGTAATGTCAGGGGGGGGGAAAACCGCCAAAGGGCAATATACACGTTGTGTATTGTATGGTGGAATTCATGGAGGTCAAATGACGGACGCAAATTTGCAAAGGTGTCTTCAATGAACACAATCCCATACGCATTAGACTGATAAAAATCAAAAGTGGTAAGTCTACTCCTGGGGCGCGACAGGTCAACGCGCACCAATTTTATGAATGAAATGATGATTTTTACGGCGCGGTTGGGCCAGGCGGGGCCGGGGCATGGCTTTGCATCGGCCAGGCTACCACTGGGGTGCGTCAGGACAACGCACAATTAACGAAAATCTGAATTTATGAAAAACCAAGACAAATCGAAAACAGAAGGTCGTGGAACAGTTGTTTCCAGCGACTTGTTACACGTTGCGCGTGAACTGCTTAAACTGCAACGTCAACAAGATAAATGGCTCAATGAAACAGAAGCCTGCGGACACATCGAAATAGACGAACCCATCAGCAGTTCTTATTTGTTACTCGATCTGGCACTCGACATACTAGGAGAGCCAAAAGACAACACAATAGAGACTAACGCTTCAGAAGTTTTTCAGGAGACTGGCGAAATTCCACAAGGAACACACTGCCGAGACTACATTCATGACGTGTATTGTCTAATGGTCGGAAAGCACAACGACATCGAAGGATTCATTGATGTGGTGACAGGAAAGCGTGATCTGCCGCCCGACGGCTGGAGTAGTGACAAAGAACTAGAGTCGTATCTGTACGCATAACTTAACAAAATACCACATGAACCACCATCAACCCAAACACGAAGCGACCATGAGCGATACGCAGCAGACTCAATACCGTCGCCTGCGTTTCGCTATGGACGAAGCTAGGCGTTTCTTGATGCGGGCCAGCGAGGCTCTACAGGAAATGAAACATAGAGATACATCATACCGCTCGGATAAGGTCGCCGCAGTCAAACGCGCTTCAATGGACCTGACCCGCGCCTTGGTCGATGTCCGCAAATCACCATACGAACGATGAAAAAGAAACCAACACCTAAACCCAAAAATCAGCCGTGCCCGCTCGACGGTATTAATGGCCAACTCATGGTAATGGCAGCTCACCGATACTGCCTCGGACGACAATCCTATATCGTCGGAAGTTGCCAGGAATGGCTACGCCAGTGGTGGCACAAGTCAAACGACAACACCCGCAAAGTGATTGTGCGCGATACCGTCGAGGTATTACAGGATGGAATTGCGGGTAGTGAGTATGACGAACAAAACTGGAGAGAGTTTGCTGAATGGGCATTCGCCCAGATGCAAAAAGCAGATAAGCACTGGTGCAAAGATGCAGTCGCACACCGCAACAAACCGTGGCCGCTCTCAACCCAAGACTAACAATGACTACCACAAACCAAACCGAAGTTATCCAAGACGAACGCGAAGGGCTACCTAGCGCAAGCGCAATGTGGCGAATCGTCAACTGCCCTGGTTCATGCGCCTTGTGCTCAGTCTGCCCCAAGGAGAAACAAGAACAAGTCACGCAGGAAGGTAGCGATATTCACGCCGCAGTCGAAACCGACGCTGAACTCGGGGATGAATCGCTTGACAACATCGCCGACAAACTACGCGACCTACGCGCCAAAGCCATTACTGAATGGGAGGAAGCACGCTCTATCCGACAAGACGAGAAACTGACTGAGCTGCGTGAAGAGCGTGTCTGGGTCCGCAACCCGCATACGCTCGTCCCACTCGGCTCGGCCAAGGTTGACGAAGCCGTCATCCACCACTCGTCCGGTTCAGCACTGGTCATCGACTTCAAGACTGGATTCAAAGAAACCACGCCAGCCGAAAACAACTGGCAACTCAAGATGCAGGCGCTTGGGATCAAGCACGAAATTGGAGTCATCACACACGTTCGAGCAGGAATCGCGTATGGAAGGTTCAAGCCCAAGCTCGACCTAGTTGACCTGACCAACGACGACCTACTTAACATCGAGAAGGAATTGCTGTTCAACCTGTGGCGTGCGGCTCAACCCGATGCGCAACGCACACCCGGCGAATGGTGCAGGTATTGCGATGCCAAACCGTATTGCCGAGAAGCCCTCGCGTGGGCAAGCCTGCAAGTAACAGTGGCGACTGGCCCTGCAAACGTAATCCTGTCCCGCGAATCCGCCCTACAGGCTGTCGCAGCTATGACGCCAGCCGCCCTAGCCAAGGTCCAGGTTAACTCGACCATCATAACAGCCATCCTCGAATCAGTCAAAGACCGGCTCAAGTCGCTCAGCGAAGATCAACTCCGCGAAGTCGGCCTCTGCCTCAAAGAAGGCTCACCTCGCCGCACCATCACCGACCACAAGAAAGCCTACTCCCTGCTTAAAGATGAACTCGGCGATGACCGCATCCTAGATACGGTGAAGGTAGACACGACAGCAGCAATCAACGCTCTTGCCGCAGTCAACAAGAAAACCAAGTCCGCATCGCGTGAAGACCTGTTCAGGTTGCTCGCCGATGTAGTCGAGACCAAACAAAACAGCCCGTCAATCGCTCAGATTAAACCCGAGTAAAACAATCACAAAAGGAACCTATGCTGCCATCACAAGCTATCAAGACAGGAAAGGCCCACGACCTGTATCATGCGTTGGTCTACTGCTATCACTGCGACTGGCCACGCAGCGACCGTGACATAGCGCCCATGCGCCAAGCCTACGCTGCAATCCGCGAACGACTGTTAGAGGCGTTCCCGACTTACCGCTACGAGTCACTTTCGCCGCTCATCGACTTCTGCGACTCCGGCATCCCTATCGAGGTCCAAATCCAAATCGCAGTCAACGCAGGGCAATAAAAGCACCATGAAACAATCCATCTGGAATAAGTTTGAGGATTACTCACAAGACCCGCCAGACATTGACGAGTTCAAGAAGTGCATTCCAATCGGCGTGCCAATCACCGAGGAGCAAAAGGAGCGATGCTATCATTACTACAACGCACGCGGTTGGGTGAACGTGCGCAACATCGCAAGCGCCGTGAGCAACTGGGTGTCGTGGCAGCGTGACCGTGAAGCCAGGATGGCGGCTCAACCGCCAGTCCAACCTCGCCCTCAATTCCATCCTAACCAACAACCGCAACCTAAACCGCAACCAGGAACAGTAAGCAAGCTGAAGACGCGCATCGAACGGCTCTTCGGTATGACCGAGGCCGAACTCATGGCAGATGCCAAAAGGTAAATGAAGCTCCCGGCAGACACAAAGGCCGAATTAGCGGTCATCGGATGCTGCCTGCTGGGTGGACTGGATACAGCCATAGACGCATCAGACCGAATAACCGAATCATCCTTTTTCAACGAAGATTGCCAGAAAGCATGGACAGTAATCGACAAAATGGTTGCGGAGAACAAGGCGATAGACAGCGTAACGTTTGCTATCGCGTGGTCGAAGGAATTCGGTTCGATGAACCTGCCAACGGACATTCTGCAATGTCCAGACTCAGTAACCTCTCACTACAACATAGACCAGTATGTGGACTCTGTTGTGGACATGGCGGAACGCAGGCGGGCGCTAGTGAACATCAGCCCTCTCGTTCAGAAGATAGCCGACATTACAAAGCCGTTGTCCGAAACCCTGTCATCAGTCGAATCGGAACTGAACAAGCGTGGTGAAGCCGCAAGGAAGATTGTGAGCCCGAAAGAATTCACGCCAAGATTTATAGCCCATCTCGAAGAGCGATTCACGCTCAATAAAGATGGGCGTCGAAGCGGTCTTGAAACCGGATTCTATCGCTACGACACAATGACAGACGGCTTGCAGTACTGCGAACAGACGATCTTCGGCGCTCGACCAAGCCAAGGCAAAACCGCTCTGGCCGTCAACATTACAGAGCACATTTGCCTGAAGAACAAAGTCCCGACTCTGTTCTTCTCGCTTGAGATGAGCATTGAGGCGTTGGTGCGCAGGTTGTGCTCGTCGCATATCGGCATTCCGCTGAACGAACTCAGGCGAGGCGCTTACACCGAGAGCGTGTTCGCACGGTTCAACGCGTTCAACGCGATGCTGTCGAAATCGAACCTCTACATGGTCGATGCCACAAGCGGTATGGATGAGAAGATGATTTGCACTCTGATCCGCCGCGCAGTCAAGAAATACGGAATCAAGCTCGTCGTGATTGACTATTTGCAAAAAATCACAGCGAGCAAGACGCACGAGAAGAGGACGTATGAAGTCGCCAGGGTCTCAGGCGCTCTCAAATCCGCAGCCATCAGCAACAAGGTTGCGATGTTGACCTTGGCGCAACTGAACCGCGAGCCAGACAAAGATAAGCAGCCGCGCAAACCCAGACTGTCAGACCTGGCAGACTCGTCCCAAATTGAACGGGATGGCGACGTGATTGCACTCTTAAGCCGCCACCCTGCTAGCGAGGACGACAGACTAAACCGTTTGGCATGCCTAACAATAGCCAAACAACGAGACGGCGAAACCGGATTCGTGGAGCTGACATTTAACCCAGAGTTCACTCGATTTGAGAATCCTCAAATGGATGCACCAACGCACAACGAAGAACCAGCACCATCCTACGACAACGATTAAAAGCTTATGGGAATTGATCCAACCAACCTGCCACCAGAGTTTAAACGCTGTATTCAGCAGGAACAGCCTAAAACCAACGAACCGAACATCGCGTGCGGAGATGCGCTTATTAGTATCTGCAAATTGAAGAGTGTCACGGTTAAAGAAACCACCGACGTAGCAAATCTGAATGATACCGAGCGTAGATTCTACAACTACCTACTGCATAAAGATGGTGTGCTGTGGCTAGGCGTCCAGAACATCACGCTTAAGATGGCCAACAGGACAACTTACACACCTGACTTCTTTGGTATCCGTCCAGACGGCGTTACCGCTTGGGAGGTCAAGGGATTCATGCGCGATGACGCAGCCGTCAAACTCAAGGTGGCCGCACGACAATTCCCCTGGATTGATTTCGTCCTTGTCAAGGCGAATAAGGCAAACAAAGGCGACTTGGAGCTAACGGAAGTAAAGCCGTGAGCAACACCCAACCCTAAATGATAGCTGAACTAAACCCAACTACAAACCCAAAACCAGTAGGCAGACGATACCGTTATGCAAAGGAAATCTACAACGAACGAGTCAGGCTCAAGCCGCACGAATACCGCGAGGGCACGCGCAAAAGCTCACTCATGCCCATCGCAATCCGGTCACGCGGTGAAGTCGCGCAAATGCTCGGCATCACTCGGCAAGCCGTCCATCAAATCGAGCGCATCGCACTCTACAAGGTCCGCATAAGACTAGCGCAGGCGCTAGGGCGTGACGCAGAAAACGACGAACTCATCCAGTCACTCATCTCACTCACCCAACCAAAAAGGCAACCAACATGCATCAACCCAAAACAGCCGTCCTCAAACATGGTCAAGTCTGCTTCTTTAAGTCAGCCGACCCAGACCATCGCGTAATGATCCAAACACTCTCAGGATGCCAGCGATACGCACGAGTGCAATCCCTCTGCGGAGACATCGACGGCTACGGCAAAGAATTCATGGTAAAGGTCAAAGACCTCATACCTGAAGCAAAGTAAACAACCTCAAACCAAACCAGAAAGGAAAGATAGTGTATATGGCAAACGACAAATGCGGTAAACCCATCAAGACAGTCAAGGTCGCCAACTGCGAAGGCGAACTCGTCGATAAACCTCTTGGCGAATTCGGCAAACCCTGTCCCGAGAAGAAGCCAGTGACTGCGTTCCGCCCCAAGAAAAAGAACAAGTAGCTTAAAACCACCCACGCCACTGCTACGGTTTTTCACCTCTGTTTTCCGTAGCAGTGGCACTCTCTCAAACCATTTATCACAATGAAGATACCAGACAAACTGACAGAATTGCCAGACAACATCCGTGAGGCGGCGAATCACGGATTGCTTTATCCAAACGTGCTAATTCCAGCATGGGAGAAGCACTCTAGCACATGCTTCAAGGCAGGCAAAACCGCATCGGACAACGCAATCATCAACGCTCTACGAAAGGCACTTAAGACCTATGAGACTAAACCAGAACAATTGGTTGTCTGGCTCACCGGATTCTGCAAGTAACGAAGACGATGTGATGGGTCAGATCCTAGTCAAGTTTACTGTGCCAAAAGATGAAGCGAAGCTCGCACTGCACCTGATACCAAACCTGTTGGGCGAGGCATTAATCAAGGCGACAACTCACCATTGTCCAGGACTCGAAGTAACCCAAATCGCAAAAATCGAAAGCTAAGAAAAACCTATGATGGAAATCCAATTAACCAAGACTGAAAAACTGTCGATTGACGAGGCTCCAATCGTCAACGCCGCTGCCGACATTGCAGCAGATCGAGTATCGAGCGAGGAAGCCAAATGGCATCAAACCGTCGAGAACATGGTGCAATCAGCGCAGGTCGATGCTGGAGCTGCCAAGAAAGCCACGGAGGACATTGCCGCGAAACTCACCGAGCACGGTGAGTCGGTTGGCACGCTCAAACATGAGGTCGATGAGATTTTTAAAGCATTAGTAGACATCAACTCCAACACCGCGAAGCCCGTCATCGAGGACGTGGTTTGCGATAGCAGTGTTTGGGTTACTGACAAGCCGCGAAACACCCAGACCGGCAGCGAGGCGAATCCTATTAGCGTTACAACAGCCGATGAGTTCAAAACGCTACTCGACGGTCAACACGGGAGCATTATTTATCTCATGGATGGGATTTATTGCTCCTACGGCTATTGTCAAGCTCTTGGTGCAGGTCATCCCGACCAAACCGTTCTGCGACCACAAACGCAGATCATCGGAGTTGGAATGCCAACAGTGCATCTCACACCAGCACACGATGCAAGGGGGCGTGTGGTGTGCCTGTCTAACTCGCACGAAATTCCATATAATGGCTTGTCTTCCATTGAAAACGTTTACGTCGATTTGTCATGTGATGTTTTTGGCGTGGATTCCGCGTGTGTTTACGATAATATCCAGACTGAAGCGGCGCTTTTAATCGGGCCTGGGTCCAAAATCCACAACCTGCGATTCATCAGACCATTCAACAATGTCACAGAGCCAGCCGAATGCTTTCCAGTTTTCATCACGGACGGTCGAGAGCAACCCGCTGACAACTGCATCATCTCCGAGGTCAGTTGCGACACTGACCTAACTTGCTCCGGGGACCAACAGTTCAGCCTTGTAGCCATCGCGCCGCTCTACCATCCGATGAGGAATCCAGTCATCTGCGATTGCCGACTGAAGGTCCACAACTCGCCCGGTGGTAACATGCACAACGCGTTCAGCATCACAGGCTGCATCGGCGGGAGAGTGAGGAACTGTTATGCCAATGGCCCAGTCAATGGGTTTTATATCGACTCCTATTCGCTAGACGGGTTGGTCATCGAGGATAACGAGTTCCACGATTGCCGCGCCGGCGTGGTGATTGTGAACGACTGCAACCGGACCCTCAATTTCGGAACAGGTAAGCAGGATATGCGGAACATCCATATTCGAGGCAATCACATTCGCCTGCGCCAGTCGCCCAACTGGCCAGACTCCGGCATCGTCCTGCTCGGCGCACGCACGCCCCACGGCGCTCAGAACACGATGGAGAACGTCTGGGCCTATCAAAACACCATCATGATGGAGGCCGGCGACCCGACTGGTAATTGGGGCATCATCGCAAAATACGGGCCACAGCAAACCCTGCCCATCCCTGGATTCCGACAGTTCGACAACATGGTCCACCCTAAACTCAACAACTCGATAATCGCATAAAAGGAGACCCCCGCACCATGACAACTGCCATCATGATCCTGCTCGTCCTAGTAGCAATCTGCGTGCTGTCATTGCTAATCATGTCCGTAATTATCTACGGCACAAAAGCTTCAAAGGTCGTGGTGTGCCGGTACTGC
>Ga0209310_1001419_pt1 | contig 18313 bp, 8 predicted proteins | sample AD_UKC030_MetaG_FD_184415 | JGI IMG/M metagenome (GOLD analysis project Ga0209310, IMG submission 184415) | Active sludge microbial communities of municipal wastewater-treating anaerobic digesters from USA - AD_UKC030_MetaG (SPAdes) (version 2) | ecosystem: Engineered > Bioreactor > Anaerobic >... | reverse complement strand
TCGGTCAATCAGGACAACCTCGCCGCCTGGGCCGCTGTCCTGAGCGGAGTGAGCGTCCTTGTCCCCATCGACGACACCGGCGCCCTCGACGAACTCTTCCTCGAGCAGGTGTCATCAAACCTGTTCGAGCCCTCGGCCACCAACCTCAGCACCCTCCGGAAGATTGTCGATGGCATCAACCGCACCCGCGCGCAGGAAACCAACATCCTGTTCGGCGCCCATGCGCCCTACTTCGATTCCCTCGGACGCATCCTCGCCACGCCGGAACTGACCTTCGCCAGTCCGCCGGCCACCCCCGGAAGCACGGGCACACTCCCCCGCAAACTGCCGGTCTGGCCGCGCGACGAAGTGATCGAGCGCATCCCTCAACAGATTCTCTCACTGCTCAAGTCGGATGAACCCCGATTCGTGGTCTACGCCTTCGGCCAGACGCTCAAGGAAGCGCCCAGCTCGCTCTACTTCGGCGAAGGCATCTTCAACCGCATGTGCACCAACTACCAGGTCAAGAGCGAATTCGTCACCCGGTCCGTCGTTCGCCTCGATGGGTCGCTCGACAGCCCCCGGGCTGTCGTCGAAAACTTCAATGAGATCCTCAGCGAATAACGAGGCGCTCCTCGGGCCACCCCACCTTCCATTCGTTTTATGACGTCGCGAACACGGTCATTCCTCGTTCTGGCCTGCGTCCTGGGCGCATTCGGCTTCTGGCAACTCGCCCATCGCCGTGCTGCCCTCGAAAAGATCGCACCCTCGGACCGTTTGACCCGGACCGCCCAGGCCGCCCCAGACAGCCCTGAACCGGCGCCAGACGTCCGGTTGCTCACCAATCTCATCCCCCTCCCCGCCGCGGTCAGGCCCATCGACCAATCCGCAGCCGCGACCGCACCCGAGTCCGATGCGGCGGAACCGGCGGTCGATCCGCAGTTCCCCCGCCGCCTGCGCAACACGTCCAAGCCGATCCGTGAACTCGCCCGCAGCGACTCCGCCATCCTCCTGCGCAACGCCCTGATCGACACCGCCTCGGACGTTCCCCTGTCCTTGCCGCCGCACCTCAAGACCGGCGAGGAACCGGGGAGCTATGTGATCCAGGCCAAGGGGCCAATTACCGAGGCTTTTCGCGCGGCGCTTGCCGATCAAGGGGCCGACATCGTCTCGTACATCCCGAACAACGCCTACCTGGTGCGCGCGTCCGCGTCCGCGGCGCATGCCCTCCGGATCTCCGGCTCGGCCCGGGCGGTGATTCCCTTCGAGCCCTACTACAAGATCGATCCCAGCCTCCTCGAACTCGCCGTCGAGCAGCAACCGCTGCCGCCCCGCGCGCGCCTGCGCGTCACGCTCCTGCCCGAGGAGGGACCCGGCGCGCGCCACGCCCTCGAAGCCATCGGCGCCAACATCCTGGCCGAGGCGCGATCCCCCTTCGGTCCGCAGTTCGTGGTCGATCCGCCTCCGGGCGAGGTGACCGCGCTGGCCTGCCTGCCGGAAGTCCAGTTGGTCGAGCCGTGGGTCGCGCGCCTTCCCATGAACGACCTGACCGGGGTGCGCATGGGCGTGCTCTGGAACACAGTCGACGGCGGGGCTTCGACGAATCTGACCCTGCCCCTGACCGGATCGAACATCTGCGTGAATGTGAACGATTCGGGCGTCAAGACCAATCACCCCGATCTGATGCTGGGCGGGCAGCACCGGATCTACGGCGACACCAACGCCGCCTCGCTCGTCGACACCAACGGCCACGGCACCCATGTGGCCGGAACGATCATTGGCCTGGGGACCAGCGTCACGGCGGGCACCAACGTGTACGGCTCGCTCAGCAACGCGGTCTTCCGCGGCATCGCCCCCGCGGCCAGCCTGTTCGTGCTGCCGATCGACCTGGACGGCGGCCCGACCATATCGGACACCTACCTGCAGGAGACGGCCGCCAACACGCGGTATGGAACAAACCACAGTCTGACCAACATCCTGATCTCGAACAACAGTTGGGGCTACCCGGGACGGTTTGACTACGACTCGTCCGCCGCAAGCTACGACGCGGCCACGCGCGATGCCCTGCCCTACTCGCCCGGTCCCCAGGCCCTGCTGTTCGTCTTCGCCGCCGGCAATAGCGGCGCGGGCAATGACGTCGGCACGGGCGGCGAGCCAGGCACCATCACCTCTCCGGGCACGGCCAAGAACGTCCTGACCGTGGGGGCGACCGAGCTCAACCGCTTCGTCTATCTCACCAACATCGTGACGAACATCATCGACGTCATCGACACGAACGGCGAACCGATCACGGTCACGAATATCGAGGCGGGTCAATACACCTTCCCCGAGACGGACACCGACAGCCAGGTCGCGCCATTCTCGAGCCGCGGCAACGTCGGCATCGGGTTCGAAAGCGAGGTGGGCCGCTTCAAACCCGACGTGGTCGCGCCGGGCACGTTCGTCTACTCGACCTGGATCGACGACTGGCCAACCAACGGCCTGGTGACCAATCGCGTGGTCCAGACTTACGCCCAGCAAATCGCCTTTCCGGGCGAGACAAATACCTACGTCTACACGGTCGCCCCCAACGTCGTTTACCTCGAGATCGAGGTGCTCCCCAACGAGCGCACGATCCTGCCCTTTTCGCCCTTGACCATCCGGGCGCGGTTGAACGGCGCCGATGTCACCGGCCAGACCAACGTGGTCGTCACCCCGCTGTCCGAGGGCACGCTGATCTACACCATCACGACCGATGAAGCCCAGGCCGAGGCGGTGGATTTCGACTTGCGGGTGACGACGCTGGTCGAGAATTCACTGGGCAATTACGTCGGGCCGTACACGCAGTCCTACACCAACAGCACACCGGGCGCGCGCTATCGCTTCAGTTCCGGCACCAGTTCCTCGGCGGCGGCGGTTTCAGGCATGCTGGCCCTGCTCCAGGAGTTGTTCGAGCAGCATCTCGAGACCAATGCCAGCCCCGCCCTGCTCAAGGCGCTCATCATCAACGGGGCGCGGTCTTTGGGGCCCGAGTACAGCTACGGCGTGAAGGCCTCCTACAACTACCAGGGCTGGGGCCTGGCCAACCTCACCAACACGCTGCCCCTGGCCATCACCAACGCCCTCTCCGACACCTCGAACTGGCCGGTCCAATGGGTCGATCAAAGCCCCACCAACGCCATCGCGACCGGGCAGACGCACGAGTACCAGATCGCGTTGCCCACCAACGCCTCCCCATCCGCGCTGCGCGTGACTCTGGTCTGGACCGACCCGCCCGGCAATCCGGCGGCGGCATCCAAACTCGTCAACGACCTCGATCTCGAAGTGCAACAGGGCACGAACCAGATCGTCTACGGCAACGACTTCGAACCCGATTACGACTTCAACACGGTCCACCCCGTCGGCACCAACGCCGTCACCGACGCCCCCAGAGACACCATCAACAACGTCGAGAACGCGTTCTTGAGCCTGCCCTCGAACACCAATTACACCGTCCGCGTGATCGGACGCCGGGTCAACGTCAACGCCGTCACCGCCCACACCAACGCCATCGTCCAGGACTACGCGCTCGTGGTGTCAATCGATTCCACCAATCGCCTCGAACTCAGGCCTCAGCCCACCAACTCGGCCGCGTTCACAACGCCCTCGCCCGATGTGCTGACCAACGGCCTGCCCCGGCTCCACGACCGCGCGGGCGCCAACTCCCCCCTCCTCGAATACCCGTTGGGCACACGGCTCCAATGGCACTTCTATGTCTTCACCAATGCGCCCACGCCCTACGATTGGTACACCAACTTCGGCACCAACGTCGCCATCGCCCTCCACACGCCGCTGAACCTCTCGGTCGCGCGCAATGTCGAGCCGGACATCGACCTCTACGTGTCCAGGGACCGGCGTCTGCTCGATCTTGATCAGCAGGTGGTCGCCGCCGCCGACCGCTCGATCCAGCGCGGCGGGTCGTCGGAGACCATCATGTACACGAACGCGGTCGTGGACCCGTCGGAGGTGTTCTATGTCGGCGTCAAGTCCGAGGACCAGATGGCGGCGGAATACAGCATCGTGGCCCTCTCGACGATGGAGCCTTTCGCCACCATCGATGAACAGGGCAACCACTGGCTGCGGGGATTGCCCGTGCCCCGGCCCATCGCGGACGGCTCGCCCGTGACGCCGGCCTACGCCCAGGTGTACGCGTTCGATCCGTATCCAACATGGTCGTCGTCTCGAACACGCTGGTCCACGAACTGCTCGGCGACCTGCTGGGGGCCCTCAGCCACAACACGCGCGGCATGGTCCTCAACAACCACCGCAGTTTCGGCGACGTCGGCGGCGTCTACTCGATGCTCTACGACGACAGCGGCTCGGGCGAATTCCCCGACGCCGATACGACCGACGGCCCCGGATCGCTCGACGATTTCATCGCTGTCGAAGGAAGCGGGTCGTGGATGCTGACCGCCGTCGACAATGCCCTGGGCCAGACCGGCTACGTCCAGAACCTCACCATCCGATTGACCCCCAACCTCGATTTGCTCGCCGGCGCCTTCGTCAACCTCGGCGCCAACATGTGGCGCTTCGCCCACCTCGATGTCCCCCCCGGCGTCAGCCGCATGATCGTCGAGGTCCGCTCCCTCTCCGCCGGCCCTCTCGAGGTCTATGTCCGCCGCGGCGCGCGCCCCACCGCCACTCGATTCGATGCCCATGCCACCATGTTCCCGACCGGCGGCGACCTGAGCCTGGGAATCGAGGATGATCCGCCGCTGCGCTACGGCCTCTACCACTTCGGCTTCTTCAACCCCACCGCCTCCGATATCTCCTTCTATGTCTCCGTCCGCTTCGAATACGACGTCCCCGGCATCTTCCGGTCAGATTCGGCCTCGACCAACATCGTCGCCCTGGGCGACGACGTGATCAGTGTCGGCACCAACGCCCTCACCAGCGGCCTCACGATCAGCGAGATCAAGGTCGGCGTCCGCCTCAACCACGAGCGCGCGTCCGACCTCGCCGTCTACCTGGTCACACCCCGCGGCGAGCGGGTCCTGCTCAGCGAGAATCGAGGCGGCACCAACTGGCAAACGTGGGGCGGCGAAACCCTCGTCAGCGATTTCCGCCACGTCGCGCTCACCTACGACCAGGCCAGCCGCGTCGCGGCCCTTTACCTCGATGGCGAAAGGATCCAACAGAAGGAATGCGTCGATCTGTCGGATCAGTTGCTCACCCGGGGCGACCTCTACCTGGGCTGGAAGCTCGACGGCACCAACACCCCCGGACGCTTCCCCGGCTATCTCGACGAAATCGATGTCTACCGCCGCGCCCTGTCCGCATCCGAAATCCGCGGCATCTTCAAGTTCGGGCCCGCCGGCAAGCCGGACGACGGTCTGGTCAGCCGCTGGGCCATGGATGATCTCGATGGCGGCATCACGCCCGACGCCCTGACCAACAATCCCGCCGAACTCTTTGGCGCCGCGGAGATCGACTGGCCGGGCCAGATCGCCCAATCGCTGCATCTTCCCACAAACTCCAACGCCGGTTACGCCCGCATCCCGGCCAGCCTGAGCCTGGACGTCGGCGCCGGCACCCCCGGCTTCACCATCGACGCCTGGATCAATCCCCAGGACCTGAGCGAGGAACGCCCCATCCTCGTCTGGAGCCCCTCGACCAACCAATCCGGACTCGAACTCTTCCTGCGTCCGGGCGCGCTCACCAACCGCCCGCCCGGCGAACTGGTCGGGCGCCTGGTCGACTCGACGGGCATCACCAACGAACTGGTCGCCGGCCCCGACTACCAGGGGGCCATCCGCACCAACCTGTGGACGACGAACCTGGTGTTTGCCACGTTCAGCGACGACACCAACGTGGCCCACCTCCCGATCAAGCTGGCGGGCTTGACGAACAACGGCACCGCCTATCTCACCAACTACGTCGGCCCGGCCAGCGACGCCACCAACACGTTCACCAATCGCCTGGTCAGCGGCTTCGAACGGGTCGATGCCACCCCCACAGCCACCTTCTGCGGCACCTTGATCCCCTGCGATCTCCGGTGGCTCGGCGACACGAATCTCGACGACGGCCCGACCAACGGCTGGTGGGTGCTCTCGAACGCCGTCACGGTCATTCAGGCGCCCGCCGTCGCTCATACCGGCACCAACCTGCTCGCCCTGCGCGACGGCCATATCAGCCGCCTCTTCAGAACAGAGCCCGGCACGGAGTACCGGCTCCAGTTCACCCACCGGCGCCAACCGATGCCCACCGACATCGTCGCCTGGTGGCCCGGCGCGGGGAACCTGACCGACCGCGTCAGCGGCCGTGAAGGCGAGGAGGAGGGCGAGCTTCGCTACACCAACGCCTTCGTCTACGACGCCTGCGCCGATCCCGGCCGGGGCTTCCTCTTCATGACCAACGCGGGGCACATCGTCATCCCACACGACCCGTCCCTCGAAACCACCAATCAATGGACCATCGAGGCCTGGGTCAACCTCTCGAACGCGCTCGACCTCACCAACGCGCCGCCCCTCGGCGGACCAGTCGTCATCCGGCAATCCCTTGCCACAAACGGGCTGGGCAATGCCCTCATCAATTACGGATTGGGCATCTCCGAACAGGGAGTCGAGCTCTGGTACAACGACCCGTGGGTCCAGGGACATCCCGACTCCGAAGATCCACTCTTCGAGCTGATCCGATCCCGCGAGGCGCTCAGCACCGAGCGCTTCCATCATGTCGCCGGCACCTTCCGTCAGGTGAGCCCCGACCGCGTCGAGCTGCGGCTCTATGTGGACGGCGCGCTCGATCGCCATGTGGCGCTCCCCGGCTCATTGGCCAACACAATCGACCTTGCGCAACCCGACGCCCTTAGCCTTCTCATCGCCACCAACGCCGTGGGCCACCCCACCCTCGGCGGCCTCGATGGCTTCAACGGCATCATCGACGAACTCAGCCTCTATGCGCGCGCACTGACCGCCGACGAAATCCACGCCGTCTATGCCATGCGCAGGGTCGGCAAAGCCCCGCCCCCCGGACGCGCGCGCACCCGCCTGACCGTAGGCGGAGCGGACGATGCGGCATGCGCGTGCACGTGCGAGGCTTGGCCCACCAACTGGCTGAGCCGGAGCACCCGCGTGTTCAACACGGACAGCGACCAGTGGCAGACCAACACGATCACGTTCCTGGCCGTGGCGCCCCACACGCGGATCGATCTCGAGGCGATCGCGCCCGGGGCTTTGATTGACTCGCTCGAGGTGATCGAGTTGCGCCCACGCTACTTCCAGCCCGAGGAATCCATGTCGAGCCTCATCGGCCAACTCGCGGTCGGGGACTGGCGCCTCGAAGTGGTCGACCGCCGGACCGGCGCGACCAACGACATCGCTCCCGAGCTTCTCACCTGGCAGTTGGACCTCCAGTTCGGGCCGCCACTCTATCCCATCCTCACCCTCACCAACGGCGTGACCTACACCAATACGCTCCCGCGCGCCACACGCTATTTCATGGTCAATGTGCCCGAGGGGACCGAGCGGGTGCTGAACACGCTCACCAACCTCGCCGCGGCCGGCATCGACCTCTGGTTCAACGCCAAGGGATTGCCAACCGGCGAGCCCGAGTACGGCGATTTCCGGTTGCTCACCAACGTCGTCATGGGCGCGCCCGGTTACTCGATCGTCGCCACCAACGGCTCCTGGCTCACCTCGTCCGACTTGCAGGCCACCAACCACTTCGCCGGCGCGCCCCGCCTCGAGCCGGGCCGCACCTATTACCTGGGCGTTCGCAACGATCAGGCCACCACCGCCGAGTTTGCCCTCCGGGTCGATTTCTTCCCGAATGAAAACCGCGAAATCTGCCCCGAACTCGATCCCCTGCCTCCAGGCGGCGTGATTGGCACCATGTCCGAATCGGACGATCTTCAGTACTATTGTTACACCGTGCCCCAGGGAGCCGCGTGCGTCCGGTTCCACCTCGAACCGCTCGACGGGGACCTCAACCTCTACATCCGCAACGCGCGTTCGGAACTGCCTCTGCGCCCGCAACCCGATTGGTTCGAGTACGCAGCCAACAGCCCGGGCACCAACGCCGAAGTGATCGTTGTCAACCAGCGCTCCTGCGTCCCCCTCTTCGCCGGCCACTGGTACCTGGGCATCGAAAACCGCGAGGCCCGCGGCGTCCAATACCGGCTCTGGGTCGAAGAACAGCACGCCTACATGGATACGCCGCTGGCAGCCGATCAGCCGATCATCGCAACCGCGCGCCCAGGCAACGACACCTGCTCCTACTTCGTCTTCTCCGTCACCAACGCCGTCCCCGCCGTGCAGTTCGACCTCGAGTCATTCTCGAACCCCGCCCGGCTCCTGGTCAGCCGCAACAGCCGGCCGGGGCCGTGCGACAGCCTGCGTGAGGACGAGGCCGCCCCCGGCCTGCCCACCCGCATCCTCATCTGCACAAACGATGCCCTGCCCGATTTGCGCGGCGATTGGTACGTCGCCGTCATCAACCGCGCCCCGACCGACACCCCCTTCCGGCTCAGAGCCGGCTACGGCCTCGATCTCCTGCCCGTGCTCCGCGCGGGCGTGACGATCACAAACACGATCGGCAGCACCCTCGAAGGCGGGGGCTGCATTCCCGATGCCTACCGCTTCACCGTCGTTCCCAATGCCACGCGCGCTCTGTTCCGTCTGGTCCCCCTCGACGGCGACGCCGACCTCGCCCTGCGGTTCGGCGAACTTCCCGAGTCGTGGCTTTTCGACTACCTGGGCAGCACGCCTGGCATCGCTCCTGAGTTCATCGAGGTCGAGACGAATAGCGTCCCGCAGCCGTTGGTGCCCGGCGACTGGTTCGTGCGCGTGTTCAACCAAACCCAGAGCGCCGTCACTTACCTCCTCGTTGCCGAGCAATACGCCGGAGACGATCCGACGGGCATCTTCCTCGACATGCCGGTCATCGCCCCCGACGGCACGGTGACGCTCACCTGGATGACGTATCCCGGACTGGTCTTTCGACTCCAGTACGCCACAACGATCCCCGCCTCCGGCCCGATCCCCTGGATCACAATCCCGATCGACCTCACGTCGCCCACCAGCTTCTACTCGTTCGTCGACGATGGCGCGTTCACCGAGCCGTTCACATCGTTCCGGATCTACCGGCTCCTGCTGGTCGGACCGTGATCCCAGGCTCCGTCCAACGCAACGTCTGACGCCTGACGCGCCGGCAGCCCCGGATGCGCAGTCCAGAGAGATTCTTCAGATATTTCTCTGGATTTTCAGAAACCAAATCGCGACACTCTCTTCCTGTCGGGTACGAGAGGCCTCGAAGAGATGAAAGTCATAGAGCGATTGCTGGAACTGCAGAAACTGGAGATGGGACCAGAAGCCGAGGCGCCCGAGAATCGCCCGATCATCGACGCGTTGCGCAAGGAAATCCCCGAACCCATCCTGGGACACTACGATCGCTTGCGGGCCCGCGGCAAGAAAGGAGTCGCCCTCGTGCGGCATGGCGTCTGTTCCGGCTGCCAGATGAAACTCGCCACCGGCGTCCACGCCGCGTTGCTGCGGGACGAGGATATCGCCATGTGCGACAATTGCGCCCGCTACCTCCTGGTCGCCCCCGACCTGCCGCCTTCAACGCCGGAACCGCCCCCCCCAAAAGCCCCTGTTCGCCGCAAACGCCGCAAGGCTGCGCCCGATCCTTCCGCCTGAGCCAGCCCCCCTTCGATCGGGCCCTCGATGCCCAGACCGCGCCGGCATCCACAAGGCTGATGACCAACGGTTCGCGCGCCTTCACCCTGATCGAACTGCTCGTCGTGATCGCCATTGTCGCGATCCTCGCCGGCCTGTTGCTGCCCGCGCTGGCCCAGGCCAAACAGCGCGCCAAACTCGCCGCCTGCACCTCGAACCTGCGCCAACTCGGCCTCGCCATCACCATGTACGCGGACGATGCCGGCCAGAATTTCCCGGAAGCCGACTTCAGCGATAATGCCCTCGGCCTCCCCCCCGCCACCCACTCGAACTCCCTGCAAACAGCCTTGTCGCCATTCGCACCGGCCATCGGCGCCTTCCTCTGCCCCACAATGCGCTCCCAGCCCAATCGCGCCGCCGATTACCCAACCGACTACAATTACCTCTGCGTTCACGGCTGGAGCCTCGTCCCCTTCTTCACCGGCTTCGACAACGATCTCTCGGGCGTCTGCGGCCACCCCGTCAGTTCAATCCGCCGCTCCTCCGAAAAACCGATGATCGTCTGCGACGGCCTCGGCGAACATGTCGGCGTCCCGGGTGACCGGGTGTTCACCGGCGGTGGCGGCGGCGCCCGCGGAGCCCAGAACACGCTCTGCGTGGACGGTCACGTCGCGCTCCGCCGCGGAACATTCGAGGAGTTCCTCGCCGCGTACCAACTGCCCAACCAGTAGCCTCCTTAACGGTGTGCAGGACCGGCCTGGTGCATGTTCATCGACTGGGTGGAGTGACATGGCCTCCGGCTGGTGAATCACGCCAACCTCGTGTACTGTCTCCTCCGTGAATCCATTGTTGCCCTTGGGACGCCGCCTGGCCGGGCCGATCCTCTTCCTGCTGACGCTCGCAGGCGCCGTGGCCGCCGCCGAGTTCTGGATGCGGCGCCAGTTGCCCCGTCGACCGCCTGCCAGCGATAAATCCCGCCAGCGCCAAACCATCAGCAAACGCACAACCGCATCGAGAACCGTTCAATCCGCAACCCGAAGGCGGTCGGCTCGCACCGGGCCGCGCTCGCGTGACACTGGCGAAGAGGCGCGTTCTGGCGCCGCCGAGCTGCCCCGCCTCCGCCCCAAGAGGCTGGCCAGCCGCGGAGGTCCTGAGAAGCGCAGAGGGCAAAGTGCCTCATGAATTCGGGGCGGATCTTGGAGTAGCAGTGGGAACTCCAGGCAGTGTTTTCCTGAATTCCGGGACCGACCCCGCTCACGGGTGACTCGTCGAGCGGCGCTGGCGCGAATTCTGCTCCTCGACTGGCAACTGGATTCGCGTCCATGAAAGCCCGGATTGTCCTGTCTTCGCTTGTATTCATCGCAATGGGAGGGATCGCGGCCGATTTGCCGGTTGTTCGGAGCGAAATCCTCTTCGACGGACTCGACCGGATCCAGATCCGTTGGGCAGCCGAGCCGGGCGACGTGTACTTTCTGCAATCGACCACCAACCTGGCCGAGCCGTGGCAGGAGTTAGAAACCGATCCGCCAGTCCTCACGGCCACGACCAACCTGCTTGCCTATGAGTTGATGGTGGCCAATCAGACTCAGTTCCTGCGGGTCGGCTGGCGCGACATCCACGCGCCGCGCCTGATCCCCATCTCCCCCCGGTTGGGAGGAATCGCCGTGCCCCGAGATTCGGCGCTCGAAACCCGCTTGTGCGATCCAAGCGGGGTGGATGGCAGTTCGATCCAGTTCAGTCTCGCCAATCAGGCGCCAATCGGGCTTGACGACCCCCGACTGGCGTACACAAACGGGGTGTTGACCTATCGCCCTCTGCCTGGCGAGACACTCGGCGACTATGGCCGGGAACTCAGCGCCACAGTCGTGGTCTCCGACCAGGCGGGCAATCGCTCGACCAACCTTTGGCCCTTCCAACTCGAACTGCAAACGATCCTGAGCACGAACATTCTGGTGGTCGGCGGTCCGACCGTCCGAGGTCCGGGTTTGGCCGGTCCGGGTGGGCTGACGCTTGTATCCCGCAACGGGCTCGTGTTGGTCTACCGGTATGAGGGGGCGAGTGCGGGACTGCGCCAAGGCATGCATCTGGTTGATTCGACACCCGGCCAAGAGTACGCCCTCACGGTGATGCTGTTCAGTGAAGATCCACTGACCCGGACCGTGTCGGTATGGACTCAGCGGGCAGCGCTGGCTGATTTGATTGAAGAGGGGAGCGTCTCGACGCGCTCGGCCATTCCCAATCCGCCGGGGGTCGTGCAGCCTCCCATTGGGTGGGAGACGGGAATGGATCTGTACTTCGACCACACGGTCCCCTTGGCAACGACGCTCTGTGAATCGAGCGAAGGCGGGAGTTCCATCCGAGCGGAGTTGACGGACGCCAGCGAGTTGCGACTGCATGCCAGGGCCGGCTTCGCGGCCAACTTCCGCAACTTCAGGCTCACGGAATTCGAGGCCTACGCCGGGGGGAGCGCGACGCTGAACCTCGAACTGGATGCCGAGGGCAACTGCAGGAAAGAGTGCGAAGGACACATTGATCTGATCGCGCCGATCTACGAACATTTTGTGATTCCTGTGGCGGGCATCCCTGTCGAGGTGACGACGTTACTCGAGCTCGAGGTGCCCTACGCGCTGGACTTTCAGGCCCAAGGCCATTTCCGCAACGCGATCCGGGTAACGCAGGAGATCGACATGGGCCGCAAATGGGACGGTGAGTGGCACGATACGTCTCGATACCCGCCGCCTGGCTTGGACTGGTCAAAGGTCGATTGGCAGGTGTCAGGAACAATCGCTGCCCGCGTCGATGTGAAGCCGCGGATGAAGGTCCTGATTTATGGCCTGATGGGGCCCTATGCGGGTCTGAATCCGTACGCCGAATTCGAGGGCTGGGCCGAGGGCACTCCCGAGCAGTTCGAGTGGGGATTGTATGGCGGGCTGGACGCGCACCTGGGATGCGGCCTCACGGTATTCGACCGTTTGTTCCCGAAACTCTCGTTCGAGCAGGCTTATGAAATCCTGCCGCGAACCCGGATCGCGAGTGGCGGGAATGTCGCCAGACTGCCCCGCATCGTGATGAACCCGCACGACCGGACGGTGTCGGTTGGGGAGCCAGCGGGCTTCGCGGTGTTCACGGCCGATGGGACACCGCCAGTCTGGTTTCAATGGCAGTGGAACGGCGTCGACCTCGTCGATGACGGACGGATCAGCGGGGCGCGGAATTCCGTGCTGCGGATCGCCAATGCGCATTTGAGCGATGCCGGAGAGTACCGGGTACTGGCGCGCAACGCCGCAGGCCGTGTCACCAGCACCCAGGCTCCGCTGACTGTGACTGGCGGACCTGAGGCGCCGGAAGGAATGGTCTTGATTCCCGCGAAAACGTTCCAGATGGGGGACAGCTTCGGAGACGCGGACAGCGACGAGCGCCCGGTCCACAGCGTCACGGTCAGCGCGGTTTTCATGGACCAGCACGAAGTGTCGAGGGGCCTTTGGGACCAGGTGTACGCATGGGCGATCGCCAACGGGTACCAGTTCGACAACCGAGGCAGTTGCTGGGGTGGCGCAGACTACAGCAAAGGCGCGACCCATCCTGTATTCCTTGTCAACTGGTTCGACGCGGTGAAGTGGTGCAATGCGCGCAGCGAGACGGAAGGGCGGCTGCCGGCATACTACACGGACACAGCCAAGGCGACGGTGTACCGAACCGGGAAGGTGCATGTTCAGAACGACTGGGTGAAGTGGGATGCGGGGTATCGGTTGCCGACGGAGGCGGAGTGGGAGCATGCAGCACGAGGGGGATTGAGCGGAAGACGGTTCCCCTGGGGGGACACGATCAGCCACAACGAGGCGAACTACAAGAGTTCAACCCAATACAACTACGATGTGTCTCCGACGCGCGGGTATCACCCTGCCTACGCGACGGGCGGGAGTCCGCACACGAGCCCCATCGGGTCGTTCGAAGCCAACGGATACGGTTTGTACGACATGGCGGGAAACCTGTTCGAGTGGTGTTGGGACTCGTATGGGCCCTACAAACTCGCTGCTCAGGCGAATCCCCGTGGGCCTTCTGGGGGGAATTGTCGGGTGCTCCGAGGAGGCAGTTGGGACTCCCATGCCAAGGCCTGCCGGGTCACGGAGCGCGGTTGCGACTCGCCGGACCGCAGCTACACCAACTCCGGGTTCCGATCCGTCCTCCCCCAACGTCAGCAGTGAACCAGAGCGGGATGGCTTCCGGCTGGTGAAACAGGACAACCTCGTGTACTGTCTCCTCCGTGAATCCATTGTTGCCCTTGGGACGCCGCCTGGCCGGGCCGATGCTCTTCCTGCTGACGCTCGCAGGCGCCGTGGCCGCCGCCGAGTTCTGGATGCGGCGCCAGTTGCCCCGTCGACCGCCTGCCAGCGAAAAAGCCCGCCAGGGCCAAACCGTCAGCAAACGCACAGACGCATCGAGAACCGTTCAATCCGCAACCCGAAGGCGGTCGGCTCGCACCGGGCCGCGCTCGCGTGACACTGGCGAAGAGGCGCGTTCCGGCGGCACCAAGCTGCCCCGCCTCCGCCCCAAGAGGCTGGCCAGCCGCGGAGGTCCCGAGAAGCGCAGAGGGCAAAGTGCCTCGTGAGTTCCGGGCGGATCCTGGATCCGCTGTGCAGGCGCCCGACCCCATGACCGACGGATTGGAAAGCAGCCGGAGCAAGCCGAGCTGGCTGAGGCGGCAAACGACGAGTTCCCCGCTGGCGGCAACCCCATCCAGGTGCTCCTTCGCCGCCGCGTGGTGCTCATGCTGCCCGTGACACAGGGGCAGCAGGAAGCTAACGTCGCATAAGCTTGGCATGATGCTCTGCCTCCTCCTTCAGCATCTGTTCCTCGGCCTCCTCAACCATCTGCTGCGTAATTGCCGGCTCTCCAGGCTTGGCCTCAATGATGGGGAATTGGATGCGCCTCGGAGCGCCTCGCCCCCCGCCGTCAGCAAGAACCATCCGCAACCCATCAGCTACCAAGTCTTTGAGCTTAGTCCCGGTCAACGCGGCGCGGGACTTTGCTTCCCGGAAAAGGCCATCCGGTATTTCTACTGTTGTCTTCATTGAGGCCATTTTTCCATATTCCCACAAACCTGTCAGTAATAGCATGGGGCGTTCGCAACCGCAGCCGAGCCCACCAGTGATCATGAACCGATCACATCGCACCGGTCTGCAGGCGGCCACAATCCGTCTGCGCGATGCCTTGGATTCGTGTGATTCGTGTGGTTCGTGGTTCTCCTTTCCCCGCAGGAACTGAACCACGAATGACACGAATGGCAAGAACCAGCCCCTCGAACGCAGGTTGCGAATGAGGTATCTGGGCGCAGTCCACCACCCTCTTCGTCTTGGGTGTCGGCCGCGTATGTCCTCCCGCGTTCTGGGCACGGCTTCCATTGTGCGCCTGCCGCAATGTCCGCCAATGGATGGTGTTCATGCCTGAGGTCTTCCATATGTCAACTATTTAGATGCGACCCCATTGCCTTCTCCGGACTCTGCCGCGTTCGACTAGCCCGCGCCAGTCCCAAACGACGACCACGGTATCGCCAGTTCCGTTGCGACCTGCCGGAAGATCGCTCGCAGGCGACCGACTTGTTGCACAGTGTTGGCGCTGAAGCTGAAGCTCCGGCCATCGGTGGTGAACGCCTCATAGTGTATTCCTTTACCCTTCGGCAGCATCCACGTCAGGAAGTTCAACAGCGGGAACGGCTCGCCCTCTGCGGTCTCTCGGAAAGCCTCAATCTCAGACCACGCCACCATCTCCACCTGGGCCACGCGCACCCAACTGAAACCATGCGCTGCCACCACCAGGCACGACCGCGACAACCGCCGAGCCCGGGCGATCAGCAGTCCACCCACCACCCCCAGCCCGCCACTGAGTCCTCCTACCACCCCCACGCCCAGCCAGGACATTTCCTCGCTAGCCGCCAGCGGCAGGGCAAACCCGGCGCCGACCGTCTGCCAAAGCAGCCAGCCCAGGATCGCCAGCCCCAGTCCAAGTAGCATCACGCCAAGAACGACTCCGGCCACCAGGCTCGCCGTGGCCGTGCGGAAGGCGCCCAGCAGCCAGCCAAGTTTCGACTCGACATCAGCCAGCTCGGGCTGGAAGCGTTCGGACACCCGGCGCAATTCGGCCTCCATTTCCGGCGTCACAAGTGCCCTTAGATCGAGATGTGCAGACACCCCCGGCGGCTCACGGCTCGAACTCACGGCTCGTGTGTCGGGTTTGACCAGCAGACGCGCGGCCCATTCGCTGAACCGCTCGCAGACCTGTTGGGGCACCGCCGCGTCCAGACTGCAGCAGAACACGGGCGGATCGTCGTTGTCCGGGTCGCACCGGAAGAACAGGAACCGCGGCCCACTCCGGAAGTGGAAGACAAAGTCGTTCGGTTCTAGCGCGAACGGGATTTGCTCGTCCGTCAGCATCCCCTCGGCGGCCCGGCGCAACCGCTTCAAGCTCTCGCAGTCGAACACCAGATCCGCGTCCGCCGATTCGGGATCCTCCCACACCAGGCGCTCGAGAATCCCGTCCTCACCCCGGAGGAACGCCACGAAGGCCTGGGGCAGTCGGACGCCATGGAACCGCTCCACTTCCCGAACCTCATGTTCCGTGAGAGTTTTCATGCCGCAGATGCCCGCCGTGAACACCCACCCGCCAAACCGTCACACCGCGGAACGCCAGAACTGAGCGACAGCCGCCCCGCCGTAATAACCCCCGTGACCCTCGGCCACCAGAGCGCGCCGCCGAGCCCGCGACTCTCGAACTGCGAAGCGGGGCGGCTGTGCGCTCCAGTGATCTCGTTAGCCCTTCCTTTCACTTCGTTTCTTTCTGAGCAACACCATCAAGACTCCTCCCCCGATAAGCAACGACCATGTCGAAGGCTCTGGCACGGCCCCAGCGAGAATCGGAACGCCTGACCGCATCTCCCACGCCCATGCCTCAATCTGTCCTGCCGGATAGTCGGGAGCCACGTAGAGCAAGACCCAGCCGTAGTGCGTGCTGCCGGCCCGCTGGAACTCCACACCCATATAAGCGTGCTGTCCGAGAAATGCGCCGCTGCACCGGTCCGTGCAGCGGACCAAGGTCTGGAACGGACTAAGCTCGGTTCCGGCATACCACCGCAGCACGTCGGACTCGCTGGAGTTTCCGATCGGAGAACCAGGTGCTAAGGCCGCAACCGGGCCACCTACGTTTGGAGGCGGAGAGGGGAGAATGAGAAGGCGATTCACGCCCTCCGAGCGCACGCCAAGGAATTGGAAACTGTAACTGAAGGTGAGTTCCGGGCTGGCGTCGCCGTCAATGTCCAGTGGGCAATACTCGGGAAACCACCGTGTGAACATCACGATGGGCGTGTCTGGCCGGTAGGAGGCAATTGTCCCCTGCGCTAAGCCTGGGTGGGGAGAGCCCAGCCAGGCAGACGCAAGGAGAGACGTAGTGACGAAGAAACGGTGCATGGCGCGTCACTGTTGCCGCCGCAATAGCCAGAACCGATACGGGTCTGTGGCCTCCGCCAGAATCGAGTTTGTCACCGCTTCGGCCTTCACCGTGGCGTTCGTCTGCCAGTTGACCAGATTGGTCGAAGTCAGAAGATGGAAATACGCGCCGGGGTCGGCGGTGAAGGTCAGCAGCACGTTCGTCCCGGATGGGCTCGCCTCACTCGCCGTGAACACCGGCGGCAGCGGTGTGTCGCCTGTGGTGAGGAGCGAAGCCCACTGCGCGGACGGTGACGGGCCGCCGGGCAGTCCGCCCGAATGAGTAACGACCACGCGGTAGCGTCCACTTGGTGGATTGGCGATGAACATCTGCTCGACGTTGTTCCGATTGTCCACGCCGGTCGTCGCCGCCGCGCTTCGCGCGGCTTCCGTCTTGTTGGTCAGATCGGGATTCAGAATCCACGGGTAGAAGACATTGGTCGCGCCCACGCGCTCCACGCGGATGTCCAGGTTGTTCACGAGTCGGGGGGCGGTGTCCGCCTCAGTCGTGGTCTGTCCGATACCGGCGGGGTCACTCCACGTGAGGGTCGCGCGGAACGGCACGCCGTTAGTCAAGTCCAATTCGTAGCTGACGGTCTGGCCCACGCCTACCTGAAACTCCTTGATGTGCGTGCCCCGCCCGTGCTGCTGGTCGCGTTCGACGTGCGCGACGCAGGAGACGGCGTTGAAAGGTCCGTAACCAGTCTGGTAGTCGGGGCCAGGCGCACCCACGTCGTCGGCGGTGTGAATCGCAATGCAGCGCCACGTCGAGCCACGCCAAGCATCCAAGTTCGGATCGAGGTTCGGCCAAAGCTGCGAGCGTCGCTGCGCTGTCAATCCCAAGCCGCCGCTCACACCGGGCGCGGCAAAGCTCGTCCCGACTTGGTCCAGATAGTAGCCGTTGGTGGCGTTGTTCGCCGGGGTTGCAATGCCGAAACTGCGAATGGCTGAATTGCTCTGACCGACGGCGACAATCTCCGGCTTGATGCGCCCGTCGTCCGTTGGGCCGCAACCACTGAACGGCGCGAGCGTGACGACGGCATTGGTTGCGTAACCGAGGTAGGCCAGGCTGTTGCTGACGTAGTACACGTCCCGCACCGCTCCGACGGTGAGCACGTTCTTGGCTGTGCCGGGCGCGACCACGGTGTCGTAACCGCCGGTGTCGCCGTCGCCGTTGCGCCAGTCGCGGGAGCCGGGGGGTGGATTGGTCACGCCCGTCCAGTC
>Ga0209310_1001415_pt1 | contig 18339 bp, 20 predicted proteins | sample AD_UKC030_MetaG_FD_184415 | JGI IMG/M metagenome (GOLD analysis project Ga0209310, IMG submission 184415) | Active sludge microbial communities of municipal wastewater-treating anaerobic digesters from USA - AD_UKC030_MetaG (SPAdes) (version 2) | ecosystem: Engineered > Bioreactor > Anaerobic >... | reverse complement strand
TTCGAGCGCCCCGGCAACATAGGCATTCTCGTCGCCGGGTAACACGGCCAGACCATCGACCCGGTCGCGGATCAGCTCGGCGGCTGCGGCACTGCGAAAGGCAAGCACCGGCAAGCCACTGGCCATCGCCTCGGGCACCACGTTGCCATAGGTCTCGGTCAGACTTGGGAACAGAAAGAGATCGGCGCTGGCGTAATGTGCGGCCAGGTCCTCGCCCAGCCTCAAGCCGGCAAAATGGTGCTCCCGATCTTCGCTCGCCAATTGTTTGGCTGACGGGCCATCGCCAACCCAGACCATGCATGCTGCCGGATGGTGTGCCTGGATCGCCTTGAAAGTCTTGCGCACCAGCGCCAGGTTTTTCTCCGGCGCCAATCGTCCGACGTAGAGACAGACCGGCGCCTGTCCCGACGCACCCCAACTTGAACGCAGGGCATGCGAGCGACGCGCCGGGTCATAGAGCGTCGTATCGACGCCACGCCCGACCACCCGCACCCCGGCAATGCCCGATCCGGCGAGTTCGCCGGCCAGCGCGGCGGTCGGCACCATCGTCGCCAGTGTCCGGCGGTGCAACGAACGCAAGTAGGCGGCCACGGCAGGCCGCATCCAGCCGACCCCGTAATGGGCGCTGTAGCGGTCGAAATTCGTGTGAAATCCGGAGGTCACCGGAATCCCGAGACGGCGTGCCGTATTTACCGCCGACCAGCCGAGCGGACCTTCGGTGACCACATGCACAAAATCCGGACGCCGTTGCAGCCAATGTCGCGCCAGACGCCGACCGGCCGGCAAACCGAAACGCAAGCCGGGATAGCCCGGCAAGGGCAGGCCCGACAGCGCCAGTTCATGTTCGCTGTCGCTGTCGTCTCTGCCCTGCCGCGGCCTGACGACGCTGACCCGATGGCCACGTTCGCGCAAGCCGCCGACCAGGCGGCCGACCGTCATCGCCACGCCATTGACTTCGGGCGGGTAAGTCTCGGTGACGAACGCGATATCCAGTGTCCTCATGCCGACTCCAGCCAGACGCAAACCCAGACCACCAGCACATTGAACAGCGCCACCAGCACCGCCGCGCTGCCGATGTCCTTGGCCCGTTTGGCGAGACGGTGATTTTCCAGGCTGACGCGGTCGACCACCGCCTCGATGGCCGAATTGAGCAGTTCGACCACCAGCACCAGCAAAACACTGGCGATCATCAGGCCGCGGCCCAGCCACGGTAACGGCAGCAGCAATGCCGCGGGAATCAGCAGCAACGCCAGCCAGACCTCCTGGCGGAAGGCGTCCTCGCACAGGTAGGCCGCCTTGAGGCCGGCCAGCGAATAGCTGAGGGCATTCCAGACCCGGCGCAAGCCGGTCTTGCCCTTGAAGGGGGATTCGTTGGCCGGATCGAGGCCCAGTTTGTGCGGTGTTGGTTCTTGCATCGCGGCTCCGTAATGGCGCTCACGATAATCAGCCCGCACTACGCCGTAATGACAGTTGCTGTCACATCACGGTAAGAATTGCCGATGATCATTCCTCGAAACGGCTCATCGACGCCACGGCTGTAACAATTCTGTAAAGAAAAAAGTCCGGACACTATGCTAAAAGAAATTTTTCAGCCCCCAGGAAAGCGCCGGACATGATTTTCTTCGAACTCTTTTCGCACAATCCGACGATCATCCAGGTTCCCGCCGGTCAACCCCTGTTCAGTGCCGGCGAAGAAGGACACCTGATGTTCGTCCTGAGCAAGGGCACGGCTGACGTCATGGTCAATGGCCAGGTCGTCGAGTCCCTGCAGCATGGAAGCATCGTCGGCGAAATGGGGATCGTCTCGCCAGGGCCGCGCTCAGCGACCGTGGTCGCCACCAGCGACTGCGAGTTCGTCGCGGTAGACGAAAAGCGCTTCCAGTTTCTGGTTCAGCAGACGCCTTTCTTTGCCACCCAGGTCATGCGCGTCATGGCCGAGCGCCTGCGCGCCGTCAATCAACTGGTCGGTAGCGCGGCCAGCCACTGACCCTGGCGCACCCGGTCAGGCTCTCGCCCCCCAAGCGGACTTGCTGCGCGGCGCGGTCAACGGCTGTTCAGAGGCAAATTCCGGGGTCGCCATCCGGCGATAGAGTTCCGCCATGCGGCCGGCCATGGCGATGTCCGACCATTCACGGGCATACTGCGCCGCATCGTCGCCCAAGTGTTGCCAGGCCGACGGGTGATTCAGGACTTGCGCCAAGGCTTCACCGAAGACCTGCGGAATGGCCGGCGGCGATATCGCACCACGCCCGGCGTCGAGGATATCCGTCGTTCCCATTTCGGACAGTGCGACCACGGGCAGGCCGGCGGCCATCGCCTCGAGCAGAACCAGGCCCTGCGTTTCCGTGCGCGAGGCGAAGGCAAAGACATCGGCCGCCGCATAGCAGTCCGGCAAGGCGTCGCGGCGGTCGAGGTAACCGATGAAACGGACCGCATCCGCCAGCCCGAGCGGGTCGACCCGGGCCTGCAGATCTACCTTGGCCGGCCCCTCGCCCGCCACCAGCAACAGCGCATCCGGGCACTGGCGACGGGTATGCACCATGGCTTCGAGCAGGAAGCGGATATTCTTTTCATGCGCGACCCGCCCGACGAACAACGCTACCGGCTGGCCCGGCGGAATGCCATGCCGGGCGCGGAAGGCCGCTCCGTCACCGCGGGCAAAGCGGGCCGTCGGAATGCCGGTCGGCAGCACATGCAACGGCTTGGTCACGCCATAGGATTCCAGGCGCTCGCGCATCGCCGTCGACGGCACGACCACCGCATCCAGAGCATTGCACTGGCGCCGCGAAAAGGCCCGTGCCTGGCCGCGCAGCCAGCCAGCGGGGATCAGTCGCGCGTAATGCTGCAGGTATTCCTCGAACAGCGTGTGATAGGTGGCGACCACCGGTAGCCCCAGCGTGCGTGCCGCCTTGAGGCCGGCGTAATGGGCGACGAACGGCGTCTGGACATGGATCAGGTCACAGTCGCCGGCCGCTTCCAGCACCGCACGATGCATCGCCGGCCAGCCAACCAGCCGGTCTTCCGGGTCACCCGGCACCGGCCTTCCGGCGACACGAATGACGCCAGCCTCCTCAGGCTCGTCACCATAGCGCGGAACGACCAGCCGGACCTCGACACCAAGCCCGTCCAGCGTACGGCGAAAGGTTTCGATCGAGGTCGATACACCATTGACCCGCGGAAAATAGACATCGGAAACCATCAGAATGCGCATTTCAGGCCTCTGCTCCTTCACTGAACATCTGGCGCGCCGCAACGGGGGCCGGGAGCGGCGCCGATGGAGCAGGCGCCGCCGCCGGTTTCAGTTCCGGATGCGCTGCGGGCTGCCAGCCCCAGGCAATCAGTTCGAGACGGCCGTCGAAGTGCTCGGCGATCGCCGTACAGGAATCGACCCAGTCACCACAATTGATGTAGGCGAGGCCGTCGATCTCGCGCATCGTCGCCCAGTGGATATGGCCGCAGATGACGCCGTCGAGTCCGCGCTCGCGGGCGTGATGAATGGCTGATTCCTCGAAATCGAAAATAAAGCTGAGCGCGGTCTTGACCTTGCGCTTGGCATAGCCGGCCAGCGACCAGTAGCCGGAGACGCCCAGTCGGCGGCGCACCCATGACAGCCAGTGATTCATGCGGACCAACAGATTGTAGGCATGGTCGCCAAGCACCGCGACCCAGCGGTGATGGCGCGTCACCTGATCGAACTGGTCGCCGTGGATCAGCAGGAAGCGCCGGCCATCGGCGGTCTCATGAATCAGCTCGTCGACCACCTCGATATCGCCGAAGACCGTGCCGCAGTAGTCGCGCAGCGCCTCGTCGTGATTGCCTGGAATGAACACCACCCGTTCGCCCTGGCGCGCCCGGCGCAGCAGTTTCTGGACCACCGTGTTCTGCGCCGGTGTCCAGCAGATGCTGCGGCTCATGGCCCAGAAATCGACGATGTCGCCGATCAGATAGGTCTGTTCAGCCGGGTGTTCGCGCAGAAAATCGAGAAGACGATCGGCCTGGCACGCCCGCGTGCCGAGGTGGATGTCGGACAGGAATAAGGATCTGACCCGTGGCATGGCGCCACCATAGCCAGACTCCGTGAAATGCCCGTGACGCCGTGATGACAAATCCGTGACAGGCTGCCGTTGACGCTAACTTTCCGGCGCGACTTGGGGCTAGGCTGGCACGGTCGACGCCGAAATTCGGGTAAATTCCAAATTATCTGGGCATGGTGAAAGCTCAGTCCAATTGCCGAAACCAGACCAGCCGAAACTCCAGTGGGATCAGGCAACAACCGGCCACGACCTGCCGTTCAGAACTTTGAGGGCTATGCCCGCTTCAGACTGATTGCTGCCTGATGACATTGGCATACCAGAAGTCAGCTCTAGTCAAAAAGCTGCCGGATGATCCATCTCAGTTGGTCGGGCTGTGCTGCCGTTGGGCCGGCGCTCTATGTCGGGCAGCAATGTGCCCATTACCTGCCGCACAGACGTAGATTGTGCTGAACGGCAAAGCCACCCTTCGAAGATGTCGTTCGCCCCAATACGGTGCGCATCCGAACCTGCTGTCCTGACTTGCCCATCGATAGATCGTCCAAGTCTTCGTCGGTCCCATCCTAGGAAAATTCGTGAAGAGCCGTGGTTCCCTGCGATGTAATCGCAAGCACGCAAGGATGGGTCAGTCTGCGCTTGATGGTCAAAGCATAGTATTTGATCCGGACGGTGTCGGCGATGCCAACTCGGACAAGGGTGCCCTCCTGCGTGTATTCGCTTGCGAGTGCAGCTGGAATCGGAAACACGCCCACCTGTTCCCGTCCGAAGGCGGCCATCAACGCGGCATCGTCGAATTCGCCGACGACTGAGACCTTGAGCCGCTGCCTATCAAGCCATTCGTTTATGGCCTTGCGCATTTCTGAATCCTCCCCCGGAAGGAGAATCGGCAGTTGCTCCAGGTTCCTTGGAAAGGGCAGCGTCGATTGCCTTGCCAGCATCGGATGCGCCATGAAGGTCACGCCGGACTCGCCTAATTTGTGACTGTAAGCCTTGATCTCGACATTGGCGGGAACGGGCGAGTCGGAAATGACCAGATCGAGGCGATGCAAGGCCAGTTCGGCGAGCAGTCGGTCGAGGCGCCATTCCCGGCAGACGATTTTGACCGGTTCATCGAGTTTGATGGCAGGACGCAGGAGCCGGTACGCCAGGGATTTCGGCAAGGCATCCGAGACCCCGACGCGAAACTCTATGGCGCGACCGTGCGGATATTGGCGCAGCACCTGATCGAGTTCCGCCCCGAGCGTGAACATCTCGTCCGCATACTCCAGGGCGAGCTTGCCTGCCTCGGTCAACTCAAGGGTTCGCCCTTGGCGCTTGAACAGGGCAGTGCCGACCCGATCCTCAAGCAGCTTTATCTGACCGCTCAGCGTCTGGGGCGAGATGTGGATTGCCTCGGCGGCACGGACCACGCCACCGTGCTTGGCGACCTTCCAGAAGTAGTAGAGATGCTTGAGATTCACGGGGTTTAACTATACGGGAAAGTCGTAACGTCGCTATCAACAATACGAATTTATGTTTACGCCACATTACGATACTTTGATGGTGTCGCAGCAACCGCTGCATCGACAGGAGACGAGACATGCAGATGAAGATCCAGATCAAGGGACTTCCCCGTGCCACGAACCTACGCCGTGTCGCGGCACACAAGATCGACGGCGCGCTCGCGCGCTACGCCCATGGCATTCAGGAGGTCATCGTGCGCCTCGATGACATCAATGGTCCAGACCGGGGCGGTGTGGATAAGCTATGTCGGGTCGTACTGAAGATGAAGGACAGTTCCATCCTGGTGATCGAGGAACTTGCTACCGACATCACCCAAGCGATTGAGCGCGTTGCCGATCTTCTGCATCAGAGCGTGGCCCGACAGATGTCCCGGATCGTCGGCATTGACCGGAATGGCATCCGTCCCCGCTTGGCGGCCGGACTGTTCTGAACGGATGTTTCTTGTAAGGCGGACTGACCTGTTTTCGCATGCCAAGTAAAGGAGAGAGACATGAAGACCTCCGTCAGCAAGTCAAGAATCAGCAAGAACGCAGTTCCTACCGTGAGGATCGATCCGGAAAACGAACTAGAAGCAGGGGATCGCCTGCAACGCATCGCGACAATCGCGTACTACAAGGCAGAAGCTCGCGGGTTTGCCCCGGGACTTGAAATGGATGACTGGCTGCAAGCCGAAGCGGAAGCAGAAGCAAAAGCCGAGGCGCAGCAATAGCCACGGAGCAGGCCGGTAGCAAATCTATAGCAAGATCACTCGACTCAAACTACAGGAGACAATCATGGCCTCGTTCAAGACTCAAGCAATAGCCCTGCCGCGTAATACCGGCGCCGATTCGGTTCTGGCGACCAACAAGGTGATTCGCAACACTTACATGTTGTTGTCGGTGACACTCGCCTTCGCGGCGCTGAGCGCCAGTGTGTCGGTCGCTCTAAGCCTGCCGCATCCAGGCATCATCATCACGCTGGTCGGCTACTTCGGTCTGTTGTTCGCCATCACCAAGTTCCGCGATAGCGGCCTGGGCGTAGGCTTGGTGTTCGCGCTGACGGGCTTCATGGGTTACACGCTCGGTCCGATCATCAGCCACTACCTGAGCCTGCCCAATGGCGGCCAAACGGTGATGATGGCGATGGGCGGCACGGCAGCGATCTTCCTCGGCCTGTCCGGCTATGCGCTGACGACGAAAAAGGACTTCAGCTTCATGGGCGGCTTCCTGATGGTCGGCATCCTGCTCGCCTTTCTCACCGGCTTGGCAGCGATTTTCTTCGAGATTCCCGCACTGTCGCTCACCGTGTCAGCCGCCTTCGTGCTGCTGATGTCCGGCCTGATTCTCTATGAGACCAGCAACATCATCCATGGCGGCGAAACCAACTACGTGATGGCCACGGTATCGCTGTTCGTTTCGATCTTCAACCTCTTCACCAGCTTGCTGCACCTGCTGGGCTTCGCCAACAACAGCGACTGATGAGGCTGTTTTCGCCGCTTTATCGCCGGGCCATGGTCTGGGCCCGGCACCGGCATGCACCCTGGTATCTGGGCGGGATGAGCTTCGTGGAGTCCTCGTTTTTCCCGGTACCGCCGGACGTAATGCTGGCACCGATGTGTCTGGCGCAACCTCATCGTGCCTGGCGTCTGGCCCTGCTGACGACACTCGCATCCGTAGCAGGCGGGCTCCTTGGCTATTCCATCGGCTACTTTGCCATTGACATCCTGCTGCCATGGCTGCAGGAAAGCCGGTACTGGCCTGCTTACCAGAAGGCGGTCGATTGGTTTGGGGAGTGGGGCTTCTGGGCGGTGTTCATCGCCGGGTTCTCACCGATTCCCTACAAGGTATTCACCATCGCGGCCGGCGCGCTTTCGATGGCGCTCCTGCCTTTCACGCTTGCATCACTTGTCGGGCGCGGCGCGCGCTTCTTTTTGGTCGCAGCATTGATGGCCTGGGGTGGGGCGCGGATGGAAGCTGCATTGCATCGCTACGTGGATCGCCTCGGCTGGGCCACCGTCGCGGCGCTGGCCGTCGGCCTGCTGGCCTTTCGCTGATCGAACCGCAACGACAAATAGAAGGCTTCGATTTCACCCGCCGAAGACAACGGCACGAATGGATTAGCCTTCAAGATGAATCTGAAACACAGGAGACGACAAAATGATCGGTCATGACATGAGCCTGAAACGGATACTTGCTGCCACGGATTTTTCCTTACTCGGTGATGCGGCAATCCATCGCGCCGCAGCGCTGGCGGCACGGGAGGATATCGCGCGTTACTCGGAGCCGGAAGCGCGGGCCGCTGAAAGAAATGTAGCCGCACTGCTCGCGGACCCGGAGCTGGTCGGACTTGGCCTGAAAATCAGGATCGTTCACGGACATGCCAATCCGGTTCTGTTTGATGTCGCGAACGAATTAGGCGCCGACCTCATCGTCGTCGGCAAGCATGGCAGCTCCCGCCCGGAAGAGTCGGTGATGGGGAGCATCACCCGACTGCTAGCCTATTATGCGCCCTGTGACGTGCTGGTAAGCTGACCACTTACTCACCGTACACGATGGTGACATGATGCACGGGGTTTTTGGTGAGTTTGCCCTTCTGCTTCTGATGTCCGCCGCGGCGGGCGCGGTTTCGCTCTGGCTGCGCCAGCCGGTGCTGATCGCCTACATTGTCATCGGCATCGTTGCCAGTCCTGCCGTGCTTGGGGTCGTCACGGCGCACGATCAGATCGACCTGTTGGCACAGGTCGGCGTCGCTGTGCTGCTGTTTGTTGTCGGCCTCAAGCTCGACCTGCAGCACATCCGCCACATCGGCCCGGTCGCCTTGGCCACCGGGCTCGGGCAGCTTACCTTCACCATTGTTATTGGCTTCTTACTCATCCTGGTCATGGGCAAGGGCTGGATGGAGGCCCTCTATGTTGCCGTTGCGCTGACCTTTTCCAGCACGATCATCATCGTCAAGCTGCTCTCCGACAAGCGTGAGATCGACTCGTTGCACGGTCGCATCGCCGTCGGCTTCCTGATCGTCCAGGATCTGGCCGTGGTGATAGCGATGATGGTGATGAGTGCCCTGCGTAGCGATGGCGGTGAGGGATCGCTGCTGGCACTGGCCGGCTCGCTGACGCTACGCATGGGCGTCGCCGCCGTCGGACTCTACCTGCTGATGCGCTACATCCTGCCCAAGGTGGTCGACCGCATGGCGCAATCGCAGGAACTGCTGCTGATCTTCGCCATCGCGTGGGGTACCGGGCTGGCGGCGCTGGGCGAGTGGGCCGGCTTCTCGAAGGAGGCAGGCGCCTTTCTCGCCGGCTTTTCGCTGGCCTCGACGCATTATCGAGATGCGATCAATGCGCGACTGACCGGGATCCGCGATTTCCTGCTGCTGTTCTTCTTCATCGACCTCGGCGCCAAGCTCGATTTCTCTACCCTCGGCGGCGAAGTCTGGCCGGCGGTGGTGCTGTCGCTGTTCGTGCTGATTGGCAACCCGCTGATCGTGATGGCGATCATGGGCTACATGGGCTATCGCAAGCGGACCGGGTTCCTCTGCGGACTGACGGTCGCCCAGATCAGCGAATTCTCGATCATCTTCGTCGCCATGGGCATTTCCCTCGGCCACATCGACAACGGGGCTCTCGGACTGACCACACTGGTCGGCCTGATCACGATTGCAGCCTCCACCTACATGATCCTGTACTCGCACCCCCTCTACGACAGGCTGGGCCCCTGGCTCGGCTTGTTCGAGCGCAAGCGTCCGTATCGCGAGCTTGCGGTAGCTACGGAACGTCACGATCTGCGCGAGGCCGACGTCATCGTCTTCGGCCTCGGGCGCTACGGCAGCCGCCTGGCACTTGGCCTGAAGGAGGCTGGGCTCAAGGTGCTCGGGGTCGAATTCGATCCGGAGGTCGCGCGCGCCCTCCGTCGCCAGGGCCTCCCGGTGCGTTACGGTGACGGCATCGCCAGCGAGTTTCTCGAAAGCCTTCCGCTCAAGGATACGCGCTGGGTGGTCAGCACACTGCCCGACATGGCATCGAACAGGGATCTGCTGCACGGCCTGCATGAGTTGAATTACACGGGTGAAATCGCCGTAGTTGCCCGAGAAGAACTGGATGGTGTTGCTTTGAAGCGGCTGGGCGCGCCGACCGTCCTCTACCCGATGCGCAACGCCGTCGATTACGTGGTCGAGACCCTGACGGCCATCATCAGAAACAACGGTACGAAATCATGACCACCCATCCACAGCGAAACTCGGGCAACGACTTTCCTCGTGTACGTAGCCCTCATGGAAGCGGGCACCACGCATGCCTATCCCGAAGCGATCGAATCCAGCCTGCGCCTGGGATCGACCGCCTTGCGGATGTTGCGAATTCCTACCGTCGATATTGACCAGATGTTGCAGGACATACGCGACTGGGACTATCAATCCGTAATCGAAACCCCGGAGAAGGAGGATGCCAGATGACCACCGCAAAGACGATTCTCGTCGCCACCGATCTCTCGGCGCCGGCACGTCATGCCGTCGAGCGTGCCTTTCACGTGGCCGCCAACACCGATAGCGAACTCAACATCCTGCACGCAATGGAACTGGGTTCCCTCGACGCTCTGCGCGAATTGTTGGGGGGCGACCTGTCCGAGGTCAAGGCAGTGTTGAACAGCGACGCCCGCAAGCGCCTCGAGCAGTTGACCGGCGATGCATCCATCCATCGGGGCGTCGCGGCGCGAACCTGCGTCGCCGAGGGCAACCCCCTGGCCACCATTGCTGCCGGCGCCCAAGAGCTGGACGCACATCTGCTGGTTCTCGGCGCGCGTGGTGAATCCTTCCTGCGCCATGTCCTGCTGGGATCGACCGCAGCACGCCTGCTGCGCAAGTCGGCATCGCGACCGGTGCTGGTGGTGAAGCAGGCGCCGCACGAGGCGTATCGAAGTGTTCTGGTTGCCGTGGATTTCTCGCCGGTCTCCCTTCAGGCAATCCGCTTGGCGAAGCATTGGGCGCCGGATGCAGACCTGATCTTGTTGCATGCCTTCGAATTGCCGTATGAGGGCAAGTTGATCTTTGCCGGCGTCGATGAACACCTGATCCGCCAGTACATCTCCAAAGAGCGAGATGCCCGGTGCAAGAGGCTCCACGAACTTGCGGCCACCGCCGGCCTGGCACCACCGGAATACTCGGTGCGGATCATCCACGGCGACCCGGCGCAACAGATCATCGCTGCGGAGCAGGAATTCGATGCCGACCTGATCGTCGTCGGCAAGCATGGATCCCACATCGCCGAAGAGTTGCTGCTGGGCAGCGTGACCAAGCATGTGCTCGCGGAATCGCAATGCGATGTCCTGGTCATCTGTGACACTCGCTTCTGGCGTTGTCGCGTTGCTACTGCTTCTGCCCAACCGTAACGGCTTGATCGCACGTAGCCGCAGCATGCTGTTGCTGCCTCTCTATGCCTGCTTTGTCTGGGCGACACTCCATTCCTGAATCGAATCTCATGCAAAACGATCCTCTCACTCATTGGCATACCCTCTTGGCTGAGGAGGTTGTCGACCGCCTGGCCTCAGATGCCACGCGGGGACTGACTGCTACGGATGCTGCTCAGCGCCTTGCCGCTCATGGCCCCAACCGTCTCGCCGAGAGGCCGCCGCGCCCGGCCTGGCTCAAGTTCCTCGACCAGTTCAAGAGTCTGCTGGTGATCATCCTGCTCGGCGCAGCCGTGCTGGCGGGGGCGATCGGTGATCTCAAGGATGCAGTCGTTATCTGCATCGTCGTGCTGCTCAACGCGAGCCTGGGCTTCTTCCAGGAGTATCGTGCCGAAGCGGCGCTGGCCGCATTGAAGAACATGCTGGCCCCGATGGCACGGGTGCGGCGCGACGGCGAGGTGCGGCTGATCGAAGCCGTCGATCTGGTTCCGGGCGACATGTTGCTGCTTGAAGCGGGTGACCGGATTCCCACCGACGCGCGCGTGCTAACTGCGAACAGCGTCGAAGTGGCCGAGGCGGCACTGACCGGTGAATCGCACGCCGTCGCCAAGCTGCCCGACCCGGTCGATGAAGAATCGGCGCTGGCGGAACGGCACAACATGGTGTTCATGAACACCGTAGTCACCCGTGGCCGACTGGAGGCCATCGTCACGGCTACCGGCATGCAAACCGAGATGGGCAGGCTGGCCGGTCTGCTGGCCGATACTGCCGAAGGCGAGACGCCGCTGCAGCGACAACTCGACATCCTCGGCAAGCGGCTGGCGCTGATCGCATGTGGCGTCGTCGCGCTGATGTTCGGCTTCGGACTGATGCGCGGCGATCCGTTGGTTCAAACGGCGATGACGGCGATTGCGCTGGCCGTTGCGGCGATCCCCGAAGGCCTGCCGGCGGTGGTGACGGTGACGCTGGCACTCGGCATGCATCGCATGGCCAAGCGCAATGCCATCGTCAAGAAGCTCGCTGCCGTCGAGACGCTGGGTTGCACCACGGTGATCTGCTCCGACAAGACCGGTACGCTGACGCTCAACCAGATGACCGCCCGAGCGCTTTACAGCCATGGTCGCCGTTATCCTGTCTGCGGCGAGGGCTATGGCACCGAAGGCGCCATCGATGGTCAGAGTGGCAGTGGCGTCCTGCGCGATGTGTTGTTACCAGCAGCGCTGTGCGTCGATGCGCGCATCCGGAATGGCCAACTGATCGGCGACCCCACCGAGGGTGCCTTGCTCGCGTTGGCTGCGAAGGCGGGTCTGGATGCCGATGTAGTGCTGGAACATCTGCCGCGCATCGCCGAAATTCCATTCGATTCAGCCACCAAATACATGGCGACCTTCCATCACTCCGGCGAACGCGTACTTCTTTGCGTGAAGGGTGCGCCCGACGTACTTCTGGCGCATTCCACGCTCGACGAGACAGCGCGGGCCGGTTTTGCAGCGGAGAACGAGGCGCTGGCCAATGATGCCTTGCGTGTGCTGGCGCTGGCCAGTCGCGAGATTCCGGCCGCGGACTTTGATCCATCGGGCAACTTGCTACCCTGGGTGACTGACCTGACCCTGCAGGCGCTGGTTGGCATCATCGATCCCCCGCGTGCCGAGGCGCGCGAGGCGATTTCCACCTGCAACGCCGCCGGCATCCAGGTAAAGATGATCACCGGCGACCACCGGGTCACGGCTGCGGCGATTGCTCGCGAGTTGGGGTTAGTCGGCGAAGCACATGAAGGCCGCGAACTCGACGGCCTGAGTCAGGAAGAAATCGCCGCGCTGGTCGAGAAGAGCGCCGTGTTCGCGCGCGTCGCTCCCGAGCACAAGATGCGCATCGTCGAGGCATTGCAGGCCAAAGGGCATGTCGTGGCGATGACCGGTGACGGTGTAAATGACGCGCCGGCGCTGAAGAAGGCTGATATCGGTGTCGCCATGGGCATCACCGGTACCGAGGTGACCAAGGAGGCAGCGACGCTCGTGCTCACCGACGACAACTTCGCCTCCATCGTGCGCGCGGTGGAGGAAGGCCGCACCATCTACGACAATATCGTCAAATTCGTGCGCTTCCAACTCTCCACTAACATCGGCGCCATCCTCACCGTGCTGGGTGCACCTCTCCTCGGTTTCGCCACGCCCTTTACGGCCATCCAGATTCTCTGGGTGAATATCATCATGGATGGGCCGCCAGCCATGACCCTCGGCGTAGAGCCGGCCCGCCCCGGCATCATGCGGGACCAGCCACGCACTGCTGACGCATCCATCCTTTCAGTGGAACGCATGTGGCGCATTGGTCTCTACGGCCTGACCATGGCGGTAGGCACGCTCGCCGTGTATGCGTGGGGACTATCGACACCCGGAGCGGAAGCGAAAGCGACCACGCTGGCATTCACGACTTTCGTGCTGTTTCAGTTTTTCAACATTTTCAATGCGCGCTCTGAATTCGGGAGCGCATTCAATCTTCAGTTCTTCAGCAACGGCAAGCTCTGGCTGGCGCTGATGGCCGTCCTCTTCCTCCAGGTCGTCGCTGTGCATTGGGCGCCTGCCCAGGCGGTGTTCGATACCGTCGACCTGACGGCCTTCGAGTGGGGCGTCTCGCTTTTGGTGGCATCGACCACCTTGTTTCTTGAGGAGGCGCGCAAGCTTTTCATGCGCCTGGTCGCACGATGAGTGATTCGGTGAGTCAGTCCACTTTCCTGGCTTGTGCTCTGCCTTTGCTACCTCTGCTTCACTGCTGAATGCATTGCCGCCCGAGTTTGAGCGCAGACCCAAGGTCGGCTCTGGCCGATGGGTTGTCGGTGGGTAATCGATCCATACGACTGCTCGACTCAGTAACCAGTCGTTCATAGCTGGGCTAATTTTTGCCAGCCAAGGACAGTTGTCGTTGCGTAGCTGACCTTGGTGAGAAAAAACTGAACGGCTCTTCAGGGTCGCATCGAGCCGGTCAACTCGATGAGATTCAGTGTTCAGATGGATGTGATTTCGAAGTCTGGCGGCGGCCTCGCCGCTGCGCCAGATATTTTGACGCCGGCTTACAGCCTGTTGCGGATGCGGCTGACCAACCCCGAAACAGCGGCCCCAACGCCATAGATCAGTGCCGGCGGCGCGAAAGCGATGCCGATCATGAGAAGAGCGCCGGCCAACGAAGGCAGATCCCCAGCGCTCGCACTCACAACCAAAGCGCCCAGAAGCAACAGCACCCATATGCCGGACAACACCATCCAGACGCGCTGCCAGCATTTCAAGTCTTCAACTGCGCCTACCGGTCCATTCATCAGACTGTCCATCTTGTTCTCCCACAAATCATGTTGCGAATTCGAGCGTACAGCGGCTGCTAAAAGGCCACTCTGACCAAGTATATTATAATTTACTTATAGACGTCAATATTCAGTCGTTGCCGGGATACGACGAGCGCACAACAGTTATCGGTCTGCTGCGCAATTAACGCGCCTGACGAGCACCCAAACGCGCCAACGGGTGCGTTCAGCTACGGTTTCCAGGTTGAAAGCTGGTCACGCAAATTTCGAGGAGCCCAGTAGGGGTTCCCTGTTTCGGGCTAATATCCCGCGCTTCCGGGCCATTCGGCTCAGTTAAAAGTGCAGCATGCATCTCTTCGCCGACATCTCCAGCCATGGCTTCGGCCACCTTGCCATCACGGCACCCGTGCTCCAAGCCGTGGCGGAAATCATCCCGAATTTGCGGTTGACCGTGCGCAGCGGGCTGCCAGCCGCCAAGCTGCGCCAGCGCATCTATTGCCCCTTCGAACATATCGCGGCGACCAGCGATTTCGGCTACGTGATGCACGACGCGTTGAGCATCGACCTTGCCGCGACCGCGGCCGCCTACCGCGCCGCTCATGCCGACTGGCCGGCCCGCGTCGCAGCCGAGGCCGGCTTTCTGGCAGCGCTCGCGCCGGATCTGGTGCTGACCAACGTCAGCTACCTGCCACTCGCCGGCGCCGCACGCCGGGGTATCCCGGCATTCGCCATCTGTTCGCTGAACTGGGCTGACCTCTTCGCGCATTTTTTCGGCCGCCAGACTTGGGCCGCACCGATCCATGCGGAAATGCTCGCCGCCTACCGCAGCGCCCGGGCGTTCCTGCGCGTCACGCCGGGAATGCCAATGGCGGCACTCGACAACCTTCATGACGTCGGCCCGATTGCTGCCACCGGCCGCCGCCACGATCTCGGCCTCAACGGCGACAAGGCGGTGCTGATCGCCATGGGCGGTATCGACCATCGGCTGCCAGTCGACAACTGGCCGCGGCTACCCGGTATCCGCTGGCTGGTCGCCGCCGACTGGCGCTGTACGCACCCGGACGCCGTTGCCTACGAGTCCTTCGGTCTCGGCTTCACCGACCTGCTGTGCTCGGTCGACGCCATCGTCACCAAGCCCGGCTACGGCACCTTCACCGAAGCCGCCTGCAACGGTTTGCCCGTGCTTTACCAGCGCCGCGACGACTGGCCGGAACAGGACTGCCTGATCGAATGGCTGCAGCGCAACTTGCCCTGTCTGGAAATTTCGGCAGAAGGCCTGCAGACCGGCTCGCTAGCGAAGAGCCTGAAGGCACTTTGGGGCCAGCCGGCGACGCAACGACCGGCACTAACAGGCGCCGCCGAGGCGACTGCCGCGATCTGCCGCTACTCTCCGACCGACTCGCGCTGCTGATCGCCGCCAGTGCGCGGCCGGCGCTCAGAAGCGCCAGCCGAAGCGCTTGAGCAACTCGCCGGTTGCGCAGACCGGCAGGCCCATGACGCCGCTGTAGCTGCCGGCCAGGTATTCGACGAACAGCCCGGCGCGCCCCTGAATGCCATAGGCGCCGGCCTTGTCCATCGGCTCGCCGCTGCGCACGTAATGACGGATTTCCTCATCGTCGATGTGGCGAAAACGCACCTCGCTGGTCGACAGCACGTATTCGGTCCGCCCTTCATGGGCGACCGCGACACCCGTCAGCACGAAATGCGTCTGTCCCGACAGGCGGCGCAGGATGGCCGCCGCATCGGCCTCGTCGACCGGCTTGCCGATGATCTCGCCGGCGAATTCGAGCGTCGTATCGGCGGCCAGCACCGGACGCAACGGCAGGCGCCGTTCGAGCAGCAGGTTGATGCCATGCTCGGCCTTGGCGCAGGCCACGCGTTCGACATAGGCGACCGGATCTTCGCCGGGATGCGACGTTTCGTCGGTTTCAGAATCGGAGCGCTGACCACCGCGAAAGATCAGTGTGTCGAAGGCGACGCCCATCTGGGTCAGCAATTCGCGGCGGCGCGGGCTGCGTGAGGCGAGGTAGAGGCGCATGATTGCGTTAGCCTTCCCGATGATAAGGATGATTCTTGAGCACGCTGGCCGCCCGGTAGAGCTGTTCGCACAGGACCAGCCGGGCCAGGCCGTGCGGCAGGGTCAGGCTCGACAGGCGCAGGCGGTCGTCGGCCTGGCGCTTGAATTCCTCGTCCAACCCGTCGGCGCCGCCGATCAGCAACGCGACGTCGCGGCCATCCTGCATCCAGGTCTCGATCCGTTGCGCAAGTTTGAGCGTCGTCAGGTCATCACCCTTTTCATCGAGTACAACGATCCGGCAGGTGGCCGGCAAGGCATCGCGGATGCGCCCCTTTTCGGCAGCCAGCAACTGCTCGCGGGACTTGGAGCCACGCGCTTCCGGCTTGATCTCGGTAACGCTGGCTGGCAGTTCGCGCGGCATGCGCTTGAGGTACTCGGCGCAACCAGCGTCGACCCAGGCGGGTTGGCGGTGGCCGACGGCGAGCACGCTCAGCTTCATTCGCCGGCGGCCGGCTCCGCTGCCTTGCGGCGCTGAGCCGGGGTGGTCTTCCAGAGTTCTTCGAGGTTGTAGTACTGGCGCACGCTAGGCTGCATGACATGGACGACGATGTCGCCGAGATCGACCAGTACCCATTCGCCACTATCCTCGCCTTCCATCGACAGGACCTCGCCCCCGGCTTCGCGCACCTTGTCGTGGACATTGCGCGCCAGCGCCTTGACCTGGCGGTTGGAATCGCCGGTGGCGACGACAATGCGGTCGAACATCGAGGTCAGTTTGGAGGTGTTGATGACTTCGATATCCTTGCCTTTGATGTCTTCAAGGGCGGATACAACGATTTTTTGCAACTTGCGGAGTTCCATCAGGGCCTTTTATAGAGTTGGTGAAGGTTAATGTAGTCGAGAACGCTGTCCGGCAGCAAATAACGGGCGGATTTTCCATTGGCGAACAGTTTGCGCAACTGGGTCGCCGAAATATCGAGTTGGGTCATCGTGAAGGTGACGATGCCGCCGGCCGGCAGCTTCCTGAGACCAGCCGCATCGGACAGCCGGCGTTCGTTGAATTCGCCGGCCAGTTCGGGCGGCAGACTGGCGACCACGACGGGAAAACCCGGCCGGTGCGCGACGGCAACATGGGCCAGCGCGAAAATATCGCGCCAGCGATGCCAAGTCGGCAGGCCGGCGAAGGCATCGGCGCCGACCAGCAGAACCAATGATTGTTCGCCGCCGAGTTCAGCGCGCAGTCGTTCCAGCGTGTGCACCGTGTAGCTCGGTGCGGCAGCGTCCACCTCGCTGGCGTCGACTGAAAATCGGGCATTTTCGGCGGTCGACCGCGACACCATCTCCAGCCGCTGGTGCGCGGTGACTTGCGGCACCCCGCGATGCGGTGGTTGCCCGGCCGGTATCCAGCGCACACTGCCGAGTCCGAGTTGGCCGATCGCTTCTTCGGCGAGTCGCAGATGGCCGAAGTGGACCGGGTCGAAGGTACCGCCGAAGAGGCCGAGCGGCTCAGGCAATGTCAGGATCGCCGAAAACGTCACGGTAGCTGGCGTAGTAGCTGGCGTAAACGGTCGAAAAGACGATCAGGGCGACGACGGCCATCAGCGGCATGATGATGAAGGAGGCAAGCGAGCCACCGCCGGCGCCGGACAACACACCCAGCAACAGCCCGAAAATGACGCCTGGAATGAGGCCGGCAACGAGCAGCAGGCCGGCGCCGTAAGTCAGGAAGGCACGCCAGTTGATCCAGCAGGCGACGAGGCTGAAGAACAGCGACTTGCCAACACCGAGGCCATGCCAGGCAGCGAGAACCGGAGCGAACCAGTAGGCCATCATCAGCGGTGCCATCAGCAGCATGACGAACAGGGCAGGCAACAGGAAATCCACGCTTTCCATTGCCTCGCGCTCGGCAGCTTTGGTCGACAGCATGAAACTGAACAGTTCGCCGCCATCGAGCAGCGCCGAGAGGCCAAGGATGCCCAACGTGCACGCCAGATAGAGCGCGCCCAGCGCGAGCAGCGTCCGGGTGTTCTGCCGGAGGCCGCCGAACAGCGTCGGCAGGCCCACCGGCTGGCCGCGGTCGAGATCGCGCGCCGCCTGCATCAGGCCGACCGAAAG
>Ga0209310_1001413_pt1 | contig 18343 bp, 16 predicted proteins | sample AD_UKC030_MetaG_FD_184415 | JGI IMG/M metagenome (GOLD analysis project Ga0209310, IMG submission 184415) | Active sludge microbial communities of municipal wastewater-treating anaerobic digesters from USA - AD_UKC030_MetaG (SPAdes) (version 2) | ecosystem: Engineered > Bioreactor > Anaerobic >... | reverse complement strand
GCCGATCTACGAGATGGTGGCCATGGCCTATCAGTTCCCGGTGGTGGGCGCGTTCTGGCCGCTGGTGTGCGGCCTGTACTGGAAGCGCGCCACCACGCAGGGCGCGGTGTGGTCCATCACCCTCGGGCTGGCGAGCTGGCTGATCCTGAGCGCGACGCCTCTGGGCGAGGTCTTCCCCGCGGTGCTGGGCGGCTTCATCGTCGCGGGCCTGGGCATGTGGGTCGGCTCGCTGGTGCCCACCGCCGGCAACCGCGCGCACCGCGCGCACCGCCACGGCGCCTCGACGCTCTAGCGCCTAGCTGCGCCCGTTCGCCGCGCCGGCGGCGAGCAGGGTCGCGTCCTCCTCGTAGCCCGCCAGCTTGCGTACCAGATGGGCGCGCTGGCTGGGGCTCGCGCTGTTCAGCAGGCGCGCGATCAACTCCGCATTGGCCTCGCGCGCCTGTTGCACGAACGCGCGCCGCGCCGCGTCCGGCGGCCGCGCCAGCTCCGCGAAGAAGCCGCGCATCCAGGTGGTCGCCTCGGCCAGGGCCGGGCGCTCGCGGGCGATGCGCTCGAGCAGGGCGATGAACTCGGCGTTGCGGCGCGCGCCTTCCTCGCTCCAGGTGAGCGCGTCGTTGGGCCGCTCGGCCAGCAGCGCGCGCAGCAACTCCTTTTGCGCGCGCGAGACCGAGCCCAGCCAGGACTCGGCACGATCCACGGTGCGGCGCAGGCGCGCCTCGCGAAAGCCTGGCCCGTCGACCTTGGCTTCGCGGCGCCACTCCTGGTTGCTGTCGGCGAGCTTGTCGCGCAGGCGCTCGATCTGCGCCGGGCGCAGGGTGAGCGCGAGCTCGGCCAGATCGGGCGCGGCTGCCTCGCCCAGGCGCGCGAGGCGCTCGTTCAGCTCCTGGTTCAGGGCCAGCACCTCGGCGGGTGTGACCTCGCGCTCCACTGCGGTGCGGGCTTGCGCCAGCAGGGCCGCGTAATCGCGCAGTTGCGATCCGCGGTGCCAGGCGAGGAACTTGACGCTGCGCGCCTTGACCAGCGCCTGCTGCGTCTCGTCCAGATCCAGATAGCGGTTGAGCGTCCAGGCGAGCGCCGTGTCGGCGTTGTTGTAGCCCACGCGCAGCCCCGCGCTGCACGAGGCAAGCAACAGCGCGCCGCCGAGCAGCAGCCAGCGCGCTCGGCGCAGAGCGCCAGCGGGGGCAGGGCTAGAATCGATCGACTTCCTCATACGCTCACGCACGATGAACATCGTCATTCTCGCTGCCGGCCAGGGCAAGCGCATGAATTCCCGACTGCCCAAAGTGCTGCAACCGCTGGCCGGGCGTCCCATGCTGGCGCACGTGCTCGACGCGGCGCGCGTGCTGGCCGCGCAGCAGCCCAACCCGCGCATCGTTCTGGTGGTGGGCCACGGCGCCGAGGCAGTGCGCGCCGCCTTCGCCGACCAGGACGGCCTGGCCTTCGCCCTGCAGTCGCCTCAACTGGGCACCGGCCACGCCGTGATGCAGGCCCTGCCGCACTTGGCCGACGATGCCCACACCCTGGTGCTGCTGGGCGACGTGCCCCTGATCCGCGCCGCCACGCTGCAGCGCCTGGTGGTGGCCGCGGGGCGCGACGTGGGCCTGCTCACCATCGAGCTGGCCGACCCCACCGGCTACGGCCGCATCGTGCGCGCGGGCGGGCGGGTGGCGCGCATCGTCGAGCAGAAGGACGCGAACGAGGCCGAGCGCGCGATCCGCGAGATCAACACCGGCATCATGGTGCTGCCCACGCACCGGCTGCGCGGTTGGCTGGCCGAGCTCTCGAACGACAACGCCCAGGGCGAGTACTACCTGACCGACGTGATCGCACTGGCGGTGCGCGACGGCGTGCCGGTCAACGCCGTGCACCCCGCGGCCGAACCCGAGATCACCGGCGTCAACAACAAGGCCCAGCTCGCCCAGCTCGAACGCGCTTACCAACGCGCCCGCGCCGAGGCGCTGATGGAGCAGGGCGTGACCCTGATCGACCCGGCCCGCATTGAGGTGCGCGGCGAGCTGGCCTGCGCGCCCGACGTGCAGATCGACGTGGGCTGCGTGTTCGAGGGCCGCGTGGTGCTGGGCGAGGGCGTGCGCATCGGCGCGCACTGCGTGCTGCGCAACGTGACGGTGGGCGCGGGCACCGAAGTCCTGCCGTTCACCTACCTCGAGGACTCGAGCGTGGGCGCAGGCGCGCGGCTCGGGCCCTACTCGCGGCTGCGCCCGGGCGCGCAGCTGGGCGACGAGGTGCACGTGGGCAACTTCGTCGAGATCAAGGCCAGCCGCCTGGGTCACGGCTCCAAGGCCAACCACCTGGCCTACATCGGCGATGCCGAGGTGGGCGCGGGCGTGAACTACGGCGCCGGCTCGATCGTCGCCAACTACGACGGCGCCAACAAGCACCGCACCGAAATCGGCGACGGTGCCAGCATCGGCTCGAACTGCGTCCTGGTGGCCCCGGTGAAGGTGGGCGCGGGCGCCACCATCGGCGGCGGCAGCACCATCAGCAAGGACGCGCCCCCCGGCAAGCTCACCGTGGCGCGCGCGCGCCAGGTGACGGTGGAGCACTGGCAGCGGCCGTTGAAGAAGAAGTCGTGACCCGCCGCTTCACGGCAGCGGCAGCTCGGTGCCGAATTTCACGCGCTTCACGCTGAAGTAGGTGCGCACGTTGCGCACTCCGGCCTCGGGCGTGGACAGGCGCCCGGCCAGGGCGTGATAGGCCGCCATGTCGGGCGTGGCCACCACCAGCACGAAGTCCGGTCCCGACGACACCCGATAGCACTGCTGCACGGCGGGCTCGGCCAGCGCCAGGGACTCGAAGGCCTCGAGCGCGGCCGCACCTTGCGTCTCCAGCGTCACCTCGACGACGGCGCACAGCACCCCGCTGCCCAAAGCCGCCGGGGCCAGCACGGCCACCTGTCGTTCGATCACCCCGCCCTCGACCAGACGCCGCACGCGCCGCAGCGCGGTGGCGGCGGACACGTGCACGGCCTCGGCCAGCGCCTGGTTCGAAAGCGCCGAGTCGCGCTGCAACTGCGCCAGGATGCGCAGGTCGGTGGGGTCGAGGTCCAGAGGCATGGCGGGATGGATCGGAGCGGCCGGCCAAGTCTTGATCGGTGAAATAAAATTGCACGCGGTGACGAAGCTGCAAGATTCTTTCGTTCCGAGAGGGATTTTGCAAGCCTGATTCAGCTTGCCCCGCCTAGCATGGCGGTCATTTCCCCTGCAGGAGCCCGCTGATGTGCGGCATCGTCGGCGCAGCCAGCCAGCGCAACATCGTCCCCATCCTGATCGAAGGCCTCAAGCGGCTCGAGTACCGCGGCTACGACTCCTGCGGCGTGGCGGTGTGGCGCGACGGCGAACTCACCCGCGCGCGCTCCACCGCCCGGGTGGCCGAGCTCGACGCCCAGGTGGCCAAGGAGCAGCTGGCCGGCGCCACCGGCATCGCCCACACCCGCTGGGCCACCCACGGGGCGCCCGCCGTGCACAACGCCCACCCGCACTTCTCGCGCGAGCGCATCGCCCTGGTCCACAACGGGATCATCGAGAACCACGATGAACTGCGCGCGGAACTCAAGCGCAAGGGCTACGAGTTCACCAGCCAGACCGACACCGAGGTGATTGCCCACCTGATCGACTCGATCTACGACGGCGACCTCTTCGAGGCGGTGCAGCGCGCCACCTTGCGCCTCAAGGGTGCCTACGCCATCGCGGTGTTCGCGCGCAGCGAGCCGCACCGCGTGGTGGGCGCGCGCCACGGTTCGCCGCTGGTGATGGGGGTGGGCCAGGGCGAGCACTTCCTGGCCTCGGACGCCATGGCGCTCGCGGGCGTGACCGACCAGATCGTGTACCTGGACGAAGGCGACGTGGTCGACCTGCAGCCCGGCCGTGCCTGGATCGTGGCGCGCGAGGGCACGCAGCACGTGCCCGTGCAGCGCGAGGTGCGCACCGTGCACGCGCACACCGGCGCGGCAGAGCTGGGCCCGTATCGCCACTTCATGCAGAAAGAGATCTTCGAGCAGCCGCGCGCGATCGGCGACACGCTCGAGGGTGTGGCCGGCATCACCCCCGAGCTCTTCGGGCGCGAGGCCACCGCGGTGTTCGGCGAGATCGACCAGGTGCTGATCCTGGCCTGCGGCACGAGCTACTACTCGGGCCTGGCCGCCAAGTACTGGCTCGAGTCGATCGCCCGTATGCCCACGCAGATCGAGATCGCCAGCGAATACCGCTATCGCGACAGCGTGCCCAACCCCCGCACCTTGGTGGTCACCATCACCCAGTCGGGCGAGACCGCCGACACCCTGGCCGCCCTCAAGCACGCGCGCAGCCTGGGCATGCAGCACACGCTGACCATCTGCAACGTGGCCACCAGTGCCATGGTGCGCGAATGCAAGCTGGCCTACGTGACGCGCGCCGGCGTCGAGATCGGCGTGGCCTCGACCAAGGCCTTCACCACCCAGCTTGCGGCGCTGTTCCTGCTCACGCTCACGCTGGCCAAGCTGCACGGCCACCTCACGCCCGAACAAGAGGCCGCGCACCTCAAGGCGATGCGCCACCTGCCCGTGGCCCTGCAGGCCGTGCTCGCGCTCGAGCCCCAGGTGATCGCCTGGGCCGAGGACTTCGCGCGCAAGCACAACGCGCTCTTCCTGGGCCGCGGGCTGCACTACCCGATTGCGCTGGAGGGCGCGCTCAAGCTCAAGGAGATCAGCTACATCCACGCCGAGGCCTACCCCGCGGGCGAGCTCAAGCACGGGCCGCTGGCCCTGGTGGACGCGAACATGCCGGTGGTCACCGTGGCGCCCAACGACGCGCTGCTCGAGAAGCTCAAGAGCAACCTGCAGGAAGTGCGCGCCCGCGGCGGCGAGCTCTATGTCTTTGCCGACGCCGACACCGGCGTCGAGAGCGAGCCCGGCGTGCACGTGATCCGCATGCCCGAGCACTACGGCCCGCTGAGCCCCATCCTGCACGTGGTGCCGCTGCAGCTGCTGGCGTATCACACGGCGGTCGCGCGCGGCACCGACGTCGACAAGCCGCGCAACCTGGCCAAGAGCGTGACGGTGGAGTGAGGGGCGAGTCGATGCGGATAGCCGTGCGCGACCGGATCGGTTCGTGAAGCAGACAACGCGATCCGGCGGGCCATGCCGGGCGTCGGTCCTGGTTGACGCCGGAGTCACACGCCCCGCGGCGCTTGGGCAAGCGCGGCTCACACTGGACGCAGTGCGATGAACTGGGTCGAGGTCACCTGGATCGTGATGTCCGCGGCGTGTCTGACGCTCGGCGTCATCCATCTGTTCGTCTGGGTCAAGCAAAGGACGAGTTACGCCCATCTCCTGTTCTTCGCGCTGGCGGCTTCGGCAACCGCCTTCGGCGCCATTGAACTGGAGATGATGCGCACCCAATCGCCTGCGGTATACGCGGCCACCCTGCGGTGGGCCCATGTGCCGCTCGCGATGGTTGTGCTCTCGATGATCTGGTTCGTGCACTTCTACTTCGGTGCCGGACGACTGTGGCTTGCCTACACGGCCTCGGGCTTTCGGCTGCTCGCGCTCGTCCTTAACTTCGCCACCGGCGCGAACATCAACTTTCGCGAAGTCACCGCGATGGACCAGATGCAGCTATGGGGCGGCGCGGCCATCGCCGGCCCGGTCGGGGTCGTCAATCCGTGGGCGATCGTTCCGCAGATCGGGAACGTGCTGCTCGTCCTGTTCGTGCTGGATGCCGCCGTGACGCTCTGGCGCCGCGGGGTGCCCGGTGTGCGGCGCCGCGCCGCCGTCGTGGGGGGCAGCCTCGTGGTCTGCATCACCTCGATCGCCGGCTTCGCGGCCCTTACAACTTTGGGAATCGTCCACGCTCCGACGGTCGTCATGCCAGGCGTCTTCATCGTTGTCCTGGCGATGGGCTACGAACTGGGTTGGGACCTGATCGCGGCAGGTCAGTTTGCGGCGCGTCTACGCGCGAGCGAGCAGCGCTTCCGCGCGGTGGTCGAGGCCGCTCCCAGCGCGATCCTTCTGGTTGACGACGCGGGCGCGATCGTCCTGGCGAATGCACAGGCGGAGAGCGTCTTCGGCTACCCGCGGGGCGAACTTCTCGCGAAGCCGGTCGAAATGCTGATTCCGCAACGCTTTCGTGACCTGCACGTGGACCTGCGAGGCACCTATACGCGCGACTCTCGGGCGCGCGCAATGGGAGCGGGCCGCGAGCTTTTTGCATGCCGCAAGGACGGCTCGGAGATCCCGATCGAAGCCGCGCTCAGCCCGATGCCGACTCGAGAGGGAGCCTTCGTGCTGGTGTCGGTCGTCGACATCAGCCAACGTAGGGAGCTCGAGCGCGTCACCGCCCTCCAGCGCGACGAGCTCGCCCACCTGTCGCGGGTGGCGATGCTGGGCGAACTGTCCGGATCGCTCGCGCACGAGCTCAACCAGCCGCTGACGGCTATCCTGAGCAACGCGCAGGCGGCACAGCGGTTTCTCGCGCAGAGTCCGCCGCGCCTCGACGGGCTCGACGAAATTCTCTCCGACATCGTGAAGAGCGATCGCCGTGCCGGAGCGGTCATTCAGCGGATTCGATCCCTGCTGAGGAAGGAGTCAACGCAGCTTGCTTCGCTTGATCTCAATGAAGTCGTCGAGGAAGCGCTTCGGCTGATGCGCACTGACTTGCTGAGCCGGCACGTCGTGGTTCGCGCCGAGCTAGGCCAAGGCTTGCCCGTCGTGAGAGGCGATCGGACCCAGCTGCAACAGGTGTTGCTCAACTTCATCATGAACGGATGCGATGCGATGGAGGGCTGCGAACGGAATCGCCAGCTGCTGGTCCGCACGCGCAGGACGGAGGACGGTGCCGTCGAGGTCTCGGTTGCCGACCGCGGCAGGGGAATACCGCCCAATGAACTCGAGCGGATCTTCGAGCCGTTCGTGACCACCAAGACTTTCGGCCTGGGGCTGGGCCTGAGCATCTGCCGATCGATCGTCACGGCTCACGGCGGCCGGCTATGGGCGACCAACAAACCAGACGGAGGCGCAACGCTGCATTGCGAACTGCCTGCGCAGCGGCCCTGATGCCGATGGAAAGCCTGGCTCCGATGGTCTACCTGGTCGACGACGATCCGGACGTACTGAAGGCGATCGATCGGCTGCTTCAGTCCGCAGGGCTGAGGGTGGTCACTTTTCTCTCGCCCAGGCAATTTCTTGAAGACCACGACCGCGACGCCCCGGCTTGCCTCGTGCTCGACCTCGAGCTTCCCGGGTTGAGCGGTCTGGAGCTGCAGAGGACCCTGGAGCAGGAGGCCAGCGCTCTGCCGATCATCTTTCTGACGGGGCGCGGCAACATTGCCTCGAGCGTGCAGGCGATGAAGCACGGCGCGGTGGACTTTCTCACCAAGCCGGTCGACGACGCGGACCTGATTGCGGCCATTCGCGATGCACTGGCGCGTAGCCAGGCCCTGCGCCTGTTGCGCTCCGAGCGTGATCGCGCCCAGAAGAGCCTCTCATCGCTCACAGAGCGAGAACGACAGGTCCTCGAGCGCATCGTGGCCGGCAGACTGAACAAGCAGATCGCCGCCGAGCTCGGTACGAGCGAGAAGACGGTCAAATTCCATCGCGGCAACCTGATGCGCAAGATGGGTGTGCGTGTAGTGGCCGATCTGGTCAAGGTGGCGCAACGCGCGGGCGTGGGCTCGACGTCCAAGGTCTGAGATCGCCCCACGGCGGCGTCGCGTGGACCTGGACCTAGGTCCAGTAGGAATCGTCGCCTGCGCTTGATACGTTCCGATCACGATGGGATGCGATGGCCGCCGGCTGGCCGTAGTGGACGACGATGCGGACGTTCGAATTGCCTTGGAGCGACTGGTGGCGTCGGCCGGCTTTGCCGTCGAGGCCTTTGCTTCCGGCGCCGAGTTCTTGCACGCGGTCGAGAACCGCGAACCCGATTGTCTCGTGCTCGATCTGCATATGCCGCACATGAGCGGGTTCGACGTCCAGGTCGCCCTCGCCGCCGCTCATGCCTCCGTGCCGGTCATTGTCATCACCGGGCACGACAGTCCCGACGCGCACGCGCGTGCCGTTCGGCTCGGCGCCAAGGCCTATCTGTGCAAGCCCGTCGACGATCAGGCCCTGCTCGCCGCGATCGGCGCTGCGATCAGTGGCGCATCGAATTGAACTTGGGAGAGATGCCATGAACCTCAGCCCCGTCCTGAAAGCCATCCTCACGGCGACGGCCGTCGCAACGTGCCCGGGTTCGGCCTTGGCGCAGCAGGTCACGGGCACGCTCGGCTCGCCCAGCGCCACCACCACGATTTCCGGCAAGCAGTTGCCTCCCCCCGACCCGAAGTTCGGCGGCGTGATCAAGGAGCGGGCCTCCGAATCGACGCCGTGGTGGGCGCCGCGCGTGGTACCGCCGAAGAAGGCGCCGAATGTGCTTCTGATCATGACCGACGATGACGGCTTCGGCTCGCCCAGCACCTTCGGCGGCGTGATCCCGACGCCGGCGCTGGACCGCATCGCCAAGAGCGGCCTGCGTTACACCAACTTCCATTCCACGTCGCTGTGCTCGCCCACGCGCGCGGCCATCATCACCGGGCGCAACCACCATTCGGTGGGCTTCGGCGTGGTCGGCGAGATCGCCACCGGCTTTCCGGGCTACGACTCGATCATCCCGATCGAGAAGGGCACCATCGGCACCATCCTCAAGCACAACGGCTACGCGACCTCGTGGTTCGGCAAGGACCACAACACGCCCTTTTTCGCCAACAGCCAGGCCGGGCCCTTCGAGCAGTGGCCCAACGGCATGGGCTTCGAGTATTTCTGGGGCTTTGTCGGCGGCGACGCCAGCCAGTGGCAGCCGAACCTGTTTCGCAACACCACGCCGATCTTCCCGTTCCAGGGCAACCCCGGCTGGAACATGCAGACGGCAATGGCCGACGAGGCGATCCAGCACATGAGGCAGCTCAAGGCGCTGGCGCCAGAGAAGCCCTTCTTCGTCTACTACGTGCCCGGCGCCGTGCACGCACCGCACCACCCGACCCCGGAGTGGATCGACAAGATCAGCAAGCTGCGCCTGTTCAATGACGGATGGGAGAAGCTGCGCGAGACGATCTTCGCCAACCAGAAGCGGCTGGGCATCATGCCGGCCAACGCGCAGCTGACGCCTTGGCCCGACGGGCAGGCGATCTACGGCGGCGCCAAGCTGCCGCGCTGGGACTCGCTGAGCTGGGAAGAGAAGCTGCTGTTCATCAAGCAGGCCGACGTCTATGCGGCCTATCAGGCCTACGCCGACCACGAGATCGGCCGCGTCATCCAGGCCGTGGAAGACCTGGGTGAGTGGGACAACACGCTGATCATTTACATCAGTGGCGACAACGGTCCGAGCGCCGAGGGCATGCTCAACGGCACGCCCAACGAGTTCACCACCTTCAATGGCGTCGAGGTGCCGGTCAAGGATCAGTTCCTGTGGTACGAGTTCTGGGGCTCCGAGCGCACCTTCCCGCACTTCTCGGCAGGCTGGGCATGGGCCCTTGCCACGCCCTTCAAGTGGATGAAGCAGGTGCCTTCGCACTTTGGCGGCACGGCGCAGGGCATGGCGATCTCGTGGCCCGGCCGCATCGCCGATGCGGGCGGCATCCGCCGCCAGTTCCACCACGTCATCGACATCGTGCCGACCATCCTGGAGGCCACCGGCATCCCGGCCCCCGACGCGATCGACGGCATCAAGCAGCTTCCCATCGAAGGCACGAGCCTGGCCTACACCTGGGACAAGGCCAACGCCAACGCGCCCAGCCGCCACACCACGCAGTACTTCGAGATGCTCGGCAACCGCGCGATCTACCACGACGGCTGGGTCGCGGCGACGACGCCGGTGACGCTGCCGTGGGAGCTCTCGACCAAGCCGCCGCCGGACGTGATCACCGGCTACAACTGGGAGCTCTACAACGTGATGGAGGATCCCACGCAGAACAACGACCTCGCGGCCCGTATGCCCGACAAGCTGGCGCAGATGAAGAACCTGTTCTACCTGGAGGCGGCCAAGTACAACGTGCTGCCGCTGGACAACACGACACTGGCGCGCTGGAACGCGCCGAAGCCCAGCCTGACCGCCGGGCGCACCGAGTTCAGCTACTCGGGCACGCTGGCCAACGTGCCCGGCAGCACGGCCCCGCACATCCTGAACCGCTCGTACACGATCACCGCCGAGGTCACGATCCCGGCCGGCGGTGCCGAAGGCATGATCGTCACCCAGGGCGGGCGCTTCGGCGGCTACGGGCTGTTCCTGAGCAAGGGTGAGCTCGGCTTCGGCCGCGGGAAGGTGGTCTTTCTCTACAACTTGCTCGACCTGAAGCGCACCATCTGGGAAGGGCCCGAGCTACCGCCGGGCAAGCACACCATCGTGTTCGACTTCAAGTCCGCCGAGCCGGGCCTGGGCAAGGGCGGCACTGGCGTGCTCAGCGTGGACGGCAAGGAAGTGGCGCGCAACACGATGCCCAACTCCACGCCGATCACCTTCGCCGAGGACGAGACCTTCGACGTCGGCATGGACACGCGAACTGGCGTCGCGCTGGTCGAGTACCGCTACGACGTGCCCTTCAAGTTCACCGGCGCGATCGACAAGCTCACGTTCCGGCTCGAACCCGAGGCCATGAAGAAGGCCGAGGGCAGCGAACCGGTGCGGCAAGCCGCTGCCAGGGCAAGAGACTAGAGCGCGACCGATGAGGGGCCTTCTTGCCGTCGCCGCGATCGGTGAAGCCGCAACCGGGCTGGCCTTGCTGCTGATGCCCTCCGCGGTGGGGCAACTGCTGCTCGGCGTCGCGCTGACGGACCATGCCGCGACGGTGGCACGCGTTGCCGGCATCGCCCTGATCGGCCTGGGGCTTGCCTGCTGGCCCGGCCCACCGCGTCTGGGCCTGCTGGCCTACAGCGCGGCCGTCGCGCTCTACCTCGCCTTCCTTGCCCTCGCCGGCGCTGCAAACGGCCCGCTGCTGTGGCCGGCCGTTGTCCTGCATCTCGTGCTGACGGTTCTGCTGGTTCGCGACGCCAGCGGCCGCGTTCCCAAGGACAGTGCGCCCTGAAGCCCTGTCGCCAAAACCACCTCAAGGAAACATCATGAAGATCAAGACCCACGGCGCGCTGGCGCTGCTCGCCGCTGCGGCACTGCTTGCTGGCTGCGTCTCGCAGGGCACCTACAACCAAGAGGTGCAGAAGGCCACCACCTACCAGCAGCTCGACGCCCGACTGAAGGCCGAACTCGCCGCCGAGCAGGCGCAGATCACACAGCTGCAGAACGTGGTGCGCGTGACGCTGGCCAACGGCATCCTGTTCCCCGAAGGCGGCTGGGAGCTCAACGCCGCCGGCAAGGCGACGCTCGCGAATCTGGCGCCGGTGCTCAAGACGCTGACCGGCCAGAAGATCGAGATCAAGGGCTACACCGACAACGTGCCCATCGGCCCCGAGCTGCGTGCGCGCTTCCCGAACAACGTTGACCTGTCGAAGGCGCGCGCGCAGTCGGTGGCCGACTTCCTGGTCGCCCAGGGCGTGCCGCCCTCGATCATCACGGTCAGCGGCTTTGGCGACGCGCAGCCCGTCGCTTCGAACGACACGGCCCAGGGCCGGTCGAAGAACCGCCGCGTGGTCTTGGACATCATCGAGGCCAAGTAACGCTGCGGCGCAGCTGAGCTCCCCCGCGGCGCGGACGATGCTCAGCCGCCGCGGGCGGCGCGACTAGCCGAGCGTGGACAGGTCGATCACGAAGCGGTACTTCACGTCGCTCTTGAGCATGCGCTCGTAGGCTTCGTTGATGTAGTCCATGCGGATGGGTTCGATGTCCGCGACGATGCCGTGCTCGGCGCAGAAGTCGAGCATCTCTTGCGTCTCGCGGATGCCGCCGATCAGCGAGCCCACGATTTTGCGCCGGCGCATCAGCAGGCCGAACACGTTGGGCGAGGGGTGCGGCGTGGCCGGTGCGCCCACCAGCGCGAGCGTGCCGTCGCGCCGCAGCAGGTCGACATAGACGTCGAGGTTGTGAGGCGCGGCCACCGTGTCGACGATCAGGTGCAGACGCTCGGTCCACTCGCCCATCTGCTTGGGGTCGGTCGAGAGGCAGACATGATCCGCGCCCAGGCGCTTGGCGTCGGCGGCCTTGCCCGGCGAGGTGGTGAACAGCACCACCTGCGCGCCCATCGCGTGGGCGAGCTTCACCGCCATGTGGCCCAGCCCGCCCAGGCCCACCACACCGACCATCTTGCCCGGCCCCGCGCCCCATTGGCGCAGCGGTGACCAGGTGGTGATGCCGGCGCACAGCAGCGGCGCCACGCCGGGCAGGTCCTTCTCGGCGTGACCGATGCGCAGCACGAAGGGCTCCTTGACGACGATCGTCTTCGAGTAGCCGCCGTAGGTGTTCTCGCCCGGCCGGAAGGGGCCGTTGTAGGTGCCCACCATGTCGTCGCAGTACTGCTCCTCGCCGTCATGGCAGGTCTCGCAGCGGCCGCAGCTGTCGACCATGCAGCCCACACCGGCCAGGTCGCCGGGCTTGAAGCCCTTCACGGCGCTGCCCACCGCGACCACCCGGCCCACGATCTCGTGGCCCGGCACCGAGGGGTACTTGCTCATGTGCCATTCGTTGCGCGCCATGTGCAGGTCGGAGTGGCACACGCCGCAATGCAGGATCTCGATCTGCACGTCGTCGGGCAGCGGATCGCGGCGCTCGATCTCGAACGGAGCCAGCGGGCTCTTCTCGTCGCGCGCTGCGTAAGCCTTGGTCTTGATCATCGGTCGATTCCTATCGGCTGTGGGGCGAGCGCGCATTGTGCCCCGGCGTGCTTCTGAACCGCACGCCCTAGCACTACGGCCCGCTCGACTAGAGCTTGCCTTGCAGAGGGGGCGCCAGGAAGTACCGGCCGAACCGCTACGCCAGCGATGGCAGCCAAGGCGATCGCCTCCCGTCGCCCGCCGCGGAGAAGCCACACCGCTTGCGCGCCATCAAGCCGCCGCGATCGACGCGAACTAGCTTGAATTTGCAGGGGCGGGGTTCGATTGCCCGTCGCCCGGCAGCACCAAGGGTGAGGTCGGTCGCACGCCCGCCGCGAGTTTGGAGGCCATCGACGTGTGCAGCGCCGGTGGCCCGCGCAAGCAGCGGCCTATAAGGAGTGAGTCATGGCATCCAGCGGCAAGCCCAATATCCTCGTCATCTGGGGTGACGACATCGGCGTCTGGAACCTCTCGTGCTACCACCGCGGCATGATGGGCGGCCGCACGCCGAACATCGACCGCATCGCGGCCGAGGGAGCTCTATTCACCGACTGCTACGGCCAGCAGAGCTGCACAGCCGGCCGCGCCGCCTTCATCACGGGGCAGCACCCGTTCCGCACCGGATTGCTGAAGGTCGGCCTGCCGGGTGCCGAACTCGGACTGCGGCCCGAGGACCCGACGATCGCCGACCTCCTGAAGAACAACGGCTACGTGACCGGCCAGTTCGGGAAGAACCACCTTGGCGATCGCAACGAGTACCTGCCGACGGTGCACGGCTTTGATGAGTTCTTCGGCAACCTCTATCACCTCAATGCCGAGGAAGAGCCCGAGGATCCGCAGTATCCGAAGGATCCGAGGTTCAAGCAGCGCTTCGGCCCGCGTGGCGCGCTGCGCTGCAAGGCCTCCGACATCGACGATCCGACGGTGGATCCGCGCTTCGGTCGGGTCGGCAAGCAGACCATCGCGGACACGGGTCCGGTCACGCGCAAGCGCATGGAGACGGTGGACGACGAGTTTCTCGCCGGCTCGCTCGACTTCATGGAGCGCGCCGTCAAGGCCGGCAAGCCGTTCTTCGTCTGGCACAACTCGACGCGGATGCACGTTTGGACGCGGCTCGGCCCCAAGTACGAGAACAGCACCGGCTACGGCCTGTACGCCGACGGCATGAAGCAGCTCGACGACGTGGTTGGCGCGCTGCTCGCCAAGCTCGACGAGCTAGGTGTCGCCGACAACACCATCGTCGTGTTCTCGAGCGACAACGGCGCCGAGAAGTTCACTTGGCCCGACGGCGGCGATGCGCCGTTCCGCGGCGAGAAGGGCGGCACCTGGGAAGGTGGCATGCGCGTTCCCTGTGTGGTGCGCTGGCCGGGCCTGGTCAGCCCAGGCACGGTGATCAACGGCATCTTCTCGCACGAGGATTGGGCGGTGACGCTGCTGGCCGCGGCCGGTGAGCCCGACGTCAAGGAGAAGCTGCTGAAGGGCCACGTCGCGAACGGCAAGACCTTCAAGGTGCATCTCGACGGCTACGACCAGCGTGAACTGCTTGCGGGCAAAGAGCCCGGCAAGCGCCAGGAGATCTTCTACTTCGACGACAGCGGCAACCTCAATGCCGTGCGCGTGCGCGACTGGAAAGCCACCTTCGCACAGCCCGGCGACTGGCTCTACGGAGGCCCGCCGCTGCCGCTGGCCTTCCCGCGGATCGCCAATCTGCGCATGGACCCATTCGAGGCCCACGTGGACTTCTCCGAGTCGCCCATGGCGATGCGCTGGATGGCCGACAAGATGTGGGCCTTCGTGCCGATGCAGGCGCTGGTCGGCTACTTCCTGCAGTCGTTCAAGGAATTTCCGCAGCGGCAGAAGTCGGCGAGCTTCAACATCGACCAGGTGATGCGGCAGCTCGAGCAGGGCGCCGCGGCGGGCAAGTGATGAGCCAAGCGCCGCGCTGCGTGCGCGGCGCGACGGTGCGGGAGCGTGGAGCCCACGACGATGCAATCGTTGCTTAACGACGCCGCCGGCTACGTGGTGCTGGCGCTGCAGGCCGTAGCGGTGGTGATCGTCGCTGTCGGCAGCACGCGAGCGGTCTTCGACATCGCGCGCACCGCACTCGGACCGCAGTCCGGCGCGGCGGAGCAGCGCGCCGTGTGGCTCGATTACGCGCGCTGGCTGGTCGCGGCACTCACCTTCCAGCTGGGCGCCGACATCGTCGCCACCTCGTTCGCGCCGACCTGGGACGAGCTCGGGCGGCTGGCGGTGGTGGCGGTCGTACGCACTTTCTTGAGTTACTTCCTGGACCGCGAGATGGATTACGCGGCCGGGCTGGGCGCCGCGGCCCGCAAGCACGTGCAGGCGAGCGCTTCAGTACGCGGCCACTGACCGGAGATTCCGATGACTGAATCGCCCGACACACGCATCACCGCGCAGTCGGAGTCCGACCGCATCTCGGTTGAGTTGTCGTCGCGCCGCACCGGCATGTCGTTTCAGCGTACGCGGCTCAGCGCCGATCGGACGCTGATGTCGGTCATGCGCACCTCGCTGTCGCTGATCAGCTTCGGCTTCACGATCTTTCAGGTCTTCGAGAAGGCCCTGCAGGCGCAGATGATCAAGAACGCCACGGCGCCCCGGAACTTTGGCGAGGCGCTCGTGCTGGTCGGCACGCTGATGCTGCTGCTCGGCATCGTCTACCACCTGCAGTTCATGGTCGGGTTGCGCCGCGAGCGCGTGCAGATGAAGGCCGACGGGCTGATCCACGGCGAGAGCGGCTTTCCCGTATCGCTGACCCTGATCGTCGCCGTTGCTCTGCTGGGGATCGGCCTGTTTGCCATCGCCAGCATGATGTTCAACGTCGGTCCCTTCGGCTAGCGGGTGCGGCCCGCGCACCAACCGAAGACTTGCGGGAGATCGAGATTGACGTCACGCGTCGTACCCCTGCTCGGCGGCCCGCTGGCACTGGCTTGCGCCGCGACGCTTGTCTGCGCGCAGGACCCGCTGCCCTCATGGAACGACGGCCACGCAAAGCAGCGAATCGTCGCCTTCGTCACGGCGGTGACCAACCCGGCGGGCACGGACTTCGTCCCGCCGGCCGACCGGATTGCCGTATTCGACAACGACGGCACGCTGTGGTCGGAGCAGCCGGTCTACGTGCAGCTGGCTTTCGCGCTTGATCGCATCAAGGCACTGGCGCCGCAGCACCCCGAGTGGAAACAGCAGCAGCCGTTCAGGGGCGTGCTCGAAGGCGACCTAAAGTCCGCGGCCGCGAGCGGCGAGAGAGGCCTGTTGCAGATGATGATGGCCACGCACGCGGGCATGACGTCCGACGAGTTCGCGCGGACCGTCGAGACTTGGCTGGCCGCCGCACGGCACCCGCGGTTCGAGCGCCCTTATCCCGAACTGGTCTACCAACCGATGCTGGAGCTGCTCGCCTACCTGCGCGGGGCCGGCTTCAAGACATATATCGTATCCGGCGGGGGCGTCGAGTTCATGCGCGTCTTTGCCGAGCGGCGCTATGGCGTGCCGCCGGAGCAGGTGATCGGCTCCACCATCAGGACGCGCTACGAGGTGCGCAACGGCACACCGACCATCGTGCGGCTTCCGGAGGTGGACTTCGTGGACGACGGGGCCGGGAAACCGGCTGGCATCCACAAGCTCATCGGCCGTCGGCCGATCGCCGCATTCGGCAACTCGGACGGCGACTTCGAGATGCTCGAGTGGGCGACTGCAGCGCCGGGACCGCGCCTCGGCCTGATCGTGCACCACGAAGACGCGGCACGGGAGTACGCGTACGACCGGGGATCGCCGATCGGCCGACTGCAGCGCAGCCTGGACGAAGGCCCGCGGCGCGGCTGGACCATCGTCAGCATGAAGGCCGACTGGAAGAGGATCTTTCCGTTCGAGCCCTGACCTCTGCCTGAGCCAGGATCGAGATCGGCATTCGGACCGCGCTCCTGATCGGTGTGCGGCGAGTGAGGATTCTCGGTCGGCGTGCAGCGCCAGCACGCCTGAACGGGCAATGCGGTCGCCGAGCAGCCCGCACAAAGGCCCCAAAGCGCGGCGGCCGTAGCCTAGCCAGGGTTCGCCGCCGCGTTGCCGATCTCGTCGCGCCGGATACAGGCCGCCACGTGGGGCGTGCCACCGGCGGGGACGGCGCCTATCGGCTCGAGTGCCGGCACGGCCTGTCGACAGGCCTCGAGCGCGTAGGCGCAGCGCGACGCGAAGGCGCAGCCCGGCAGCACCGCCATCGGGCTGGGCGCCTCGCCAGACAAGGGCACCGCGGCCCGGCGCCGGCGCGGGTCGCCTGCGGGAATAGCCTGCATCAGCGCGCGCGTGTACGGGTGGGCGGGGCGGTCGAAGATGGCGCGCACCGGGCCCATCTCGATGATGCGGCCCAGGTACATGATGGCCACCACGTCGCTCACGTGCTCCACCACCGACAAGTCGTGGCTGATGAACACGTAGGCCAGGCCGCGATCGCGCTGCAACTGCACCATCAGGTTTAGCACCTGGCTCTGCACTGACACGTCCAGCGCCGACACCGGCTCGTCGGCAATCACCAGGCGGGGGTTGAGCGACAGCGCCCGGGCCACGCCGATGCGCTGGCGCTGGCCGCCAGAGAATTCGCTGGGGTAGCGCTGCAGGGCGTCCGCGCCCAGGCCCACGGTGGCCAGCAGCTCGCGCACCCGGGCCACCTGCTCGGCCTTGCTGCCGAGGCCGTGCACCAGCATGGGCTCGCGCACGATCTCGCCCACCGTCAGACGCGGGTTGAGCGAGGAGTAAGGATCCTGGAACACCATCTGCACTTCGCGCCGCAGCTTGAACAGCGCCTCGCCGCTGGCCTGCGCAAGATCCTGCCCGTCGAACAGCACCTGCCCGCTGGTGGGCTCTTCGAGCCGCATCAGCGTGCGGCCCAGGGTGGACTTGCCGCAGCCCGACTCGCCCACCAGGCCCATGGTCTGCCCGGCGTGCACCGACAGGCTCACGCCCGCCACGGCACGCACCGTGCCCATCGTGCGGCTGAACACGCCGCCGCGCACCGGGTAGTGCTTGTGCAGGTCGCGCACCTCGAGCAGCGGTGCGCCCGGGACGAGCGCTTCAGGGCGGCCGTGCGCGCTCATGACGCCGCTACGCCCAGCGGGAAGTGACAGGCCACCCAGCCCGTGCCGTCGCCGGTCAGCGCCGGGTCGACCTCGTCGCAGCGCCGCCGGTGCTCGGCAGGCAGCGAGGCACGGTGCTGGCAGCGCGCGGCAAAGCGGCAGCCTGGGGGCGGCGCGAGCAAGGAGGGCACCGTGCCCTCGATGGTCGGCAGGGCGGCCTTGTGGGCGGTGCCGCGGCGCGGGATGCTGCCCAGCAGTCCGCGCGTGTAGGGGTGTCGCGGCGCCTCGAACAGGTCCACCACCGGGCGGCGCTCGACCACGCGGCCCGCGTACATCACCACCACCACGTCGCACATCTCGGCGATCACGCCCATGTCGTGGGTGATGAACAGCAGCGCCGCCCCGGTCTTGCGCTGCAGTTCGCGCATCAGGTGCAGGATCTGCGCCTGCACCGTCACGTCGAGCGCCGTGGTGGGCTCGTCGGCGATCAGCAGGCGCGGCTCGCATAGCAGCGCCATGGCGATCATCACGC
>Ga0209310_1001406_pt1 | contig 18396 bp, 17 predicted proteins | sample AD_UKC030_MetaG_FD_184415 | JGI IMG/M metagenome (GOLD analysis project Ga0209310, IMG submission 184415) | Active sludge microbial communities of municipal wastewater-treating anaerobic digesters from USA - AD_UKC030_MetaG (SPAdes) (version 2) | ecosystem: Engineered > Bioreactor > Anaerobic >... | reverse complement strand
CTCCACAAGCAACGATGAGCAACAAGACAATTGAAAAGAAGTGAACATTTTAGTGCCTTTTCGTGGCACTTCTATGATGCCCGGCGATAACGCTTGCGCCGCTTCGCCGCAGCCAGCGACACACCCCCCAGCAGCATGGCCAGTTGCGTCGAATCGAGTTGGGCACAAGGACCGTTCGAGGGGATCGTCTCGAACGTGCCCGCCTCCAGCAGCCGATAGTAAAGCCAATAACCCGCCCCGTCCCAGTGCAGGATCTTGAGCCTGTCGCGCCGGCGGTTGATGAAAAGAAAGAGGCTGCCGTCCAGCGGATCGGCCGCGAACTCGCAACGCACCAGACCGGACAATCCATCGAACCCCTTGCGCAAGTCCGCCGGCCGCGTGTACAGGAAGATCGGTACGGCCGGTGGGATGCTCAACATGTTCCAACGCTCCCATGACGGCCATCGTCCGATCGGGCCACGACACCCACCACCGCACGCACCACCTCCAGATCCTCAGTCCCCACCTCGATCCGCGTGCCGCAGGGCAGCTCGATGCGGACCGCCGATGCCGCCGGAACCACCGTGACCGGCTGGAAAACGCTCCGCCGATCCGTCTGTGGCCGGCCCTCGTCTCGAGGCCCGCACGCCCCGACCTTCTCACGCCAGTAATAGAACGAAGCTACCGAAACATGCTCCCGCGCACAGAACGGCCCGACGGCCATCTGGCCACGCGAGAACCGCTCGAACCGCTCCTGCCACAACGCCAGCTTCCCGGAATCCGTTGAACGAGGCATGCAGACTCTCCTCAACGTGCACACTTGCACCATCAACACGCACGCCAGGATAGCCGTCCACAATCACCCCGACGGATGTCCGCTGCCGAGTGCCCAAGACGAGAAGGTCAATGGCAAAGTGAAGCAGGCCGGCGAGATCCTCGGCATCCCGATCATCGACTTCGTGATCATCGGAGAAAATGGCCGATACTGGAGTTCGGGGAACAGGGAAGGGCAGGTGAGGCCGGCGGGCACTGCTCAGAAGTGAGCAGTGCCCTTGGCACGGAGGTTGAGAAGCATGGCTGAAGGAGGCGAATCAGAGCGGGCGGCTGCAGTGATGCAGAAGCTCAATGCGGATTGGGAGCGGCGGAAAGCGGCGGTTCTGCGATCGCTGACGGAGTCGCCGTTGGATCGCTGGCTGAGAAGGCGGAGGTGAGGGAGGACGAGGCGGCCCGCGCCATCGCGTCGTTGTCCAGCCCGGTTTCACCGGGTATGGCCGCAAAGGCCGAGCAAGGCAACCTGCGCTCAATTCGTGCAGTTCGGGTCGGCCGGCTTCCCGGCTCCGCTGTAGCACCGCTGGAAGATGCCGAAGTCGGACTGGTCGACGTCGTTGTCCGCGTCGAAGTCGGCCTTGGCGCAGACGCCCGAGTAAGCCACGGCCGGACCTGAGAAACACGCATGGAACACCGCGAAGTCGTCAAGGTCGACGTCGCCGTCGCGGTCGAAGTCGGCCTTGGCGCAGACGCCCGAGTAAGCCACGGCCGGACCTGAGAAACACGCATGGAACACCGCGAAGTCGTCAAGGTCGACGTCGCCGTCGCGGTCGAAGTCGGCCGTGGCGGTCGTTACGGTCTGCGAGGTCGCGTCGGTGCCGTCGGCCCCAGATTACTGATCGAGCAGCACCAACGCCGTCTCCTTTGCCCAAATGCCCGGCGGGAAGATCGTCAGTTGGACGGAAGTATTGCCTTCCACGGTCGCCACGATCACACGACCATCCTCGGGAAGGGCGCCCCGCTCGAGCCGGCCGAGCGGCCCTTCCGGTTCGACGCGCAGCTCGTAGTTCACGCCGCTGAGCGGGTCCCAGAGGTGCGCGTCGGGGCCGGAGGCCAACGGGTTGCTACGCCGCACCTCAAACGTGATCGTGCAGCCGGCCGTCGCGTGATACTGCTGCTCGAGCACGGTAGAGCCGAGGCGATCGGCCGGTAGCTCCACCAGAAGATCCCGAGTTGAGCATTCCTCGAACGGAACGATGCTGACCGTGGCGCAGCCGGCCAGTGTCGCGAGGCCAGCCACGCAACATCGCTGCAAGAATGAGGGCATGCCGACTCCTCCTCTGCCCGGTTGGATTGTATCCTGACAGTTCTTCATTCGCCCTCGCTCGGCTACGCAACCTGGGCCGTGCTCCAGCATTATACCAGCGCCCCCGTGCGAGTACCGCGTTTTCGAGGTGTTTTCGATGCTCGGGGCTGAAGGGGGGCTCTCCCGGGCATGCCCAAGGCCTTTGGGGCCAAATCCCTCGTGCTGGCGGCGTCCAGTCCCGCTTCACGAGGCCTGGTGGCCTTTGGCTGGGGGAGGGAATACCATGACATCCGTCAGGACGCTGCTGCGTCAGTTCGCGCAGTTCGGGTCTGCCCACTGACGCACCGCTATCATTCACTCCGCGCAGTGGGGATTCAGCTGTTGGCGGTTCCCGTTGTAGCACCGCTGGAAGGCACCGAAATCATCCTGGTCCACGTCCCAGTCCTTGTCGAAGTCCACGTGCCCGCACCAATCCGGTACGTGCAGCGGAACGTTCGGCCCTGAGAGGCACCAGACGAACCAACCGACGTCCTCGCCCTTCACGTAACAGTCGCTGTCCAGATCGGCGTCCACGAACGCGGCGCACGGTGGCTCCACCACGGTCATGACCACGCGGTCGGCCTCGTAGGTCAAGTCGTAGATGCCCGGCCCGGTGATCTTGTCGAACTCCCCGACCACTTCAGCCGCCGTCAGGATGACGAACTGCTGGCCCACGGCGGGCACGTACATTCGTTCTCGCAGGATCCGCAGTTCGCCGGTCAGGCTCACCCGCCCGCTCGAGGCGATGTGCTCGTATTCGTCGTTCGCGGTCGGCCCCCAGTACTTGAAGAGCAGCTTCCCCGTGGGGCTCATGGTCACGTTACCCACCCGCCCCACGTTGAAGGACCCCTGGACCATTGCGTCGCCCTGGATCGTGCCGCGCCCATCGAGCTGGCCCTCGGGCTCGACCACGACCCCGCCTAGAAGCAGACCCATGATGTGCGCGTAACCGGCGCTGACCGTCAGCACCGCCGGGCCCTCCTCGGCGTTTTCAGGCCCCGGCCGGGGCCCCTCCCCCTCAGTGGCGGCCGGCCGGAACGCAGGGTCGAGCACCCCGGTCGGCGAAACGTACAGCTCGCCGCCGTTCACCTGCGGGCGCCAGGTCTCCGCCGTCCCGGCTATACCCACCCATCCGCCGGTCTGCACGAAAGCGAAGTCCTTGCCGCCGATGTCGAAGCCTCTCATCGCCGCGCCTTCGTTGATGTCCAGTGTGCCGTCACGCATCTGGATGTAGCCGTCGCCGAAATCCAGCGTCCCATCCACGCTGGTCCATCCGCCGGTCTGCACGAAGACGAAGTCGCTGCCGCCGCCGCCGAAGCCCCTCATCGCTACGCCCGGCTCGATGATCAATCTGCCGCTCTGGGTGAACGCGTCCCCGGACGTATAGCTGGTCACGTTGCCGGAGAGGGTCATCGTGCCATGGTTCATGGCGTACCCATTGAGGTTCATCGCGGCTTCGGGCAGGACGTGTAACGTGCTGTCTTCCCGGAGGATCAGGTCGCCGGTCTCAGCATTGGGTAAGTCCACATCCACTGCCGAAGCGGCGGGTATGATCACCATGGCATCGGGCAAAGGAACCCCGTTGGACCACATGTTCGGGTCGCTCCAGTTGCCCTGGCCGCCGCTCCAGTAGTACGGGCGCGTCTTGCCTGTGGCTCCCGCGGCGTAAATACCGTAGATCTCGCCGGCGGTCAGCGCGCGCCAGTAGACCGAGGGTTCATCGATCAACCCGTTCATGTTCGAATCGGCCCAAGATGACCGGCCGAACTCGCTGCACACCGCGTCCACGGCCCAGGGGCCGGTGTAGTGATTTGTGCCCATCAGCCGCCCGTTCAGGTAGATCTTGATGCCTGCCGGCCCCCACGTGCCCGCAATGTGATACCAAACGTCTGGTTGGGGCACGACGGCGCTGCGAGCCCAGTGCCAGTCCCAGTCCAGGTAGGAGAACATCCCGAACATGAGGTCGCCGGTGTCGGTGTAGCCGCGGTGCGTGCCCAGGTTCATCACGTCCCAACTGCACCCCAGATCGGGCACGCAGCTCGACAGCGACCACAGAAACATGCCATTGGGAGCCGCATCCCAGTTCCAGTCGCGCACCTGGAACCACATCTCCACGGTGCCTTCAAGAAAATTGTTGCCTACCGGCGGGGCCAGCAAATACGTGTTGGCGTCGAAGTTGAAAGCCCACGATACCAGCCCGGGCAGGTAGCTGCCGGGGTGGTAGACGCCGCCATTGAACGCGCCATTCATGGTGTTGATGATGTCCACTGTGTTCTGGTCACCCGGCCACCACGAGATCATCCCCGACGGCGTCGGGCCGCCCGCTACGGCCGGCGCGGCCAGGACGCTCGCCCAGCTTCCGACCAGAACCGTCAGGCAGAGCCAGCCCGATCGTTGCCCACGGTTGAAACCCGTACACGTACGTAAAAGGACTTGCTGCCTCTTCATCCGACATCTCCTATTTGACCTCGCCCGGCCGCGCCCGCCACGCCACCGAGCGGTGGTTTCCTATTGTACCAGCGCCCCCCCCCGTTGCGACTACCCCGTTTTCGAGGTTTTTCCGGCCCTGTGGGGTGAAACGGCCTCTCCCCTGTGTGCTTGCGCAACTCTTCGACCTCATTGCCTGGGATCGGCGCACGGCATCCCCATGGACGATCGCAGCGGGAGATGCTCTGAGGGGCTGTCGAGTCATGATGACGGTGCCGAGCCGGGCAGGACGCGCCGCCGCTGGATACGGTCCGGGACAGCGGCTAACAAACCTCGCGGTGCCGCCAGAACGCGCCGAAGTCCTCCTGGTCGGCGTCCAGCCCTCTCCCACGAGGCCTGGCCACCATCGGTCGGGGGAGGGACACCATGACATCCATCAGGACGCTGCTGCTTCAGTTCGCGCAGTTCGGGTCGGCCATTCCCGGTCCGCTGTAGCAGCGCTGGAGGACGCCGAAGTCATTCTGATCCACGTCGCCGTCGCCATCGAGGTCCTTGTCACCGCAGTCGTCACTGTACTGAATCGCCGGGCCGCTGCGGCAGGCCTCAAGAGCCTGCACGTCCAGCTGATCCACGCCGTAGTCGTGGTTGAAGTCGGCGCGAGCAAAACCGGCGGAGGTGGTGGTGGAGATCAGCTTCACTGAGTCGGGCGTGTAGACCACCTCGAAGTCCTTTGAGCCAGTGACCTGAGCGAAGACGCCGGTGACGGTGGGTGCGGTGAGGATCACGAACTCCTGAGCCGGCCGGGGCCTGATGGGGGATACGATCGTCAGGGTGCCGTCCAGGACGGCGGTTCCACCGACTGCGAGCTGTCCGAATTGGCCAGCGGCCGGCCCCGCGACGATCGCTCGCAGCGTGCCGGCGGCGGTCTGACTGAGGTTGCCGCTGAGGGTCAACGTGCCCAGGTTGTGGCCGGGGGAAACCAGTCCGCTATTGGTCAGGTTACCGGTGATGGTGCCGCGGCCGGCGAGCTGGCCGGCGGCCGAGTCGATGACCACATCGCCGCGGATCGAGCCGTCATCGTTCACTGCGCCGGAGTGGATGGTCAGCGGAGGAGCGGAGGCGGAATTGAGCCCCGGCCCTGGGGGAGGCCCCTTGCCCGACGCAGCCGCGACGCTCATGTCGATGGTCCCCGTGGGGCCGATGTCCATCGTTCCGCCGCTGACGTAGCCACTCCCGGTTTCGAGGGTGCCGTTCACCGTGGTGGTGCCGGCCGCCTGCGTATACGGGAAGCCGGTCATGGCCACACCAGTGTCGATGGTCGTGCTGCCATTGTTCGTATAGTTGGGGGTATCGGGGCCGCTGATGAGCGGCCCCCCGGTAATGATGAAGGTTTCGTTATTGATCACCGGCACGTTCACGGTGCCGTAGCCGGACACGTTGGATTCGTTGGTGAAATCGGCGCCGTAATCGTCTATGAGCATACCTTTCATCATGTACCACCAGCCCCAGCCGTAGAGCACCGTGGGGCCGATGAGCACAACGGTGCCGTGGTGGGTGGAGGTTCCGGTGTTCATGAGTGAGCCTGAATACTGCTGTGTCTGCGCGGGGCCGAGGTTGACGCCACTGATATCGACGGCTGCGCCGGGGACGTAGAAGAAGTTGTATATCTTTTGCGTCGAGAAGCCGAGTCCCGTTGAGCCGGTGAAACCGATGTAGGCGGTATTCCCGCCGACCAAAGTCGGGATCGGCAAGTCTAGACGAGCCCAATCCACCCGGTCGCCATTGACAGTGTCCTGCATCATCCAGGCGAGGGTGTCAACGTCAGGCGGATTGCCGCTGATATTGTCGCCGAAGCGCATGATAATGCCGATCGGGTGGCCGCAACGCAGGCAGAGGCTGGTGGGCAAATAGTAGGTCATCCGGCCGTTTTCGAGGATGCCCAGCCGGGAGCCGCCGTAGATGTTGAAGGCCACGGCGACGGAAGGGGCAATGCCCTGGGCCCCGCTACGCAGATAGCCAAGGTTGCTGCCGCTGCCGCCCACGGCCGTGGGACCCTCATTCTGAAGGCAGAAGGTGAAACCATCGGCCCCGCCGTAAAACGGGTCGAAGTTGCCGGCCATGTAGAAGAAGCCGACGGTGAACGGCTTGGTCACCGGCTGCGGGATCACGAAAAAGGCGCTGCTGGCCTGGTTGAAGAGGCTGTTGGTGAGATAGAGGTTCTGCTTGTCAACCCAGGCCCAGCCGTTGCGGCTCCAGCCGAAGCCGTCGTTGAAGCCGATGATCTGCCCGGCGGCCGGCAGCGCGAGAGCCGCCTGGAGAGCCACTGCTGCAAGGAAGTGCGCGGGGGTTGCCGGCTTGAAGGACATGGCACGAAGCTCCTTTCCCCCTGAATGTCAGGCTTCCCCTCGGCAGGCGACGAACTCCAGCAGTGGTGATCAGCTTATCACAGAAGCGAAATCAGGTCAAGCCTGGAATCTCACCCTGATTGCCTAAGCGCAGGGATCCTCTACCCGATCGCATGTTGGGTCGGTGCACGCCCGGGACCAACGGGATCGAGGGGCCTGAGATGCTCCATCCCAGGGGGTACTTCGCGATGGTACCCTTACTACTTCCGCACAACTTCACCAAGCGACGGTCTTACTGCTATCCCCTAAGAATCTCCGCGGCTGAATTGCGAAGCAGCCGGCGGGTGGGGAGGTGGGCGGCGAGCGCTCCCGCGAGTATGCTGATGGCCAGGGTCGCCAGGAAGGTCACGTAGGGCATCGTGAAGGCGACCGCAAGTTCCATGAGGAGGGAGGCTTGCAGCGCGAACAGCCAGGCGAGGGTAAAGCCGACGGCGCCTCCCGCGATCCCGGCGGACAGCGTGAGAACCACGGCTTCCCCCAGGAACAGACGGAAGAGCTGGCGACGGCGCAAGCCGAGCGCCTTGAGCACGCCAATCTCGCGGCGACGCTCCATGACCGTAGTGGCCATTGAGGCGATCAAGGCAAACACGGCAATGACGACAGCCACCCCCAGCAGCAGCCCGAAGAGGATTTGCGTCGCCCAATACAGCAGTCGTGCCTGCTCCTTCTGTTCGGCGGCACATTGCACTCCGAAGCGATAGCGCACGTCAAATTGCTCGCGTATGCGCCGTGCGGCTCCTTTCTGGACATCGGCCCCGCCGGCACGAACGAAGTAGAGCGACTGAAAGGCCTCCGCCGGTGCCGACCGCGTCATCCGATTGAAGTTCTCCAGCGACATCAAGATGCCGGCGCCTACTGCACGGGCAACGCGGGCACGGAAGTTCTCCAGCCCCGGCATGGTGCTGCAGATGGCGGCAATGCAGAAGCGGGCGTCGGTACGGTCGGAGCCCAGCCGAAAAGAGAGTTGGACTTCGTCCCCGACCTGCACGTCCAGGAAACGAGCCACCGCCGAACTCAAGATCACGGTGGGCAAGGCCGCCGCAGGCGTGGTGGGCGCCTGGCTGACCGGCTGCGTTCCCAGGTCGGAGAGAGCTGATGTGGGGCCGGCTTCATACACGATCTGATCGCCATAAACAACCTCGCCGAGATCCGCATCCGCGCCGAAAGGAACGATCCACAGGCTCTTCATTCCCACCAGATCGCTCATGACCGCGTCGTAGGCGACGCCCGTGTCCGACCGGCTGTGCAGGAACCGGACCTGCGACACCCGCTTGACGCCCTCAATCCGGGCCAGCTCACTCTTGAGGCTCTCCTCGCCGGTGCGGTAAGCGTGGATCCGAAGATCCGCCCCGTGTGTGTGCTCGACCAGGGAAAGTGCGGTTCGACTGGCCAGGGCCACCAGGCTGGCAATGAAAACCACCATGGAAACCGACAGGGTGAACAGCAGAGCGGTCGTGGTGTGACGGCGCTGATGGCGCTCCAGATTGCGCCCCACGAGTTCAGCCGTGGGGCCAAGAATCCAGCCGAAGGCCCGGAGGAGCAGGCGCTGGATCAGTGGTAGCACTCCAATGAAGGAGAGTGTGAGACCCAGTAGAATCGAAACCAGCAAGCACAACACTACGGTGCCGATGAGCGAAGGGTCTCCCGAAAGCAGCGCGGTCGGCAGTACGAAGAAGACCACCACCGAAAGCGCGGATAGCATGAGGCCGGTCACGACCACCGGCCGGCGCACGCTTCCGGCCACGGCGGGCTCCACTTGGCCGCGGCGCAGAGGATCCAGCGCATCCACGATGCGCCAGCGTGTGGCGTGCAAGGCGGGAATCAGCGCGCTGCCGATCGACAAGGCGATGCCTCCCAGAATTGCAAACCACAGAGTTCCTGAGCCGAGTTCCAGCGGGATGCTCACTCCTTGGGCACCCATCGCCAGCCCGACCGTTGTGACGATGATTCTGGCAAAGAGAAGCCCGGCGAAGGCCCCCGGGACCACCCCCAGGAAACAGAGCAGGAATGACTCGCTCAGGACCAGGCGGAAGATGTCGCGCTGCTTTGCCCCCAGCGTGCGGAGAATGGCGTATTCCCGCACACGCTCCTCCACGGCCACCGAAATCAAGGAATAGATCAACAGCCCAGTGATCGTGAGTGCCAGCAGCGCGAACACGCCGAAAACCGCCCTCAGCGGCGAGGTGAAATCCTGGAACGCCGTGATGGCGCTCGCCTTCGGCAGCCGGACGTCGTATTCCAGACCCAGGCTGGCGGCAATGGACGCCCCGGCCGCTTTCGACCGCAACACGCTGGCGTGAAGATCCCGGGCGTCATAGTAACCACGCGACTCCCGAAACGCTCCGGCCAACACATGTGCCCGGTTTGTCTCCCCGAGAATGGACTGCACCACGGCGTGATTCACCACCACATAATCCCGCACCTCCTGCGGCAGGAGAAGCTGCCGATCGAGGATGTTCTCCACCCCCAAGTCAAGCTCGGAGCCTGTCTTGACGGAGCGAACAGCCACCTTGCCGCCGGCCTTAGCCTTGAGCTTCTCGGCCAGCGGTCTTGACAGCCCGCACGCCTCGCCCTGGAGCATCGGTTCCGGGCTGAGCCCGGAAATGTCCAGCTCTCGTTCCTTCTGGGGATCCAGGCCGATCAGCACGGCGTAGTGTTCTTCACCGCGGCACTGCACCTCAACAATACCGAACCAGCGGGGTGAAAGGCCGCGCAGCCGGGCGTCGTTTCCTAAGCGGGAGCCGACCTCCAACGCGTCGAACGCGGCCGGATTGAACGGGTCGGAGCCGGCTTTGGAGATAAGCAGGTCGGCCTTCCCGGCCTGGAGTGCGACCAGATCGATGTAGGAGGTGGAAACCGAATCCAGCCCAACGTGAATGGCGGTCAGCAAGGCGATGGTCAGAAAGATGCCCAGCGTGCCGACGACGGTCCGCGTTCGGCGACGCGCCAGGTTGCGGCAGATGTAGGCGAAGGCCGCGTTCATGGCACTTTTGAGTCGCTTTCAATCCGTCCGTCGCGCAAGCGGATGATGCGCGAACTGGCTTGGGCGATGAGTGCGTCATGTGTTGCCACGAGCAACGTCACATTCTCCTCTTGGTTGATGTCGCGCAGCAATGCCATGATCTCCTTGCCCGTGACGCTGTCCAGGTCGCCGGTGGGTTCGTCGAGAAGAACCAGGGCGGGTTGGTTGGCCAAGGCGCGGGCGATGGAGACTCGCTGTTGCTCTCCGCCCGAGAGTTCCGCCGGCTTGTGATCGGCACGATCCTTCAGCCCCACCCGCTCGAGCAAGGACACGGCGCGCTCCTGCCGCAGGCGGCGATCCGTGCCTCTGAACTGCATGGGCAGCTCGACGTTTTCCCGAGCCGACAAAGTGGGCAGGAGATTGTAGAACTGAAAAACAACTCCAATCCGGTCGCGGCGCAGGTCCGCCAACTGGTCTTCCGAGAGCTTCTCCAAGGCAACATTCTCGATTCGGAGAGTGCCGCGTGAAGGGATATCGATGGCACCAATGAGATTCAGCAGCGTGGTCTTGCCACAACCGGAAGGTCCCATCAAAGCGACGAATTCTCCGCGGTGAATGGTCAGGTCCACGCCACGCAAGGCGCCTACGGCGGTGGCGCCGAGCAAGTAACTCTTGTGGAGATTCTCCGCTTGAACCGCGACGTCACTCATATACCCATGGTTGCCACTGTGCTACGCCGGCACGACAGTGAACTGGAAGCCAGGTCCTATCGGGCGGAAGAAGACCAGGAGCGCACTGAACGGGACGAGGCCTCAAGCACGCTCGGTGGACCTACCCGGCATCTCCCTCTTGATCTCGCCCGGCTACGCCGCCGGGCGGTGTTCTACCATTGTACCAGCGTCCTTCCCCGTTGCACCCACCCTGGTTTCGAGTTTGGTCCGGTCCTACGTGCTGAGACGGTGTCCCCCATGTATGCCAGGGTGACTTTTCGGCCTCGTTTCCTGGCGTTGGCGCAGGGCGTTTCCTGGGAGCATCGCAACGGGAGCCCTTCTGAGGGGCATATCGGCTCATGGTGAAAGCGCCATGTCGAGTGCGGATACAGATGGCCGATGATCCAGAAACCGCGCCGATCCTCAAGGAGATGCGTAATGCCGACGGCACACCGCGCGTGTGCGAGAGGGTTTGGATTTCGTCGGTCGGCTGCGCCGGCGATGGCTGGTCTGATGTCATCGAACAGAAGGGCAGGTTGACAGCGGGCTTCGGTACCTCACCTGAGGAGATAGGTCCGGAATTCACGTTTGGCATTTACGTGTCCGCGGCGAGCGTCATCGCAACGCCGGCGCAGGCCGCCGACAAGATGCGGGAGGTGAACATCGGCGGCTATCTGTCCGTGGGCCGTAGCCATGGACTTCCGATCGGTACGATCCGGACGGCTTGCTGACGGAATGTGGTGCCGGACGATACCGGCGTGTTCATCCCGCTTCTAACCGTTCTATCGTGGTCATGGCGTTCCGCCGGTTACCAGCCGAAGTGCATCGTGGTCCCGTCGGAACTGGAGCCGACCAGCAAAACGACGAAGCCGGTTCAGCAGGCGATGATGGCACTGCCCCAGACGTTTGCCGAGCCACAGGGTCAGGCGCACCGGTTAGCCTGCTGACGTGGTATGGCTACCCTCGAATCATCCGTCGCCAGAAAGACTCCTTCGCGTCGCATCATCCGCTGGGGACACTGAGGGGTCAAACCAGCGACGTATCAGCCCGACTCACGACACCTCTATCATGCACGATGGCTTGCGACCTTTTATCTGGGGCCGTCAACTCAGCGAGCGGTTGGGGTTCCCTCTGTGCCTGCAGAGAACTCTGGCCCCGACTTGTCTTGCCAGCTTGTATATCGCCGGATCCTTCGGATCTCTGCCGATGATCTCGAACACAGAGCGGGCATTGCAGCCAAGAGCACGCAGGGCTGCGTCCGGCTGGATTCTAGGGTCGTGCCCGGACACGCCTGCGTCGCAAGAGCTCCCGGCCAAGATAAATTGGACCCCGGGGTATCGCGAACCGCCCACGGACACAGTCGCACCGCACCTTCCCCCGATGCCCCGATTGGCAGATTCACTTGGCTGCGGGCAGTCAGCTGGCCTACAGTAGGTCATGGTTTGAGTTGGCCTCGTAGGGGCTGACGATTCTCTTAAACAGGAGAGAGTGAATGCGTAGGCTTCTGATAGGGGCGACGGGGTGCGGTGCGCTGGCCTCGGCGGCACTGGCCGCTCCAACCCTTGACGGCGTGCGTGATGCGGCTTACGGCGCCCCGAAGGCGGTGCAGATCGTGCAGACCCACTTCGGCGACGCGAACCCTAACGGCGGCAGCGAGCTCGACGCGGCCTACGCCCGCATCGAAGGTGGTACCCTGTACCTGATGCTGACCGGCAACCTCGAGAACAACTTCAACAAGCTCAACCTCTTCTTCGACTCGCAGGCCGGCGGCCAGAACATCCTGCAAAACAGCGCCTCTAACGGCGGCGACAACCCCGAGAACGACGGCTGGGCGGGCAAGCATGCCGGCTTCACGTTCGACACGGGTTTCGAGGCCGACTACATGCTGATCCTGCGGAACGGCAACTTCGGGGGCGACCGTTTCGAGATCGACTTCGCCACAATCGGCGGCGGCGTCGGTGCGTTCCAGGCCGCCACGAACGTGTTCGGCGGCTCACTGACCGGCTCGAACGCCAACGCCCTGCCAAACGGCATCGGCGTCGCACACGATCGCTCGAACACCGGCGGCGTCACCGGGGGTACTGGGGCCGCTGACCAGTCCGCCGCGGCGGCCGTTATGACCGGCATTGAGCTGTCGATCCCGCTGTCGGTGATCGGCAGCCCGGTCGGCGCGTTTACCATCTCGGCGATGATCAACGGCAGCAACCACGACTACCTGTCGAACCAGTTCCTGGGCGGGCTGACACCGCCGCAGGGCAATCTCGGCGGCGACGGCACGGGCGGCTTCAATGGAACGGTCGGCCAGATCAACCTGAACAACTTCGCTGGCGAGCAATTCTTCGTCGTACCCGAGCCGGCCAGCTTGGCGCTGCTCGCGCTGGCGGGCGTGGTGCTGCTGCGCCGACGCCGCAATCCCCACCAGTGGTTGGCTGCAGGCGTACTACCGCCTCCTCACCCCGGCTATCGGCGGGCGAATACGAGCGTCAGCGGACCCGGGAGTCGAAGACCTCGACCGCCTGTGTCGGCCGCGAACGGGAGAAGCACGACTGGTGGCCGCTGGGCACGGAACTGGTTGGCCAGATGGGAAGCGAGATCTTCATCGCCCACGTGGTGGAAAACCCGCAGGTCAAGAGCGGCCGGAGTCTGCTGATCACCTCAGGCCTGGCCTCGGGTACCCACCACCAGGGCGTAAAGAATGCGTTTCACGGATCACCTCCCGGACAAGTAACCGAGTCATGCCTACTCGGTGGCGGGGCTCGTGGATGGTTGAGTGACCGGAACCGTGACACTGGGTGCGACCGGGACGACCACCTGACTTCTGGGGTTCAAAACGAAGGAACCTCCGAAGGGTCTCTAGATCTTTAACCCACCACTGACCGGACTCAAGGCCCCCAACATCTGGGCGGCAGCCGTGAATCCGTTAGTCCATGCCGCCCCAATGACACCGGCCTGCCGGGTCACTGCATCGATCTGGTTGACGTTCACTTTACGTACACTAGAGGCATTACACACTATCTTGAGACCCTTCATGCTGAAGGCCTTGGTAGATGGGTGGTAATTGGCCTCCGCCAAGTCGAAGTCCACATCCTCGGTGTTGGAGACAGACACCCCGCCGTGGGTCCCGGAAATCCTGGTGACGGGGTTGGCACTGTGAATACCTTCCACCCCGCACCCAGGCAAGAGGGCGAACCCAACCAATGGAAGTGGCACGCAGATCACGCCCATTACCGCTTTCATGAGTGTCGTCATTTGATCACCCCTTTAGAAGCCAACTCACGAGCCGAGGTTTGCACATCCTTATGCAACTCGCGGAGTTGAGTCTGTATGTTCCTGAGGCGCTGGCTGGTCTCGGCGTGCAAGGTCATCGAGGTGGGGTACCCTGGACTTGCGAGGTGCGAGGACAGGGTTTCCGATGTGGCTGAGACCCGGGTGGACAGCTCTGTTGCCCCGGCCAGTAAACATGCCACCAGCAAGGTGGTCAGAATACCGATCCCCAGCCTGAGAGCCAGGCGCTGAAGGCGCTGCCAACTGCAACCCGGTCTATGTAACGACGCCGAGCCGCGCGCACGGGGTGTGGAGGGGGCCGAGAAGGAGGTAAGCATGCCTGGTCCACGCTGATACCGGTTTCTCCTGGCTCTGTTGAAGGGCGGCAATCCGGTAGTGTTCCTCGAAGCAGCGAAGCTCATGAACGAGCACAATGCCGGTGCCTTGGATTCTCTGCACGCAGCCTTCTGTCGGCACGAGGACCGGCTGATCAGCTCCGACAAGGTCTTCGACAGGCTGGGCTTGAGGCGGGTGCTGGTGGAGGGTGAGCCAGGCTGATCGCCGTCGGGCCAGCTGGAAGATGGGCCGTATCTCAATTCAGAACGCCAAGCCGCACTCGGGACATCGGCGTTCAGGCAATTGCCACAGTAGGTAGCCACACTTCGCGCAGCGCGGCTCCTCGATCTCGATTCGGAACTTGAGCCCGCACGCCCGGCACTTTGAGGCTCCGGCATCCACGGTCTGCGCCTCCGAGCAACGTGGGCAGCGGATCTCCACCCTTGCAGTGACCGACTCCAGCTGCTCAACACCGGTGACCTGTCTGAGCTTGACGAGGATCAGCAGGACCAGCGTCCCAGCGAAATCCAGCACGCCAAGGGTACCAAGCACACGGATGATGAACTCATCCGAGGAATCCGCCACGATCATGAACGAAAACGTCGCGGCGACGCCCCAAATGCAGAGGATCGTGGCCCCAAGGAGCCAATGGCGAGCGGTTGACACCGGCAGCCGCCCCAGCAGGCTCGTGTGAGCCAGCGAGAAGGCCACGATCGCGGCGATCGCAGTGGCCTTACTGAACACTTCGTAGCTCCGGTTCCAGTCCGACCAGATGCACACCAGCACCATCCCCAGTCCAACGATGCAGGCGAGCACCGTCGTCTGTGGCAAAGGCTGCCAGCGGCGTTTCTCCCACAAAGCCGCTCCGGGCAGGGTCAGGATGTAATAGCCGATCAACACCAGTGTCGTGAGCGTGCCGCGGACCGGCGGCGGCACCGAACGGTACGTCGACCCGGTGAGGACCGGCCACCAGATACATGCGAGCTGCAGGAAGAAGTTGACGGCAAACAACGCCAGTCCGGTGCTGTGCAGCACCAGCCCGCGGCGTTTCTCGACGGAGATGGCGAGCACCATGGCGATCAGGCTATGCACCGCGAGGGCGGCCAGCGAGCCCAGGATCCGAAACGCCGTCTCGTCGAACTTGCCGAATAGGAATACGCCGGTGGCAATCGCGGCGCTTGCGGCCAGCGAAACGATGAGGGCAATAAGGAACTTGCGCTTCAGCCGCAGCCGAACGGCCAAGGCCTGGGTGGATTGCGCTTCTACGGATGAATCGCTCATCACTGGGTGTCCTTGTTTTCGGTTCCGGCGCCGGGGCCTCGCATTCCACAGGCACCCGGGAAGACGAGCTTGGGCCCCTCGGAAATCCGGAGCAACCGGGGAAGCCTTGCCCGGCAGCATCGGATTCGGTCGGCGGTCAGCGTCGCCAAGGTGTCAAACGGATCGTGGCGCGGGCCGACCTACCGGCGGCTACTTGATCGCCTTTTGGAGCTCCGTCATCCGGCGGCCTGCTTCTGCCTTGGCGGCGGCAATCAGCCCGACCAACTGGTCAAGTGACAGGTTCTGCAGGCCTGCTATCGAAGCGGCGGGCCGACCTCTCCGAGCAGCAGCCTTGCGGCCCTTCTTGGCCTTCAACCGCTTGGCCTGGCCGTGGATGGTCTTCATGTGCCGGCCGAGGTGCATGGCCATCTTGAACGTCTTACCGCACTTGGAACAACGTAACTTCGCAGCTTTCTTTCGTGCCATGTGGGGGCTCCTGATCGACATAGATGGGATTCTAACCTCCTGAACAGGCGTGAGCACGCTCAACCCAGGCGCGGCTCTTCGAGGGGAACAGGGCATACCTCGTGGCGACGGCAGGACTGGCACAGCCGCCCCTCCCACAAGGCGTTGAAGTGCTCGAGGACGGCATCGATGAGGGCCGACGCATGGGTCCAGTCCTCACCGCACGATCCCACCATTTAAGCCTGTCGGCAAGAGTCTTGTGGCCAAGGCCTTGGCTAGGATCCATAGTGCTTGCCGAAAGGCATAAAAGGTGGTCCCGCAGGAGGGCGAGGATTCAACGGTTCGAGAGGCGGGTCGCTCAGGTGTGGGCGACCCGCCACAAGAGCTGGCCGTACCGGAGGTACATACCATGAGACAACCACAACTTGAGGAATGCGAGGTCGAAGGCGTTCCTGTGTCGCCGCTTCTGGCCGAGGGCCGCGGGAACCCCTACGGCAGCGTTCCGGGCCTGGATGACGAGGAGCTGGCCGACGTCGAGGAGCTGGAACGACAGGTGCTGCTCCAGGCATGGGGACCGATTCTCGCCTTGCCGGTCAGAACGAAGAGAGGCTGGATCAAGCCGACCATCGACAACGACCTCGGCGTCCAGATAGACGCGTTCGGGACCGTGGACTTTCAACGCCGGGTACCGGAGCTCGACAAGGCCAGGTACAAGGCTGACCGGCTTTCTGAGAAGCTTCGGGACAAGGTCATCCATCTGGAGAAGGTGCTGCGGCCGAAGGGTGCGAAGCGATAAGGCGTGGCCGGTGTTTTGAGGCCACGCTCGGCCACGAGGGAGTTCATGGTTGATGGCTTCTCGTGATGTCGCCGCCTTGACGTATGGCCGCAGGGCGGCTGGCTTGGGACTGGGAGTCCTTCAGGCGTGCCCCGTTTTCCGGGGACACGCCCTCGGATCGTCAACGGTAAGTTGATGGTTCGATAGCAGGAACAGCGGGATGATGGCCGCTTGATAATACCTCGCAGGCGGCCGGTTCAGAGAGCATGGATACCGGGGCATGCCGGTGTTCGATGGGTAGGGATGCGACCGCTCGATGCGTGCGGTCACGACGGTTTGATAGGTACAGCAGTGACGGTTTGAAGGGTGCGATGACGAAAGTGAATAGACGGGGTGTAGGAGGCATGGATGGCCGCGCTTGTTCTGCCGCCTTCTCAATCCGCTCATAGAGTCGTTCCTCCCACGCCAAACCGACCAAATCCGCCGGGTATACGACCAGCGCATTCATTCCGTTGGCTCGGTAGACCGATGCTCTCTGTTTGATGGCCGCGGCATTCTCGGGCCCGCCAGCGTACTCGACGACTACTCCGTTCTGTTCCGTCAGTGTGAAGGCTGGCTGCTTCTCCCTGGCGAACCTGGTGGGCCCGCTCTCGGAGCCGGGCCATGCGCTCGGTGAGATAGCCTTCTGCGGGCAGGATCCGCTGAAGCTGGAGTATGATATCCGCCACCTCGGCCCGGTGGTTCTCCGGATCCTTCCGGACTTCGCGGGCCTCGCGGCGCATCTGCTTCAAGCTGCGTGCAAGTCCCCTGGAGACGCGTTCATCCTGATACAGGTCGGTCATGTCGTGGCGGACGTCGGCGGCTTCGGACCAGCCGATGCCGGAGGGCAGGCGCGCGACTTGCCCGCGACGATGAAGAAGGAATGCCAGGATGCCGACAGTCAGAGCAATGGTGATGGCGCTCTGGATCATGCCCTTGTCGGCGTACCAGTCGAGCCCCAGGGTCCAGCCGACCAGGAGGCTGGCGCCTATGGCAATGCCGGCGCCTGCCCAGGAACCGCCGATACCCCGCACTGACTGATAGATCACCCCGGCCAGTACGATGACCGCAAAGCCGGCGGCTATGGGACCGAGGTTGCGGATCGATACTCCCTTGGAGTACTCCCACCAGACCAGGCCTACGGCCAAGGCCATGCCCAGGGCCGCAGACATGGCTACCGCCGGCCGCTGCTCGCCAAAGCGCCGGCTGAGCACGGCGTAGGTAATGGCAGTGAAGAACGCGAAGGCCAGGACGAAGTCCGGCAGCACGGTGTCGAAGATCTCGCCAAAGGCGAACAATGAAAAGGGGTTTCCGAAGGCCATGAAGGGAGTGCGGGGCCGGGAGTATTTAAGGTTAACGGTTCATCGGGGCTGGCGAGGACGGCCACGGCGCCCGCCGGTGCGGTCGGCAGACGTCCCTCCTGCCTCACATTGGTTGGGTGGAAGCGTGGGCGTAAGGCATTTTGTCAGGCTGCATTTCTGCCGACTTGGGCCGCTAATCGGGCGTGCTGAGGGGCTGGTGGCACGACTGCCGTATGTGTGAGCCGGGCGTCGTCGGATCTCGGGGTGGCCTGAAGATCTTGAACGAGGACGGCTGCACGGTCTCCCCAAGAGCGGTACGTCTCCTTGTCGCGCCTCACCCCTCGTCCCTCGCTCCTCACC
>Ga0209310_1001405_pt1 | contig 18399 bp, 19 predicted proteins | sample AD_UKC030_MetaG_FD_184415 | JGI IMG/M metagenome (GOLD analysis project Ga0209310, IMG submission 184415) | Active sludge microbial communities of municipal wastewater-treating anaerobic digesters from USA - AD_UKC030_MetaG (SPAdes) (version 2) | ecosystem: Engineered > Bioreactor > Anaerobic >... | reverse complement strand
CCTGCGGGGCGCCGATCATGATAGCCGACGGGTTGCGTTCGGGCGGCGATTTCGAGGTGAAGGTGGACGGGAACCATTTCAAGTCGGTCAAAATATCGCGCGGCTGTTCCGACGCCGACGCGGCCGTAGTGATGTCCCACGTGACGGGGCATATGGTCACGGGCCTCGCGAGCGCGGTCAAGAACATCGGCATGGGTTTTGCGACCCGCGCGGGAAAACTCATGCAGCATTCGGGCGTCAAGCCGTCGGTCATAGGTGACAAATGTATCGCGTGCGGGCTCTGCATAAAACATTGCCCCGCCGGCGCGATAACCCTAAGGAACAAAACGGCGTTCATCGACGAGAGGAAATGCATCGGCTGCGCGGACTGCCTCGTCGCCTGCCGCAGCGACGCGATAAATATATCATGGGGCGAATCGAGCGGAAACGTCCAGGAGAAGATGGCCGAATTCGCGCTCGGCGTAATGAACGACAAGAAGGGCAGGATACTGTTCCTGAATTACGCTTTCAAGATAACGAAGGACTGCGACTGCCTCGCGAAAGACGAACCGGCGGTAGCCCCTGACGCGGGTATATTCGCCTCGACCGATCCCGTCGCGATAGACAAGGCCTCGGCCGATATCATCAACGCCGCCGCAAAGGCGGACGCGTTCGGCAGGGAATGGCCGCGCATAGAATGGGCGAGGCAGCTTGAATACGGCGCGAAGATAGGGCTCGGAAGTTTGGATTACGAACTGGTGGAGAAGCCGTGAAGCGGATATTGCTGACCAATGACGACGGGATACATTCGCCGGGCATACTCGAGCTTTACCGAAAGATAAAGACGCTGGGCGAGGTTACGGTCGTCGCGCCCGACGCGGAACGCTCCGCGCAGGGCCACGCGATAACGTTGTCGGTGCCGCTTCGCGTGAACGAAGCGAGCCACGAGGGGAAGTTCTTCGGCTACGCGATCTCGGGCACACCCGCCGACTGCGTTAAGATAGCGCTGATGTCGATAATGAAGAAGCACAAGCCCGACCTGATAATATCGGGCGTGAACCGCGGGCCGAACCTCGGGGTCAACGTGCTCTATTCCGGGACCGTGTCCGGCGCGACAGAGGGCGCCATACTCGGCGTGCCGTCTTTCGCGGTCTCGCTGAACTCGTTCAAGTGGGCGAGGTACGGGGCCGCCGTGGATTTCGCGCGGAAACTCGCGAAGATGATGCTCGAGAAGAAGATGCCGGTGAATACGCTGTTGAACGTGAACGTCCCGGCGCTTCCGGCATCGAGGATAAAAGGCGTCAGGATAACGCGGCAGGGGATGTCGACATTCTACAGGGAGAGCTACGACAGGCGCGAGGACCCGAATAAACGCGTCTATTACTGGCTCTGCAGCCATAAGGCGGAAGTCTTCGGCGACGAAATGGTCGACGCGGTAGCCGTCCGCGACGGATACATATCGATAACGCCGCTGCATTACGACATGACGGATTACAAGGACCTTGAGATATTATCGGATGCGGGCAAAAAACTCTTTAAGTAACTACAGGAAACTGAAGGCCCTGGCCGGCGCGGGAGGCGCGTCGGTGTTCGGCGTCGCGGACATATCCAAAATAAAGGATACGTTCTGCTTCGAGCCGAAGTCGGCCTGTGACGGGCTCGACCGCGGCGTCTCTATAGGAGTGCGGCTCTCGCGGAGGGTCGCGGAGACCGTTACGGACCAGCCGTCAAGGATCTACGCTTTCCACTATAAGAGGGTGAACTCACTTCTGGATGAGCTCGCCCTGAAGATCTCCAACCATATCCAGGACCGCGGCTATTCCGCGCTGCCCGTCCCCGCGAGCTTGATCGAGGACTGGGACCGCATGCGCGGCGCGGTGTCCCACAAGAAGATAGGGTATCTCGCGGGCAACGGCTATATCGGGCGCTCGAGCCTTCTCGTAAGCCCGAAGTTCGGCGCGTCAGTCAGGTACGCCACGATCCTGACAGACATGCCGCTAAAGGCCGATAAGCCCGTGAAGGCCGGATGCGGCACATGCGCGGCGTGCATCGCTCTATGCCCGGCAAAAGCGATAAGGAAGGATCCGAAGGATCTGGATGTGGCGGCCTGCCGCGAACTGTTGAAGGCCTTTGCCAACAGGCCGGGGATAGGCCATTCGATCTGCGGTATTTGCGTCAAGGCGTGCAAAGGGAAATAACTTATTAATATTAGGAGGGTTAAATGGGGGCAGCAAAGTCGCACAAACTTGTGAAGCTTGTGATCGGGATGATATCGAACGAGCCCGACCTGATCATGAAAGTGGAGAAGCAGCTTGAATGGAAGTTCGGGAAGATAGATTTCAGGACCGCGCTGTTGGATTTCTCTTATACGGACTATTACGCGCCGGAGATGGGGCAGAGCCTCAAGAGGCAGTTCATATCGTTCAGGAAGCTCGTGGACCCGGTAATATTGCCGAAGATAAAGCGTCTTACGAACAGGATGGAGCTCAGGCTCAGCAGGGAAAACGGGAAGCCGTCGCGCAGGATAAACATCGACCCGGGATACGTTACCGACGCGAAGCTGGTCCTCGCGACGACAAAGGACAACGCGCACAGGATATACCTCAACAGCGGCGTCTTCGCAGAGATAACCCTGCGCTATGTCGACAGGTCGTTTTCGCCGTGGGAATGGACCTACCGCGATTACCAGACAAGGGAGTACGTCGATATCTTCAACGAGATACGCAAGATATACCTGCATCAGGCGAAATGATAAGCTACCTGACGCAGGAGCCCGCGAAAAAATATTCGCGGATAAAGAACATACTATTCGGAGTGGAGCTCGTGCTGACCGTGCTCTTCCTCTACGTGATGGCCACTCAGGGGCCCTCCGTCTGGATACGCAACTTCGCGGAGCATCTCTCCGATAACCCGTGGATTTCGACAGCCGTCTATTACGCCGTATTCGGGGCCGTCTTCACGGCTGTGACGTTCACGCTCGACATGTACCAGGGCTATTCGATAGAGCGCAAGTTCTCGCTCTCCAACCAGAGCTTCTTCGGGTGGCTCAAGGATTACGCGAAAAAGCTCGCGTTAAGCGGCTTGATGTTCTTCGTCCTTACGGAGATGCTGTATTTCTTCCTCAGGGTCTCGGACAGGGCCTGGTGGGCGTGGACCGCCGCGTTCTGGATACTCTTCACCATAATCCTCAGCAGGATCGCGCCCGTCGTGATACTGCCGCTGTTCTTCAAGGTGAAGCAGCTTACCGACGAGGACCTGCGTTCGCGCGTGCTCAACCTCGCCGCGAAATGCGGCGCGAAGGTCAACGGCGTCTACGAGATAGACCTGAGCAGCAAGACGGTCAAGGCGAACGCCGCGCTGGCGGGCCTCGGCAAGACGCGCAGGATACTTCTCGGGGACACCCTGCTCAAGGAATATTCGCACGAGGAGATAGAAGTCGTCCTCGCGCATGAGCTCGGCCACCACAGGCGCGGGCATATGGTAAAGATACTTGTTTTTGGGGCGATCACGTCCTTCGCGGGTTTCTACGCCGCCAGTTTAGTGTTCCAGGGGTTCTCCGATATGGCCGGGCTGCGCGGTGTGTCGGACCTGGCCGGATTCCCGCTGCTCGCGCTTATATTCACGTTCTTCGCGCTGTTGATGATGCCCATACAGAACGGCATCAGCAGGGCATTCGAGAGGCAGGCGGACCGTTTTGCGCTCGAGATAACCCAGCACCCCGACGCTTTCATGTCGATGATGAACAAACTCGGGGACCAGAACCTCTCCGACAAGGAGCCCGGGCGGCTCGAAGAGATATTTCTCTACGACCACCCGCCCATCGGCAAGCGCGTGAAGATGGCCGAGGCGTTTAAGAGGCGATAGGGGGCCGTATCGAGTTAAATCCCCGGTTGACACTCCGGGGTTTTTATGGTAGTTTATAGCTCCACCAGTCAGCTTTCCAGACTGATAATTCATTGACAAAAGGCGAACCGGTGGTTTTGCGCTGTTCGACAAAATTACGAGGTTCGCCGATGAAAGCAGAGGAAAGGAAGCTCGCAAGAGAGCTTAGAAAGCAGGGATGGTCGCTTAGAGCGATCACAAAGCATGTCAAATGCTCGAAAAGCGCGGTTAGCAATTGGATTAGAGATATACCGCTAACCGACGAGCAAATAGCCAAGCTTAAGTCCAATCAGGACAAGGGCAGGGCAGCTGCAGCCAAACACCCAAACGGACCAAGATTAAAGTGGGAGAGGATCCGCAATGAGGTAAGGACGGCGGCAAGTTGTAGCTCTTCCCCTAAGTACTCGATCGAATCCCTTAAATTTATTGGAGCAGCGCTATATTGGGGTGAAGGTTATAACGCGGGTAGGAATTCAGTAATTTTCTCGAATTCAGATCCCGAAATGATAAAATTAATGATGTTATTTTTCAGGAAAGTGTGTAAAGTTCCTGAAGACAGATTTCGCGGCGGGGTATATATCCATCCGCATCTTGATATAAAAAAAGCAACGAAGCACTGGTCTGGGGTCAGCAGTATCCCCTTGAGCCAGTTTCATAAGCCCTTCTTAGCCGTTAGTAAGGCAAGCAAAGGCAAAAGAGATAATTTACCGCTTGGCACATTTAGGATAGTCGTGTCGGATGTCTATACATGCTCTAGGATAAAGGGCTGGATAGACTGCCTAAAGAACTGGGCGGGAATGGGCGCTTAGCTCAGCTGGTTAGAGCATCTCCTTTACACGGAGAGGGTCAGAGGTTCGAATCCTCTAGTGCCCACCATATAAAGCATTTCGCGGGCCCGTGGTGCAGCCTGGTCTAGCACGTCAGATTGTCGATCTGAAGACCGCGAGTTCAAATCTCGTCGGGCCCGCCATTAATTTCTCTCTCATTCCAGGACGAGAGAGGTTTGAAGCTCTGATTGATCCGGTCAATCAGAGCTTTTTGTTTGTCTTTACGTTTCAAAGAGCTAGGGCATCGTTTCCCGACGACGGCGTTAGTTTTAGCCACTATCCTCTTTTAGCGTTTAAAATATTTCCGAATCAAGCCAGATAATCTCCGAAATAGCTCGATTTATCTCTGATTCAGCCAATTTTTGAGCTCGTGTAGTAAATGGCATTTTGGCCATAATATAGCGTTCTCGTTCAAGCAAAATAGCCATTTACTGGGAATTGGCAGACATTTGGCCGGATTTATCTCTGGTAAATGGCCTACGGCTGGGCTAGTTTTGCTGGGATTTGAGGAGGCTATTCCAGATCTCTTGCTGCTTATTCCAGTCCATCTCGGTGCTTACGTGGCGCAACTTGTACTCGGGGATATCAAACAGTGCCTTATCGGTAGTGGCCTGCCCCCATTAGTTGTACCACTTCTTAAGAGAGAGCAACTGCGTTCTCCGGCCACTTTGGTTCAATAGCTTCCGGAGCGGGAGGCCGGTAATTAAGCGAACTATGCGGCCTTTTCGTATTATATTTCTTCCTCCAGCGCTCCACAAGGACTTTTGCCTCGAACAACGTCTCAAAGATCTCGCGGTTTAATAGTTCATCCCGTAGTTTGCCGTTAAAGCTCTCGATATAGCCGTTCTCCCAGGGGCTTCCCGGCTCGATATAAAGCGTATGCACGCCTATGGCCTTGAGCCAGCGCCTTATCTGCCGCGAGGCGAACTCTGATCCGTTATCCGAGCGTATATGCTCCGGGATGCCGCGCAATATGAACAGATCCGCCAACTTCTCTATGACATCGATTGTCTTTATTTGCCTGGAGACCTCTATTGCCAGGCATTCCCGGCTGTATTCATCGATTAAGGTCAGCATCCTTACCGGACGGCCGTCATGGGTCCTGTCCATGACAAAATCATAACTCCATACGTGGTTTTTATGCTCTGGCCTCAGACGAAGGCAGGAGCCGTTATTTAGCCATAGCCTCTTTCTTTTAGGCTGCCTCTTGGGCACCTTAAGTCCTTCCCGACGCCAGATCCTTATTACCCTCTTATGGTTTACCTTCCAGCCTTCCAGCTTTAAAAGAGCGGTAATACGCCTGTATCCGTACCTGCCGTATTTGCAGGCAAGTTCAATTGTCCTCTTGGTTAAAGGCTCCTCATCATCTTTAACGATACGGCCATAACGCTGCGTAGAACGGGGCTGGCCTATAATCTTGCATATCCTGCGTTCGGAGAGGGAGGTAAATATCTGCCTGATATGCTCGATAGCCCGGCGTCTGTTGGCCGGGCTTAGAAGTTTCCCTCGGCTACCTCCTTTAGGATGGCCTTATCCAGGGAGAGGTCTGCTACCAGTTTCTTTAGCCGACTGTTTTCTTGCTCGAGCTCCTTTAGCCTCTTAGCCTGGTCGACCTTCATCCCTCCGTATTCCTTGCGCCACCGGTAATAGCTGTGAGTGGAAAATCCAAGGCCACGGCATACCTGAGCCAGATCCATCCCGTTTGCCAACTGCACCTCCGCCTCCAGCAGCATTAGAACTATCTTTTCCGCCGCGAATCTTTTCCTTGCCATATAACACCCCTTTCTGTTAGCATGATTATAGCTTAAACATTGGTACAGTTTAAGGGGTGCAGGTCAGAGTGTCCAAAATGCGGGAGACCAGCATTTGATTACGCCGTAAACATAGATAGCGTAAACGGCCTCTGCCGAGCAGGGTGTGGGTTTAGAATACATACGACGATATGACAAAAGCTAAACGTAAAAGAAAAAATTCTATTTCGGTAACCAATAAATCTTACGGAAACAGGTTTAAGGGTTTCAAGGTTTATTATGAGGGAGGAAGGCCGAGATTACTTAAAGATGATGGTAGTTTCCGCACAGGGAAAGCCATTCTAGAATCTCTATCTAGTAAATTCAAAAGATTCAAGATCATTCTAAGTAAGAAATCGAAAATCAAAAAGAAAGGAAGATCTTATAGCGTCTACATTTCAACGAATGATTTAGACCAAATACAGCCCCAGCTTATTACTCGTGGCAGAGACCTGAAACAACGAGTTATAGCAAAAAAGTTTGCCGAGATTTTCCCAAAATACTTTAAAGAAGACGAACGTCTATTTAACTATGAAAAAGGGATGCTTTCTGGAATCCTCACTAGGAATTTCATGCCCACCGTACTTTCCACTGATGACAGAAAATCACTCAGCGATTTTATACCACGTTTCATTGCTAGTGGAGTAGCCGGTAAGAATGCAAGTCTATCCAGAAAACTAAAATCGGGCCTAGAATTAAAAGTACTACAGGAAATCGCATCAGATCTAAAGAAACGGATTAAATCAGACAAGTCAGAATCAACCTGGCAAGATTACTTTAAGGATAATATCCTACATATTCAACAGGGATATATCGCTTTTATAGAGAAGGCGAACATTGGAATTATAAGCACCAAATTTCCCGATTTTCTTCTTGTTACTCATGATGGATACTTGGATATACTAGAAATTAAAACTCCCTTCACCGACCTGTTATTAAAAGATAAAAGCAGGGGGAATTATTACTGGACTACAGAATTAAGTAAAGCGATATCGCAGGTAGAAAATTATATTGATGAGGTGTCTGGGTTGAGGGATAAGGTTAGAAGTGAAATTAAAGATAAATATGGTATTGAGCTTAGAGTTGTTAGGCCTCGCGGAGTTATATTAGCTGGTAATACAGAGCAGTTCGGAGGCGATAAAAAAATAGCCGACGATTTTAGACTCCTTAGCCAAGGGTTAAAAAATATTACTGTTGTAACATATGACGAGTTGCTTATACGTATGCAGAACTATATAGCCGTTCTTACTGAATTAAAAATACGATAGAATTATTTCTTCCTCCTTGAAGTAGGCTCTAACGTCTTCCGCGATAGCAAGTACTTATTACTCGGTATCGAGTAACATAGGTTTTTGAACGGTTTGTCTATACGGAAGATATAATATTCGTACAGATGAGATTTATGGATATGAAGTCACTTGTTACTTAGGAGATATTCTAAATGGATTCACTTATAGAGGTTACTAAACAGGCGAATGAAACTCTACAAATTTAGGTCGCTTAGGGGCGGCCCTAGCGATATCGATAGTAATAAAGACAGCGACTTTGAACGCGCTAAAAAGATTATGGTAAAAGGCAAATTTTGGTGCTCTAAATTTTCAGAACTCAACGATCCAATGGAAGGCATATTCCATGGTTCAGAGGATTTAATCGATGCTATTTATACGAAGAAGCTCCAATATAAAATATGTTCTTTTTCAGCCAAGAGAGCCTTTGAAAAGCCCTATATGTGGGGGTATTATGCGAATGGTTTTAAGGGCATGGCAATTGAGATTGAGGTAGACACTGGGAAAGTAGAAGAAATGCGTTATAGCAATAAAATACCAAGCGTTGATCATTTAATAGCTACTTGCAAAACGAACGATGAGGTAATCGCAAAGATTCTCATGATTAAATCAAATCCGTGGAAGCACGAAGCAGAGTACAGGTTTTTAGTAAAAGATGAGAAGAATTACCATAAAGTAGGAGAAGTTACTAAAGTATATTTTGGAAATCCTTATGGAGATGTCAACAATAAGGAGTCCATTTATGAAAACAACCAGAGCTTGCTATATTATGACAAATTAAAAAAACATCTAATTGAGCTTGCAAGCGAACGCAACATAGGCTGTCACTCTATTAAAATTAAAGATGGTAAAGTGATACCCGGTGAGAAATTGTGAGCAAATGAGAGGGCATAGGTTTTACCAAAAGCAAATCCTAGAAAATCGATATGAAAATTGTTTATTTTGATACCAACGCTTATAACAAATTACTAGAGCATCCCAAGCGTGATTCAATGATTCAAAATATTAGCAGGGCCACTGAGTCTGGGATATTTGAAATAATATTTTCCCCACTTAACTTCGAGGAAATATTGCATACTACAGATGTCGATAAAAGGACACAATTGCTTGAATTGGCACATTCTATATGTGGCAACAAATTATTTATAGACCATAAGGAATTACTAGCCAAAGAATTTGAAGCTTCCCGGAAGGGGACTAGTGTTGATAGGAAAGATTTGTATTACATGGAAAACGGCCTTAAAGATACTCTTCAAAAATTCATAGAAGGCACTCCTCATAAAGGCATTCCATCTAGTCTTTTTGAAGAGATGAAAGATAGAAAACGCGATTATCTTGCATTTGAAAAAAAATCTAAAAGCGAATTAATGCCCTTATGGAAAGAACATAATGGCCTCAAATATGAAGAGTTTTATAAGCAAAGCTTAGAGAACGTCCAGGGGAAGGCAATGCTGAAAGAAATCTGCCGTAGAGCGCTGGATAGCGAGATTAGCGAAGAGGATATTTCAGATATTAACCTAGATAATATGCCAGGGTTAAGATTCCTTTTTAAATATATAGGTGCTTCTACATATGGTCAGCTCCTAGAAGATAAAAAGCCAAAATGGGGAAGCGGGATTGACATGAACCATTCAGTTTTTATAGGGAATAGCGACGTTTTTGTCACGGAAGATAACGATTTCTTAGCTATCGTGAATTTATTTAAGGAGCCTCAAACAGATTGCTTATCTCTAGATGATTTTATAAATAAACATGTTCAAATAAATTAGTAAAAACGGCTAACAATTCACCCCAGAGGACTGGGCCAGGTTTTCCAGTTTAAAGGCACAGCCGCTGAATTCAAATTGGAGGAACGGATGACCATCGATTTCAAAGAGAAAGAAACACTTGGAGGGGGTTGGTCTCTCGAAGTGCGGCGCTCTGGCATTCTCTTGGGCCACATTCGCCAGCGCCCGGATACCGGCGCATATCGCTACTTCCGCGGTCCGCACAATGAACTCACGCCAAGCTATGAGAACGCAGATCTGGAAGCGCTCAAAGAGCAGGTCACAGACAATCCATGAGCCTAACCAGAGGCGGGAAAGGACAGTTCAAAATGGTGGTTTATTGCGAATGTCCGGGTCAAGAGAGGCGGACATCCCCAACTCCAAATAGCTTAAAGGGTTACGGTATTTCAAGCCAAAAATGACCGGACAAAACGGACACAATTTCAGCCATTTTTGTCCGACCGGACACCGGAAATCAGCGAGGAATGCTATCTCTGAGCTGGAAAATTTCTTGATATGATGGGGTATTATGGCTATAATACACCAGTGTAAGTAAGAGATACGTTACCGTAGTGATGCGGCCAACGGCCGCCATTAATTTCTCTCTTATTCCAAGATGAGAGAGGCCAGAAGCTCTGATTGATCCGGTCAATCAGAGCTTTTTATTTTAATTAAAAACTTGACAAAGCATACCTTGTAGTATATAATTAGCATATGCCAATAACTAAAGGAGTCGAATATGTCCAGGCCGTGCAGATGCAGAAGAATAAGATGCCGACCCGATTCGAATTATTTTAAGCCTCGGGGTATCCCGATGGACGCGCTTGAAGAGATCAATCTAACGCTTGACGAACTGGAATCGGTCAGGCTTGCCGACCTGGAAGGGCTATACCAGGAGGACGCGGCAAAAAAGATGAATATATCGAGGCAGACGTTCGGCAATATCGTAGATTCAGCGCATAAAAAGATTGCGGATGCCCTGCTGAACGGCAAGGCGCTTAAGATAGAGGGCGGAGTGGTCGAAAGGGTTAAAACATGAACAAGGAGGGCAAAGAGAGGCTGAAGTTGTTCAAAAAATACGGCTATGATATCCCCAAAGCGAGAAGATTCGTGCTCTCGAAAGCCAAATTCGGCAAGGGGAGCATTTTAGAGATCGGCACCGGCAGCGGGCATATGGCCGTTGCCCTGGCGAAGAAAGACCATAAATTGACTTCTATCGACCTGGACAGGAAAGCCCAGCGTACAGCCGGGCAAAACCTGCGCGACGCCGGCCTGAGAAGATCAGTCATCCTGAAGCTTATGGACGCGGAAAAATTGAAATTCGAGGACGGCTCATTCGACAGCGTGATCTCCGTGAATTTTCTCCACCACGCCAAAGCCCCGGCCAAGTGCCTGAAGGAGATGATCAGGGTAGCCGGGAGCATAATCGTATTTGCGGATTTCAACAGGAACGGGGAGCGTATAGCTGAAAAAATTCATGCCTTGGACGGCCATACGCACCCGCGCTCGAAAATGGCTTTAATCGATATCAAGAAGTTGTTTAGGGGATCGGGTATGACAGTCGAAGCTTACAACGACACCTGCCAGTATGTTCTGGTAGCCAAAAAAGGAGGATTAAAATGAGGATATGCGTACCGACGGAAACAAATGAAGGCTTGAACGCCAAAGTACACGGGCACTTTGGAAGCGCGCCGTATTTTACGGTCTACGACACGGAAAAGGACGAAGTGAAGACCGTTAACAATACCAACGCGCACCATTCCCACGGCATGTGCCATCCCATCGGTGTATTAGGGACCGGCACCATAGACGTGGTCGTCTGCCAGGGGATGGGAGGAAGGGCGGTTCAGAAACTCAATGAGGCAAATATCAAGGCATTCAAGGCTGTTGCAGGTACTGTTGCCGAGATAATCGAAAAATACAAGAAAGGCGAATTAAAGGAGATTACCCCGGAGACCGCCTGCGCGCAGCACGGCTGCCATCAAAGCTGATGTCCGCCTAAACGACTGATTCGCCGTCCGCTAATCAGCGAGGAAGGTTATCTCGGAGCTGGAATATCGCTTGGTATGATAGGGTATTATGTCTATAATAGGCCTGTATTAAAAAGAGATAGTTTTTCGTAGTGATGCGGCTAACCGCCGCCATTAATTTCTCTCTTATTCAAAGATGAGATAGGCCATAAGCTCTGATTGACCAAACCAATCAGAGCTTTTTATTTGTCTTTACGTTTCAAACAGTTATGGCATTGTTTCCCGACGATGGCATTAGTTTTAGGCGCTATCCTCTTTCAGCGTTTAAAATTATTCCGAATCAAGCCAGATAATCTCCGAAATAGCCCGATTTATCTCTGATCCGGCTTATTTTTGGGCTCGTGTAGTAAATGCGATTTTGTTAAGTAACTGTAAAAATACGATTTTATGATAATCAATAAGTGGTATAATAAGATCATAAAAGAAAAATTAAAACCTGTCTTGATAAGGAAGAAGCGGAGCACGCTTGAAACTGTTTATAACATTTATAGCACTGATCGTTTTTAATTGCGCTTACGGCGATGAAATCCTTTTGAATGACGGAAGGAACCTGACCGGAAAAATCATAAGCCAGGACGATAAGGAAGTTACGTTTTCTCTTGGGAGTAAAGGTAACGTTTCAGTCAGGTTTCAAAAATCGGATATTAAGGATATTATAATAAAACCTCTGCCGCTTGAAAAAGCAAAAAAAGAAACCGAAACGGTTAATAAATCGCAAGAAACAGGTAGTTCTCCCAAAACCAAAAAAAGCGAAGTAAAAAGCGTCCCTGCCGAACCCAAAATCGTGGATGATCCGTCATTTATTCTTTATATTCCTCCAGGTGCGGATTTTCAGGAAAGATATCCTTTGGTTATTGCGCTTTCGCCAGGCGCCGATGCGCAAGCAATGGTAAACATTTGGAAGCCCGTTTCCGACAAGCATAAATGGGTAATATTAGCCTCAATAAATTTCAAAATGGAATACCTTCGGAACCTATATTAAAGGATTTGGCCGCCATCGTTTTGAAGTTATATAATAAGTATCCCATATCAAATACCAAGGTGATAGCTAGCGGGTTTTCAGGTGGCGGCATGGGGTCTCATTGGTTCGCTTTCTTGTACCCAAACCTTATTAAAGCAGTCGTAATTAACACAGGCATGATGCATGAGAATTTTGTTGCTCAGAAGAACAAATACCCACGTAATAAATATGCTGTTTTTCTTGCAAGCCCCACCGATTTTCGATATAACGAAATGAAGCGCGACCGAAAATTCCTCAAGGATCTTAACTGGAAAACGAAATGGATAGAATTTGAAGGCGGACATACTCCGGCTCCTGCATCTGCCTACGAAGAAGCCGCAAACTGGCTGGAGGCACAGTTTTAATAAGAAGTAAGGAAGCCCCTCAGTTATTTAAGCCATTTTGTCCGCCCAAACGACTGGTTCCCGGTCCGAAAATCAGCGAGGGATACTATCTCTGGGCTGGGAAATTCCTTTTCAAAGATGAGATAGGCCAGAAGCTCTGATTGATCCGGTCAATCAGAGCTTTTTATTTGTCTTTGAGTGTTAAAGAGGTTGGTGCAGTTTTTAAGTAAAGATTATTTGCATTTCCAGAAAGACCCCCGTTAGCCCCTCCAGGGCGCTCCAATTATTACCAGTTAATAGCAACTTCATCCCTTGACAATTAATATAAAGCGTGCTATATTTATAAGGCATACTCTAATAATAGGAGGAGCGGGATGAAGATAGAAGAGTGTTCGTTGCGCGAGAAAAAGCACGCCAAGATGAAGATCGCGATAATGAATGCTTTTATGGGAAAGTTAGCGCACAACCGCTTCGACGACATTTCTATTAGGGAGCTGTGCCGGGATGTCGAGGTGGCGGAAGGCACTTTCTTCAACTATTTTCCGGAAAAGATCGACGTTGTCCGTTATTTCATAAATTTGACCTCGTCAAAAATGATATGGAAGGCAAAGCGGGAAGTCCGGGACGGCAAATACCTTCATTTGATCGACGCTGTATTTTGCCAGATGTCCAAGGAATGGAGCAACAGCAACCTTGCGTATCAAATTATTTCAGCATTACTTGCTCAGGTGGAGAGGCCTAAAAAAATGGCTATTTCAGCCCTGGAAAGGGGTTTGGCTTTCCCGGATTGTGCCGGTATCGAAGAAACACCCCAGGTCAGCCTGGGCGAGTGGTTTAAGGAGTGTGCCGTATCAGCGCAGAAAAATGGCGAGTTGCCGTCAAAGACCGATGTGGATGACGTCATCGTTTCCCTGGCGACTATCATGTGCGGGACGTTGCTGGTGACCCGATTCAGTAATAGTGATAGCCGCGGCTATCACTATATGCGCCAGTTGAAGGCTTTGTGGCGCGGGCTTGGTGTGGCTGAATTCCAGAGCAAACAATATTAAGGAAGGACATTATACCATGTGGAATTTGTCGATAAAAAAACTGATCGTAACCCTTACGGCAGGCCTTTTGCTGGCCGGTTGCGGGCCCGGGTCCAAAGCACCGCAAGAGAATGCGCCCGCGGAAGTCGGCGTGGTCACGATACAGGCGCAGCGCCTCGTGTTGACGAGGGAGTTGCCCGGCCGGACGGTAGCCTATAGGGTGGCCGAGATCCGGCCCCAGGTCAATGGCCTTATCATTAAAAGGGCCTTCGATGAGGGCGCCCTGGTCCAGGCGGGAGACTTGCTCTACCAGATAGATCCCGCGCCATACCAGGCGGCCTATGACCAGGCCGAAGCCGCGGTCAATATTGCCGAGGCGAACCTTCCGGCCGTTCGCTCGCGTGAGGAACGTTTCAGGGAGCTGGTAGAGATCAAGGCGGTCGGGGAGCAGGAATACGATAATGCGTTGGCGGCCATGCGCCAGGCAGAAGCCCAACTGGAAAGCAGTAAAGCTGCCTTGGAGATGGCGAAGATCAACCTGTCCTATACTCCCATCAAGGCCCCGATCTCCGGGCGTATCGGCCGGTCGAGTGTGACGGAAGGCGCAATGGTCACGGCTTACCAGCCTGTAGCGCTCGCGACGGTGCAGCAGATCGACCCGATATTTGTTGATGTAATGCAGTCTACGGCGGAATTGCTCAAATTTCAGCGCGGTATGGCGGACAAGAAGTTGAGTTCTGACGGGAACGGGCAGAATGTAGTCACGATAAAGCTGGAAGACGGCACCCTATATCCGCACAAAGGGAATCTCGAGTTTCGCGATATTACCGTGAACCCTACGACGAGTTCCGTCATCCTGCGCATAGAGGTCCCGAACCCGGACGGCGCGCTGCTGCCCGGCATGTTCGTCCGCGCGGTCGTCAAAGAGGGTGTCATGGATCAGGCGATACTTGTCAGCCAGTCGGCTGTCGCCCGTGACCAGAAAGGCGAGCCTTACGTATGGATCGTGGACGGATCAGGAAAAGCGGCCATGAGCATGCTTAAGGTAGACCGCGCTATCGGCGACAAATGGCTCATCTCCTCGGGCCTTGTCCCCGGCGACAAGGTAATTATTAACGGCGTACAGCGCATGCGTCCCGGTGTCCCGGTGAACGCGACAGAGGCCGCGGCAAAAGCGGATTAACGGAGCCATAATATGCTATCTGAATTCTTCCTGAAACGCCCCGTGTTCGCATGGGTGATCGCTATAGTCATAATGGCGGTAGGCTTGATCGCGATAAAGAACCTGCCTATCTCCCAGTATCCTCCCATAGCGCCGCCCTCGATAGCGATAAGCGCGTCCTACCCGGGAGCGTCGGCCGAGACTGTCGAGAACAGCATAACCCAGATCATTGAGCAGAAGATGACCGGTTTCGACGACCTGCTTTATTTTTCCGGCACGAGCGATTCGGCCGGGTCGTCGCGCATCGAGATGACTTTCAAGCCCGGAACGGATCCTGACCTCGCATGGTCGAAGGTCCAGAACAAGCTCCAACTTGCGATGACGAGCCTTCCCGAGGTGGTCCAGCGCTCGGGCGTCAAAGTCAGCAAATCCACGAGGAATTACCTTATTATCGTCGGCCTGCTCTCCGAAGACGGCAGTATGGATAACAACGACCTGCAGGATTACGCCCAGTCGAACCTTGAGAAGGTCCTTGCGCGCATACCCGGAGTCGGCGAGGTCGAGTGCTTCGGGTCCCCATATTCGATGCGCATATGGCTGAATCCGGAAAAGCTGACAGATTATAACATGACCTTTGAAGACGTGGTGGCATCCTTAAAGACCTACAACGTTGAAGTATCCGCCGGGCAATTCGGCGGCGGGCCCGCAGTGAAGGGCCAGCGCCTTAACGCGTCTATAATAATCCAAAACCTGCTCCAGAGCCCGGAAGAATTTGCGGCCATACCGCTGCGTATAGACCCGGACGGTTCGATAGTCAGGGTCAGGGACGTGGGCCGGACCGAACTCGGCTCGGAATTCTATGATATAAAAGGTTTTTACAACGGCAAACCGTCCGCCGCTCTCGCCATAAGGCAGGCGCCGGGCGCAAACGCGATCGACACGGCCAAGGCCGTCAAGGCGAAGGTAGAGGAGCTTAGCGCGTTTTTCCCGAAGGGGATGAAGGTCGTCTATCCTTACGATACGACGCCTTTTATCGAGGTAGCCATACACGAAGTTACCAAGACCCTGTTCGAGGCGATCCTGCTGGTGTTTATCATCATGTGGATTTTCATGGGCAACCTCCGCGCGACGCTGATCCCGACGATCGCGGTGCCGGTGGTCCTGCTTGGAACATTCGGCGTGCTCTCGTTCTTCGGGTACTCGATCAATATGCTCACGATGTTCGCGATGGTGCTTGCCATAGGGTTGCTCGTAGACGACGCTATAGTAGTGGTCGAGAACGTCGAGCGCATAATGAGCGAAGAAGGGCTTTCCCCGAAAGAGGCCACCGCGAAGTCTATGGAGCAGATCACTCCTGCCCTGATCGGTATCGGGCTCGTGCTCGTAGCGGTCTTCGGTCCTATGGCGTTCTTCGGCGGGTCTACGGGCGTTATCTACCGCCAGTTCTCCCTGACGATAGCCTCGGCGATGCTGCTTTCGGTCGTCGTGGCGTTGGTGCTGACGCCGGTGCTATGCGCTAATATGCTTAAGCCGGTCGATAAGGGCCATGAAGCCGCGGAAGGCGCAAACAAGCTGATGCGCCCGTTCTTCTTATGGTTTGAGCGTGTCTTCCTGAAATTTCGTAACGGTTACGTACGGCTGGTCGGGCACGCGTTGAGGAGGAAAAAGCGCTACTTGGCGGTCTTTGCCGTCATCATTGCGGCCCTTGTATTCCTTTTTATGCGGATGCCGACAAGCTATCTTCCCGACGAAGACCAGGGCATGCTGTTGGCCCAGATGATATTGCCGACGGGCTCGACGCTGGAGCAGACCCTTGAAGTCGCGGATGAGGTTCAGCAATACTTCCTGAATAACGAGAAGGAAGCGGTTGAATCATGCATGGTTATGGCCGGCATCGGTTTTTCCGGAAGGGGACAGAACAACGGCATGGTATTCGTTAAGTTAAGGGACTGGGGATTGCGCACAAGGCCGGACCTCAAAGTAAAAGCCGTTGCGCAGCGGGCGATGAAAGTTTTCTCACGCAACAACAAGGCCCTCATCTTCGCATTTTCGCCGCCCCCCGTTACCGAGCTGGGAAACGCCGGCGGTATAGATTTCGAACTTGTCGACAGGGGAGGCCTCGGGCACGCGGCGCTGATGGCCGCGCGCAACCAGATGCTGGGCATGGCCGCGAAGGACGAACGGCTTGCGAGTGTCCGCCCGAACGGGATGGAGGACGTGCCGCAGTTCCGGATAGATGTTGACTGGGAAAAGGCCGGAGCGCTGGGCCTGCCCATAAATTCGATACATAATACGATCTCGGCCGCGTTCGGCAGCTCTTATGTCAATAATTTCATACAAGGCGGACGTGTTAAGCGCGTTTTTGTGCAAGCCGACGCGCAGTACCGGAGCCTGCCTTCGGACTTGGACAAACTTTATGTCCGCAATGCATCGGGCAGGATGGTCCCTTTCTCAGCGTTCGCGACAACCCGCTGGGACTCCGGCTCTCCGAGCCTCGAGCGCTATAACGGTTTCTCTTCGATGAATATCTGGGGCGAGCCCGCGCCCGGCAGGAGCTCCGGCGATGCCATGAAGGCCATGGAAGAGATAGTCTCGAAGCTTCCGCAAGGCTTCGGTTATGACTGGACCGGCCTGTCATTCCAGGAGCGGCAGGCGTCTTCACAGACAGGCATGCTCTACTTATTTTCGATATTCGTGATCTTTCTTTGCCTCGCGGCCCTTTACGAGAGCTGGCCGATTCCTATAGCGATACTTCTGGTCCTGCCTCTCGGCGTTATAGGAGGCGTCATAGCTTCCTCGATGCGCGGACTCGCGAACGACGTCTATTTTCAGATAGGGCTCCTGACCACGTTGGGCCTTACCACGAAGAACGCGATACTTATAATCCAGTTCGCGAAGGCCGGATTGGAGGGTGGTATGGGGCTCATCGATGCGGCCATCGAAGGCACAAAATTACGTTTCCGCCCGATATTGATGACCTCTCTTGCATTCGGTTTCGGCGTCCTGCCGCTGGCATTGAGCACGGGAGCCGGCGCCGGCGCTATGAACGCTATCGGAACCTCGGTGCTCGGAGGCATGATAACGGGTACGCTGCTTGTCGTACTTTTTGCGCCGCTCTTTTACGTCATGATAGAGAAGGTGTTCGGGAAACGAAGGGGCATAAAGTAACATGAAGAAGATTTGGGTCTATATTATTGCCTGTATAATGCTGCCGCTGAGCGGCTGTTCGCTTGCGCCGAAATATACGCGGCCGGCCGCGCCGGTCCCCGCCGAATTCCCGTCGGGAGACGCGTATTTGGACGGCG
>Ga0209310_1001403_pt1 | contig 18408 bp, 13 predicted proteins | sample AD_UKC030_MetaG_FD_184415 | JGI IMG/M metagenome (GOLD analysis project Ga0209310, IMG submission 184415) | Active sludge microbial communities of municipal wastewater-treating anaerobic digesters from USA - AD_UKC030_MetaG (SPAdes) (version 2) | ecosystem: Engineered > Bioreactor > Anaerobic >... | reverse complement strand
CCCTTGCGGAGGTTTCTCCCGAGTTGAGTGGCCTGGTGCAGATGACGCTCTCGAGCCTGAAGGATCAGAATCCGGACCTGGATTTCAAGAAATCGCTCATCGGCAACCTCGGCAACGATATCATGACGTTCCAGAAAAAGCCTCGGGCGGCAACCCTCGCGGCTTTGAACTCAGCCCCGACCCTGACATTGCTTGGATCTCCCAATGCAGATGCATTGCTAAAGACGGTGCGCCAGCTGGTGGGCCTGTTCCCTCCGCCCGCCAACGATGTCAAGGAACAGGAATTCCTCGGTCGCAAAATCTATAGCTTGGCCTCGCCGTTTCCTATGGCTCAAGGTCCGGAAGCCGAAAGCCGTTTGTTTTTCTCGGCCAGTGGTGGGTATCTGGTTTTCTCGCCCGACGTGACATTGATCGAAGAATATTTGCGCAGTGGTGAAAAACCGGGGAAGAGCTTGCGGGAGATGACAGGACTCAATGAAGCCGCCCAAAGGGTGGGGGGGATGAATACCGGGTTGTTTGGGTATGAGAATCAGCTCGAGACGATGCGGGTTGTCTGGGAAGTCCTGAAAAAAGAACCGGGGGTCTTCGAACAGGCCTTTGGCCTATCGCCGGTTATGGGGCGCTCCGATGTCAAGGAGGCGAGCAAAGACATCCTGGAATGGCTTGATTTCTCGTTGTTACCCGAGTTCGACAAGGTGTCCCGGTATTTCCACTTCTCGGTCTATGCGGGCAGCGCCCGTGCCGACGGATTGTCCATGCGCTTCTTCCTGCCTGTGCCGCCGCAACTCAAGAAATGAGTTTGCTCCCGTTCGGAACCGTCCGAACGGGAGGGGTTCTTCAAGAGAAAAAGAGTCAGGCGAGGATGCCGCCCTGGCTCGCGTTGGTCACCAGTTTCTGATATCTGGCCAGCCAACCGGTAAGTTGCCTTTTGACGGGCGCAAACGTCTTTCGGCGTTCCGCGAGTTCTGATTCGGCAACCAGGATGTCGATGCGGCGGCCTGGAAAATCAATGCGCAATCGATCGCCGGCCTGCAACAGGCCGATCGGCCCGCCTTCAGCCGCCTCGGGTGACACATGGCCGATGCACGCGCCGGCGGTGCCGCCGCTGAACCGGCCGTCGGTAATCAGAGCCACCTTGTCGCCCAATCCCATTCCAACAATATAACTGGTTGGGGACAGCATCTCTTGCATGCCAGGGCCGCCCCGGGGGCCTTCATTGCGGATGATGACGACATCTCCGGCGTTGACCTTTCCTGCCAGGATGCCCTCACAGGCGTCTTCCTGGCTTTCGAAAATGACACACGGCCCCTCAAAAACAAACTGGGAACCGCAATATTGTTTGAATCCATCGCTGATCCCGGCGGTTTTGACTACGGACCCTTCTGGAGCCAACTGTCCGTAAAGCACGGCCAATCCGCCATCTGGAGTATAGGCCGTGTTGGCTGTCCGGATGCAGTCCTGGGCATCGAACAGGAAGGCGGGATCATAGGGCATCAATCCCGCGGACTTGGCCTTAGCCACAGTCTCCGGCCGTGTCAATATGCGGGCTCGGGTAATTTCCCACTGGCGCATTCGGAGGATTTGGGCGACGGCGACCGCTTTTCGGGAGCCGCCTTTCTCGTATTGCCAGACAATCAGGACCGGTGTGTTGCGCAAGGTGCCGAGTTCCTCCCGAATCAGACCGTGGCTCTCTTTCATGGTCTTATCGAGGAACGCGGCGATGGCTTCTCGGCCTTTTACCGGTTCCTGGCCTTCGATTGCCAGAACAGCTTTTTCAGAGAAGAGGGACACCTGTGCCTCCAAGTTGGCTGCATTTAACCCGGCCGCCTTGCGCCACAGGGTAATGGTGATGGGATCGGCCGCGAAGAAATCCATGGGTTTAGGAACCAGATTTCCGCTGGCGTTGATGGTGGCGGGACCCATCTTGTCATTGGGATCGAGCACCAGCGCGGCAGCTCCCGAGATTCGGACGGCCTTGGCCCAGGAAGAGCACGTCGCCGAGCGCACATCCCATTCGTCCACATTTTCGCCCAAAGTCTTTCCGGTCACGGTCTTGCAGGCCAGATTCAATACCCCCATCCGTTTGAGTTCGCCGAGGATCGTATGAATTCCCCCGGCTCGGTGCACATCCTGAACATGGTAATTCGAGGAGGGCGACACCTTGCACAGGCAGGGTACGCGGCGGGAAATCTCATCGATGCGAGCGATATCATACGGGATACCGGCTTCGCGGGCGATGGCGAGGGTGTGGAGAATCGTATTGGTGGATCCCCCCATGGCCACATCGAGCATCAGGGCGTTGTCGAAGGCCTCGAGGGTGGCAATGTCTCGCGGCTTCAGGTCCCAGGCCACCAATTTCAGGATCTGACGTGCGGCGCGTTCGTAGAGTGCTTCGCGTTCTTTGGACACGGCCAGAATGGTGCCGTTGCCGGGCAGGGCGATGCCCAGGGCTTCGCACAGGCAGTTCATGGAGTTCGCCGTGAACATGCCCGAACAGGAACCGCAGGTGGGGCAGGCGGTTTTTTCCAGGCGCGCGAGTTCTTCCGGCAAAATCTTGCCGGATTGCAGTTCGGCCACGCCTTTGAACACAGAAATCAGATCGGATTTTTTTGACGCCGGCTGCAGGTGGGCCGCGAGACCCTCCTGGGCCGACTCTTGCTCGGCGATCCCTGCGGCCATCGGCCCGCCACTGACAAAGACGGTGGGGATATTGACCCGCATGGCGGCCATCAGCATGCCGGGCACAATCTTGTCGCAATTCGGAATGCACACCATCCCGTCAAAGCAATGCGCCTGCAGCATGGTTTCAACGGTGTCGGCAATCAGTTCCCGCGAAGGCAAAGAAAACTTCATTCCGGCATGCCCCATGGCGATGCCGTCATCCACGCCGATGGTATTGAAGACAAACGGCACTCCCCCCGCGGCACGCACCAGACGTTTCATCATCTGGCCGACCTCGTTCAGATGGGCGTGTCCGGGGATGGCGTCAGTATAACTGTTCGCGAGGGCGATAAAGGGTTTGTCGAAATCTTCATCCGAGTGGATGGAACCCGTTGCGCGGAGCAGGCTGCGATGCGGCGCGCGTTCAAAACCTTTTTTGATGATATCGGAGCGCATAAAACAATTTCTTGAGTTTACAAAAGGCCATTAGCTTATCCTTCAAGGGCCTGATTGTCACGTTTTTGCCGCCGAATAATCCGGCTCGCGGAAAAAACGGCGATCTATTTGCTTTTCCCTGGGGCCGGAAATCGCTTGTATAGAGCCATGCGCATTATCAGTGGAGTCGCGGCGGGAAGAACTCTGAAAGCGCCCAAAGGGTATGACGTGCGTCCCACGCCGGATTTGGTCAAGCAGGCCATATTCAATCGGATGGGCGCCTTTGTCGTGGGAGCCAGTGTGCTGGAACTTTTTGCCGGGACCGGCGCTTTAAGTCTCGAATGCCTCAGCCGGGGCTCGGCCCACGCGATTTGTGTTGAAAAATCGGAAAAACACGCCCATTTCATCCGCCAAAACCTCGAGATTTGCGGATTCGCCCCCCATTCCATTGAACTTCGGATCCAGGACGTCTTTGCGGCGATTCATCAATTAGCCCAGGAAGGCCGACGGTTTGATCTCATCCTGGCCGATCCGCCCTATGGGGAAAAGAATGTCGGCCACAGATCCCGCTCGCTTGCCCAAAAGCTCCTGGATGATCCCTGGCTCCCGTTAATCGTGGCTCCCTCGGGTTCTTTCATTCTGGGCCACACGAAACGGGATACCCTGGAGCTTCCCGCAACTTGGCAGGAAGAGAAAGAAATGCGGCATGGGGATTCCATGATGCGATTCCTCCGCCACCCTGAAATGGCCCCCAACCGATCCGTGGAATCTCCATCCAATCCGGAAACTGGATCGCCTTAAAGACTCGCAGCAGGGAAGCGGACTGCCTCGTTAAGTGACATTCGCCGCCAAAACTGGGACACAGACGATATCACTCCGCGTCCCGCTCTGCCATTCCCCATTCTCTGCCAAAACTTAATCGCTCCCGATGGCTCGGAATGCGAAAACTCCAGGCTTGCGAACTCGAGAACAGCAAAGGATTTGGCTTCAGACAACGACGGCTTCTGATCTCGGAACGTAGTTTGATCAAAAACAAACCTCCCGAGCGCGCCTGATCATATGGATACGATTTACGGTCCATAATCGACCTTTCTGTTCTTTCTTCTGATTGTATGAGGAGCAGGTGTTGTGCCAGAGTTATGTGAGAAGCCTGATTTTTAGGTCGGTCGGGAGGGCGGTGGGGGGGGCTCTTGCCTCGGGGATTCCAGGGTGTCAGAAGAATTCATGCTCACAAAAATCGTGGCGTCAACAGGAGGATGAACGATGAAAAGAAGTGGATTCCCACGCAAATCCCGCTTGGCAGGAAGTCCCTGTTTTGTTTAGCTGAGGAAGCTGGATGAAACTCAAAAGCCTATACCTTCTCTTGGTCTTGCTGGGGGGGGGCGGTCTGCTCGCGGTCCGGGCGGCCGACACACCCGAACTGAGCATACGCGCCTTGGGGGAAGAGGCGGAACTTGTTGACACCGAAAACACGACGGTGATGTCGCATCCCAAAGGCGTGGAGGTGACCTATGGAGACGCCGTTCTGACCGCGCGCAGCGTGGCGGCGAACAAGCAGACCGGCGAGGTGAAGGCCGAGGGAACGGTCCGTTTGCAGCAAGGCGATCGCTTATGGCTGAGCGAGTCGCTGACCTACAACTTTTTGACCCGCGAAGTCAAGGCGCAGAGTTTCCGCACCGGCATGCCTCCGATCTATGTGGCGGGATTTGGTTTGGCCTCGGTTGCTGCGAAGGGGACCTATCACGCCACCAACGCCTTTGTGACCACAGATGATCTGGCTGTCCCCGGCTATCGAATTAAGGCTAGGCATGTCGTTCTGAAGCCGGGGGAATGGATTGAGATCGATGGCGCAACCTTTTATTTGGGCAAAGTTCCTGTGGCTCACTTGTCGCATCTCAAGCAGAGCCTGAAAGGGCGTCGTAGCACGTTCAATATTGTTCCCGGGTACAACAGCGATTTTGGCGCTTATCTGCTTAATCAATACAATTGGGTGGCCAGCGAGAGACTCGAGGGGGCTGTCCAAATGGATTATCGCCTAAAACGCGGTCCCGGCGTGGGTTCGGATTTCGTTTTTGATTTGGGGCGATGGGGGAACGGTGAATTGGGGGGCTACTACACCTATGATGAGAGCCCCGGTCGCGATCTGGAAGGCAACTCCATCAAGGATGACCGTCACCGGCTCAATTTCTCCTACAGGGCTCAATTAAGAACAAACCTCACCGCTAAGACGGTCGTTCGTGAACTGAGCGATCCGATGATGGAACGGGATTTCTTCGAAAGCGAATATCGGCGCAATCCCCAGCCGGATTCCTTTTTTGAACTGAACCAGCTCTGGCCCAACTTCAGCCTGAATGTTCTCGCCAGGCCGCAAATCGAGGACTTCTTCACGACCGTTGAACGTTTGCCCGACATCAAGTTCTCCGCCTACCGCCAACAACTCGGACAATCCCCGTTTTATTACGAAGGCGAGACCTCGGCCGCCTATCTCCAATACCGTTCAGGATTTGATTCCCAGGATGATTTTGCCGCTTTTCGTGGGGATACATTCCATCAGGTGGTCCTTCCCAAGACGCTCTTCGGGTGGCTGAACCTTACACCGCGGGCTGGTGTGCGCTACACCTATTACGAGGAAGCCGACGGTCCCGCAGCCATGACTGACGAGGAACATCGAGGTGTGTTCAACACCGGCATGGAAGCATCCACCAAAATCTCCCGCACATGGAAAGGCGCCGAAAGCAAGCTCCTCGATATTTCCGGACTCCGTCATATCGTGGAACCTTCGGTGAACTACGTGTATGTGCCTTCTCCGAATGTTGATCCTCTCGATCTGCCTCAGTTCGATACGGAGTTTCCCAGCTTGAGGCTGATGCCGATTGATTTCCCGGACTATAACTCAATCGATTCGGTTGATAGCCAGAATGTGATGCGGTTCAGTTTTCGTAACAGACTGCAGACCAAGCGTGATGGCAAAATGGATGACCTCTTGAATTGGGCGCTTTACACCGATTGGCGGCTCAATCCAAGGTCTGATCAAGATACCTTTGCCGATTTCTATTCTGATCTAGCTGTCAAACCCAGGTCTTGGCTCAACCTCATTTCCCAAATCCGGTACGATTGGGAGGAGTCCAGAGTCAATCTTTCCGATCATTATATCATGCTGGAGCCAAATAACGTCTGGAGCTACGCCATCGGCCACCGTTATATGCGAGACGATTTGGGTTTTGGCCCGGATTCGGGCCATAATCTGGTTCTCAGCCGGCTTTTCCTGAGAATCAACGAGAACTGGGGGCTGCGGCTTTCCCACTTGATCAATGCGCAAAGCGGCGAACTCGAGGAGCAATATTACACGGTCTATCGCGATTTCCGCGTGTGGACATCCGCATTGACCTTGCGAGTTCGCCAGAGTGAAGACGGGGAGGATGATTACACAGTCGCAGCCACACTCTCGCTTAAATTACGGCCAAGATACAAACTCGGTGACGATAAAGAGAATCCGTCGTTGTTGCTCGGGAGGTAAACGATACCTCATTTATGCGCGACACAGTGCATAAGTTCCTTTCTCTGTTCATCGGCTTATGTTTTGGCCTGCTCCTCATCAAATCCGGCAACCCAGCCAACTTGGATCCTCTGCTCCAGGATGACAGGCTCTTCAACGTCATCAGCAGAGAAGCCCTGAGTAGCGATCAGGCATCGACCCATAACCATCAAGAACAAGAAGGGTTGTTTGATCGACTGATTGCACCGTGGCGCCTGTCCTCGAGCATCTTCCTCCTGGTCATCATCCTTGCTGCGGGTGTTGGATTTGTCGGTTTTCGGTGGGATCGTTCCCTTTGGATCGTTGCGGGGTTCGGCGTCTGGTATCTTTGGCAGCACTTGGCTGCATTTGACTCCATCGATTCATCCTTGAGCACATTGGTTTTGTGGCATTTCTCGGGGTGTCTTGCGTGCTTGTGCCTTGGATGCTTTGTTCTCAGCCGATGCCCTCGATTTGAGCTGTTCTGGATTGGACCCATTCTCGGCATGCTTATCATCTTCTGGGTGGGGCTTCAGCAGCACTATGGAGGATTGGACGCCCTGCGGAGGATGATTTATGAAACGACTGATTATACAAAGCTGCCCCCGGAGTTGCTCAAGCGGTTAGCCAAGGGAAGGATCTATGCCACTTTTGTATATCCTAATGCTCTTGCGGGAGCGATTCTGCTGCTTCTGGTTCCTTGTTTGTTCTACATATGGCAACTGATCGATGGCTTGCCCCGCGTCATCAAGGCCGTTATTGCAGGTGTTTTTGCCTATACAGGCTTGGCTTGCCTGGTTTGGTCAGGATCCAAAGCGGGATGGCTTATCCTCTTAATCCTCAGTTTCGTTGCCATTATGCATTTGCCCGTCCCTAAACGAATCAAAAACATCTCCATCCCCATCCTTCTCATCCTCGGACTCCTGGGATTTGGCATGAAATACCGACAGTATTTCGCACTTGGCGCAACCAGCGTCAGCGCCCGCGTTGATTACTGGCGGGCCGCCATCAAGATTTTTCGTGCAAATCCCTTCACCGGAACCGGACCAGGGACATTCGCGAAGTCTTATCCACAATACAAATCCCCTGAATCAGAAATGGCTCGATTAACCCATAACGATTATCTGGAACAGGCCTGTGATTCGGGCGCAATAGGTTTCTTGAGTTACTTTGGATCTGTCGCAGGTGGTTTGGCGTTCTTATATCGTAAAAGTCGTCCGTTAGATTGGCATTTCTTCGTGGTTTGGCTCGGATTAGGAGCGTGGTTCATTCAGGGCTTTGTCGAATTCGGACTCTACATCCCCGCGTTGGCATGGACCGCATTCCTGTTGTTTGGGTGGATGATTGGCCATGAAAAAAGCAACGTTATCGTTGAACTTAAATAATAACCTTATGAAAATTCTCTTTCTGAATGGACCAAACCTGAATCTACTCTCGGAACGCGAGCCTCAAGTGTATGGCAACAAGTCTCTTTCTCAAATCGAGACTGAAGTCAGGGAAAGGGCCAAAACTTTTGGTGTTGAAGCAGTCTTTCGCCAATCCAATCAAGAGGGTGAATTGGTGACCTGGATCCAGGAGACTAAAGGTCAATTTGACGGAATAGTGCTTAATGCGGCTGCTTACACGCACACCAGCATCGCCATCCGAGACGCCATTTCCGCTGTAAAACTCCCTTGTGTCGAAATTCACCTGTCCAATATCCAGGCCCGTGAACCCTTTCGTCATCATTCAGTTATTGCAGCGGTCTGCGCAGGTCAGATTAGTGGTTTTGGTTCCTTTTCCTACATTTTAGGGCTCGAAGCTATAATTAACGTTATAGGAAGAAAATAAGGGTGTTTTTTTGGTTTAGATCGCGATTTTAATCTCGATTCTGGGCATCAATAATCAGTTCTTGACTTGTTTTTTTGACTCAATTAAGCTCTGTCCACAGTTTTATCAGGGTAAAGCAGAGTCGAGATTCGACATCTGCTGTTTTTGTATAGAGCAGGCCTGTTGAAAGGCCTGAGAATAAGGCAACCAGGAGCAGAATGTGGACTTAAAAGACATCAAGGCCATTATTGATTTAATGCGCAAGAATTCCATTTCGGAATTTGAACTTGAGAAACAGGATTTTAAGATCCGCCTGAAGCGCGGTGTCAACGGAGGAAACCTATCCTCGTCGGGCGAAGATCAACCCGTTGCAGTCATGCCATCCGTTCCGATGGCGATATCTCCTGTTCCTCTCAGTCTGGGAGTCGGCAATCCTTCACCAACATCCGATTTGGAGGTTAAAGCGCCGATGGTGGGGACCTTTTATCGATCCCCTTCGCCGGAATCTGCTGCTTATGTTGAAATTGGAAGCGAGCTCAATCCCGAGACGATCGTATGCATCATCGAAGCGATGAAGGTCATGAATGAGATCAAGGCTGAAGTCCGTGGTGTAGTGACTCAAGTCCTGATCGAAAATGGAAAGCCTGTGGAATTTGGCCAGCCGTTGTTTAAGTACAGGCCCCTGTAATCTTCCTCCAATTCATTCTTAGCGGTTTCCTCTAGATCATGTTTGAAAAGATTCTCATCGCCAATCGTGGCGAGATCGCTGTTCGAATCATTCGAGCCTGCAAAGAGCTCAACATTCGGACTGTGGCGATTTACTCGGAAGCAGACGCCAATTCGATGCACGCCCAGTTGGCTGACGAAGCCATATGCATTGGCAAGGGACCTTCTTCCGATAGCTACTTGCGCATCGATCGTATTATCAGCGCGGCAGAAATTGCCGATGTCGATGCTATCCATCCCGGATACGGATTCCTGGCTGAGAATTCCCACTTTGCGGATGTCTGCGAAAACTGTAACATCCGATTTATTGGTCCCAGTTCTCGGGCCATGAATGCCCTTGAAAACAAGGCCGTAAGCCGGATTCTTGCAAAAAAAGCCGGTGTCATGCCTCCTCCCGGATCCGATGGTGTCGTCGAAAACGCCCAGGAAGCCTTGGCAACCGCCAAAAGGGTCGGATACCCCGTGATGATTAAGGCGGTGGCAGGCGGCGGCGGTTGCGGCATGAGGGCTGCCCACAACGACATTTCTTTGTTAAAGGGTTTTCACGCGGCCAAGTCAGAAGCCGAAAAGGCATTTGGCAATGCGGGTGTCTATATTGAGAAGTATATCGAGTCATCACATCACATTGAATTTCAAATACTTGCAGATACAAAGGGCAATATTATCCATCTCGGCGAACGGGATTGTTCCATCCAACGCCGCAACCAGAAGGTCGTCGAAGAGACTCCGTCGCCTTTGATTGAAAACAAGTTCAAGGATCTCAGAAAGCGGATGGGCAAGGCGGCGATCAAGGTCGCGGAAGCGGCCCAGTATACGAATGCCGGGACGGTGGAGTTCATTGTTGACGATAAAGGGCAGTTTTATTTCCTGGAAGTTAACAAGAGAATTCAAGTTGAACACCCGATAACGGAGGAGGTCACTGGGATCGATTTGGTGCAAAAACAGATCCTGATTGCCATGGGTGAACCGATGGGGATCAAGGGGGATGTCGAGATTAAGGGGCATGCGATCGAATGTCGAATCAACGCGGAAGATCCTTTTGATGAATTCCGGCCCTGTCCGGGCAGGATCGAGATGTATTATGCCCCAGGGGGTCGTGGGGTCAGGCTTGATAGTCACGCTTACGCAGGATACTCGATTCCACCGCATTACGACTCGATGTTGGGCAAACTGATCACGTATGGGAAGGATCGCCGAGAGGCGATGGACAAGATGAGTCGAGCCTTGGGAGAGTTCATTATTGGAGGGATCAAGACCACGATTCCTTTTGAGCAGGCGATATTGCAGGATCCGAATTTTCGCCGAGGTGTTTACTCGACGAGTTTTGTGGAGCAACTCCTGGGAGGAGCGCGGCGTGAATTGATCGAAGACCGCACCTGATCAGGGAGTTACAGTAAGATTCCAGGCAATTCAAGCCATGAATTCAGTCTACCATGGTTCATTTCCGGCATTTCGGCCGCGTCGTCTTCGATGCAATGAGGCTTTGCGAAGTCTGGTCAGAGAGCATGGACTTACCGCAAAACAGCTGGTTCTTCCCTTGTTTGTTTGTCCTGGGCGCAAGGTTCGTCGGCCCGTTCAATCGATGCCAGGCGTAGCTCAGCTTTCGATCGATGAGATGCTTTCCGAAGCCCGAACGGCCTTTGAAGCAGGAATCAAGGCCATCCTTCTCTTTGGCATCCCATCGAGGAAGGATCCACGAGGAAGCGAAGGCTATTCGAGCCGTGGAATTGTTCAGCAGGCCGTTCGCGAACTCAAGAAACACGTATCTGGCCTTCTTGTGATTACCGATGTCTGTCTCTGCGAATATACCAGCCATGGACATTGTGGTTTAATCGATCCCCAGGACAGGAGTGGACGAGTGCTCAATGATCCGACTTTGAAACTGCTGGCCAAAATGGCGCTCAGCCATGTCGAAGCCGGTGCGGACATTGTTGCGCCGAGTGACATGATGGACGGTCGGATAATGGCAGTTCGTAACATGTTGGATGACAATGGCTATATCGATATTCCTATTCTATCGTATGCCGCCAAGTTTGCGTCCGCCTACTATGGTCCATTTCGTGAAGCCGCCCAATCGGCGCCGCAGTTTGGCGATCGCCGCAGTTATCAGATGGATCCGGCCAACGGTGATGAGGCTTTGCGGGAAGTTGCGATGGATATCGAGGAAGGCGCCGATATTGTGATGGTGAAGCCGGCGTTGGCCTATTTGGACTTGGTCTATCGGGTCAAGACCGTTTTCCGATATCCCACGGCAGCCTACGCGGTGAGTGGAGAATACTCACTGATCAAAGCGGCAGCCGAACGCGGGTGGGTGAACGAGCGGGCGATTGTGATGGAAACACTTCAAGGAATACGGAGGGCGGGGGCGGATCTGATCATCACGTATTGGGCTCTGGATGTGGCGCGCTGGCTAAAAGAAGGATAAAATTTGATTTCTTTTTTAGCGGACAGCCCATAGGATGACCGGCATTCGCTTTTGGTAGCGATCATTGACTCTGAAAATACTCTAAGTTATGCCACTGACTCATACTCGTGACTTGTTCGCCAAGGCGCTGAAAGGCAAATATGCTCTTGGCGCGTTTAACGTCAATAATATGGAGCTTCTCCAAGCCATTGTTGAGGCTTGTGAAGAGGAAAAAGCGCCCTTGATTCTTCAGATTTCCAAAGGGGCCCGCCAGTACGCCAATCCTGTCTACCTGAAGAAGCTCATCGAAGCCGCCGTCAGCCTCTCCAATATTCCTATCGCGGTCCATCTGGATCATGGCGATACCTTTGAACTGTGCAAACAATGCATCGACGAAGGCTTCACCAGCGTTATGATCGATGGAAGCCATCTGCCGATGGACAAGAACATTGAGCTGACCAAGAAAGTCGTCGACTACGCCCACAAACACAACAGCAGCGTGGAAGGCGAACTCGGCAAATTAGTCGGTGCCCAGCACGACGATGGCGAAGCCTCGGGGGGGTTCTCACGAAGCGGTGTTTACACCAATCCGGACGAGGCGGTTCAATTTGTCAAACAAACCGGCGCCGATTCCCTGGCGGTCGCAATTGGCAATTCGCATGGCGCCTACAAGTTCAAGGGGGAACAACACCTCGATCTGGAACGTCTTAAGGCCATCAAGAAGGCCCTCATGGACGCCGGTCTCGGTGATTTCCCGCTGGTCCTGCATGGGGCATCGAGCGTGCCCAAGGATCTCGTCAAAGAAATCAATCAATACGGCGGGAAACTTGGCGAGGACACGGCTGGGGTGCCCGAACCAGACATCGAAATTGCGCGTCGCACTGGTGTGACCAAGGTCAACATCGACACCGATCTTCGCCTGGCCCTCACCGCCGGCATCCGCAAGGTGTTCGCTGAATCTCCCAAGGATTTCGATCCGCGCAAGTACCTCTCTCCCGCCCGCACCCGCGTCAAAGAACTGGTGGTGCACAAGGTCAAGAACGTGCTCTGTTGCGCAGGTCACGCTTTCGACTAAGACAGACTTTATGCAATCGACCGGGCTGGGGGCTCACCTCGGCCCGGTTTTTTTATCCATTCCTGGTTTCGCTCATTTGCGGGAAGCTGGGCAACTCCCCTGGCCGATTACACTAGACCGATTGCCATAATAAATTTCCAGAATGGTGGAGCCGAGGAGGGCGCGGGCGAGACGCGTGCGAAGGAGGATACCCGCAGTGGTCTCGACTGAGCACGGAACGAAGCCCCCGCCCTCCTTCGGCTCCATCTCGTTGAGACAGGGTCCTTTTGGCCTGGGCCTGCGTTGCCTCGGCCGTTACAGCCCGTTTCAGGGATGCGCCGGCCTCGGCGCCTTGGCCCAGGCCAAAATTCCTCCTGCCATTCGGAAACTTATTATGGCAACCGGTCTATTAGAGAGAACGTGGCTGTTTCCACCTGTCTTAACCAAGCCGCCCTCTGCTCGGGCTGACTGATGATGACTGGAGTGAAAACCAAACGGCGGACATCCCGAATCCCGCATAAACCGCAGACGACCTTCTCCCAAAACAATCCCAAGGGATCACCGAGTAGCGCGACTTCTTTTTCCTGCGGGGTGTTTGCGGTGGTGATGACCAGGGCGGTTTTGGCCTTCAGCAGGCCGACGGCCTTGCCCTCGCCATTTTCGCCGGCCACAAAAGTATAAGCCCGGCCGGCGCGCAGCGCGCGATCCACCCATCCTTTGAGGATCGCCGGCGGTTGGCTCCACCAGTTCGGATGCACGATGACGATTCCATCCGCGCTTCCGATCTCATCACAGTGACGTTCCAAGACCGGATCCAGCACCGCATCCCGGGCGATTTCCCGCGCCGGCATCACGGGATCAAAATTCTCGGCATACAAGTCATGAAAGAACACTTCCTGTTCCCGTGCCCGCAAACAGCGGACCACTGTCTCGGCGATGGCGTGGTTGAAGCTGCCCGGTGTCGGATGGGCCAGAATGACCGAATATTTCATAGGTATTGGCATCAGATCGTTTCCAGATTCTCAAGGCAACCAATCTACACAGGACTTCTCGAACGACCAAGCGAATCCTGAGCGCTGCTCCCGGCAGCGAGGGGGAGAACCGCGCAGAGCATCGAGGAGAAGACTGGCCAGAGCTCGGATTCCAGCAATTCTGCCCCTCAACCTCGGAGGAACGAGTGCGACGAGTCCACATAAATGGATTTCAGGGCCTCGTGGAACTCGGCCCTCCGAAACGAGCGGTTCATGGGGAGGATTGCGACTTGGAAACCCTTTGCCACAAGGCCATCTGACGAGTAACATGATCCATCGCGAAAGGCTCGCGACGATGTCAAAATGACCAGGATCACTCGCCGTAAAACCCACTGGCTCTGGCTCGCAGGAATCTTGCTGGAATCGATGCTTGCTGTCGGGGGGGCCTCTGTTCCGACCCAGCGTCAGATTACCCTCGATGCCATGGATCGACGTCCCCTGCATTTCTGGCCTCGAAGCCTGGGACATGTTGTCCTGGGCTGGCCGGGGTCCCGGGACATCGACAAGGGCTACCATGAACCGGGGGGCAGCTTCAGTCCGGGGGCGGGGAGTTTTGGGCTTTCCTTGCTGGTGCTGGATCCCCAGAACCAAGTCCTGGCAACCAGCGATAGCCTGCCGCTCGACCAGATCCGTCAACGCTGGGAATGGTTGCCCGATCAAGAACTGCCTGCGATTCGCACTGAAACGCCCTCTTATACCGCGAGTTGGTCGATCGTGCGTCCCGGGCTCTGGCAGCTGCATTTGCAAACCCGCCCGGCTGAAAGCAATCGGATTTGTCTGGCCCTGCGGAGCGTTGGCCCCGCAGGAGGACCGGTTCGAGTCTTGGAATGGCGTGACCACCGCCTCATGATTAATCGCCGATGGATTGTGGCCACCGATCCCCTCCTCACGACTGTATCGGGAGGGACTGAAGAGTCCATTGACTGGATGACCGCCCGGCGCGATTTGACGAACTGGGTGGGAACCAACGGTTGGGGCTGCGCCGTCTTAACATTGCCGGGAAGGCGGGAATGGACTGTCCAGGTGGCCGATCCGAGCAGCCCCGCAACGAGTGGATTGCGATTCACAAAACTTCAGCCTCTCCTTCAAATCTCCGTTCCCGAACCCTGGTTCGTCGAGTCGATCAAAGCCCAAACCGCCCTTCTGGCGATGAGCTTGGTCGGATGGGAAACCCGGCCAATGGATCCGCTCAGTCTCCCTGTCCATTGGACCAGTGACAGCGCTTACATCGTCGCCGCCCTTGCGCGAGCCGGACAACTGGACATCGCACGACAGCTCTGTCGGAGCTTGTGCGAGCCCGACTTTGCCGGGGGTTATGGCCCCGAAGCCGATGCTCCGGGGCTTGCGCTTTGGGGATTGAACGAAGTGGCGGGCCGGGTGCGCGATCCTTCCTTCAAACAAGCGGTCTGGCCCCACGTGGTGCGCAAAGTGGAGGGGATCCAACGAATGCGCGCGGCCAGCCGGCCTGTCACCGCCAATGTTCCCGGTCCCAGGATTCCGCAATTTGCCCAACACCCCGAGCTGAACCGGGTCTGTGATCCGGCCCGGGACGGTTTGATACACGGCCGGGTGGATTGGCAGCGGCCGGTTCTTTACGTGAATGCGGTCTCCTATCTGGGATTGCTCAACGCTGTGGCGATGGCCGATTGGGTGGGAAATGCGGGTGGGGACGCCATTTGGCTGGCGCAGGCTGCTGATATCCGGACATCCTGGAATATCGCGGCCCATTCCACTCAGACCACCGAAGAACACGCGGGGATCGCCGGCTTATGGCCATCCTGGATTGTCACCGACAAACCCGCCTACGCCCAGCTTCTGAACCAGCGTTGGGAGTCTTCGCATGACTCGGAAAACCGGCGCAAGAATCCTCCCTCCCGAAGCGCTTTTGCTCTTGCCGAAGCCCACCAATGGCTCTATCTCCGCAGACCGGACCGGGTTTGGAGCGAACTCGAATGGTTCCATGAACACCAAGCTTCCCCCGGCCTCTACACGTGGAGCGACCGCCCCAACCTCCAAAATGCCTTTCACCGCTGGGATGCCATCCGGGGCTGGATTAAACCGCCCCATAACACGCCGGATTACCGCATCGCCGCCGAAATGTTGCATCTCCTCCTGGACATGCTGGTCTACGTCGATGAATCGGAAAGTCCGGCTGTCCTGGTTATTGGTGAAGGGGTGCCGGCATCGTGGCTCACCGGACCCCTCAGCGTGCAAGGGCTCTCTACCCGTCTTGGTCTCGTCGATTGGACGTGGGACAAACAAATCGTTCGTGTTCGGGTCCGGGGCAACTCGTGTCCCGTCCGCCTCGGCGCCGAGTTTCCACCGGGCGTCTTGCGCACGCAGTTCCTGCGTCCGTGAAGCCGCAGTTTTCACTGGACGATGCCGCAACCGGGAGCAATGCTGAGTTCGATTTACTCTCCCAATATGAAGTCCGAACAGCCAGATTGACCTATGGAGCCCAAAATGAATCTTACCCTTAGCCGCCGGAATTTTCTGCGCAACACCGCCGTCGTTGCCGGAGCCCTGACCGCGTTTCCCGCCGCCGGTTTCGGCCGTTCCAGTGCTCCAAGCCGGACCCTCCGGCTCGCGATCATCGGCGTTCGCGGCAAGGGCGCTCATCACATCGAGATCTTTCAGAAAATCGAAGGGGTTCGGATCGTCGCTCTCTGCGATGCCGACCGGGATGTTTTGGGCAGGGAATTGCAGAAACTGGAGAAAAACAATCTCAAGGCCGACGGACTTATTGACCTGAGACGGGTCTTGGATCGCAAGGATGTCGATGCCGTGGTGACGGCAACCCCCAACCATTGGCATTCCTTGGTCACCGTCTGGGCTTGCCAGGCGGGCAAGGATGTCTATGTGGAAAAACCCGTATCCCACAACGTTTGGGAAGGACACAAGGCCGTTGAGGCCGCTCGAAAATACAAGCGCATTGTGCAAACCGGAACTCAGAGCCGCACCGACCCCGCCCTCCGGGAAGCCTTTGCTTATTTGAAGGCCGGCCACCTCGGCCCCATCAGGCTCGTCCGCGGTTTCTGTTACAAGCGACGGGCATCGATCGGACGCGTGCCCGGTCCCCAGCGGATACCGGCCCAGGTGGATTTTGATCTGTGGACCGGTCCCGCCCCTCTGGCCCCTTTGACCCGTAAAAACCTGCATTATGACTGGCACTGGGTCTGGCCGACCGGCAATGGAGATATCGGCAACCAGGGCGTGCACGAAATGGACATGTGCCGCTGGGCCATCGGCCAATCCACGCTACCCCCCAGGATTATGAGCGTCGGAGGACGTTTTGGGTACGTTGACGATGCCGAAACCCCCAATACTCAGATCGCTTTCTACGATTACCAACCCGTCCCCATCCTCTTCGAGGTCCGCGGCTTGCCCATGGCCAAAGGCGAAGAAGGGGAAGCGATGGACAACTACAAAGGCGTCAGCATTGGTCTGGTGGTGGAATGCGAGAATGGTTACTTCGCCGGCGGCGCCGGCGGCGGCTGGATCTTCGACAAGTCCGGCAAGCGCCTCAAACAGTTCACCGGGCCCGGCGGCCGCGATCACCAGGAAAATTTCATTCGAGCCGTCCGCAGCCGGAAGATCAGCGACCTGAATGCGGACATCCTCGAAGGTCACCTCTCCAGCGCGTTGTGTCACCTGGGTAACATTGCCTTTCGCCTCGGACAAAGAACCAAGCTGGTCGAAATCAGGGAATCCCTGAAAGCCAATCCCGTCACGGCCGAATCCCTCGATCGCTTCGAGTCCCACCTGCGGGCGAACGAGGTCGATCCGGTCCTGGACCTTCCCACGTTGGGGCCTGCCTTGACCTTCGATCCCCTCGCCGAACGTTTCACCGGCGATTGGAGCCCGGAAGCCAACCTCCTCCTCAAACGGGATTACCGCGAACCGTTTGTCATCAGAGAAAAGGTCTGAATCCGGCAGATCCTGGCTGTCACCGTGCCGCGATCGCTTTCTCGATGGCCTGAACGAGTTCCGCGTTATCCGGGGGCGTGGCGGGTTCGAAACGGGCCACAACAGTGCCTTGTTTGCCAATGATAAACTTGGTGAAGTTCCACTTGATCTCCCCGGGAAAGGGGGAGTCTTTTCCTGTCAACAGGGCATAGAGCCGATGTTGTTCCGGGCCTTTGACATGGATTTTGTCCATCAGCGGGAAGGTGACCGAATAGGTGGACGAACAGAAGTTCTTGATTTCCTGCAGGGTGCCCGGTTCTTGCGCGCCAAAATCATTGCACGGAAAACCGATTACCGAGAATCCCTTGGATTCATACTTTTTCTGCAAAGCCTCGATCCCGGAATATTGCGGGGTCAAACCACACTTCGAGGCGACATTGACCAGCAAGAGCACTTTTCCCTTGAACGCCTTTAACGAGGTTTCCTCGCCATCGATGGTCTTCAAGGGCACACCATACAAGGCAGGATCAGCCGCGGCAATCTTCAGGGTTGCGAGAGCCAGGGTCAGAGCAAATAAAATGGTCGTTTTCATCTCGCTCACCAATAACCCTCCTTTGGATATTGTCAATAGACCGACTTTACGGGGGGATTTCCAGTGGGTGCGATTGAAAGTGGCGGACAGAAGCGAGGGACAATTGATGGAGTTGAAATGCTGGACAGGAGAAAAAGGAGGCGAGGCCACTAGGCAAAAATTGCCTTGTACTTTCAAAAAACCTGTATAAATCAAGGGGTTCATGAATAATGAACTACCGTTGAAATTACCGCACACGAAGAACCGTCGTCGCATGGAAGATCGCCTAGCGCACCG
>Ga0209310_1001402_pt1 | contig 18412 bp, 12 predicted proteins | sample AD_UKC030_MetaG_FD_184415 | JGI IMG/M metagenome (GOLD analysis project Ga0209310, IMG submission 184415) | Active sludge microbial communities of municipal wastewater-treating anaerobic digesters from USA - AD_UKC030_MetaG (SPAdes) (version 2) | ecosystem: Engineered > Bioreactor > Anaerobic >... | reverse complement strand
GAACGAGCTCCTGGCCAGCAGACGGCGGGCCAGATCGCGGTCGCCCGCGGGGCTTTCGGCCCAGTCGAGCGCGGCGCGCAGATTGCCGAGCTCGGCCAGGTGGCGCATGCGCTGCCGGTAGGGCAGTGTCCAGCGGGCGGCCTCGTGTTCGACCAAGAACTGCAGCATGACCTCGGCGTGGCGCTGCAGGGTGGCCGCCGATTCACCTTGGGCCGCGAGCGACTCCAGCGCATAGGCCCGCGTCGGCTCGAGCAGGCGGTAGCGGGGTTCGCCCTCGCCCTCGGCGATCACCAGCGAGCGGTCGATCAGCTGGCTCAGCGCGTCGAGCACGCGCCACTCGTCGAGCGCGGCGTCGCTGGCGAGCGCCTGCGCGAGCTCGAGCGTGAAGCCGCCGGCGAACACGCCCAGGCGGCGGAAGACGACGCGCTCGTCTTCGCTGAGCAGGTTGCAGCTCCACTCCAGCGCGGCGCGCAGGGTCTGGTGGCGGCGCAGCTTCATGCGTGACACGCCGGTCAGGACGCTGAACATGTGGTCGAGCCGCGTGCGCAGCCCGGTCACGCCCAGCGCCGGCACCCGCGCCGCCGCGAGCTCGATGGCCAGGGCGATGCCGTCGAGGCGGCGGCAGATGTCGACGACTTCGGACAGGTTGTCGGCCGATAGCTGGAAGCGCGGATCGACAGCGCGCGCCCGCGCGACGAACAGCGCCACCGCGCCGCAGCGCGAGGCGAGTTCGACGTCGCCCAGGTCGGCCGCGTCGGGCAGGGCGAGCGAGCCCAGCCGGTAAATCTGCTCGTCCACGCACTTGAGCGACTCCTGCGTGGTGATGAGCAGTCGCACGCCGGGCGCTCGCTCTCGAACCTGGGCCACGAGCGCCGCCACGGCCTCGGCCAGGTGCTCGCAGTTGTCCAGGACCAGCAGCGCCTCGCGCTTGGCGAGCACCTCGACGAGCGCCTCCTGAGGCGCGCTGCCGACGGGCAGTTGCAGGCCCAGCGCGTTGGCGACGGCGGTGGGTATCTGACTGCCCTCGTTGATGGGGGCGAGCTCGACCCACCAGCGGCCATCGCGCGCCGGATGGCGGTCACCGCCGGCCAGCGCGAGCGCCAGACGTGTCTTGCCGATGCCGCCCGCTCCCACGATGGACACCACCCGGCACTGCGCCATCAGGGCGCCAGCTTCGCGCAGCTCCTGGTCGCGCCCGAACAGCGGCGCGGGCGCGGGCAGGTTGTTGCCCGCCGGCTGCAGCGCCGCGGCCGGCCCGCGGTCCTGCACGGCGGGGTGCTCGGCGGCCGGCGCGGCCGGCAAGGTATAGCGGTAGCCGCGCCCGGGGATGGTGGCAATTGCGCGCGGCCCCAGGACCTTGCGCAAGCTGCTGACCTGCACCTGGAGGTTGTTCTCTTCCACCACCAGTCCGGGCCAGACCAGGTCGAGCAGTTCGTTCTTGGTCACCACCCGATCGCGCCGCTCGTAGAGCGCCATCAGCAGGTCGAAGGCGCGGGCTCCGAGCGGCGCAGGCCGGCCGCCGACCAGCACCTGCCGCTCGCCGGGGAGGATCTCGATCGATTCGAAGTGCGGGTCGTCGGGCATGGCGGGCTCCGTACACAAGCGTGTGAGCGCAGTGTGCGCAGGCAGCCCGCGGGCGGCAATGGGCCGCAGCCTCACGAAGAGCGAGTTTCAGAACGTTTAAGGGCCGGACTCAGGCTCCGCCAGAACGCTCAAGGACTGAAGCGGGGGGCACCGCGCACAGTGCGTCCATCGCAGTCGCAGCACCCCTCAGCCCCATCCACCCAGCCGAAGGAGTCCGCCATGAACCGTCAGTTCCGCCCCACTTCCCGCCTGAGCAACGTCCTGTCGGCCGTAGCCGCCGTGATCTCTAGCCTCGTGATCCTCGCCGGCGTTGCCGGCCTGGCCGACCACTACAGCGGTGCCACCCAGATGGCTGCCAGCTCCGGGGCACAGCAGGCGCGGGCCTAAGGCCCCGCGCCGAGCGGTGGCGCCTTCTGGCTGCGGCACTCGACTTGTGAGCGCCGCGGCCCGCAGTTCAATGCCGGCCATCCAGATGCAAGCGCGAGAGGTCCAGCGGCATAACTGCGCTCAAGCAAGCGATTTGTAGGCCATCACGTGGTTGGGGCCTTCCCAGCGGGCGCCCTTGGCATCGAGCAGCGGCCTCACAACCAGCACCCACCGACCGACGGGATTTGAGTCGTGCTTGCGCGCAAGCTCGGCAAAGCCCGCCGCAGGCAGAACTTCCAGTATCTCGCCGCCCCAGTGTGCGGGTTCGGCCTTTGCGCGATGAAGGAACACCTGCTTTGCCGCGGCTCGTTCGGTCTCCGAAAGCTCCCAGTAGCCGGTGATCCAGCGTCCGTCTGGAAGACGACTCACATGGTCTAGACGTTCGATCAGGTGCAGTCTTCCCTGCATTGGTGCTCCTTACATCGCTAGTTCATGCCGCCCAGCGCTGGCCCTGACTCGCGAGTTGAACCGCCAATTCATAGACGTTGTCGCACTTTTGCTTGAAGAGCGCTCGCTCGTAGGTCTCAGGCAGCCCCTCATCCAGAACGCGCTCGATCTCGGAGCGCACCTGCTTCTGTGTCTGGTTGTCCTTGAACCAGTCCTGCACCAGCACTTTGGGCCGCCCCTCCACCAGGCGCTTCAGCAATCGCTTCGCCGCCAGCTTCACGCGCTGCGTCTCGTCCTGCGTCATCGAGTCCTTCTTGAGCAGGTCGAACAGTTCCAGCTCGTCCTCGGTCAGCCCCTCGCGCACATGACGCGCGGCTTCCTGCTGCATGTCGGCGACGTAGTCCGTCAGCTGCTGGTAGTAGTCCTCGGTAGCCGTCGCGCCAGAGTTGTACGCGTCGATCACGGCTTGCAGGCGCTGGGCAAAGTCGCTGCGTTTCGCGTTCTGCTGCAGCATCTCCGCCAGCTTTTTCTCGATGAAACTACGCAGGTCGGCGATCTGGATGTGCTTGAACGGCGCCTGCTTGAACTCCTCGCGTAGCCGCTCGACATTGACCTTGCTCAGGTCCCAGGCCCTGCCACGCTGGACGATCTTGTACTCAGCGTCGAACTGCCTAGTCTTGAAGGTCTCGGCCTTGTCGACGACCACGCTCTCATCCAGCAGATCCACCAGCCTTCGCACGGCGGAGGCCACATCGGCCTGCTCGACGATGGCGTCCACTACACCGCGCAGATACTGGAAAGCCGAAACTGTGCGGCCCTTGCCTCGGCTGAGCACCTCTGGCTTGCAGGCCTCGTACAGCGCGCTCACCGTGTTCTCGTACACGTTGAAGCTCTTGCGCAGCTCGTCGCTTGCCAGCAGGGTGTCGGCATAGCCATAGAAATGGCCGAGCTTGGTGAACACGTCATCGCGGCCCAGCGCGTCGCGCAGGGGCACGCCATTCATCGTGCAGAAGGCCAGGCCCTGCTCGATGGCATCGTCCAACAGCGTGAACAGTGCCTCCTTCTCGCGCACCGGCATCACGTCGTCGTCGGTGGGCCCGGTCGCGTAGTCCTTCAGCGCCTTCTTCATGCGCCGGAAGACGTTGTAGTAGTCCACCACCTCGCCATTGCGCTTGGCGATACCGTTGATGGTGTACGGGGTCACCCGGTTGGCCCGGGCAATGGTCTGCATCAGCGTGTGGCCCTGAATGGGCTTGTCCAGGTACAGCGTGCTCACGGTCGGCGCGTCAAAGCCCGTCAGCCACATCGCGCACACGAACACCAGCTGCAGCGGGTGGTCGGGGTCCTTAAAGTTGTGCTCAATGTCGTGGCCGTTCTTGTCCAGCGCCCCCATGCGCTTGCGGTGCCGCTTGATGTCCAGGTCGCGGGCGGCGAACTTCTCTTCCTCGCCGTTCTCCGCGCTCACCACCACGGCCATCTCGACCTTGCGCATCCAGTCCAGGATGCGCTTGAGCCGTACGTGCTCGATCTCGTTCGGCGTGGCCGCGCTGCGCCCCACTAGCTCCTTGATCTCCTGCTTCCACTTCGCCTGCACCTTCTCAAACATCGTGACGGCAGTGAACTTGTCCACCGCGATCACGATGCCCTTGCCCAGGTAGCCGCGGCGTGGGAAGTGGTAGACGATGTCGGCCGCGATCAGCTCCAGCCGGTCGTCGCGCTTGATGACTTCGATCTCCTGCGCGAATCGTCTTTCCAGCTTCTGTTGTGCTGCGTCGTCGAGATTCTCGTCTTCCAGGATTTCGACAAATTCTTCGCTCAGATTGTCGTTCTGGATCAATACCTCGGGCACGCGCTTCTCGTAGAACAGCGGCACCGTAGCGCCATCTTCAACGCTCTGCTGGAAGTTGTATTCCGAAACGTAGCCACCGAACCAGGCGTTGGTCTTGCGGTCCTTGCCCAGCAGCGGCGTGCCGGTGAAAGCCAGGTAGTTGGCATTAGGCAGACCGGCGCGCATGTTTTCGGCCAGGCCGGCGTATTGCGTGCGGTGTGCCTCGTCGACGATGACGACGATATCGTCTCGGTCCGACAGCAGCGGGTAGTCCTTGCCTTTGTCGTAGCGGAACTTCTGGATCAGCGTGAACACCACGCGCTTGTTCTTGCCCAGCATTTCGCGCAGCTGGGCGCTGTCGCGCGGGCGCACCTCGTCCTTGGGCGCCACGGTGCCGGTGTGCAGGAAGTTGCGGTAGATCTGGCCGTCCAGGTCGTCGCGGTCGGTCACCACCACGAAGGTGAAGTTGCCGCTGAGCTTGCGGAACACCTTGCGCGTGTAGAACACCATCGAGAAGCTCTTGCCCGAGCCCTGGGTGTGCCAGAACACGCCCAGCTTGCCGTCCACGGCCTGGCGGCGCGTGAACACCTCGAACGCGTTGTTCACGCCAATGAACTGGTGGTTCTGCGCCACCACCTTGTTCGTCTCGCGGTGGAAGACGACGAAGTTCTCCACGTAGTCCAGCAGCCGGGCCGGTGCCAGCAGGCCCAGCACCGCTCGTTCCAGGCTTAGGGCGCTGTCGGCCAGCTGGGCGCGGTCGATCACTTCCTTCTCGTCGTCCACGCGCAGCCAGGCGAAGAAGTGCTCCCACTCGGCCGTGAGGCTGCCCACCTTGGTTTCGATGCCGTTGGAGAGCAGGCACAGCGCATTGGCCGCGAACAGCTGCGGGATCTCGGCCTTGTAGTTGGTGAGGTTGTCGTCGTAAGCCGCTTTGAGCTTGACGTTGCTGTTCTTCAGCTCCACGAACACCAGCGGCAGGCCGTTCACGTACAGCAGCACGTCGGGGCGGCGGTAGCCCTTCTCGCCACGCACCCACAGCTGCGAGACGGCCAGGTACTCGTTGCGGCCGGCATCGGGCGCGGGCTGGTCGAAGTCGATCACGCGCACGCGCTCGGTCACGGTCTTGCCGGCGTCAAGGCCCTGCGTGGCCTTGAACTCCACCACCACGCCGTCGCGGCTGAGGCCATCCACCTCGCGGTTGGCCTTCACCAGGCTCATCGCCATGCGGGGTTGCAGCAGCGTGGCCACGGCCTGCTCTTGCGCAGCGGCGGGCACGTGCGGGTTCAGGCGCGCTATTGCCTCGCGCAGGCGGTCCGCCAGGATCACCTCGCGCTTGTCGGCGCGGCCCGATCCGTCGTTCAGGTCGTCGGGCTGGGCGGTGAAGCAGTTCAGCGTGTTCCAGCCCGCCAGGTGCTGGAGCCGCTGCAGCAGGGCCTGCTCGATATCGTCTTCGGAGATGAAGTTCGGCACCGGCCCTCCCTGAGCTCCGCTACGCCGTGGCTTCTGCCGCTTCGTCCTCGGCGCGCATGCTGGGCGGCAGGCGGATGTCGAGGTGATCGACCTTGAGTTTGCCGGAGATCAGGCGGGGGAGGAGGGCATCGCGCTGGGATGCCAACAGCTGACTCGCATCTCGCAAGTCTTCGGCCATTTTCAGCATAGGCTCAACGTGTCGGTCGAATGCCTGCTGAATCTCCTTGGGCGGGATGAAGACACGTATTCCGGCCAAATGGTTTCGATTCAAGGTCGGTACGCCTGCGCCAGCATTGAAGTTCTCAAGGTGCAGATTCTTCAAGGTGAAGAACACAACGTAGGGTGAATTGCCACGGAAGTCTTTGACGTACAGCGCGGTGTTGAGCGGCCAGGCGGATTCATTCACAAGCAGCACCGTGCCTAGGCTTCCGGACCGACCTGTAGTGACCACCGGCGGCTGAACCTTGGCGACGTTGTGATAGCCCTTGATGGACGTCGAGGCGACCACCGGCACGTCGCCTGGTTGCATGTCAGCATCAGGCAAGTCGAAGCCGCGGGAAAGAAGGCAGAGGTCGTCAAACGGCCGCTTCATCGTTACGGCTGTGCGCTGCGCGCCCGGAAACCGCATCCGCACGAACCACTCTCGGTAGATCTCCTCGGCCATGCCCTCCAGCAGCGCGATGCGCCGCTGGTTGTTGGCAATCAGGTCGTCGTAGGCGGAGAGGATCGCGGCGATCTTGCACTGGGCGCCTAGGGGTGGGCAAAACACTTCAAGCTTGCGCAGGATGCCAAGGTTGATGTGTGGCACGCCGGCCTGTAGAGCGTGGTTCTCGATGTACTGCACGGTACTGCGTAGCCGGAAGTAGTAGTAGAGGTAGACCGGGTCAGCCTTAGACCGATCCACCGTCATCTTCATCTGGCTCTGCGAAATCAGGTACCGCGAGTAAGGTGAGTCCTCGGGGATCAGCCCCACTTGGCCAAGCGTGCCACGCTGCGTGAAAACAAGGTCGCCAGGGTGTGCGCAGTTCAGGTGCAGTGCGTCGGCCTTCGCTTCCGACACGTACACCACGCCGTCCAACGACAGACGCTGGTCAGGTGGCAGGTTGACGCCTCGAATTACTGGCACACCCTCTTCGACGTAGTCTGCGGAAACAAGGTCAGAACCAAACGGCCCGCCAGCCATTGAGCCCTTTTTCGGCGAAGCGAGTTCCGATAACCGGACCACTGGCCACTGCAGCAACCGGTTCATGCTTCGCCAGCCACAAGGCGAACATTTGCCGAAAGCACCGACTCCAAGTCCTTCGCCTGCTCATTCAGTCGAAGCCACTCGTCGTGGGCCTCTACCAAGCCAGACGCGAACTCCTCTTCGGTCTTGCCGTCCTCCTCGATCACGACGCCGACATACCGCCCCGGATTCAGCGACCAGTCCTGCTCCTCGATCTCTGCCTGCGTCGCCAGCTTGCACAGCCCGGTCACGTCCTCGTAGGCCGCCGTCGGAAACCGTTGCTGCAGCCACCCGATATGTCCGAAGTCGCTCTCGGCCAGCTTTACCTCGTCGCGCAGCGCCTGCAGCGCTTCCCTTATCACCTTGCTCTGCCGGTTGCCGCCGCCACGCTTGCCCGCCGCCTTAGCGGCTTCGGCCTTGCGCTTGTCGCCGTCGCGGATGGCCTTGTCCAGCACCTTCAGGCTGGAGTGCAGCTGTTCGAAGAAAGGCGCGTAGGTCGCGCTCAGCGCCTGCTGGGCCTGGTTGCGTACGTCCACGGCCTCGGTGCCGTTGTGCGCCGCAAAGTAGGCCTGCTGCGCCTTGGCCAGCGGCTCCAGCTGCACCCATTGCGCCAGCAGGTGCTCCACCGCTGCCAGCCCCGCCGCAGTGGCCTCGGGCGCAACGGCGGCGTCTTCGCCCAGCACGGCCCGCAGCCGTTCGGCCAGCGCGGGCAGCGTGGCATGGCTGGCCTGCAGCTTCTGCAAGCCGCTGCGGAAGTAGCCGTCCACCAGCGCCACAAACTCAGCGCGCCGGCCCTTGTGCAGGCGCGGGATGATGGCCAGGTTCTGCGTCTGCGCGTCGCTCAGTTCGCGATGCGCGCGGTCGATCTGCGTGAAGACGTTGCGCGCATCGATGAACAGCACCCGGTCATCGGCCTTGCCCTTGTCGAAGAACCACAGCGTGGCCGGCAGCGTGACGGTATAGAACAGGTTGGACGGCAATGTCAGCATGCCGTAGATCAGGTTGTTCCGGACCAGCGTACGCCGGATGTCGGCTTCGGAATGCCGCGCGTCGCTGGCCGAATTCGCCATCACCAGCGCAGCGCGGCCACCGGGCTTCAGTGAGGTGGCGAACAGGTTGATCCACAGGTAGTTGGCGTTGGGCACCGTCTCCTGGGCCTTCTGCTCCGCCTTGTCCTTGCCCTTGGCGCCTGCGGGCTTGCTCTTGTTGCGTGGCACGCCGTAGGTGTTGAAGCGCTTGTCGTGCTCCACCTGGTCAAGCGGCACGTCGTCCACGTTGAACGGCGGGTTGGCCAGCACGTAGTCGAAGTTGCCGAAAGCGCCGAACGGGTCTTCGGAATAGGCGTTGGCCTGCTTCACCTCGCCGCGCAGCCCGTTCACGGCCAGGTTCATCTTGGCCAGCTTCACGGTCTCCAGCGTCTTCTCGGTACCGTAGACGTAGACGTCCAGGTCCTGCGCGGCGTCCTTGCGGTGCTGCTCGATGAACTGCGCCGATTGCACGAACATGCCGCCCGAGCCGCAGGCCGGGTCGAATACCTTGCCACCGTGCGGTTCGATGATCTCCACCATCAGTCGCACCACCGAGCGCGGCGTGAAGAACTCGCCGCCGCCCTGGCCTTCGCTCATCGCGAAGTTGCCCAGGAAGTATTCGTAGATCTGGCCGAACACGTCGCCAGAGGCGTCGAGCGGGATGTCGGAGAACAGCTTGAGCAGCGCCTTGGGGATGCTGCGGTTCTGCGGGTTCCGGCTGAATCGGTCGTATTCCTGCTGCGGCAGCACGCCCAGCAGTTCAGGCTTGCTGGCCTCGATGCTGGCCATGGCCGAGCGGATGGCCTTGGGGATGTCTTCCTTCTCGGGCAGGTTCAGCAGGTAGTCATAGCGCGCCTGCGGGCCGAGGGCGAAGCCGCACTTCTCGATGGCAATGTCTTGCAGGCTGCGCTCACGGCGTGTGCCTTTGAGCTGCTGGTACTCGGCCAGGATGGCGTCTTCGTGCTGCCGGTACTTGTTGTCGGCGAACTTCAGGAAGATCAGCCCCAGCACCGGGGTGCTGTATTCGCTGGCCTTCAGGTCGCTGTTGGCGCGCAGTTTGTCGGCGGCGGACCAGAGGTCACGTTCAAGCTTTTTGAGTTGGTCGCGGGTCACGGCTTCGGCTTGGGCTTGGGCAGCTTCTTGGCCTCGGACTGCACGCGGCGCTCGACCTTCTTGATGTCTTCGGAGGCCGGCAAGGCTTCGGGTTGAATGCCGCGCTGCCCCAACAGGTCGCGTACGTCCTTGTTGTTCTTGACGTGCTCCCTGCTAATTGTGGGTTCGTCGGACAAGCCGTCGCGCTTGATGTTGAAGTTGGTGATCTCGTTGGCGAAGTCTTTCGCCTTTATGGTGATAGTGGGCAGGAAGTCCGCCAGGGGCCGGCTATCGGGTACGCCGAGCCGGCGCTTCATGTCCTGCGTGGTCAGCCCGCCAAAAAGCGCCACGTCGCCTTTGCTTCGGATGCGCGCAAAACTCATCTGGTCGCCGACGCGCTCGTAAATGATTCCCGACAGTTCCTTCTCGCTGAGCGTCAGCTTCTTCCTGGCGCTCAGACGCTCCACTTCCGCGATGCGCTGCTCAATTAGTTCCTGCTTGCGCGTCTGCAGTGCGAAGTAGGTCTGGGCAAAGGCGATGGCGTCCTTACTCGGGTCGCCGTTCTGCGCGATCAGGTAACAGGCGTAGCGCGTCAATGCAACATCGTCGATGGCGCGGGTGGCTCCGCTGCCCAGGTCCACCATTTTCGTGACGTCAAGAAAATGGTCGTCGGGCTGGTGCCCAGAACCCCTGCATGCGATGCGCGCCTTCTCGATGACCTTGGCAAAGTTCTCCCACCGCGCATAACCGAGCAGTTCCTGCAGGTCACGCGCGAGCCAGAACTCGTCGCCTTCGTCGTCGTGCTGAACCAATTCCTCAAAGCTGGCATGCAATCGAACGATCACTTCCTTCTTCATGCGAAACCTCCGCAAGTTGATCGATCTACAGGCCACAGGCCCCGGTGGTCACACGTCGATGTTGCCCGCGTACAGCGCGTTGGCCTCGATGAAGGCGCGGCGGGGCTCGACCTCGTCGCCCATCAGCGTGGTGAAGATGGCGTCGGCGCCGATGGCGTCCTCGATCTGCACCTTGAGCAGGCGGCGCACGGCGGGGTCCATGGTGGTCTCCCACAGTTGGCCGGGATTCATCTCGCCCAGGCCCTTGTAGCGCTGGGTGCTGACCGCGGCCTTGGCCTGGTTCATGAGCCAGCCGAGCGCCTCGCCGAAGTCGGCCACCGGCGCGTCCTTGGACTTGTCGCCCTCGCCACGGGACACGCGCGCGCCCTCGGCCACCAGGCCCTTGAAGGTGCGGGCGGCGTTGATCAGGGTGGCGTAGTCGCTGCTGTGGACGAACTCGGCGTCGATGATGCTGGTCTTGATGTTGCCGTGGTGCTTGCGCAGCACGTGCAGGCGCTGGCGCTCGGTCTTGTCGTCGAAGCGGGCCTCGACCTCGACCGTGTGGTTGCCCATGGCGGTGGTGAGTACGCGGGCGCTGGCCTGGGCGCTGGCCTGGTCGTGCAGGTCGAGCTCGACGCCGCTGACGATGGCGGTGAGCGCGGCGCGGTCGATCACCGAGGCCAGCCGCTGGATCACGGCATCGGCCAGAAGGTACTGGCGCGAGAGTTCGGCCAGCGCGTCGCCGGCGATGGGTGCGCTGTCGGGTCCGCCCGCGTACAGGCGCGCGCCCTCGAGCGCGAGCTTGAGCAGGTAGAGCGACATCTCGTGGTCGTCCTTGATGTAGCGCTCGTCCTTGCCGTGCTTGACCTTGTAGAGCGGCGGCTGGGCGATGTAGATGTGGCCGCGCTCGACCAGTTGCGGCATCTGGCGATAGAACAGGGTGAGCAGCAGGGTGCGGATGTGGGCGCCGTCGACGTCGGCGTCGGTCATCACGATGATGCGGTGGTAGCGCAGCTTGTCGGGGTTGAACTCGGGCCCGATGCTGGTGCCCAGCGCGGTGATGAGCGTGGCGATCTGCTCGCTCGAGACCAGCTTGTCGAAGCGGGCCTTCTCGACGTTGAGCACCTTGCCGCGCAGCGGCAGGATGGCCTGGAACTTGCGGTCGCGGCCCTGCTTGGCGGAGCCGCCGGCCGAGTCACCCTCGACGATGTAGAGCTCGCACTTGGCGGGATCCTTCTCCTGGCAGTCGGCGAGCTTGCCGGGCAGGCCGGCGCCGTCGAGCACGCCCTTGCGGCGCGTCATCTCGCGCGCCTTGCGGGCCGCCTCGCGGGCACGGGCGGCCTCGACGATCTTGCCGCAGATGATCTTGGCGTCGGCGGGGCGTTCGAGCAGGAAGGTCTCGAGCGCCTTAGCCACCACTTCCTCGACTGCGGGGCGCACCTCGCTCGAGACCAGCTTGTCCTTGGTCTGCGAGCTGAACTTGGGCTCGGGCACCTTGACGCTGAGCACGCAGGTCAGGCCCTCGCGCATGTCGTCGCCGCTGGTCTCGACCTTGGCCTTCTTGTCGAGCTCGTTGGTCTTGATGTAGTTGTTGATCACCCGCGTCATGGCGGCGCGCAGGCCGGTGACGTGGGTGCCGCCGTCGCGCTGCGGGATGTTGTTGGTGTAGACCAGCAGGTTCTCGTTGTAGCTGTCGTTCCACTGCATCGCCACTTCGACGCTGATCGGCACGCCGTGGCCGCTCGAGTCCTGCAGGGCGTAGAACACGTTGGGGTGCAGGACGGTCTTGTTCTTGTTGATGAACTCGACGAATCCCTTGACCCCGCCGGCGAAGGCGAAGTCGTCTTCCTTGCCGGTGCGCTGGTCGATCAGGCGGATGCGCACGCCATTGTTCAGGAACGAGAGCTCGCGCAGGCGCTTGGACAGGACTTCGTAGTGGAAGTCGATGTTGGTGAAGATCTCGGCGTCGGGCAGGAAGTGCACTTCGGTGCCGCGGCGGTCGGTGTTGCCCGTGACCTGCATGGGCGAGATCTCGACCGCGCCCTCGGGGGTGTCGACGGTCTGGAGCACGCGGTCGACCGGCACGCCCTGGCAGAACTCCATGAAGTGGACCTGGCCCTCGCGGCGCACCGTGAGCCGCAGCCAGCGCGAGAGCGCGTTCACGCAGCTCACGCCCACGCCGTGCAGCCCGCCCGAGACCTTGTAGCTGTTCTGGTTGAACTTGCCGCCGGCGTGCAGTTCGGTGAGCGCGATCTCGGCCGCGCTGCGCTTGGGCTCGTGCTTGTCGTCGAACTTGACGCCGGTCGGGATGCCGCGGCCGTTGTCGATCACCGAGATCGAGTTGTCGGTGTGGATGGTGACCACGATGTCGTCGGCGTAGCCGGCGAGCGCCTCGTCGACCGAGTTGTCGACGACCTCGAACACCAGGTGATGCAGGCCGGTGCCGTCCTGGGTGTCGCCGATGTACATGCCGGGCCGCTTGCGCACGGCTTCGAGGCCTTCGAGGATCTGGATCGAGCCGGCGCCGTATTCGCCGTTGTCGCCCGCGGGCGGGGTGTGCTGCTGCTCTTCTGACATGAGACTTCCTGCTTGAACCGGCGCCGGAGGGATGCCGGTCTGAAACGCAAACACGGCGCCGGCGCACTCCTGGCGCCGGCGCCGCCGAAAACGGCCCTGCGCTAGATGCGCATGGGCATGACCACGTACTTGAAGGCCTGCGAGTCGGGCATGCCGATCAGGGCCGAGCCCAGAGCGTCGCCCAGGGAGAAGCGCACCTGCTCGGTCTTGAGGTTGGCCAGCACATCGAGCAGGTAGGTGACGTTGAAGCCGATGTCCAGGCCCTCGCCGGCGTAGTCGATCTCAAGTTCCTCCTGCGCCTCTTCCTGGTCGGCGTTGGTCGAGCTGATCTTGAGCGCGGCGTCGACCAGCACCCAGCGCACGCCCTTGAACTTGTCGGTGGTGAGGATGGCGGCGCGGGTGAGCGCGTGCATCAGGTCCTCGCGGCCGATCAGGAAGGTCTTGGTGTTGTTGGCGGGGATGACGCGGTTGTAGTCGGGGAACTTGCCCTCGACCAGCTTGGAGATGAGTTCGATGTCGCCGAACGAAAGCTTGATCTGGTTGGCCGCCATCTGGATGCGCACCGCATCCTCGGTGTCGGGCAGCAGGCGCAGCAACTCGATGATGGTCTTGCGCGGAACGATGGCTTCGATCTTGCCGGCGGTGGCGTCGTCCTTGCCGACCTCGCACAGCGCCAGTCGGTGGCCGTCGGTGGCCACGGCGCGCACCGTGCCGCCCTCGACAACCATCAGCATACCGTTGAGGTAGTAGCGGATGTCCTGCTGAGCCATGGCGAAGTGGACCATCGACAGGAGGTACTTGAAGCGCGCTGCGGGCAGGGTGAAGTCGGCCGTGAAATCGGCCTGGGCCACGGTGGGGAATTCCTCGGCCGGCAGAGTCTGGAGCTGGAAGCGGCTCTTGCCGCTGGCCACCGCCAATTTCTTGTTGGCCAGCGACAGCGCCACGTCAGTCTCGGGCAGGGCGCGCAGAATGTCGACCAGCTTGCGCGCGGCCACGGTGGTGGCCGCGGCGTCGGCGCCCGAGCCGATTTCGGCCGAGGTCTGAATCTGGATTTCAAGGTCGGTGGCGGTGAAGCTCACGCGACTGCCGTTCTTGCGCACCAGGATGTTGGCGAGGATGGGCAGGGTCTGGCGCCGTTCGACGATGCCGCTGACGACCTGCAGCGGCTTCAACAACGCGTCGCGGTTGGCTTTGACGAGCTGCATTTCTTTATTTCCTCGTAGTCGTAGTTAGTAGTAGAGCGCTAGATATCTGTGGACAAGTCGCAACTGTCCAGGCGAATCATGGCCTTGGCCGTACGCCTGGCCTGTGGAGCAAGTCGGGGATGGCTGTGGGCGGCGGCGGACAGCATTGAACAAGTCGGGGCCTCCGCGCGCGCAGCCGAAACTTGTCCACCGTCGTCCACAGAAATTGCGAAGTTGTGCACAGACTTGTTCTTCAGCCCTTGAGGGTCTGCTCGAGCACGTGCAGGGCGTGATTGAGCTCGGGGTTCTTGCCGCGTTCGCCACCGATCTTGCGCACCGCGTGTAGCACCGTGGTGTGGTCGCGGCCGCCGAAGAGTTCGCCGATCTCGGGAAGGCTCTTCTGGGTGAGTTCCTTGGCCAGGTACATCGCGACCTGACGCGGCCCGGCGATGTTGCTGGGCCGCCGCTTGGAATACATGTCGGCGACCTTCATCTTGTAGTAGTCGGCCACGGTCTTCTGGATCAGTTCGACGGTGATCTGGGCGGTCGAGGCCGAGAGGATGTCGCGCAGTGCCTCGCGGGCCAATTCGACGCTGATGGCGCGGCCGTGGAACGACGAGAAGGCGACCACCTTGCGCAGCGCGCCCTCGAGCTCGCGCACGTTGGAGCGCAGGTTCTTGGCGATGAAGAAGGCCACGTCCTCCTTCAGATCGGCGCGCTCGGTCTCGGCCTTCTTGAGCAGGATGGCCACGCGCATCTCGAGCTCGGGCGGCTCGATGGCGACGGTCAGCCCCGAGGCGAAGCGGGAGACCAGACGGTCCTCCATGTCCTTCAGTTCCTTGGGGTAGGTGTCGCTGGTGATGATGATCTGCTTGCGCCCCGCAACCAGGGCCTCGAAGGCGTAGAAGAACTCTTCCTGGGTGCGCGCCTTGCCCGCAAAGAACTGGATGTCGTCGATCAGCAGCAGGTCGAGCGAGTGGTAGTAGCGCTTGAACTCGTCAAACGCCTTGCGCTGGTAGGCGCGCACCACGTCGCTGACGTACTGCTCGGCGTGGATGTAGCGCACCCGGGCCTTGGGATTGCGCGCCAGGATGCCGTTGCCCACCGCATGGATCAGGTGGGTCTTGCCCAGGCCCACGCCGCCATACAGGAAGAGCGGGTTGTAAGAGCCCCCCGGGTTCTCGGCTACCTGCATGGCCGCGGCGCGCGCGAGCTGGTTGGCCTTGCCGGTGACGAAGGTGTCGAAGGTCAGCAGCGAATTGATGCGGGCGCGTTCGACGTGCTCGTCGGGCGTGATCGGGCCGTCGTCGGCCACGGCCAGCGGGATGCTGGCGGGCGCGGCCGGCGGCGCGGGGCTTGCCGCTTCGGCCTGTTCGGCGGCCGCGAGTTCGAGCACCAGCGACACCTGGCGCTGCAGCACTCGCGAGGCGGCGTGCGCGATCTGGCCTGAGAACTGCGCGCGGATGGTCTCGAGCTTGATGCGGTTGGGCGCGCTGACGGTCAGGGTGGCGGTCGATTCGTTGAAGTCCAGCGCCCGGAGCGGCTTGATCCACGCGGAAAACTGCTGCGGGGTGAGCTCGCTTTCCAGGAGGCGCGAGCAGTCGTGCCAGAGGTGATGCATGGGAGACGCTTTCCGCCTTGAGCTGTTCTGTTCTTGTGCGCGCGGCGGGGAGGCCACGGCCGGTGGGTGAGGCACCGCCGAAGCCTCCTGGAGGGCATCGATCAGCGTCCGCGATTCTAGCGCCCGGGGCCCAACTTATCCACAGCAAGGCAAGCCGCGCATCAAGGCGAAACTCGAACTCGAAGGCTTCTTTTTAGGGGATTCCAAAGAGAGTGTATGCTCACATATGAGCCTGGCCATTGGCTACGTAGGCTGGTGGCGACAGCGCTGCGCACGCTCCGGGTGCTGCCGTCCCGGCCGCGGTGCGTGCGGGGCGACTCGGTGCATGCTGCCGCCCAGGCGCCGCCCGGGCACGACGACGCCGGGGCAGGCCGCCGGCGCGTCGGGGCGGGCTAGCCCGGTTTGACAGGGCTTCGCCGCCTCGCGTCTAATACCGGGCTTTTCGCTGCACTGCATTACGCTGGGAAAATCGCCTGAAAAATCCGGTACTTCCAGCGTTGCGTCGGGGCTTCCATCACGATGTTCCGACGCTTGCCGGGCGCGCAAGAGAATCCGCCGCCGGCTGGCTTCGAATGGCTCCCGTAGGCGCGAAGAAGCAGCGACATAGTGCTGCAGGAGTTAGGGCTTGCGGCGCGAACTCAGGACCTTGCCCGGGTCCGAACTGGCCGCCCTGGGCGGCACCAGCCTTGAGGAATAAAAATGGCCACGAAACGCACTTATCAGCCCTCCGTCGTCAAGCGCAAGCGCACCCACGGCTTCCTGGTCCGCAGCCGGTCCAAGGGTGGCCGTCGCATTCTTGCCGCGCGTCGCGCCAAGGGCCGCCACAGCCTCTCGGTCTGAGTCTGCGGTCACGGCACCGAGCGCCGTGCCGCATGAGCGGCCGCGGGCCTTCCCTGCGCGGCGCCGCCTGCGGCGCCCCGACGAATTCGCTGCGGTGCTCGCAGCGCGCGGGCCGGCGTCATTGCGCCTGGCGCGGCGCTGGTTCGCGGTGAGCGTGCTGGCCCTGCCCCGGGGCGTGTCAGCAGCGGAGCTCGACCCCGTGCGCTTCGGGTTCACCGTGGGCAAGCGCAACGCGCGCCGCGCCGTGGACCGAAACCTGGTCAAGCGGGTGCTGCGCGAGTCGGCCCGCCACGCGTTTGGGCAGTTCGCGACCTTGGCACATGAGCGCGGGCTCGGGCTCGCGGTGAGCCTGCGGCTCAAGGCACCGCTGGTCCCCAAGGGCGCAGCGGTCGCGCGCGGCGAGCTGAGCCGCGCGCTGCGCGCCGATTGCGATGCACTGCTGACCGACCTGGCGCGGCACCTGCCGCGCCTGAGCCTCGAGGCCACCGATGCTTGAGCGAGTCCTGGTTGCGCTGATCCGCGGCTATCAGTTCCTTCTGTCGCCCTGGGTGGGGCACGGCTGCCGCTACCTGCCGACCTGCTCGGAGTACTCGCGCGAGGCCATCGAGCGTCACGGCGCTTTGCGCGGCGGCTGGATGATGCTGGCGCGGCTGGCCCGCTGCCACCCGCTGGGCGGCCGCGGACTCGACCCCGTGCCCGCGAAGTTCCGCTGGCGCTGCTGGTGCGGTGAGCCGCAGCACGCCGAGTCGGCCCGTCCTTCCCTGTTCACCGAACATCGTTAGAAAGCACAGCCGTCATGGGCAGCGATTTCCAGCGCACCATCCTGTGGGTCTTTTTCGGCATGTCGCTGTTCATGCTGTGGGACCGCTGGCAGATTCACAACGGCCGGCCCTCGATGTTCGGGCTGGCACCGAGCACGCAGCAGCAGGCCGCGCCGCCCCCCGCACCGGTGGCCGTGCCGGGCGCGCAGAGCGTTCCCGGATCGGCGCCGGCCGGCGGCAGCACCGCGGCCGACAAGGCCCTGCCCTCGGCCCCGAGCATTCAGCCGGGCACTGCGGCGGGCGCGCCGCAGGCACCCGCTGCTCCCGCGGCCGCGGGCCAGGCCAAGGCGCCGCCGGTGGTGATCGAGACCGACCTGCTGCGCGTGGCGATCGATCCCGAGGGCGCCGTGGTGAGCCAGGCCACGCTGCTCAAGGAGCGGGTCACGCCCGATTGGACGCAGACCGGCCTGATCGGCATGGTGCTGGGCCGCAAGCCCGCGGCCGACAGCGATGTCGAATTGCTCGAGGTCTCGCCCAACCGCGTCTACGTGGCGCAGACCGGTCTCGTGGGAGGCAGCTTCCCGAACCACCGCACGGCTTTCACTCCGGTGGACGGCCCGCGAAAGCTCGAGCCCGGGCAGGACACGCTGGCGGTGAGCTTCGACTCCGAGGCGGGCGGCCTCAAGCTGCGCAAGACCTACACCTTCACGCGCGGCCGCTACGACGTGCAGGTGACGCACCAGGTGATCAACACCGGCGAGGCGCCGGCCTCGCCGTCGGTCTACTACCAGCTCATGCGCGACGGCAACAAGCCCCAGGGCGAGTCGGCGCTGTACTACACCTACACCGGCCCGGCGGTGTACACCAACGAGACCAAGTTCAAGAAGGTCGACTTCAGCGACATCGCCAAGGGCAAGGCCGACTATCCCAAGTCGGCCGACCAGGGATGGATCGCCATGATCCAGCACTACTTCCTCACCGCCTGGGTGCCACCCGAAGGCGCCAAGCGCGAGCTCTATACGCGCGAGGTCGACAAGAACCTCTATGCCGTAGGCAGCGTGCTGCCGCTGGGCGCGATCGCCCCCGGGGCGACGGTCGAGTCCAAGGCGCAGCTCTACATCGGCCCGCAGGACCAGGACCGGCTCAAGGCGATCGCGCCGGGGCTGGATCTGGTGGTCGACTACGGCTGGCTCACCTTCCTCGCCAAGCCGATCTACTGGCTGCTCTCGTTCCTGCACGGCATCGTCGGCAACTGGGGCTGGGCGATCGTGCTGCTGACCGTGCTGGTCAAGGCGGTGCTCTATCCGCTGTCGGCGGCGGGCTACAAGTCGATGGCGCGCATGAAGGAAGTCGGCCCGCGCATGGTGGCGCTGCGCGAAAAGTACGGCGACGACAAGCAGAAGCTCAACATGGCCATGATGGAGCTCTACAAGACCGAGAAGATCAATCCGCTCGGCGGCTGCCTGCCGATCATGCTGCAGATCCCGGTCTTCCTGGCGCTCTACTGGGTGCTGCTGGCCTCGGTTGAGCTGCGCGGCGCGCCCTGGATCTTG
>Ga0209310_1001398_pt1 | contig 18438 bp, 15 predicted proteins | sample AD_UKC030_MetaG_FD_184415 | JGI IMG/M metagenome (GOLD analysis project Ga0209310, IMG submission 184415) | Active sludge microbial communities of municipal wastewater-treating anaerobic digesters from USA - AD_UKC030_MetaG (SPAdes) (version 2) | ecosystem: Engineered > Bioreactor > Anaerobic >... | reverse complement strand
TTAGCAATGCAGAATATACATCCTGACGGGCAACCCCTTCCGACTGACAAAAGTGTGAACTTCTGACCGTTGGTGGGCAACCTGTATTTAATATTGTCAAGAAGATCTCTTGCGGGAAAAGGTAATTCATCTATGTTATTTGCTCCCAAATCCTGTCTTTCATTGATGACAATCTCATTGCCTTTCCTGAAAATCAATCCTTTTACCGATTCCGGAGAACAATTCCCTTCAATTATTTCAGGAAGACGTTCTGAGATCCATTCCGGTTCGTCCATAATTGCATAATCTATCTGAGGATAAGCTTCGAGTGACTCATTTTCATAGATCGAAGGAAAAACTCCGGTAACAGCTATCTTCACCTGTGGAAACGCTTTCTTCAGTATTGACGCACATTCCATATCCCCTTTGATTGAAGGAATGGCTGTATTAAGTATTATCAGCTGAGGATCGAAGGAAGCATTGTCTCTTACTATCCTGTCATTATTCATTCGTGAAGCTATCGCGTCAGTAAGCTTTACCTGATGTCCGCCCTTCCTCAGAACAGCTGCGATATAGCATAATGATAACGGCATCCAGAGCGCAGCCCATGAAGATTTTGTCTGCATACACCTTCCCTCACGGATATAATCACGGTTTCTGAAAGCCGGAGGATTCAGCACCAGTATTCTCATCGGTTTAGTCTTAGTCTGAATAAGCTCACTAAATTATCAAATCCGTCTGCAAATTTCCTCAGTTTTACCTTTCCAACCCTTTTGCGATAATCTGAGCCGATCTCTTTTGCCCTGAAATTCTGAAATGCCTGTATTTTGATCTCCTGGCTTAGCGACATCCCGTTCCCCGTAAGCTTCATTCCTTCAAGAATCGATTTCCTGAAGACCCACATTCCGCTCTGTGAATCCTTCAGGCCATAACCGAACAATATATTCGTGAAAAAGGTAAGTACACGGTTACCGAACCTGTTCATCCGAGCCATCGAATCCTTCTTCATGAATGTAAAGCGGTTGGTGCTTATAAAATCAAGATCTTCATTCAACAAAATGCCAATGAGCTCCGGAATCTGCTCCATCGGATAGCTGTAATCCGAATCGGCAGTCGCAATTATCTCTCCCCGGGCATAATCAAAACCTGTACGATACTGGAGCCCGTAACCTCTGCCCGAATTGATCACCTCTGCACCGGCAGATCTGGCAAGATCTGCTGTTCTGTCGCAACTCCCGCCATCAACCACGACTATCTCAAAATCCAGTCCCATATCCCTCAGCCTGCCGGAAGGAATACTCTCAATAGTCCGTACTATCGACTCCTCTTCATTCAGCGACGGCATAAGGATGGTTAAATTCATAAAATCGTCTTCAACAATATTACCAGCAGAAAAAATGCAAAATAAGCAGAATTACAATATAATAAAGATTTCTTTTGGGATCTTGGTGACTCGGACAGTTATTTTAACTTTGGTGATTCAAAATGAAAAACCGGAATGAAAAAGCAATCCCGGAAGAATAAAAACCCGGTCACCGAAAACTACAATTCAGGAAAAAGTCTTTCACTTGCTCTTGCCTTGCTTGTGATTCTCATCTTACTGACCTGGTCCGGTGCAATACATAACAACTTTGTGAGCTGGGATGATTTTGATTATGTAATTAATAATGAGCTGGTCAGAAATGACAAGGCGCCGGATCTCAAAGCCATTTTTTCAACTGTTGTATCGCTTAATTATCATCCGCTGACAATTCTCAGCCTCAGCCTTAATGATAATGACTGTAAAAATTGTCAAGATGGAATTTCACCCCGACCCTTTATTGCAGGAAATATAATTCTGCACGCCCTGAACACTCTGCTTGTTTTTATTCTTATATATCTTCTGTTCAGAAAAGATCTTATCGTCTCTTTCATTGTGGCTGCAGTTTTTGCTGTCCACCCGATGCATGTCGAATCCGTGGCCTGGATATCGGCAAGAAAAGATGTGCTTAGCAGTTTTTTCTTTCTCTCAGGACTTATTTCATGGATCAGGTATATAATAACGCCGGACCGTAAATATCCGTGGCTCATTCTTTCATTCCTTCTTTTCGTGGCAGCAACTCTCTCCAAAGCAACTACTGTTGTTTTCCCGCTGGTTGCTGTATTGATCTGGTACCTGATTTACCAAAAGCCGGATCCGGTACAAAAAGGAGAGTCACTGAAAGATTCTTTTTCACATGTTATCATTCCCCTGGTCCCGTTTTTTGCAGTTTCAGTTTTCATCGGACTGATAACAATAAATGTCCAGAACGGTGAGAACTTTTTGGGAATGTTTCAGTTCTCCAGGGAACCGGAGGATGCAATCAACACTGCCGGTGATTTCTCAATACTTCAAAGAACAGGAATTGCGTGTTACGGATTCTTTGTTTATATGATCAAATTCCTTATCCCGGTCAGGCTTTCTACATTCTATCCTTATCCCTCCCCGGAAGAGCTAAGCCATGGACTCATGCCGGTACTCTTCATCATTTCCGTAATTGCCTTCATCCTGGTTGTCCTTCTCATATTTCTTTCAATAAAAAAGACTAAAATTTTTGCGTTCTGCCTCGGATTTTACCTTCTCAACCTGATCCTTGTTCTGCATTTCGTTTCAGTAGGGAAGGCAATGCTTGCTGAAAGATATACATACCTGCCATATATCGGGCTTGCTCTTCTTCCCGCATGGTTTATCAGCCGGACAAGGCCCGAAACAAAACGGGTCCTCCTCTTTATTATAGCAGTATTCATTGTTATCTTCATAATTCTGGCCAGAAAACAGGTTAATGTCTGGCACGACAGCGGATCACTATGGACCCAGGTCATTGAAAAGTACCCGGGACAGGAGCTTGCGCGAAGCGCCCGGGGGAAACATTATTACCGGCTTGCTTCGATTTCAGCAAATAAGGAAGAAAGGAAAAACCTTGAAGAAAAAGCCCTTTCAGATTTCAGGGTGGCAATAAGCCTGAATACGAAAAGAGCCGAGGTTTATGAGTATATGGGAGTAATAATGCTCACACGCTCTGATCTGAAAAACGCACTTCAGCTTATGAATATTTCAATAAAAATCGATCCCGGGAAAGGAAGAAGTTATTTCAACAGGGCAATTGTTCATGATCAGATGAACATGAAAGAAGAAGCGATCAGGGATTATGAAACGGCTTTAAAGCTCGATCCCGGGATGGCACCTGATATTTTAAGGAACCGGAGCGTTCTGAATCTTGAAACAGGAAAATATGAGCAGGCCATCAGTGACCTTGACGCACTTATTAAACTGGATGAGAGAAATTTCATAAACTATTACAACAGGGCTTTTGCAAAAGTGATGCTCAAGGATATTGAAGGAGCTATCGAAGATTACAAGTCAGCCCTGAAATTAAACCCGGGAGATGAACAGATAATTGAACATATACGGGTTTTAACGGAATCAGGAAATATTAATTAAGTATCCTATGGCAGGCTGGAAAAGGGTATTTGGTATAATCTGGACCGGGCAGCTGATTTCTACCCTCAGCAGTTCAATTGTCGGGTATGCTGTCGTTTTCTGGCTCAGCATTCCATGTGCCTGCCCTGCAGGCTTCAATCCCTTTACTTGCCCCGGAATCTGAACTGATGCGGATCTCCGGGATCAACCAGGTCATCCAGTTGGTGAGCGTCATCGCAGGACCGGCACTTGCAGCACTTATGATAACTGTTCTCAACATGACATGGGTTCTGATGACCGATGTTGCCGGTGCATTGATCGCCGTTGTAACGCTTCTGCTTGTTCATATCCCGAATCCGGCCAGAAAAGAGCATGCTCCGAAACCTCAGATCCTCCGTGAGCTTAGAGAAGGCTTCCGGGAAATTTATAATCATTCCGGATTACTGTGGCTCTTTATTATTATTGTTATCGCTCATTTCTTTATAATGCCCGTTGCAGTACTGTTCCCGCTGATGACAATTAATCATTTTAACGGAGGAACATACCAGATGAGCATCGTGGAAGTAGCCTGGGGATTGGGAATGCTTGCTGGCGGTGCCTTGCTCGGGATAAAAAAGATCAAAATAAGTGAGATCCTGATAATCAATTCGACATTTCTTGTCCTGGGACTCACATTCTATTTTCGGGATTATTGCAGACCGGATTTATTGCAGACTCAATAGGAGTATCAAATGCATTCATAATTTCCGGATCAGCAATTACACTTCTGGGATTTTGTGCATCTTTTATTCCGCTTCTCAAAGATATGTCACGAAAGAATAACCAGGCCAAGGATCCTGAATAGTCAGAATTCAATAATCAACAGCACTTCAAGTGGAACTCTTTAAGTAAAGAAAAAACGTATTATAATACGTTTTTAAATACGTATTATAATACGTAGATTTTATTTTTGTGCTTTCTTAAGTGTATTAAAGCCGAAGGGTGCATAAAGAGGACAGAATCCGATTATTCCTGTAACAATAAATATTGCTGCAACGATCAGCAGGATCACGCCAAGGGTTCCTGTGATAACATTTGTGAAATAAAGCACCAGAACGACAAGAGCAGCCAGTAATCTGATCACCCTGTCAGCATTTCCCATATTCTTTTTCATTTTATCTATAATTAATTTTTAACAAAACACTTTCTTGTCAGATCGTTGTATTTACGTTTGAAATATCTGATTAATAATCCACCCAAGGTCAGAACCAAAATTGTTGTAATCATATTTTGAATTTGCAAATAAACATTTGATCCGGGATTTTGTTCAAATGCTAATGAAAGAATCACCTGTCAGAGAACAAAGGTCATGTTAATTTCCACCCGGAAGAAATATTTTTGTTGTGTAACTATGGAACAATATCACCTTTTATATTGTTAAAGAATAACTTATAAGATTGCTTCTATAATTTTAACCCTTTACTCCGGATATTTATGAATAATATTCAATTTCCCCGAACCGGTAAATGAGCCGCTCCTGGCATATCTGAAAGGCAGCAGAGAAAGAGAGTTACTTGAGAAGGAACTGGCTGACCAGAACAACAGTGTGATTGACATCCCTCTTATCATTAACGGGAAAGAGATTAGAACAGGTATAACAGGAAAGATCACCAATCCGGCTGATCATGATCATGTTCTTGCAACATATCACATGGCCACTGAAAAAGAAGTTTCGATGGCCATAGATGCAGCTCTATCAGCAAAATGCGAATGGATGACCCTTTCCTGGATGGAAAGGGCAGCAATAATGGCAAAGGCGGCCGAGCTTATTTCGAAAAAATACAGGTACCGTCTTAATGCAGCAACTATGCTTGGACAGGGGAAGAATGCTTTTCAGGCTGAAATAGACTCTGCCTGCGAGGTTATCGACTATCTCCGCTTCAATAATTATTTTGCATCCCTCATTTACAGGGAGCAGCCAAAATCAGGAACAGAAATAATTAACAGACTGGAGTATCGTCCGCTTGAGGGATTTGTTTACACAATCACTCCTTTCAATTTTACAGCCATCGCATCGAACCTTAATACCAGCGTGGTCCTGATGGGGAATACTACTGTATGGAAGCCTGCCTCAACAGCGGTTCTTTCGAACTATTATCTGATGAAGATCTTTGAGGAAGCCGGCATGCCGGCAGGAGTGATAAATTTCATTCCGGGTTCAGGATCACTGATAAGCGGAGTTGTTTTAAAACATAAGGAACTGGCCGGGGTTCATTTCACCGGTTCGAATGCAACCTTCAATACTGTCTGGAAACAGGTCTCGGAAAATCTGAGTATTTACAGATCTTATCCTAAAATTGTAGGCGAGACTGGCGGCAAGGATTTCATTTTTGCTCATAATTCGGCAGATCGGGTTGCACTTGCAACTGCAATAATCAGAGGAGCATTTGAATATCAGGGACAGAAATGTTCAGCTGCATCAAGGGCATATATTCCCGTATCGATCTGGGATGAAACCAAAAAGCATATTCTCAGGATGATCCCGGAGATCAGAACAGGTAATGTTACTGATATAAATAATTTCATGAACGCGGTGATTGATGAACCTGCATTCGACAGGATCATGTCATATATTGAAAAGGCAAAGGCTTCACCGGATATTGAAATACTGACCGGAGGAAAAGGGAATAAATCCTCAGGATATTTTATTGAACCAACGATACTGATAACGAACGATCCCCATCATATAACCATGGAGGAAGAGATCTTTGGACCTGTGATTACGATCTTCGTATATGATGACGATAAATATGATGATACCTTAAAGCTCTGCGACGAGACATCTCCATATGGTCTGACAGGATCAATTTTCAGTCTCGACAAATATGCCATGATAAGGGCGTGCAGGGCGTTAAGATATTCTGCAGGAAATTTCTATATCAATGACAAGCCCACAGGGGCTATGGTAGGGCAGCAGCCTTTTGGGGGAGCAAGGGCGTCGGGCACCAATGATAAGGCAGGAAGTCACCTCAACCTTCTCCGATGGGTCAGTCCCCGTACAATCAAGGAAACGCTTATTCCGGCAACAGATTTCAGATATCCGTATATGGATATTGAATAAGTTTTTCCCTTTTTGGATAATTTACAACAAATAATTAATATTGCAGTCCGTTTTACTACAAGTTTCTGGTTGCTGGTTGCTGGTTACTGGTTGCTGGTTGTTAAATTCGAAAATTCAACCAACCTGCAAATTGCAACTTGCAACTTGCAACAAGAGAGAGGGCCCATAGCTCAGATGGTTAGAGCACCTGACTCATAATCAGGGGGTCGCTGGTTCGATCCCAGCTGGGCCCACTCAAAATCAAGAAGTTACAACCTCGAAAGTTGTAACTTTTTTTTTGGTGCCAGTTTGGTGCCAGGATTTATCAGGAAAAGGTTGAAGGAAATTGGCCCTTTACATATCCCACACTAGAAACATAATCTACTCGGCCTAACATTATCAGACCAATAAACTTCCTTCAATAATAAAATCCACTTAAAAAGCCTGTTTGGTTAAATATGGCTAAATTTATAAGACCTATCAAAACGTAGGTAGGCATTTTAAAGAATACTCAAACATAAATTGAAATTGAATGAAATTAATAGAACTGTCAATAATAAACTATAGGTCAATTAAACAGGTTGACAACTTTAAACTGACTTCTTTTCAATCAATTATAGGAGAAAATAATACAGGGAAATCAAATGTACTTTCAGCTGTTGAAGTCTTTTTATCTGGCGGAGCAGGCGGTTTAAAACTTGAAGATTTCAATGACAAATCACTGACAATAATTATTAAAGCTAAGTTTAAACTAAAATCATCTCATTTGAAGAAAATCTGGAGGCCATATCTTCTAAATGATGAGTTAATAATTGAAAAACATCTTTGGATTGAAACTGATCCAAAAACTGAAAAAGAATCCATTAAAAACGAATTTCATGGCTATCAAGCTGAACCAAAAGAATGGTTTCTTTCAGAAAAGAAAATAAAAGATGTAAAAGGAGAAAGACCCAAATGGAAAGAAATTGTTGAAGAAAATAATTTGCCAGATTATTTCATTGAAAACGGTAATTGCAATGCAACAATATAGAAAGGCGTTGACAAAGTTCCTTGGCGATAAAGAAGTTGAATATGATGAGCCTGATTTAAGTTCTACTCATGCATTAGGGTTATCAAGTTATGTAATTGCTAGTTTACCGAAGTACTATTTACTTAAAGCAATTACAGATTATTCTGATGAGATTGATAAACGCTCAACCAATACAACTTTCAGAAAATTAATGGCTGATTTGTCTGATAGAATACTTAAACTTGACCCTGATTATCAGAAAATAGAAAATGCATTATCAACTATCGAAGAATTGTTGAATGATAAAAAAGCTCAAAATGCTGATGCCGAATCCCGCTTGCCAAGTATAGGTAAAATTGAAGAACGAATTAAACAACTGATTGTTCGATTGATGCCATCCGTGGAAAAGGTATCACTTAAAGTTTTGACTGAAGATGTTAAGTCTATATTTTCAAAAGGAGTCGAATTGACCATAGATGATGGTATCGAGACAGATGTACTTCTAAAAGGACATGGATTACAAAGGTGTATTGTTTTTGCTCTTATTCAAACCTTAATTTTAAATGAGAGAAATGAACTCATTAACACTGACCCATCCAAGATTGAAGATAATCCAATAATATTGGCCATTGAAGAACCAGAATTATATATCCATCCGCAGCTTGGGAAACTATTCTATGATGTTCTTAATGAATTTAGTAAAAAGCAACAAGTGATTTATACAACTCATTCTCCAAGATTTATAGATGTATACGAAAGCGAAAATATTGCTTTAGTTTCGAAGACAAAAGTAGATGGAACAAAAGTAAAAAATTGCGATACAACTGCATTCAATGGTTTGACCGACAGAAAAATATTTCAGGGTCTTACTCAGCTTAATTCAGATGTAAATGAATTATTTTTTGCAAAAAATGTAATTGTTACTGAAGGTCCTGAAGACAAAATCGCAATAATAGAAACTTGTAAAAAATTGAACAAAATAAAAATTAGGGTTGAAGAGATCGATGTTACTATTGTTGTTGCCAATGGAAAAGGTAATATACCCTTCTTTGTTAGAGTTTTAAATGCTTTTGATATAAACTATGTTGTGTTACACGATACAGATCTTATATCAGGGATGACGGTTGATGCAGAAAATAAGACAAGAGAAGACAATAAAAGAATTTCAGATATAGTTAAAGGTGGGAAACTTGTTACCTACCCCATTAAATTGGAAGAAACCGCTGGTGTATCACAGCATTTTAAAGACCAGTATTATACTCTAGCATATTTTACTAATCATAGTAATATTAATAGCGACTTAGAAAGGATAATTGAAGATTTATTTAAGAAAATATAAAAGAGACGACAGTTAATAAAGATTTCAGGAGTTTGCAAAAGGTTGTAACTTCCATTGTTGTTTGTTGTGCAATTATATGCATTCTTCGATAATCCTTTGTTGATTATAATGCCGACTCTGGTGGTGCATTTAAACTGATAGAAAATGAATGAAATTATTTGTCCAAATTGTAAAAAGGTTTTTAAGGTCGATGAGGCGGGCTTTGCTGATATTCTTAAACAGGTTCGAGATCATCAATTCCATGAAGAATTACAAAATCGATTGAACCTTGCAGAAAAAGAAAAGATTAATGCCGTTAAGCTTGCTGAAGCGAATCTTAAAAATTTGTTGCAAGGAGACCTTGCTAAGAAAGAATCAGAGATTTCTGCATTGATTGCTAAAATTCAGAAAACCGAAATTGAGAAAAAACTAGCAGTAACCGAGGCGATTAAATCAATCGAGAAGGAAAGAGATGAACTTGCTAATGATGTAAAGAATAAAGAAACAGAAAAGCAATTACTCGAAAAATCATTAAAAGAGAAGTATACTTCAGAATTAAAGACAAAAGATGATATAATCAAGCTGAAAGATGAGGAGATAGCTCTTCGAAAAGACATGAAACTTAAACTCTCGACCAAAATGATTGGTGAGTCACTCGAACAACATTGTGAAGTCGAGTTCAATAAGCTTCGCGCAACGGGATTTCAGAACGCCTATTTTGAAAAAGACAATGATTCAAGGTCTGGAAGCAAGGGTGATTACGTCTATCGTGAAACTGATGATGCAGGAAATGAAATCATTTCAGTAATGTTCGAAATGAAGAATGAAGGAGATGAAACTGCAACTAAAAAGAAGAATGAAGACTTTCTTAAAGAATTGGACAAGGACCGTACAGAAAAAAAATGCGAATATGCAGTTCTCGTTTCACTTCTAGAGGCGGAAAACGAACTCTATAATTCAGGGATTGTTGACGTCTCTCATAAATATCCCAAAATGTATATTGTACGCCCACAGTTTTTCATTCCTATTATCACTCTTCTTCGAAATGCGGCTATGAATTCAATGAAATATAAAGCCGAACTTTCTCTGATAAAAAATCAAAATATTGACATTTCCAATTTTGAAGAAAGAATAAATGCTTTTAAAGATGGCTTTGCGAGAAATTATGAGCTGGCAAGCCGTAAATTCAAAACTGCAATAGAGGAAATTGATAAAACCATTGATCACTTGCAAAAGACTAAAGATGCATTGTTGTCTTCTGAAAACAACCTGCGATTGGCTAATAATAAAGCAGAAGATTTAACAATAAAAAAATTGACTCAGGGTAATCCTACAATGAAAGCAAAATTTGAAGAACTTTCGAGCAAGGGTGAATAATAAAGTCTAGTCTTAGTGGTAAAAAACAAGAATTACATTAAGAAATAAAAAGAGCAGATCCGACTTCTAAGTTTTACCTTGAAAGACTATAACTTTACTATATCCCTGAATAGTTGTAAGCCTTCGGCAGTATGCCTCTTGTTTTTCTTAATATGATTTTTATGAACCCTCTCAATGAGACAACGGTTTGTCGAGTTTCTGCATTAACTAATCCGGGATTTTATCTTTATCTCCAGGATTAGTTACTTATTGTCTTTTTGGATGGTTTTGCTAATGCAGGAAGATTATTCCTCGATCAATAATTTTAACAACGGATATAAATGTTACCACCTAACAGAACATTTTGATACCACTCTGCTGGTTTGTTGATTTACTAAAGGATTCCGGACTTTGTTTTTTCTTCTATTCCGGTGAAGATTTTCATGTTCGATTTTCACTCAAAAACAAGCAACTGTTTCGGAGCATGTTGACCCATTAAGTTTGTCTTTTCAAAACGAACTCTGGTTCCCTCTAATTGGGGGCAAGGATTCCTGCGTAAGCAAATCGGTTTTGTTTTCAAGTAATAAAAAAAGGCACCAACCTGATCAGTACCTTTAGTTTATCATATTTTAATCTGTTATTATTCCCCTTTTTCAGTATCCACTGGTTTCTTTTCAGCATACTCCTTCTGCAATCGTTCACCCTGATGCTTACGGTAACTGGGTCCCTTTACACTTACTATGACTGAGTGATGAAAAATACGATCTAATATCGCACTTGTCGATATCGGGTCGCCAAGGAACTCAGGCCAATCCGGTTCTTCGATGTTGGTTGTAAAGATCAGGGATTTATTTTGTTTATATCGTTCATCTATTACTTTAAACAGCAGATGTGCTTCTTTGATTACCTGTAGTTCCAACCGGTCATGGCCCATTTCATCAATGAGCAACAGCTCCGGATTAATGTACTTTCTTATTCTTTTATCAAGCGTCTTTTCATACACTCCGGCATTTAAATCGTTGATAAGTTCGCTACAGGTTGTGTAATAGGTTCTGTATCCGCTCTGACATGCTATGAGTCCCAGGCTCTTTGCCAGATGCGATTTTCCTGTGCCATTGTTTCCGATCAACAAAATCCATTCATTTCTCTCAATAAACCCTAGCGATGCCAGATCCATGATCAGCTTACGGTTAAGCTTTGGCTGGAAATCAAAATCAAAGTCTGCTAGCATTTTTAGTGGCTGGGGAAGTCTGCTGTTTTTGATCAGGTAGTCAATATGCCTCTCTTTCTTTTCTATGACTTCCCTTTGAATGATATCGCTTAAAAACTCATAATATCCGATCGTATCTTTATTAGCCCGGTCAATGATCTGACGATAATCCTGAACCAGACATTTTAATCCCAGGTATAAGCAATTGTCGGTGAACTGTTCCTGTTTCTGCTTTGTGGTGTTCATCTTCTTATTTTTCATAATCAGAGTTCATAATCAGAGTTATTATTGCGGTTAAAAGATAGTTTGATACTATAGCGAGGCTCTGAGTTGTTTTCCAAAAACTTTGCGATAACGCCCGAGTCAAAGACTTTATATTGCTGAGCACGACGCACTGCTACCAGTATATCATCTACCCGGTAGTTTACTTTCAATGCCAGCAGGCTCTTCAGATGATGACGCCAGGATCCCGGCTTATACCGTTTGACCTGGTCAATATAACCTGCCATCTCAGGTGAAAAAGCCTCAAGACGTGAGATAACATCAGCTATGACCAGATCGGGATTCTTACGAGGTTTCTGATGATCTCCAACATATCGTTCATTCCGCCCCTTCTCAGCCAGTGGATGGCTGACTATTTGTTCCCCGGCTGGAGAATAAACCACCATGTGATCCTCAGTAATACGTACAGGACATAATTCATACATGTACTGTTCAGGTACCACGTACAGGTAACCCTTCCACTGAACACATGACTCCTGATTAACTACAAGATTAACAATAAGAGAGGTATCAAAATGGTTCGCGGGAAGAGGCTGCAAAAAAGGATGTTCCAGGGTGTACATATCAATTGGCCTTTTCTTTGTGGTGCCATGAATGCGGATATCATTAACTTCAATAAGCCACTTTCTGAGTTGTTCTTTTAGATCATCCCTGTCCCTGAACTCACGACCATTGAGAAAGCTCTGTTCAAAATACCAGAACGGTCGCTCTATTTTGAGGTTTTCCAGAGGACGGCCCGGTGTTATGGTTAATGGTTTGAACATGTACCAGTTTGCAAATTCAAGGAATTTCCTGTTGAAAACCGGCTGCCCCATTTCCCAGCGATCAACACACGCTTTCTGATTATCACTTTTGATTTCTTTTGTAACTCCATCAAAGTAAATAAAGGCAGCTATAAGTTCACGAAAAAGAGTTGACTGCTTTTTGTCATCGACCAGATCGATAAATTGTCGACGGGAATAAGAAAGGATGTAGCTAAAAAAAGTTACCTGTTCTGTTTTACCTGTAGAAGTAAACGTGATATTATAATCACTCCAGTCATGAGCAGCTCTTTGACCCGGGTCCGTTTCCACGAGCCTCACCGGTGTTTTTGATACCACCTGACGAATGCTGCTGAGATAATCCCGGAGTATGGTAGTTTTGCCGGCATAACCTTTTTCTATAAGATGTTCATATACCCGCTGTCCCGTGATATTGTTGTATTTATCCAAAAGTTCGGCGATAAACTTTTTGTATGGATCAAGCTTACTCTCTCGTTTCTTTTTCGGCATTATTATTTCCCCCGGGGTGGTATCACGCAGTACCGAGTTTGATACCAGCACCCGGCGGATCCGTCCACGTGATATTAACAGTTCACCCGATATCCTGCGTATCGACCAGCCCTTGCCATGAAGAGTGATTATCGTGTTTTCAATACTTTCATCTTTCATCTTATTGGGTCCATTTTATGGATTTGTAAATTGGTAATGACTTCCGAGAGCTTCTTTGCATATTCTGCGGCCTTTTTAAAGCAGGAAGTGACTATTACTTTTTCTGTTTCGTTTAACATGCCGGTACGCTCATCATTCAATCTGGTAAGCATGACTTTCAAAGATTGGATCAGTTTATCTGTCCCCTGCATGAGCTCATTTCCGTAAGATGATAACCTCTGGTCATAAGGTTCTTCCTGCGGATATAGCTGATCGTTAAAAAGTATTTTCTCAGGATAAGTAAGTATATACTGTTGCTCTTTGTCGTCTTTGGCCCTCAAAAAGGCCTCCACAAGGGAATCGCTCTGACGGCTGGATAATCTGTAAGAAGTAATTACATGGGCAACCTCCTTCTGGTTGCCGCGCGGCAACTTTATAAGCGCGCGCGCATGGCTCGAGGTTATTACTCCCATTATGATATCAGATGATATCTCCTTGTCTATCTTGTTGATCAGTGCCAGTCGACGGCTGACCCATGAGCGGCTGTAACCGGTCAGTTCAGCCAGATCATTTTGATTCAGAGAATCCGTTTCCTGAAGGTCCTGTAATACTTTTGCCTCTTCTAATGCTTCCATCGACTGATGTGGGCGGTTGTAACTTAACAAAAGTATCTTGGCATGGGTAGGATCTATATTCAGCACACGGCACTGAAGGGACTTCATCTTCAGATCCTCCGCAGCTGCCAGACGCTTAAACCCGTCTATTAATTGATAACCACGTTCATATACCCGTGCTATAACCGGCTGAAGTTGTCCATTCAGCCGCATTGATTTTTCAATCTGAAGCACCCTGGTCATGTTAAAGATGTGCATCTCCGAGAGTGACAGCTCAAAATCAGAAAGTGGTATCTCTTGTATTATTGGGATCACCGGGTAAATCTTTAGTCCCGGTAAAAGTAGTTAGCTGCTATTCCTTATGCAATCGTGTTCCTATTTACAATCAAATACGATTTTTGTTAAAAAACATCTCCTTATACACATCCTTTGGACACTTCCGCCACTAACGCGTTCCTATTTACAATCTTTTTGCTTTGTACCCTAAAAAGTGCATAAGCCCCATCGATACTTGGCTGCAGAGATAACGCGTTCCTATTTACAATCATATTTTTTTTAATTCTTGACAACGTATATACTCCATCTTCCCTGGGTTGTAGAAGTAACGCGTGCGTCTTTACAATAATGGTTGAATGATTTTTTTGACGTTTTTTGTTACGTTCTCGCTGTAGATCACGATTACGGATCACATACTCCGAATGAGTCTTGCGATATTCCTGTTGATATTTATATGCCGGGTATTTACTACGCCATATCTTCTGACTGGCCAGGCTTCTTTTATGATATTTAATGTTCTTTTTGTATCGTTGGTTTTTCCAGGTTCGTATCCTGGTCTGCTGACACTCTTTAGCACAGCAATACTTCTGATTTTTTAGGCGGGGATTACGAGAAAACTCCTTGCCACAATTTAAACACGTGATTTTTGAAATCATGAATGTAATCTTTCAAAATTCGAAAGATTACTGATTTTTATATCCATTAAAAGGGTGGTATCATTTTTTACCGGTAAGTGGTATCAGTTTACTCCGGCGTTAAAATATACTCTCAGTCTTAGTGATAGTCTTCTCATTGTTAGTATTATTCACACAAGAGACTGTCAATCCTAAAATAGTAATCAATATAAGTTTCAATGTTCGCATCTGCGTCTTTTTAAAATGGCATACAACGTTTGACGGTATGGGGCGTGGCGGCTAAAGGGCAATTTTCTGTCGGGATATATAAAGTTAAATTACGTGTACAAAGCTTCGTTGACCACAGAAGACAGCCATGACCTATACCGTTTGTTAGTGGCTGTATTTTTGTTAAATTTTTTCAAGCAGGTAGTAACTCACTAATATTTCATTTTCTTTTACTTTGTTATATCGTATAACTCTATTTCTTTTTTTCTCATCTAGGAATTTTTCGATTTTAACTCTGGCTTGGATGCCTTGCCATTCAATTATTTCTCCTTCTATTTGGGTCCTGCCTCCAGAAATTATACCATCAGAATAATTTACCCATCCACGTATTTTTGTACCTGGCATGAAATCTCTAGTGTCTTGACAAATAAATAAATTAACATTATATTTGTGGGACTAATCCCACAACATGAGAACTAAAACGAAATTTGAATTGAAAGGTAAGGATCGAAAGTTTCTTACTAACCTGACAAAAACTGGTAATAGGAATGCAAGAGAATTTGAACGAGCCTATGTGTTATTAGCCTTAGATAAAGGTAAACTCCATGAGGAAATCACTGATTTTTTTGATGTAAGTCGAATTACCATTTGGCGTGTGAAACAAAAATATTTACAAGAAGGAGTCAGGGAAGCTATAAAAGATGAACCGCGACCAGGCCAACCACTAAAATACACCGAAGTGGATAAAGCAGAAATTATTGCCACGGCCTGTTCAAAAGCACCAGAAGGAAGATCCCGATGGACATTACGACTGCTGGAAAAAAACATGAAACAAAAAGGTGTTATGATCACCCGGGAATCCATCCGGTTGTTGTTAAAAAAAACGAATGTAAGCCTTGGCTGAAAAAGATGTGGTGCATTACGGAAATCACGAGGGAGTATAGAAAACGGATGTATCGTTTGTTGAATTTGTATAATAAGCCCTATGATCCTGAATTTCCATTAGTTTGTTGTGATGAAAAGAGCAACCAGCTGCTGGAGGATTCACGTACACCGATACCAATGAAGCCGGGGCGTGCTCAGAAATATGATTATGAATATCGACGGAATGGGACATGCAATATTTTTGTCGCCGTTGAGCCCAAGGCGGGAAAGCATCATATCAAGGTAACAGATCAACGTACCCGAAAGGACTTTGCCTTGTTTATTAAATGGCTCCTCGATGATAAATACAAACAGGCTAAAAAGGTATTATTGGTTCTTGACAACCTGAACACTCATTTCAAAAAATCTTTCTCTGAGACCTTTTCCGTTGAAGAATGTACCCGGTTGCTGAAAAGAGTTAAATTCATTTATACTCCAAAACATGCAAGCTGGCTAAACATGGCAGAAATTGAAATAAATTTACTTCAACAAGAATGCTTAAACAGAAATATAGGTAATAGGTGTGAACTTGAGAAGCAAGTAAACGCATGGTGTAATGAAAACAATGAAGAAACACGGAAAATATATTGGACATTTACCCGGTATAAAGCTGATAAGAAATTATCGAAATATTATGTTTCATAAATAAGTTGTCGTGACACTAGTTAAATATTTTAAATGTTCTTTATAGATACTGTCATTTTCTCTTTCAAACTTTGAAGCATATGCGGTATCATTTTTCATTTTATATTCATGTTCTTGCTCTTTTTTCCAGTATTCTTGATAATATTTTATCTGATCAGCAAGATCATAGTCACGGTTTCGAATGTGTCTATAAAAACTGGTGAGAATGATTGCTGACATATCATCTGGGTGGTAGATTCCAAGTCCATTAAAGAAATTTGATAATTCTCCCCCTTTCCACAACCCCCAATTATTTCTAATCCACATTCCTGTCGACATGTGTGAATTTCCCAGGAATTCTCTTTCTTCCATCTTGGAAATATTCTGTTTTGTTGAATCTGGAAATAATATGTCAAGTTGTTGAATTGCTTCGTCTAGGTTTTTTGGTTTGTAGTCCTTGGTTACATCTTGTCCGGAAAGTTGGTTTGTAATCAAGATTAAAGCTAAAATTAGATTCTGAATTTTCATATGGGGCAGGATTTATATTGCCACTAACGTTTGGCCGGTATGATGCGTAATGCGACGGCAGAGCTAACTGCCGTGGCGCAGTTTTTGCCCTTCCCTGCAAAAACTGTGACAAGCATTATGCGTTATACCGGCCTGTTATAGCTAGTGCGTTTTTAATTGTCTTGGTGCAGAAAACTGTTCAGGTAAAAATAAATGAGTCACTAAGTTTGTCTTTGCAAGCTCTTTTAAAAGCTTTGGAATATCTCAGCCTGTGTGGCTTTTAAATGTGCTTGCAAAACCTGAGACCTAATCACTTCCATCTATATAAACTAGTTTCTAATGGATTAATTTGTCTAGTAATTTCAAAATCTTTTCCGCTATTATTTTCCCACCAGCTTTTATAAAGGCTATAAACTTCAGTCAATTGAATATCATTTAAAAATGGAGTATTTATATCGCCCTTTATTCCTAATTCAGGCACAAATGAAGGAAAACCTAACCTGACATTTTCAGGAGGATTAAAAACCCTTATTGCTTCTATTGTCCATAATAAGCATTCACCAACAGTCAAACGATTTGGCCCGTATGAAGAAATCGGATTAACTGGGAAATGATTAATTTCACTGAAATCGTTTGAATATTTAAGCAACTCCGGTATTGCTCTGAAAGTGAAATATGGCATCGAATCTTGATTATATTTATCTTGTTTTACCAATTTAACAAATCTTTCTACGTCGTTATTAACATTTTCTTTCTTACAGGAAAATATAAGATTTAGAAAGAGCAAGTTGATAATTAAGATTTTCATATTCACTTTTTTAGTTTATTCTTTTAGTCTGGCAAGGCCATAGAATTGAATCGACATCCAGATATTGTCACTATTGTCAACAACAATATGTTCAATAGCCTCAAATGGCATAGGAGTATTATCCTTGTTAAATATTTTCCATTCATTATTTTGGTTTAGTCTGGCTAAACCTCCGGAATACATTCCTATCCATTTATTATTATGCTTATCAATAGCTATATCTATTATTGAATTGGACGGCAATTTTGAATTATATATATTATAATTAGTAAAAATTTCACCATCATACTTATAAAGACCATCTCCTGATTCAGGTGCAACATTTTTTCGTGATAATACCCCAAACCATAGATTGTTTTCGATGTCGAAATGCATACAAGGCACCCATTTAGCATTTGTTGAGCAAATTACCAAAGTATCCCATTTTTCATAGTTATATTTGAGAATGATTCCGGGCTCATCAAAATCTGGCATTGTACTAGCGTACAAGTTTTTTTGGTTATCTAAACAGATTGCCCAAAACCTATTCCCTTTGAAATGGTTATTCCAATTTTGACCGTCGAATTCATTTATTCCGTCATTTGTGGCGTCCCAAAGATTGCCAAATTTATCTAACTTAATTTGTGATGATTTTAGAGTATTATTAAAATTAGCAACCCACCATGAATATTCCAAGTATTCATAGTTCTTATCATATTTTATTACTAAGTTTTCATTATACCAGAACTGTTCATCTCTTATGCCTTTTAATTTGTTAAGGGT